>Ga0209909_100393_pt1 | contig 30724 bp, 27 predicted proteins | sample FECB22metaG_FD_188302 | JGI IMG/M metagenome (GOLD analysis project Ga0209909, IMG submission 188302) | Cyanobacterial communities from the Joint Genome Institute, California, USA - FECB-22 (SPAdes) (version 3) | ecosystem: Environmental > Aquatic > Thermal springs > Hot (42-90C) > Microbial mats... | reverse complement strand
CCTGCCGGCCTTCGGCATCGTCAGCCACATCATCTCGACCTTCTCCAAGAAGCCGATCTTCGGCTACCTGGGCATGGCCTACGCGATGGTGGCGATCGGCGTCGTCGGCTTCGTCGTGTGGGCGCATCACATGTACACCGTCGGCATGGACGTCGACACGCGCGCCTACTTCGTCGCCGCGACGATGGTGATCGCGGTCCCGACGGGCGTGAAGATCTTCTCGTGGATCGCCACCATGTGGGGCGGCTCGATCCGCCTCGAGGTGCCGATGCTGTGGGCGATCGGCTTCATCTTCCTGTTCACGGTGGGCGGGGTGACCGGCGTCGTGCTGGCCAATGCCGGCGTCGACTACTCGATGCACAACACCTACTACGTGATCGCGCACTTCCACTACACGCTGTCGCTCGGCGCGGTGTTCGGCATGTTCGCCGGCTTCTACTACTGGTACCCGAAGATGACCGGCCGCATGTATCCGCAATGGGCGGGCCAGATCCATTTCTGGATGACCTTCATCGGCGTCAACCTGACCTTCTTCCCAATGCACTTCCTCGGCTTGGCGGGCATGCCGCGCCACTACGTGGACTATCCCGATGCGATGTGGCATTGGAACTACATCTCCTCGATCGGTTCGTTCGTGACGATCGCCGCTGCAGTCTTCTGGTTGATCTTCGTGGTGTTCGGCACCCTGCTTGTCGGCCGTCGGGTCGGCGCCAACTACTGGGGCGACGGCGCCACGACGCTGGAATGGACGGTGGACTCGCCACCCCCGTTCCACACCTTCGAGGAACTGCCGCGCATCGAAGCGTCGTCTCACCACTGAGCGCGGAGAGATTGCCGTGACCGACGCAAGCTACTTCTCGGTCATCGAGCGCGACGAGCGTGGAAAGTTCTTGGCCTGGGTGCCGGACCTTCCGACACTGAAAGTGACGGGAGAAACCGAAGAGGAGGTCATTCGTGCGCTATCGAAGGAGGTCCGCCAGTCCCTGCGGGACATGGTCCTGTCCGGACGACAGGTGCCCCGGGCTCGTCCGATGGAGGAGGTGACCGACGAGACCGCCAACAGGCGCATCCATCGGCTGCTGCTGTTGATCGGATGAGCCGCCGGTGAAAGAAAAAAAGAATCTGATCCTGCGGCTGCTCGAGGGACATCGTTTGATGTCGCTTGGCACCAACAGGCCCGACGGATGGCCTCAGGTGACGACGGTGGCCTATGTCAATGACGGCTTCCTCCTCTATTGCTTTGTCGCAAGGGAGTCTCAGAAGCATCGAAACATCCTGCTCGATCCGAGGGTTTCCATCGCCATCTCCAGCGACACGGATCGCCCGCTTCAGATCCAGGGACTGTCGCTGGCGGGACGAGCCTTCGCGGTTGCGGACGAGTGGGAGTTCGAGCACATCGGGCGTTTGCGCCAGAAACGCTACCCCGAGTACGCGACGATCCCCACGGCCGCGTTCCTCAACGGCGCCGCCAGGGCCGCGCCAAATCCTTCGTCGGACGCCGTGGTCCTGTTGCGCATCGAGCCCGAGCTGTTCTCGGTGATCGACTACACCAAAGGCTTTGGCCACAGCGACGTCATCGCCTTCTCGAGCAGCGACCTCGACCTTCACAAAGGCGCCCTGACGCACCGCTGGGACGGCAATACCATCTGATCCGCGAGACAGCTCGATGCAGAACGTTGCGAAGGGGTAAGGCAAATGTCCGTCAAGCGGATCGCCGCCGCCGCATTGGCGGTGATGATGGTTGGGCAGGGCATGGCCGGCGCGCAGCCAAAGGGCGACGTGCAGGGCAGCGCCCTCGAGCACACGCCGAGCTCGGCAGCGGCCGTCGTCGAGGGCGCCAATCTTGCGCTGCCCTCTGCCATGACGGGGACCGGCGCATTTTTCGGCAAGTGGCGTGATCGCCCCAGCACGCTGCGACCCGGCCCCGTCGTCCTGTTCCTGCATGGCTCTTCGGGCCTGAAACTCGCAGCCATCGAGGAGTGGCAGAAATGGCTGAGCGGGCTGGGCATCGCCAGCATCTCCCCCGGCTCCTTCGCCTTGCCGGACCGTCTCACCTATTCCTCACCCATCGACAAAAAGACGTACGAGCGCATCCACGCACTGCGGGCTTCGGAAGTTCGGCTGACATTGGAGGCGCTGAGGCGGACCGATTGGGCGGACCCGCAGCGCTTGGTGCTGGCAGGAACGAGCGAAGGCGCCACGACCGTGGCGCGCAACGGCGACGAGGCCTTCGCGGCCCGTTTGATCTATTCCTGGAGCTGCGAGGACAACTACTTCGTCGAGGCGCATGGGACGCGCGTTCTGGTCGAGCAGCCGGTCTTGAACGTCATCAGCTCCAGCGATCCCTTCTTCTCGACGAGCAATGCATGGCTGGGAAATGCCAACGCCACAGGAAATTGTGCCGCCGCGCTGGCATCGGCTCGACATGCGATCGTGGCGCTCGTTCCAGGAGCCTCTCACACGCTCATCAACTCGCCCTATGTGCGGGCGATTACGCGGGGATTCCTGGACGTCGCGCTGGCCCGGCCCTGATGCCGGGCCCCGATGCCGGGGACCGTGATCGACGCGGGAGGCATGATGGGTCCAGCTGATTCCAGCTGGACCCATCATGCACTATTGTTTCGTATCGCTGGCCTCGAGCCCGCGACCCCTGCGAGGAAAAGCCGCCCCATGCCAGTGACCCGCCGTGCCATGATCGCAATCACCACTCTCGCCGCCGCCCGTCCGGCCGCTGCGCAAACCCAGGGAAAAGCCATGACGACCGAGACCGGCCTCAAGATCATCGACACGACCGCCGGAACGGGTGCGAGCCCCAAGACCGGCCAGACGTGTGTCATGCACTACACCGGCTGGCTCTCCGAAGGAGGCCAGAAAGGCCGCAAGTTCGATTCCTCCGTCGACCGCGGTTCGCCCTTCGAGTTTCCCATCGGCATGAAGCGCGTCATCGCCGGCTGGGACGAGGGCGTCGCCACCATGAAGGTCGGCGGCAAGCGAACGCTGATCATTCCGCCGCAGCTCGGCTATGGCGAGCGCGGCGCAGGCGGTGTCATTCCGCCCAACGCCACGCTGATCTTCGATGTCGAGCTGCTGGCCATCAAGTAGAGGCCTCATTGCCGGGAGCGCGCCACTCCGTGGCGCTCATGCGATGTTGAAGCGCCAGGAAAGAGCGCCACGGAGTGGCGCGCTCCCGGCAATGAACCGCCTCACGTCTTCGGGTAGGCGATGCTCATGGTCTCGGCGACACAGGCCGGACGTTCCTTGCCCTCGATCTCGACGGTCCATTGGTAGGTCATGCGAATGCCGCCGTTCGGCATGTCGTCGGCGGCGAGCAGCTTCTGGCGGCCGCGGATGCGTGCACCGACCTGCACGGGGCTGGTGAAGCGCACCTTGTTCGAGCCGTAGTTTATGCCGTTCCGCACATTGTCGATCTTGAGGACGTCCCGGCTGAAGGTGGCGATCACGGCCAGGGTAAGATTGCCGTGGGCGATGGTCTTGCCATCCGGCATGTCGGTCTTGCAGCGCTCGACATCGACATGGATCCATTGATGGTCGCCACTCGCTTCGGCGAACGTGTTGATGCGTTCCTGGGTCATGACCAGCCAGTCGCTGACCCCCAGCTCCTGGCCGACCAGCGCCTTCATCGCCTGCGGGCTCTCCACGATTCGCTTTGCCACCATGTCCCCCATCAACCTAAAAACGGTTACCCGACCTGCAACTTTGCCCAGGTGTCGCGCAGCTCGATCGTGCGGTTGAACACCAGAGCGTCCGGGCGGCTCGTCGCGTCCGGGCAGAAATAGCCCAGCCGCTCGAACTGCACGGCTTCGCCCACGGGCATCTCCGCCAGCGAGGGTTCCGCCAGCGCGCCCGACACGACTTCGAGTGAGCCCGGATTCAAGTCGCTGTCCAGATCGCCATTGGCTCCAGGGTCGGGGCGATTGAACAGCGTGCTGTACAATCGGACCTCGGCGGGGCGGGCGTCCCGGCCCGACACCCAGTGCAGGGTGGCCTTCACCTTTCGACCGTCCGGTGCATTGCCGCCGCGGCTGGCCGGATCGTAGGTGCAGCGCAGCTCCACCACGTTGCCGTCCGCGTCCTTCACGACCTGGCGGCAGGTAACGAGATAGGCGTAGCGCAGCCGCACCTCTCGGCCCACGGCCAGGCGGAAGAACTTGTTCGGCGGGTTCTCCATGAAGTCGTCGCGCTCGATGAAGATCTCCCGGCCAAAGCGAATTGTGCGCGTGCCGGCACTTGGGTCCACTGGATGGTTGACGGCCTCCAGCTCCTCGACGTGGTCCTCGGGAAAATTCTCGATCACCAGCTTGAGCGGCCGCAGGACGGCCATGCGCCGCTCGGCCGCCTGGTTGAGGCGGTCGCGGATCGCGTGATCGAACATGGCGAGATCGACGACGCTGTTGGCCTTGGACATGCCGATGCGCCGGACGAACTCGCGGATCGCCTCCGGCGGCACGCCGCGGCGGCGCAGGCCGGCCAGGGTCGGCATGCGCGGATCGTCCCAGCCGCTCACGATGCCGCGCCGCACCAGATCCGTCAGGTAGCGCTTGGACAGGACGGTGTAGCCGATATTGAGGCGGGCGAATTCGGTCTGGCGCGGCCGCGACGGGACCGGCAGGTGCTCGAGGAACCAGTCGTAGAGCGGACGATGGTCCTCGAACTCCAGGGTACAGAGCGAGTGCGTGACATGCTCGATGGCGTCGGACTGGCCATGAGCGAAATCGTAGGTCGGGTAGATGCACCACTCAGTGCCGGTGCGCGGGTGAGCCGCGTGCAGGATGCGATACAGCACGGGGTCGCGCAGGTTGATGTTGCCCGACGCAAGGTCGATCTTGGCCCGCAGCACGCAGGCGCCGTTCGGGAACTTGCCGGCGCGCATGTCGCGAAACAGGGCGAGATTGGTTTCCACCGAGCGGTCGCGATCGGCCGACGCGCGGCCCGGCTCGGTCAGCGTGCCGCGCATCGCCCGCATCTCGTCGGGCGGCGTGTCGTCGACATAGGCGAGGCCGGCGCGAATCAGATGCTCGGCCCAGTCGTATAGCGTCTGGAAGTTGTCCGACGCGTGGTACAGATGATCACCCCAGTCGAAGCCCAGCCAGTGGACGTCCCGCTTGATGGCGTCGATGTATTCCTGCTCCTCCTTCACGGGATTGGTATCGTCGAAGCGGAGGTGGCAGCGGCCGCCATATTCGACGGCAAGGCCGAAGTTCAGGCAGATCGACTTGGCGTGGCCGAGATGCAGATAGCCGTTCGGCTCCGGCGGAAAGCGCGTGACGATGCCCTGCACCCGGCCGCTGGCGAGGTCGGCCTGGACCATGTCGCGAATGAAGTCCCGGGGCTCTTCGCTTGCAGCCTCCGGCATCGGCTTCTTGTCATTCATCTACCTGTCAACTCCATACGGGCGCGTACACGGGCAATCTGCGGCCGAGCCGATTGTAACACTGCCGGTGCGCTCGGCTATGTCCCGGCCATTCGTCGATACTGTCATTCGCCGGCACTATATAGACCGATCGAGCAGCGGCGCACCCCTAAGGGAGAAGGCGCTCGCCGTCGGGCCAACCGCTGATTCTGCGCGGCCCGAGGTCGTGGGCCCGGACGCATTCGATCCGCGGCAACCAGCCGCTGCTGGCGCGGGTCGATCCGGCCGATGCGCGAGTGCGGGACTCAAGATGGGCAGACGGTGCGCGCCTTCAACGACCGTGGCTCGCCACTGCTGCCCGTCAAGGTGATGCAGCGTATCGCGCACGGTGTGGTCTCGATACAAGAGGAAGCGTGGTTCACGCCGGGTTCCGACGGTGCAGACATCATGGGCCGCGCAAATGCATCAACGTCAAATCTTCGGCGCGGTGCGGCGCAACGACGTACAATACGATTCTTGTTCAGGTGGTGCCATCACCTGCGGTCGTGCATTTAACTCGAACACATATGCTGCTCAGGCAAGCTGAACGAACCATCTAGCGCCGTAGTTGCCGGCAAGTCTCCGATAAGGCGCGCGCCTACGGCGCCTGCACAATTTTACCAAGCGCGGCGGCCAGTGGGACGTGGTCTTTAGCGTTAGTGGTGAGTATTATCGATCCAGGAGGAGCGAAGAACGAGAAATAAGCGTCACCAAGAGCACGGCAGTCTTTGCTGCTCATGGTTGCTTTCGGCTTTCGATGGACTTCTCGTAGTGCTTGGTATCTACGAGTGTGCTCGCGCCCCTCGCCCGCCTTTGCTACATCCCGGAGTGCGGCAACATCAACCAATCGTGCTGCTAGTTTCGGCTTCAAGCAACAACTTGCCTTTAGCGGACAAGTTGTTGCGCCGCACTCCAAGAGGCCACGCCTTTCGACGAGGTTGCCTTCGGGAAAACAAGATAGGGAATCAACGACACGGGTCGTAACGCTTCTCCGCTGATCCCAGGCATCGAAAATCCTCGCACGCTTAAGGGAAGCGAAGCTCAACCCAAATGCTCGGTTTGTTGATGCCGCCATTGCCGAAGCTGTTTCGTCGGATATCGACTAGGAAGCTGCAGACCTCAGCAAGCAATGACAGACGCGTTTGTTGATACCTCCGTTCTGACGGATGCCCTTCTCAAACCAGATGATCCCGAAGGTATTCGAGCGCGATCTTCGTTCGCTCGATATCGTGAAACATTACTACCCGTCTATGCGATTAGAGAGTTTCGCGCCGGTCCCTTCAACACAGTCTTGTGGCTCTATAACAAAGTCGCTCAACGGCTTCTTCCAAAAGCGCGAACACCCGGTGATGCTGCTGGCGAGTGCCCACTCGGTTGAATGCGTCGACTGCTCCCGCGTCAGCGAGCAATTCAGTGAGCATGCTTGCCTGCTCGATTACGTTCTCCTCACTCAACTTAAGGCCCGCGTGGACGACGTGTGAACGTTCAATCCCGATGAGCATCTCCATATGAGTCGCCCTAAGCTTCAGTGAGCTTCGATTCTGTTCCACTACCTTGAAATCAGACCATCGCCTTGTAAACTCGGCGACAATTGCGCCAAGGCGGTCCATCACCAGAAAAGCTGGATCGTAACGAAGCTCGTAGCTCAAATTCTTAAGCTTGAACTCGCCCAGGTCCATGGACTAACGGCACCTCGAAGGGAGACGTCTGCTTATCACGGGCAACGTTCTGCACCAAGGTAGTCCAGCCGAGCGTTCCTGCTTTGATCCCGTATTGCACTTAGCATACGCGGGCACACTGCTTGCTGGAAACTTAGGCAATGCAGCCGAGCCGTTGGACGTGGACGTCTTTCGCAAACGCGCCATCCACAGATCAAGGTTTGCCAACCTGCATCAGGAGTTCGCGCGTACGTCGGTCTTAGAAGCCGCCGCAGATGGCGGTGCCTCCCTGTTTTTGCTGGTCCTGTTGTTCTGGCCGTTGGCCGATGCGGCGACGGGCTGGCAGCCGCGACCGCCGTCGTGACATGCGTCGCGATCAGATCGGCCCCCAGGCCGAACCCCAGCGACACGTTGAGCTCGCCGAGCGGCGAACGCACGCGCGCCGGCGCGGCGGGCGCGCCCTGGCCCGATTAGGTGGAAAGCAGTTGGGTAGCGGCCCCAGGATCGCCGGACTCCTCACGCCGCGATGGCCTGATCGGTCGATGCCAGCATCATCCGCGCCGCCTTCTCGCCGATCATCGACGGCGCATTGGTGTTGCCCGAGGTCAGCAGGCGGGCATTCTTATGGATGTCCATTCGGCTCTTCCCCAAGGATCGTTGACGTCTCGACAACATCAGCTTCCTCGGCCTGAGCCGGATGGACAACCTATTGAAAGCTCACAGCTAGGCCGATGAAGCGCCGTCGATGGCGATCTCCGCCCCGGTGATGTAGCTGCTCTCATCGGAGAGCAGGAATGCCACCAGCTGCGCAACCTCTTCCGACGTTCCGTGGCGGTGCATCGGCACCTGCTTCATCCGCTTCTCGCGCTGCTCGGGCGTGCGAAACGCGATCATGTCGGTATCGATCGGACCGGGATGAACCGAGTTCACCCGGATTTTGCGGCCGGCCAGGTCGATCGCTGCCGACTTGGTCATGCCCCGCAGCGCCCATTTGGTCGCGGCATAGGCGAAGGACCCGGGCGAGCCCTTGAGCCCGGCGACTGACGAGATGTTCACGATGGATCCGCCGCCCGAGCGCTCCATCGCCGGCACGACCGCCTTCATGCCGAGGAAGCAGCCGTACTGGTTGATCTGGATGTGCCGCTGCCACAGCGCGTCGTCGGTCTCCATCAGCGGGGCCGGCTGGAAGATTCCGGCGTTGTTGACCAGGCCGTGCAAGCCGCCGAGCTTCTCGGCGGCTTCGACAGCGCGGGCCCAATCGCCTTCCGAGGTCACATCGTGCCGGACGAAGGCCGCAGCCGGTCCGAGCTCGACAGCCAGTGCCTGGCCCTGATTGTCCAGAACGTCGCCGATGACGACCTTCGCGCCCTGCGCGACCAGAAGGCGGGCCTCCGCGGCACCCTGGCCGCGCGCCCCGCCGCTCACAAGCACGACCTTGTTGTCGAAGCGCGCCATATCTGCCTCACACCTTCGCGATCAGGAATTGCTTGTTGACGCAGTTCTCCAGCCGCCCGTCGCGCAGAAAGCGCGCCGCGGTGCGGGCTGCGAAGCCCCGGTTATCGCGGAAGCTCTCGGGCGTGTAGAACGCCGAATGCGGCGTCAGCAGCAGGCGATGGCGGATCCAGTCCTCGTTCTTCTGCCAGGCTGCGATCAGCCGCCGTTGCGGGTTCGCCGGCTCCTCCGGCAGCACGTCGAGGCCGGCCGCCTGCACCGTGCCGTCCTTCATGGCGTCGTGCAGCGCGTCGATGTCCACCACCGGGCCGCGCGCCGTGTTGATGAGGATCATGCCGCGTTTGGCGGCGGCGAACGCCTCGGCGCCGATCAGGCCGCGCGTCTCGGCGGTCAGCGGCGTGTGGATGCTGACGAAGTCGCATTGCCCCATCAGCTCGGCGAGCGAATCGGCGCGGCGCACGCCGATCGCGAACTGGTAGCCGTTCGGCTGGTACGGGTCGTGGAACACCACGTCCATGTCGAAGGCCTTCGCGCGGAGCGCCGCCGCGGTGCCGATCCGGCCCATGCCGACGACCCCGAACGTGCAAACCGACAGACGGCGTCCGAATGGATTGTGCTGGGGGCGCCAGTTGCCCTTCAGGTCCGCGCGCAATTCCGAATCGTGATAGGCGACGCTCTTTGCGAGGGTCATCATCAGGGCGATCGCGTGGTCGGCGACCTCCCGCGTGCCGTAGTCCGGCACATTGCAGACCGGAATGCCCAGTTTGCCGAAGCGCTCGATGTCGACGTCGTCGTAGCCGACGCCGTACTTCACGAAGATGCGGCAGGCCTTCAGCTTGTCGATGTATGGCGGAGGGCACGCGCCGACGACCGCGTCCGCCTTCGCCCATTGCTCGTCGCTGACGTCCTCGAATTTTTCATGGAACTGCAACTCGAACCCGGCGCCGACCGCTTCGGTTGCGATCGGTATAAGCCGCGCGGGCAGGTTCGGCCAGAGAATGCGCATCGCCATTACGTCTCTCTCTTTCCGCGGCTCACGCCGCGATGGCCTGATCGGTCGATGCCAGCATCATCCGTGCCGCCTTCTCGCCGATCATGATCGACGGCGCATTGGTGTTGCCCGAGGTCAGCGTCGGCATGATCGAGGCATCGGCGACGCGCAGCCCCGCCAGGCCGCGGACACGAAGCTGGTCGTCGACCACCGCCATCGGGTCGTGACCCATCTTGCAGGTGCCGACCGGATGGTAGGTGGTCTCGGCGTTGTTCCTGACCCAGTCGAGCAGCTCGTCGTCGGCGGTGATGTTCACGCCCGGCGCGATTTCGTCGGTGGCGATGCCCGCCATGGCCGGCGCCGTCATGATGCGCCGGGTGATGCGCATCGCTTCCAGGGTCACCTCGCGGTCGAGCGCCGCGCTCAGGAAGTTGAAGCGGATCGCCGGCGGCGTATCCGGCCGGCTCGACGTGACATGGATGCTGCCGGTGCTCTCCGAGCGCAGGATGTTCGTGATCGCGGTGATGCCGGAGGTGCTGGCCAGCTTGAAGTTCTCGCCCACCAGGAACGGGATCCAGGAGATCGCCGCATCGGGCGCGTCCAGCCCGGCGCGGGTGCGGATATAGGCGCGGATCGGCGCCGCCGGCAGGCCGAGCAGCCCCTTGCGGCTGAGCGCGTAGCGCAGCGCCTGGCTGACGCGGCCGAGGCCGCGCATCTTGTCGTTGTAGGTCATGCCGAGCGCCGGAGGCACCGTCCATTTCATGCGCGGCGAGTAGTGGTCGCGCAGGTTCTCGCCCACGCCCTTGAGCTCGTGGCGCACCTCGATGCCGGCCGCCTTCAGCCGCTCGGCCTGGCCGATGCCGGAAAGCTCCAGCAGCTGCGGCGAGTTGATCGAGCCCGCGCTCACGACCACCTCGCGGGTGGCGCGCGCTTCGCGCGGCTGGCCGTTCACGTTGTAGCGCACGCCGACGCAGCGCTTGCCCTCGAACAGCAGGCCTTCGGTCAGGGCATTGGCGACGATGCTGAGGTTCGGCCTGGAGCGGGCGGGATCGAGGTAGCAGACCGCGGTGCTCATGCGGCGACCCCCGCGGATGGTCGCCTGGGTCATGCCGATGCCGTCCTGCCTGGCGCCGTTGTAGTCCTTCGTGAAGGCGATGCCGACCTGGCCGGCGGCCTTGATTAGCGCATCGTAGATCGCGCCGCTCTCGTTGCTCTCGGTCACCTTCAGCGGTCCGCTGCGGCCGCGATACTCCTCGTCGGCGTCGCCCTGGAAGCTCTCCATGTCACGGAAGATCGGCAGCAGCTCGCGATAGCTCCAGCCGCGATTGCCGAGCTGCGCCCAGGTGTCGTAGTCCTGCGCCTGGCCGCGCACGAACACCATGCCGTTGATCGACGACGAGCCGCCCAAAAGCTTGCCGCGCGGGATCGGGATGCGGCGCTGGCCGGTCGATGCCTCGGGCTCCGAGGCGTAGAGCCAGTTGGCCTTGGGGTTGTCGATCAGCTTGGCGAAGCCGACCGGGATCCACGACCAGGGGTGGCTCTCGCGGCCCGCTTCCAGCACCAGCACCTTGTTCCGCGGGTCGGCGCTGAGGCGATTGGCCAGCACCGAGCCGGCCGAGCCGGCGCCGACGACGATGAAGTCAAAGCTCGGTTGGTCCATTTTTCCCCCGCGATCGCATGAGTCACAAACGCCGCACCCAAGCTGAGCGCGGCGTTGCGTCGTGCGTCAAGGGGGTCGTGAACGCGCCAGTCAGGCCGCAGCCGCCTGGTATGGCCTGAGATGGTCCGCCATTGCCTTCTGGAAGGCAGGCCGCGCCTCGCCGCGTTCCTGATACGCCCGCAGCGTCGGCCGCCCGGACACGATGTCGGTATGGCGCAGAATGCGCAGCACGGTGGTCATCAGCAGGTCGCCCGCGGTGAAGCGGTCTTCGAGGTAGTCACGGCCGCCGAGCCAATCCTCAAGGTCGGAAAGCCGCTTCTGCACCGCCGCCACCATTGTCGGCCGACGCTCCGCAGCCCACGCCTCGCCGGCATGGAAGAGATCGAGGGCGCCGAGGTTCAGAACCGCGGGTTCGACCGAGTTCAAGGCGGCGAACATCCACGCCTTCGTCCGCGCCCGTCCATGGGCGTCCAAAGGCGCCAGGGCTTCGGACCCTTCGACGATGTGGAGCACAATGGCGCCCGACTCGAACAGCTTGAGGTCGTCCTCCTCGATGGCGGGAACCTGGCCAAACGGTTGAAGGGCACGATAGGCTGCGGATGCCTGGTCCTCGGGCCCGATCAGCACCTCTTCGTACGGGATACGCGCCTCCTCAAGCGCCCAGCGCACGCGGAAGTCCCTTGCCAGGCCCTGTGCGAAGGGCGGCAGCGAGCGGAATGCGGTCAACTTGATCATCGTCGTCTCCTTTCACGCCTATGCGTCAGCGCGATAGTTAACCATATGGTTAAGTGATGGCGGGCTGTCAACGCCGAAATTTCTGCGCCACGCGAATCACGAGCTCCCGACACCGAGGCGCTTGGCCGGTCCGCGTAACGCGACTAGGCTCGACCACGCTCGACGTATTGGTGCTGCGCTCACTGAACAGGAGGACGCCATGATCCATCACCTTTCGATCGCCGCACGCGACCCCAAGCACTCCGCCGAGGTGCTGGCGGAAATCATGGGCGGCAAGGCGGTGCCGTTCCCGCCCAACCCGGGCAGTTTCTTCGCGTTGCAGCTCGACGATCACGGCTCCGGGGTCGAGGTCTATCCAGCCGGCACCGAATTGCAGCCCGCCGGCGAGGAAGGCGGCAGCTTCGTGAGGAAGACGCGGGAGGGGCGCAGCTTCGGCGCCACGCACTTCGCGCTCAGCGTCGCGACCGACGCGAGCAAAGTGAAACAGATCGCCGAGCGCGCCGGCTGGCACTGCGTGACCTGCAATCGCGGGCCGTTCCACGTGATCGAGGTCTGGGTCGAGAACGATACGATGGTCGAGGTCCTGCCGCCGGACTTCGCGGCGGAATACCTGGCCTGGACCCGTCCCGACACGGTCGCAACCCGCATGGGCAGCGCGCCGACCTCGCGCTCCCGCCAGTCGCGCGTTCGCTCGGCTTGAGCTCACGTCCGTAAGGAGAAATGGTGGACGGCCGCCATGCAATGTCGTGGCCGACTACGGTCGTCTGGGGTAGGTCGAGATTCGATTTACCGGCTGAAGCGGAACGACTTCGCCTGTCGAACGCTTGTTCTCTGCGCTGCGTTGCCGGTCCTCGGATTTGGAATGATACTTGCGACGGGGGAGGGATTGTGTGCGTGGAGAGGGCATGATCCGCAACATCGCATCGGCTAGTCGCACCTGGCTTCACCGCCGAGCCGTACTTCGCGTGGGCGCGGCGATGACTCTGTCGGTGGGCGCCGGCCCGCTCGCCCACGCGCAAGGCGCTTATCCGGACAAGCCGGTGCGGATCACGGTCTCGTATGGACCCGGCGGGGCGATCGACGTGGTAGCCCGCATCCTTGGCGAGCACATGACCAACACGTTGGGTAAGCCGGTGCTGGTCGACAACAAGCCGGGAGCCGGCTCGACGATCGCTGCAGAGGCGATCGCCCGATCCGCGCCGGACGGCTACAACCTGCTCGTGACCGGCATGGCGCATTCGGTCATCCTGGAACTCTTCCCTCAGGTCACGTTCGATCCCGTCAGGTCGTTTCAGCCGATCAGCCATCTCGGCGTCATGCCGTTCGTGCTCGCGATACATCCGTCGGTGCCGGCAGCGGACTTCGCGAGCTTCATCGCCTACATGAAGGCCAATCCCAACGCCATCAACTGCGGTTCTGCGGGTCCCGGAAGCTCGGCTGACCTCGGCCAGATGCTGCTGGCCAAGAGGACGGGCATCGAGTTCGTGCGCGTGCCCTATCGCTCCACGCCGGCCGCCATGAACGATCTCGTCGCCGGCCGCGTCGGCTTCATGATGGATTCGCAGAACGTCCTGGTGCAGCACGTGAAGAGCGGCGCGCTGCGGGCGCTGGCGGTCTCATCGCTCGAGCGTTCGCGCTTGCTGCCTGATGTCCCGACATTGGACGAGCTCGGCCTGAACGGCTTCGAGGCGGGGAGCTGGCAGGCCATGCTGGCGCCCGCCGGCACGCCGCGTGCCATCGTCGACAAGGTCACGGGCTCGATCGAGGCCGCGCTCAACGATTCTGCGATCCGCAACCGCTATATCGAGCTGGGCTATCAACTGCCCCGCAAGGTCGGGCCCGAGGCGCTGGCGGAGTTCCTGGCCGCCGAGGCGGCCAAATGGGGGCCGTTGGCCAAGGCCACCGGCACCGGCTGATCGCGCGAAAGGACGAACCAAGTGACCAAGCTCAGCCAGGTCGAGGTCGATGCTTTCCATCGCGACGGCTACTACGCGCCCGTCGACGTTTTCAGCATTGACGAGGCTCGCCGCTGGCGGGCCGACCTCGAGGCCTTCGAGGCGACGTTGCCCCCGGGACCGGTGGCGGCGGGCAACCGGCGCAAGCTCCATGTCCGTTGTCCATGGGCGCGCGACCTCGTGGGAGACCCGCGCCTGCTCGACGTCATGGAGTCGATTCTCGGTCCCGACATCCTGGTCTTCACCAGCACCTTCTTCATAAAGGAGCCCGGGACCGACGCCATCACGGCCTGGCATCAGGATGCGACCTACTTCGGCCTGCAGCCCTACGAGCACGTCACCGCGTGGGTCGCGTTGTCCGACGCCTCGATCGAGGCGGGCTGCATGGAGTTCATTCCCGGCAGCCATCGCTGGGGCCAGCTCGAGCACGGGCGCGATGCCCTTCCCGGCACCATCAACGCCGGCGCGCGCTCGATCAGCCAGTCGTTCGACACCTCGACGGCCGTGTTTGCACCGCTCAAGACCGGCCAGGTCTCGCTGCATCACACCCTGATCGCGCACAACTCGCCACCCAACGGCAGCAACGACCGCCGCATCGGCTTTGGCATCAGCTATATCCCTACCCACTGCCGCCATAGTGGCAGCAAGCGCATGTCGGCGATGCTGGTGCGCGGCGTCGACCGTCACGGCCATTTCGATCTCGAGGACGATCCCCGAACGTTGAGTGCGGCCGCCCAGGCGGAAGCGCACGATCGGGCCTACACGCGCTACCGTGAGTGTCATGCTGAGCAGGCGGCGCGGTATGGCGTCGCCAACTGACGTGAAACCGCTGCAGGACAAGGTCGCCATCGTCACTGGCGTATCGTCGCCCGTCGGCATCGGTGCTGCGGTCGCCCGCCGCCTCGCCGGTTCCGGTGCACGCCTGGTCCTGGCGGCAGATGCTTCGCCCGATCCGATCGCCCAGGAGTGCGCGGCGCTCCTGGGTGACCCCAAGGCTGTCGTTCCGTTGACGGCCGACCTTGGCGATGCCGCGGCCGTCACTGCGATGGTTGCCGAGGCGGAAAGGTGCTTCGGCCGTATCGATATGCTGGTCAACAATGCGGCGGTGCGCATCAATCGCGCGTTCGGCGACTTCACCCTCGCGGAATTCGACACTGCCGTTGCAGTCAACCTGCGGGCGCCGTTCCTGGCGAGCCAGCGGGTGCTGCCGTCGATGCGCCGGCAGGGTGGCGGCCGCATCGTGCACATCGCGAGCCAGCTCGGCTCGGTTGCCTACCAGACGCGTACGATCTACGGCATGACCAAGGCGGCGCTGATCCATCTCACCAAGTCGATGGCGCTCGAACTGGCGCCGCACAACATCCAGGTCAACGCTGTATCGCCAGGTCCGATCGCCACTCAGCCCACGCTCGACCGGGTGCAGCACGATCCGGAGGAAGCCGCGCGGCGGCTTGAATACGTGCCGATGGGCCGCTACGGCCGCCCGGAGGAAATCGGCGAGGTCGTCCATTGGCTGCTGACGACGGACGTCTCCTTCCTGACGGGTCAGGACCTGATCGTCGACGGCGGCTACACGATCCACTGAGGACCACGCGCGAATGGTCATTGCAGATCGCCCGGAATACCTGAAGAAGCTGGCGGCCTTCTGCAGCGAAGCGACGCTTGCATCGCTCGGTTCCGCGGTCGCCGACCGAGTGAAATGGATCATCGCCGACAGCATCCCGGTGATCGCCGCTGGCATGCAGATGCCTGAGATGAAGGCGTTGGTGGCGAGCCATCTCAAGGCGTCACCGCCCGGTGAGGCCTGGGTCTTCGGAGCCGGTAGGAGGGCGCCGCCCATCGACGCCGCCCTGCTCAACGGCACGGCCGGCACATGGCTCGAGCTCGACGAAGGCAATCTCTTCGCCAAGGGACACCCGGGCATCCAGGTCGTGCCGGCAGCCGTCGCCGCCGCACAGGAGCTCGGCGCGAAAGGCTCGGACCTGCTGGTCGCCGTGGCGACAGGATATGAAGCGTCGTCACGCATCCATCGCGCGGCCAACGTGAAGCTCGCCGTGCATCCGCATGGGACCTACGGCGTCATCGGCGCGGCGCTGGCCGTCGGCAAGCTCAAGGGCTTCGACACGGCGCGAATGCTCGAGCTGATCAATGTGTCGGCCACGATGGGGATGACCACGAGCCGCCAGACCCTGCTGGATGGAGCAACCGTCCGGAACATCTACACGGGACATTCCGGCTACATGGGCACGATGGCTGCGCGGCTGGTGGCGTGCGGTTTCACCGGCGAGGTCGACAGCGTTTCGGCGATCTACGGGAAGATCCTGTCGGACAGTTTCGATCCGACCCGCGTCGTTCATGAGCTCGGCTCCGAGTGGCTGATCACGAAGAGCTACTTCAAGCTTCATCCCACCGGGCGCTATGTCCACTCGGCGATCGACGCTCTCGAGGACCTCCTCGCGAAAGTGCCCGGTGGTCGTCTCGAGCCGGCCGAGATCGCGAGCCTCGATGTGCGCGCCTACATGTTGGCCGCCATGCTGCAGGAGAAGAACGTGCAGACCAGCTTCGGCGCTCGCTTCTCCGTGCCGTTCGCCCTGGCCAGCATCATCGTGCGGGGCCGCTCGGGACTAGGCAGCTTCGACGATTCCGCCGTCGCCAATCCCTTGATCCAGGATCTCGCCAAACGCGTCGCGCTACGGGAGGACGAGTCATTCACGGCGCGCTATCCGGCCGAGCAGCCAGTGTCCATCCGCGCCGCCATGCGGGACGGCAGCAGTTACGAAGGGCACTGCGTCATTACCAAGGGTGAGCCGAGCCGGCCGCACTCGGTCGCGGATCTTCGCGGCAAGTTCTTCGACTTGGGCGAGGCGGTGTGGGGGAGGCCGACGACGCAGTCGCTTTTCGAGGGGTTGATGCAATTGGAGAAGATCGCAAACTTCCAGGAGTTCGCGAGCAAATTGGCGCTGTAGAGCGCTTGGGCTGCGTGGCCGACTGGGTAGTCTAGAGAGAAGATGCTGGCCGCTGCTGCTATTATCGCCAAATGCTATAGATGAAATGGAACGATAACCCGGCAATGGGAGGGCGCGATGATCCGAAGCGTACGGGTATTGGCGTCGGTCGTCGGGCTTTTGGCCGGTATGGCCGCCAGCAACACCGTGCTGGCGCAAAAGCATGGCGGCACACTCCGGATCAATTCCCCCGACAGTCCCGCCACCATGTCGATCCTCGAGGAAGCGACCAGCTTCGCCGTCGGGCCCATGATGGGGGTGTTCAACAACCTGGTGCTGTTCGACCAGAGCGTCAAACAGGCCAGCCTGCAATCGATCGTCCCCGATCTCGCGACCTCGTGGGCGTGGAGCGAGGATCGCGCGCAGCTCACGTTCCAGCTGCGCCAGGGTGTCAAATGGCATGACGGAAGGCCGTTCACCGCCAAGGACGTCGTGTGCACCTTCGATCTGCGGCTGGACAAGGGGCCGGAGAAGCTGCGCGTCAATCCCGCCATCTCGGCCTTCAAGAACCTGGACCAAGTTACGACCAACGGCGACTTCGAGGTGACCTTCCACCTGAAGCGGCCGCAGGTGGGCTTCCTGACGCTGCTCGCTCCCGGTGGCGGCGCCATCTATCCTTGCCATGTGTCGCCTGAAAGGATGCGCCGCCACCCGATCGGCACCGGGCCCTTCAAGTTCGTCGACTACAAGGCCAACCAGTTCATCAAGGTGGCGCGCAATCCTGACTACTGGAAGCCGGGCCGGCCCTATCTCGATGGCATCGAATACACCATCCTGAAGAGCACCTCGACGGCGATGCTGGGTTTCGCTTCGGGCAACTTCGACATGATGTTTCCCTATTGGGTTACGATCCCGGTCATGAAGGACCTCAAGCGCCAGGTGCCGTCGGCCATGTGCGAAATCGTCCCCGGCACCCTCAACCGCCAGCTGCTCATCAATCGGTCGATCCCACCGTTCGACAATCGCGGCGTGCGGCTGGCGATGGCGCTGGCGCTCGACCGCCAGGCCTTCATCGACATCATCGGCGACGGCCAGGGCGACATCGGTGGCGCGCTGCAGCCGCCTCCGGCCGGGCTATGGGGCATGCCACACGATCTCCTGAAGGAGCTTCCGGGCTATGGGACTGACGTAAAGCGGAATCGCCAGCAGGGTCGGGCGCTGATGGAGAAGCTGGGCTACGGCCCAGGCAAGCGGCTCAAGGTCAAGGTGACGACACGCGACCTGCCGCTCTATCGCGATCCCAGCGTCATCCTGATCGACCAGCTGAAAGAGGTGTATGTCGACGGCGAGCTCGAGCCGGTCGAGACCGCCGGCTACTTTCCCAAGATCCGCCGCAAGGACTACACGGTCAGCCTCAATCTGGCGACCAGCGGCGGGATCGATCCCGACGGCGTGTTCGACCTGTTCTATGGCTGCGGCTCGAGCCTGAACTGGGACGGGTATTGTAACCCCGAGGTCGACCGCATGGTCGAGCAGCAATCGCGCGAGAAGGACGACGGGCAGCGGCGCAAGCTGGTATGGCAGATCGAGCGCAAGCTCGCCGAGGACGCCAGCCGGCCGATCATCTTCTACGCCAGCTCGGCGTCGTGCTGGCAGCCCGCGGTCAAGGGGCTGACGCCGATGGTCAACAGCGTCTTCAGCAGCTATCGCTTCGAGGACATCTGGTTGGACAAGTAGGATCGGAACCTTTCGCCGAACCGGATATGCCAGCGAGGCGTGGGGCTATGACGGACTGTTGCGCGCGCCACCACCCAGTCCGGCGCTTCGCCATCCCTTCGCCGCCCACCGGTGAATAGCCCGGCGGATGAAGGAATGGGCGGGTCGGCTGACGGCTTTCCTTTCGGCGACCCAGGCTTCCACATCATGGCGAGCAATGTGTGCGCCTGAAAACTGGATCACACAAGAGGGAGCGGTATCCACCATTTTGAGCTTGGCAGATACAGCCTCGTCGCCCGCATTCTCCAAAGCTGCTCGTTGGCCAACCGTGAGTGCCATAGGCCCCCCGATATTTTCCCCAACAGCAATTTTATGTGCCGTGCGCGCGAAGAGCAAGCGTGTGCCTGCGTGGCAATAGCCAGGCGAACCGGTAGTGGCTCGCGTTACTGCATGGAATAAACGAAGGGTGAGGGAAGGTCGCGTTTCTTGGGCTCCAAACGCGCCTTTAGGGCGATCTCGACGATCTCGGTTCTGTAGTCGACCAGATAGCGAGCAGCATTGCCGAAGCCACTCGCCTTGCATTCGTCAGCCAGGCGATCCACTTCCTTTTGCAGCTCGAGTCGCAAGGCGGTGTTGTCGGCCATGGGATGCCTCTAGAGTTCAATGCGGCTGGATATGACAGTCCTGCCGAGGACAAGATAATCGATACCACTGATGCTGAAGGTCCTGATTGCGTCGCACGGCGAGTCGACCATTGGTTCACCGCGCAAGTTGAACGACGTATTCATGAGGATCGGCACGCCCTTGCGTCGTTCGAAGGCTTTCAGCAATGCGTAGAAGATTGGATTCGAAGCCGATGTGACGATCTGGACGCGTGCCGACCCGTCGGCATGCGTGATCGCCGGGATGACGGACTGCTTCTCGGGACGAACCGGATGTACTGCCAGCATGTAGTACTCGGGCGCGCCGGCGGCGAGGTTCGGCTCGAAATCGAAATAGTGGCAAGCTGCTTCAGCTGTGACAGCTGGAGCGAAGGGGCGGAAAAGCTCGCGAAACTTCACGCGTTCGTTGACGACACGCTTCATGGCCGGGTTCGTCGCGTCAGCCAGAATGCTGCGGGCACCGAGCGCGCGCGGCCCCCACTCGGCCTGCCCTTGCACCCAGCCAATGACGGCGCCCGCCGCGAGAAGACCTGCAACATGTTCGGCGAGTTCCTCGTCGCTGGAACATTTCATGACGTCGTCGAAGCCGCTCGCGGCAACGGCGGCATCGATCTCTCCCGGGTCGAGCGGCGAGCCGAGATACGGCGACGCGAAGCCCTGAATGCGCGGCTGCCTGGCGATGCGGTGCCAGTAGCTTGCTGCGGCGCCGATCGCATTGCCGGCATCTCCAGCCGCAGGATGGACGAAAAGATTGTAACCTCCTTCGCGGATGAGGCGGCCGTTGGCCAGCGAGTTCAACGCGACGCCGCCGGCAAGGCAGACATTGCGCGTTCCCGCGATCGCTGCCGCCTTCGACACGAGGTGGAGGACCAGCTCTTCGGTGCACAGCTGGACGCTCGCCGCCAGGTCGGCATAGTGCCTGCTGCTGCTCAGAACGAAATCGGCCTGTGCGTCAGCGAGGCCTTCAGGCAGGTCGGAACGATGTGTGGCGAAATCGGCTTCCGGTTTCCGTGGCTCGCCAAAACGGCGGAGAAATTCCTCGGTATAGGGCTGCTCGAAAGGCGTCAGAAACTCGAAGCAGGATTGCTCGATCTCAAAACCGCCGTCAGGTCGAAGCGTGATGAGCTTGCGCACTTCATCGTAGTACTTGGGCTGTCCGAAGGCGGCCATGCCCATGACCTTGTACTCGCCCTCGTTCACTTCGAAACCCAGGAAGGCCGTGAAGGCGCTGTAGAACAGACCAATCGAGTGGGGCAGGCTGATCGCCAACCGTCGTTCAATCTCCGACCCGCGACCGACCGCGATGACGGCCGTTTCATATTCGCCAACGCCGTCCATGGTGACAACGGCCGCATGATCGAACGGGGACGTATAGAATGCTGCTGCCAAATGGGAATCGTGATGGTCGACGTAGCCAACCTTTTCTCTGGGCACGGCCAGCTCATCGCAGATCTTCCCAACGACGTCGAATTTTTCCCACTTGAACCACGAGTGCGTTACCGACTCGAGGTAGGGCGGCACGTGCTTGGTTTTCGTGGCTGCGGCCCACAAGGCTCGCGCCCTCCCGATCAGCCCGCCATTCGAGTTCTGCTGCGCACGAAGACCGGAGGCCCAGACGATACGATCGAATTTCTTCAGGGCGTTTTCGTAATACACGATACGATCGACGTCCGTGATGGAGATGCCTGCCTGCCTGAGGCAGAACTCGATGGCGTGGCGCGGGAACCCGGCATCGTGCTTGATCCGCGTGAACCGTTCTTCCTGGCCTGCGGCAACGACGCGCCCCTCAACCAGGAGGGCTGCTGCCGAATCGTGAAAACCGAAGGAAAGGCCCAACACCTTCATTTCAGCGCCTCACGGCAGCGGCCTTTTCTCGATGTAAGCCTTGGCAATGACGTCGGCATAGAGCCGAGCCAAAAGAACGTCGCCTTCCGGCATCAGATGCACTTCATCCCCGAACATCCAGCGGTCTGGACCGCAAGCAGACATCGCCGCGTCGCAGTCGACGAACGGGGTGTCGTCGTCGAGCTTCAGGCTCTGTCGCAGGATCCGAAACATCCCCTCCACGCTGGCAACCACCGGCGCGTGGTCCGGATTGCGATTGCGCTCGATGAGGCTGGCCTCGAGCGGCGAAGGCTTCTTCCGGCTGGATGCCGCCGCCGGCTGTAGCCCCCAGACGAACATCGCACCATTCGCTCGGACAATCTGGGCAAACTGGCGCTTTCTCTTGACGTAGGCTTTTAGCACCCGCACGGGCTGGTTTACCGCGCGATACGGCAACGAATCCTGGGTGCGGGGAGTATCGGCTGTTTGATGCAGGATCTGCGACCAGCCCTCCAGATTTTCCTGGTAGATCATATCCCAATCGTCGAGTACGCGCGGATCGCACAACTGGCCGTAAACGGCGTCGTTATAGCCGTCATGGGCGACAACGATGTCTGGCCTCAGATCCCAGCAAAAGTTCGTGTAGGTCAGCATTTCGTTGATCACGACATGGCCGTGCTGACCGAAGTTCAGGACCGTGAACCGAAGGTCGAGGTCGCGCTGCTTGCAGTAGGCATTGAGACGCTGCTCCAGGAGCTCCGTATACATCTGGTGATGCAGACAAAAGAGGCTCCAGGCAGCGGAGCCGCCGAAGCAGGCCACTACTTTGTGGTTCGTGTCCCGTCGGGCGAGGTCTGCAAGCGAGCGAGTTATCCGGCAACCGAACGAATTGATCGGCCCGATGCCGAGAAACCGGAAGAGATATCCAAAGGGAAAGTAATAGAAACCCCACGGTTCGCGCGGCGAGAGCTGGTTGAAGATGTTGGCGTCCATGTTCTGCAGTTCATTCGACGACCAGTCGCGCCCATAGGGAACAATCCGCCCACTGAACTTGATGCTCGATACCGTTGCGCCGGCTCGGTTTGCGCGATCCCCGGACTCCCAGTGCGCGGAATAGACGTCCTTGTGGTGGTAGCTTTCAAGCAGAACGACATGATCGTCGGCCGCGAATTTGCGTGGCACAGAGACGATGTTCAATTCGGGAAACAGGGAGCGGTAGGTTGGTAGCGCTGCTTCCGGCGAGGCAAAGGTGAGATTGCCGCTAGCTTCCGCGAAATGTGTCAAGACGCCTTCGAGTTCCTGTCGAAGGATCTCGATAGGGGTCGTCGCCTCCAGGGGAAAAACGACGATTGTGCTCAGCTTTCGCGATTTCATCGCATCTTCTTATCAGGCGGCACAAAATGCTGATAGCGCTCAAGACGGTGGCTTCGCCATTTCGGAGCCGAAGGTGTAGGCAGCGTCACTCAAAAACGTGAAAATCCCCAGGCGAACATCGGCATGAATCCGAGATCTGGCAGATCCAGCCTATGAAGGAGCCCGCGATGACGACTGACTGGTTCGATGGCGTTAAGACCGAGCTGCTCGCCCAAAACCCTTTCCGTAAATCGGAGTACTTCAGGCGGTTTGCCAGCGGCGCGCTGGCGCGCGAGCAGGCGTGGGGACATGTCTCCCAGTGGTATTTTCTCATCTGCTGGTTTCCGCGCATGTTCAGCGGCATCCACTCGCGCTGCGACGAGCTGGAGGTGCGCAAGGATTGCGCCAGGCATTTGCTGGTCGAGGATCTCGGCTATTTCCGCGGCCGGATCGGCGGAACCCCCGATCACGTGGAGCTCTATCGGCGGATCGGCGACGACATGGGGTATCCGCGTGAGGCCTGGGAACGCGTGACGCCGATCCCCGAGATGACTGCGATCGTCGACTTCTTCCGGCGGCTTGCCTACGAGATCCCGTGGAGCGCATCGCTCTGCACCACGGCCTTCATCGAGGCAGAGGTGGTGGAGGTCTCGCAGACGGTGGGCGAGGGCTTGACGAAACACTACGGCTGCCGACCGGAATGGGGCGCCATGAACTACATCGTGCACGAGGAGGTCGAGCGGGAGGAAGCGGGCGAGACCGAGGGCACCATTCTCAAGTACATCCGAACGGCCGACGACCGGCGGGCTGCAGAAGACGCGATGCGCGAAATGCATCGCCTGCTCAGCGCATACGCGACGGGGCTCGCGCGTGAGTACCTCTCAGCCACATAGCCGCACCATCCCGTGGAGCTCTTTGACCACGCTCGGCTACGTCATACCACCGTCAATGCCGGGAGCCGTGCCCAGGCCGGCTGCCGCGCGTTCGCGCGGCTCATCATACCCTGATCGGGAGAGAGTGCCCGTGCGACCCCCGCCCACGGCAGGCCGCGGCGGCCGAATACCTGGGCGAGGGCGGCAATGGTCTCGTCGTCACGCCAAGCCCACAGGCGCTCGACCAGCGGCTCGAAAGTGCGGGTCCATTCCGGGCCGCTCGATCGACCCGGGGCGAAGGTCTCGATCAGGGTTACAAGCTGGTCGACGCTCGCCTCGCGCACAGCCCGGCGCATCTGTTCTTCGCCGAGGGCAAGGGTCGTGGCGGCGGCATTGCGGATGCGCCAGAGTTCGGTCAATGCGGCTCGATCGTCACTCATGCGGGGGCCTCAGGCAGCGGGTAGAAAGTGGTCGGCGTAGACGCGATAGCAATCGTGGGTCGGCGCGCGCTTGATATAGCGCGACTGGTGCTTGACGAAGCCGCGAATGATGTCGTCCCGTCGCGCGGTGCGATTGTGCCGGAACTCCTCGAGCGAGGAGCTGCAGTTGCGCATGACGTGCGGATCGTTCTGCCAATGGCAGGCGGCATAGGTGATCATGTCCAAGAGGTCGTGGCGCTCGTCAGTCCGGTCGAGGTACGAATCGACGAGCGCGCAGGCGCGGGGCGCATCCTGCGCCAGCACGTGCTGCTTCAAGAGAGGGAGCAGGCGATCGATGGCGATGCCGTCTGCCCAGGCGCGATGGGTCCGGCGCGGCTCCAGGTTGAATGCGGGATCACGCGGGAAGATAGCGTTCGACCGGATGGTATCGTTCATGAAACGCGCGCCCAGGAACACAGCCTTGACCTGGTGCGGATTGTCGTAGCCCCGAATCCACGACTGCACGACGTTCATGTAGTCCAGCGCATGGGTGGGATGGAGGAAGGCGTTGGGGTGCTCCAGCACATCGATGAGGTAGGGTTGGAAGCAGACCGTCACAGCATCGCCGACATCGAGGATGCCGGCACCGCGCTTGAACAGGCTCATGATCGCAGCGTTGACGTCGAACGGGCCGCCCCAGACGATGGCCTCGGTCAGAACGTCGAGCTCGCGTTCGCTCGGCGGCTTGTCGGAGCGCTTGGGTATCGACGCCTGGTGCGGCAGCTCCATGCGGCATATCGTGCTGATCTCGGACCACAGGCCGTACAGGCGCGGCGAACACCCGAGGTCCGGCACCACCGTGTAGATCACCTCGTGGGCGTTGTCCCAGCCCAGGTAGTCTGCGATGTCCACCAGCGCCCGTGCCCTCAGCGCCTTGTGGCCGATGTTCTGGTAGCCGCCGCGGTTGATGATCGTGTCCTGGAGATCGATGATCCCGGCGAGCAGGATAGCGTCCTTCAGGCGCCGCCGATGCTCGGGATCCTTCGCCAGCCCGAGGCAAAGACCATAGGCTTCCGCCTTGTCGCCTTCGGCGATCGCCCAGCTCATCCGCGCCAGACGGTCGTCGACCGAGCCGCCCTCGATGGGCGCATGCTCCTCGAAGTAGATTCTCGGCGGATTCCAGGCCGGACCGTCGAAGCGATTGACGTTGGCGTCGGGCCCGGGAAATTGCCGGTTGCACTGCTCGCCGTCACGCGCGTAGTGGCCTGGGAACTGGCAGATGACCTGCTCCCAGACATTGAGGCCCTGCGGCACGTACCACATCGCCTGGACGTTCGGCAGGATGCCCCGCGTACCCTTGAGCTCTGCCATCAGGGCGATTGCGCCCCGCCAGCCCAGGATGGTGTGGTCGTAGTTGACGCCGCGCAGCTCGCCGCTCGGCAGACGCATCAGGTGCGAGGGGACCTGGACGTACGGGGCAGCAAAGGCAATTGCCGCCCTGATCATCTCTTTCAGGGGCCGGTCTTCCTCCTTCACCAGCCGGCAGAAGGTTTCAGTTGCCTCACGATAGCGAACGCTCTGGATCTCCTCCCGCAGGCGCTCGACGCTCGCGGCTCCCTGACCCTGCCCCATGGTCGTCTTCCTTCTTCAGATGGGCCACCTGCCGGAAGGAAGTCTTCTTGCCGCATCGGCGGGCGTCCTTGATCAGGATCAAACGGCGCCGGGGCTGGCTATAGGCCATTCAATGGCCGGTCCGGCGGCTAACGGTGGGTCGCACTTCCTTGCGGAATTGCCAAAGGCCGAGCGCGACTGTCTTTTCGAGGCGGGGGCGTGGCGGCTCGACATCTCCCGGTCGGCCCAATGATACTTTTCGCGACGGGCACAATGGACGAGCACTTGCTGAGAGAGAGGCGCGCGCGCAAGGCGCTTGACACCTAAGCGCAATTTTGTGGCCTGTGCCGACCACCTTCAACTAACGAGGTGGTTTCATGTCACCGTTCATTCCCGCCGTTTCATCATCAGCAAGCGTTGCCAGCATTGAGAGAGGAGCACGGCAGCGCAATCGCATTGACTTATTCACCGGAAATTGCGGCCTGTGTTCGGCGACCCTGATTCGCCCATCACAGAGGGAGCCGATGTCTGCTCGCGCTGGGCCGCTTCTCGTTCGCTGACGTCTGTATTCGATCGGGCCACCGACAACGGAGGAACGATGAACACGTGCGCTCTCGGCACCGCTGCGAACGATGCTGCGCGGCGTCGGTCGGACACGATGCGCTCAGGCTCGCCGTCATGGCCACCTCGCTCAGGACAGGGGCGGTCTGCTGCGGCCGAGCTGCTGACGGAATTATTGGACGCTCCGGTGTCCAATAATTCCCTCGCCGGTGGCTCGGGACATGTGAGGAAAAACTCTGTAGTGCCCCGTCCCGCACCTAACGTTTTGTCATCTAGTATTTTGCCGACCACAAATGAGCTAGCGGCCGAAGTCGATCGTGTCCTCGAACGGGTCGAAACTCCTGATCAGGAACTCCACACCAGCGGACGCTCATCGAAGAAGGCGATGACAGCGTTGCAAGCACTTGAAGCGCACGTCGCAAGGGATGCGTGTAGCCGGCAGCGACCAACAAACCGTACGGCCATCTGGAGCCCGAAAAGTCGCGAAAACGAAACAGGCCGATCATTATCACAGTGCTTGACATATTACTAACGTAAGTTATTATAACGCTTGTTGTGCGGCGTCCCCGCGCTCCTGCTCTATATAGTGTCGATCCGAAACCAATGAGTGCGGTCAACACCGTGCGTTCCGTCCGCCCGAGTGCCTTTCCGAAGGGATGGGCTAAGACGCACATGCACGAGGCGTTGCGAAATTGGCGTCATTGTCCGAATTGTCGGAGGTCTCTACCGATAGCGGTGTCGGCCTGTCGCCGACACAAACGTCTCTGGCGGAAATGCCGAAAATGCCCGGAAATCCCCGGCATCACCGACTGCAGTGCATGCACCGCGTTGAGCTATGCCGCCTCCGCGCGATCCAGCTCCGCCGCGCCCGCGCGCAGCCGCGGGATAAGCTCGCGGCCGAAGTCGATCGTGTCCTCGAACGGGTCGAAGCCGCGGATCAGGAAAGAGTGGATGCCGAGCTTGTAGTACTCGAGCATGGCGCGCGCGACCTGCTCGGGCGTGCCGACCAGGCAGGAGGTGTTGCCCATGGCGCCGGTCGCCTCGGCGATCGGCATCCACAGGCGCTCGTCGTGGGTCTCGCCGGCGGCGGCGAAGTCGAGCAGGCGGCGGGCCGACTGGTCGAGCGGCTTCTTGTCGTTGCCGAAGCCCGTCGGGTCGCCGGGCTTCTGGATCGCGGCCAGGATGCGCCTGGCGCGGTCCCAGGCGGCGCCCTCGGTAGCGCCGAGGATCGGCCGGAACGACATGTTGAAGGTGGGCGTACGGCCGTAGGCGGCGGCCCGCGCCGTGAACTCAGCCATGCGCTGGGCGGTCGGCGCCAGCGGCTCGCCGAACATGGCGAACACGTCGCAGTGCTTCGCGCCCATGGCCAGGGCGCCCTCCGACGAGCCGCCGAAAAAGAGGAGCGGGTGGGGCTTCTGGAACGGCTGGATGTCCGACTTCGCGCCGCGTACGCGATAAAACTCGCCCTCGAAGTCGAAGCGCTTGGGGCTGGTCCAGGCGAGCTTCATCACCTCGATGTATTCGGCGGCGCGGCGATAGCGCACGTCCTTGGGCGCGAAGTCGCCGTCGCCTTCCTGCTCGGCGTCGCTCGCGCCGGAAATGATGTGGATGGCGACGCGCCCCTCGGTGAGATGATCGAAGGTCGCGATCTTGCGCGCGGCCAGGGTAGGAGCGACGAAGCCCGGCCGGTGCGCGATCAGGAAGCCCAGCCGCTCGGTGTGCTGCGCGGCGTACTGCGCCACCAGGAAGCCCTCGGCCGACGATGCGGTGTAGCCGACCAGGGCGAGGTCGAAGCCCGCCTTGTCGTGCGCCTGGGCGTAGGAGCGCAGATAGGGCGCGGAGATGCCGCCCTTGATGATGTGCACCGTGGCCTCGCCGCTGGGCGGCGCCACGCCGATCATCCCGATCACCCGTACAGGCATGCTGCTCGCTCCGCGTTGCGCAGCCGATGTTATCCCGGTCGACGGCTGCTGCCTATTGTTTCAGGGAGACCGTCACTGAAACGCTCATTGTTTCCGGGTGCACCGCAGCACCATCAACGAAATTGCAATTGGTGGAAACCTCCGGCGATGCCGTTGCCCGGCCGGTCGGCTTGGTGTTCCTTTGATACGGTCGATCGGGAGTCCTTCATGTCCGACAAGCCTCTGTCGTTCCACGTGCCGGCACCGGCGGTGCGTCCGGGCGGCACTCCGGACTTCAGCGACGTCCAGATCTCTCGCGCCGGCGAGGTCGACCGACCGCCGGTCGACGTGGCGCCGGAGAAGATCCGCGACCATGCCTATAAGATCATCCGCGTGCTCAATCGCGAGAGCGAAGCCGTCGGCCCGTGGGCCGGGCTTCTGAGCGATGCGCAGCTGCTCGCGGGTCTGCGCCACATGATGACCTTGCGCGCTTTCGATGCGCGCATGCAGATGGCCCAGCGCCAGGGCAAGACGTCGTTCTACATGCAGCACATGGGCGAGGAGGCCGTGAGCTGCGCCTTCCGCAAGGCGCTGGAGAAGGGCGACATGAACTTCCCGACCTATCGCCAGGCCGGGCTCCTGATCGCCGACGACTATCCCATGCTCGACATGATGAACCAGATCTATTCCAACGAGCTCGACCCGATGAAGGGCCGGCAGCTGCCGGTCATGTACTCCTCGCGCGAGCACGGCTTCTTCTCGATCTCGGGAAACCTTGCGACCCAGTACATCCAGGCGGTCGGATGGGCGATGGCGTCGGCCATGAAGGGCGACACAAGGATCGCGGCGGGCTGGATCGGCGACGGCTCGACGGCGGAGTCGGATTTCCATGCCGCGCTGGTCTTCGCCTCGACCTACAAGGCGCCGGTGGTGCTGAACATCGTCAACAATCAGTGGGCGATATCGACCTTCCAGGGCATTGCCCGCGGCGGGTCCGGCACCTTTGCCGCGCGCGGCCTGGGCTTCGGCATCCCGGCGCTGCGCGTCGATGGCAACGACTATCCCGCGGTCTATGCCGTCGCCAAGTGGGCGGTCGAGCGGGCGCGGCGCAATCTCGGGCCGACCCTGGTCGAGTACGTGACCTATCGCGTCGGCGCGCATTCGACGTCGGACGATCCCTCGGCCTACCGGCCCAAGGCGGAGTCCGACGCCTGGCCGCTCGGCGATCCGGTGCTGCGGCTGAAGAACCACCTGATCCTGCGCGGCGCCTGGTCGGAGGAGCGCCACAAGCAGGCCGAGGCCGAGATCATGAGCGAGGTGATCGCCGTGCAGAAGGAGGCCGAGAGCCACGGCACGCTGCATACCGGGCCGCATCCCTCGGCGCGCGACATGTTCGAGGGCGTGTTCGAGGAGATGCCGCCCCACCTGCGCCGCCAGCGCCAGCAGGGAGGGGTGTGATGTCTAGCAGCCGTCATCCCGACCGTAGCCGAGCGCAGCGAGGCGGAGCGGAGGGACCTCTTTTGATGGTGCATCGGCAAAAAAAGGTCCCTCGACTACGCCGCCCTTTGGGCGGCTTCGCTCGGGATGACGGGGGCTGTGACCATGCCGCGTAAAACGATGGTCGAGGCGATCCGCGACGCGATCAGCGTCAGCATGGAGCGCGACGACAACGTCGTCGTGTTCGGCGAGGATGTCGGCTACTTCGGCGGCGTCTTCCGCTGCACCCAGGGCCTGCAGCAGAAGTTCGGCTCGAACCGCGTATTCGACACGCCGATCAACGAATCGGGTATCGTCGGCGCCGCCGTCGGCATGGCGGCCTACGGCCTGCGGCCCTGCATAGAAATCCAGTTCGCCGATTACATGTACCCGGCTTACGACCAGATCGTGTCGGAGGCGGCGCGGCTGCGCTATCGCTCCAACGGCCAGTTCACCGCGCCCATCGTCGTGCGCATGCCGACCGGCGGCGGCATCTTCGGCGGCCAGACGCACAGCCAGAGCCCGGAGGCGCTCTTCACACATGTCTCGGGGCTGAAGACCGTCGTGCCGTCCAACCCCTACGACGCCAAGGGCCTGCTGATCGCGAGCATCGAGGACAATGATCCGGTGATCTTCCTCGAGCCCAAGCGGCTCTATAACGGCCCGTTCGACGGCCACCACGAGCGCCCGGTGACGCCGTGGGCGCGCCACGCGCTGGGCGAGGTGCCGGACGGCCACTACACCGTGCCGCTGGGCAAGGCCGCGATCCGTCGCGAGGGCAGCGCGGTGACGGTGCTGGCCTACGGCACCATGGTCTATGTCGCCGAGGCGGCGGCCGAGGAGACCGGCATCGATGCCGAGATTGTCGACCTGCGCACGCTGCTTCCCTACGACCTCGAGGCGATCGTGGCCTCGGTGAAGAAGACTGGGCGCTGCGTCGTCGTGCACGAGGCGACCCTGACCTCGGGCTTCGGCGCGGAGCTGAGCGCGCTCGTCCAGGAGAACTGCTTCTACCATCTCGAGGCGCCGGTGATGCGTGTCACCGGCTGGGACACGCCCTATCCGCATGCCCAGGAATGGGACTATTTCCCCGGCCCGGCCCGCGTCGGCCGCGCCCTCAAGGCCGTGATGGAGGCCTGACATGGGAACCCGCATCGTCAAGCTTCCCGATGTCGGCGAGGGCGTGGCCGAGGCCGAGATCGTCGAATGGCATGTCGAGGTCGGCCAGTCGGTGCTGGAGGACCAGATCCTGGCTGCCGTGATGACCGACAAGGCCACCGTCGAGATCCCGTCGCCCGTCGCCGGCAAGGTCTTGGCGCTGGGCGGCGAGGTCGGACAGTCGCTGGCCGTCGGTGCCGAGCTGGTGCGCCTGGAAGTGGCGGGCGAGGGCAGTGCTGAAGTCGCGGCCATCCCTCACGAGGCCGCGCATCCGCCGTCGCCGCAGGCAGCGCCCGCACCGGCGCCGCCGCCGCGCATGACGACCCCGGCGCCGGCGCCGAAAGCGCCGCCAGCCGTCGCGCCGG
>Ga0209909_100392_pt1 | contig 30763 bp, 24 predicted proteins | sample FECB22metaG_FD_188302 | JGI IMG/M metagenome (GOLD analysis project Ga0209909, IMG submission 188302) | Cyanobacterial communities from the Joint Genome Institute, California, USA - FECB-22 (SPAdes) (version 3) | ecosystem: Environmental > Aquatic > Thermal springs > Hot (42-90C) > Microbial mats... | reverse complement strand
CTTCCCGGATGCGATCACCGCCGTGTTCCCCGAGGCGATCGTCCAGACCTGCATCGTGCACCTGCTGCGCAACTCGATGGACTTCGTCTCCTGGAAGCACCGCAAGCCGCTGGCGGCTGCTCTGAAGGGCATTTACCGCGCGGTTGATGCCAAAGCTGCCGAGGAGGCACTCACCGCCTTCGAGGCCAGCGAATGGGGCCAAAAATACCCTGCCATCGGCCAGAGCTGGCGCCGGGCATGGAGCGAGGTCATACCTTTCTTCGCCTTCCCGGAGGAGGTCCGCAGGATCGTCTACACGACCAATGCTATCGAGGCTCTGAACGCCCAGCTTCGGCGGGCGGTGAGGGCCAGGGGGCACTTCCCCAGCGACGAAGCAGCAACCAAGCTACTCTATCTGATCTTGAACCGCTCCGAGAAAGAGTGGAGAATGCCGCCACGTGAGTGGTCCATGGCCAAGGCCCAGTTCGCCGCCCTGTTCGGTGAGCGCTTCATCAAGGCCATGGCGGCCTAATGTTCAACCGCCCGCCCACACACGAAATTCCTGACAGTCCCCGCTCCTGATTGGCCTTCTGACCCCACATGCGAGGCAAATTAAGCTTCACGCAGGTGCAGGGTAAGGTGGAACCAACACTATCTTTTGTTCGGGAATGGCGCGCCCGGCAGGACTCGAACCTGCTGCCTCAAGATTAGAAGTCTCGCGCTCTATCCAGATGAGCTACGGGCGCGTGCCGGCTCGCCCCATAGCGCGCTTTGCGGCCCGCGCAAATCGCGCTAACCCACGGCGCGATGGAAAAGCCCCCTCCCGCCGCCGATCCCGCGCAGGATCCGGCCGCCGCCTTTGACCGCGATCCTGACGACGGGATCATCGCCACCAGCCGCGCGCCGATCGCCTTCCGCTATTATGACCTCGTCATGGCGGCCTTCGTGGCGATCCTGCTGCTTTCCAACCTCATCGGCGCGGCCAAGCTCACCTTTGTCGAAGTGCCGTTCTGGCCCGATGGCTGGTGGCCCGCGCCCGATGGGGTGTTCATCTATGGCGCCGGAATCCTGTTCTTCCCGCTCGGCTATGTCATCGGCGATGTCCTGACCGAGATCTACGGCTTTGCCCGGGCGCGGCGGGTGATCTGGGTGGGCACGGCGGCGATGGTGTTCCTTGCCTTCATGTCGTGGGTGGTGGTGAGCCTTCCTCCCTTCGACGGCTGGACCTGCAGCGCCAGCGGCTTTGGCGGCGCGCGCCCGCTCACCTCGAATCCCGATCCTGCCATTCCCGATGGAGCGATCTGCCAGGAAACCTATGTCAGCGTGTTCGGCAGCACCTGGCGCATCGTGGTGGCCTCGATCAGCGCCTTCTGGGCGGGCGAATTCGTCAATTCCTTCGTCATGGCCAAGATGAAGGTGTTGACCCGCGGGCGGTTCTTGTGGACCCGCACCATCGGTTCGACCTTCGTCGGCCAGGGGGTGGACAGCCTGATCTTCTACCCCGTGGCCTTCCTTGGGATCTGGACGCCAGAGGCGGTGGTGACGGTGATGGTCACCAACTGGGCGCTCAAGGTCGCCTGGGAGGCAGCGCTCACCCCGGTCACCTATGCCGTGGTGGGCCGGCTCAAGCGTGCCGAGGGGGTCGATCTGTTCGATCTCGACACCGATTTCTCACCCTTTGCCACCAGCACGCCGCGCGCCGGCTAAAGCAGGCTCTCGTCGGCCACCACTTCGAGGCGCCAGGGCAGGCCGAGGCGCTGCGCGAGCAGCTTGATGTCCTTCTCGGTCGGGCTGCCGAACAGGGCGGCGTGGCTTTCGGCAAGGCGCAGCACCAGGGCGCTGCCTTCCACCAGCAGGCGGCTGGCCTCGAGCGAGCGGCGCGACTGCGCGCCGAGCCGCCGGGCGAGCCGCAGCGCAAGGCCCCAGCGCACCGCTTCCTCGAGCGCCTCGGGGCACGCCAGGGCGCGCAGCTCGCCCGGCAGGGAAAGCTGGTTGCCATTGGCCGCAATCGCCGCTGCCAGCATCGCCCGGCCCTTGGCATCGACCCCGATCCAACGCTTGTGCAGCGCCCAGCTGATCGCCTGCGGCAGGCGGATGTTGGGTTCGATCTGCATGCTGGCGAGCCCCAGCATGGTGGCAGCGAGGCGCAGCCGCTCGCTGCCATGGGCGCGCGCCGGAGCGGCATCGAGCGTCCAGGCTGCCATGCGCGTCGCCAGGGTCGGCTCGGTGCCGCGCTGGCTGGCGAACACCGCCACCCCGGCGAGCAGCGGATCGGCCGCGCGGCTGTGGGCGGGCAGGCGATCATAGATCAGCCCCTCGCGCAGACCCCAGGACGAGAACACCACCCGCTCCGGCGCCAGGCGCGCCAGCAGCGCCTCGAGCAGCACCGCGGCATCGGGCAGCTTCTCGGCGCGCATCGAGGAAATGCGCTCGCGCCCTTTGAGCGCCTCGACATCGCTGGCGGCAAGCGCCGCGGCAAGCTGACCTGCCGCCGCGGCATCGAGCGCAAAGCCGTGCGGATCGCTGAGCGGCCAGCCGCGCGCCGCCATGGCATAGACCGCCATCGCCCGCCAAGTGCCGCCCACGAGGTAGAGCGCGCCGTTTTCCGTCGGTGAACGCGCGGCATCGTCCCACCCGGCCTTGCGGATCGCCCGGTCGAGCGACTTGCGCATGGCGCTGCGCGCGGCCGCGCCCTTGCGCCCGGAAGGCCGATGGTCGGGCAGGCGCAGCGTGCCGAGCGGCAGGCTGCTGGCGCCCTCGCAGCGCCCGTCGGCGACCCGCACCAGCTCAAGACTGCCCCCGCCAAGGTCGGCCACCACCCCGCGCGCGGCGGGGAAGGCGCCGATCACGCCGTGGGCGGAGAGCAGCGCCTCCTCCTCGCCCGAAAGCACGCGCGGCATGAGGCCGATGGCGCGCAGTTCATCGAGGAAGGCCGGCCCGTTGCTGGCCTCGCGCACCGCGGCGGTGGCCACGGTCTCGATGTCCCTGATGCCAAGATCGGCAAGCAGCAAGGCAAAGCGCCTGAGCCCGCGCAGCGCGAGTGCCATGGCATCCTCGGCCAGCCGCCCGGTGACGGCGATCTCGCGCCCGAGCCGCGCCGTCACCTTCTCGTTGAGCAGCACCGTGGGCGCGCGCATGGCGCCGCCATAGACGACGAGGCGCACCGTGTTCGAGCCGATGTCGATGATCGCACGTTCGGGCCTGCTGCCCAGAATGGCGCCCTCGCGCTCGGCCCGCCGCCTAGGATAGCTCATCCCACCGCTCCCCGCCGCAGGCTGAGCTTGGGCACCGCCCCGGCCTCGAGCGCCCCGCCGCGGCCCGAAAGCGAGGGGTTGGTCATGAAGTAGCGGTGGCAGTTGAAGGGCTTTGCCCCCGGCTCGAGCGTGACGCGCGAATAGTGTCCATCGGGGTGCAGCCACCAGCTCTGCTCGGTGTCGAGCATGTTGGCGAGCAGCACCTGCTGGAGCACCTGATCGTGCACCGTGCGGTTGTGGATCGGGATCAGGGTTTCCACCCGCCGATCAAGATTGCGGGTCATCATGTCGGCCGAGGCGATGAACACCGCGGCCTGGGCGCTGGGCATGGGGTGGCCATTGGCAAAGGCATAAATGCGGCTGTGCTCGAGAAAGCGTCCGATGATCGACTTGACCCGGATGTTCTCGGAAAGGCCGGCAATCCCGGGCCTCAGGCAGCAGATCCCGCGCACCACCAGTTCCACCGGCACCCCGACATTGCTGGCGGCATAGAGCCGGTCGATCACACCCTCATCGGTGATCTGGTTGCACTTCATCCAGATCGCGGCGGGCTTGCCCTTGCGCGCGTTTTCGATCTCGGCATCGATGCGGGCGTAGATCTCGGCGCGCAGATCGATCGGGGCGATGTGCAGCCGCTCGAGCGCGTGGGGCTCGACATAGCCGGTGATGAAGTTGAACATCTTGGCCGCATCGCGCCCGAGCTTGGGATCGGCGGTGAAGAAGCTGAGATCGGTATAGATGCGCGCGGTCACCGGGTGATAATTGCCTGTGCCGAAGTGGCAATAGGTGCGGAAGGAATCGCCCTCGCGCCGCACCACCATCGCTACCTTGGCGTGGGTCTTCCAGTCGGTGAAGCCATAGATCACCTGCACGCCCGCACGCTCGAGCTTGCTCGCCCATTTGAGGTTCTGCTCCTCATCGAAGCGAGCCTTGAGCTCGACCACCGCGGTCACCGACTTGCCCGCCTCGGCCGCCTCGATCAGGGCGTTGATCACCGCCGACTGGCTGCCGGCGCGATAGAGCGTCTGCTTGATCGCCACCACATCGGGATCGGCTGCGGCCTGGCGCAGGAAATCGACCACCACCTCGAAGCTTTCATAAGGGTGGTGGATGATGATGTCCTTCTCGCGGATGGCCGAAAAGGCATCGCCATCATGCTCGCGAATGCGCTCGGGATAGCGCGGGGTATAGGCATCGAACTTGAGGTCGGGCCGATCCTCGCGCACGATCTCGGCAAGGCCATCGATCCCGATCATGCCGTCGGTCTTGATCACCGCGGCTTCGTTGATGCCGAGCTGTTCGCGCAGCAGCGCCTCGGCCGCCGGGTCGAAATCCTCCTCGAGCTCGAGCTGGATCACCTGGCCGCGGCGGCGGCGCTGGATCGCGCTGCGGAAGGTGCGGACCAGGTCTTCGGCCTCTTCCTCGATCTCGATGTCGCTGTCGCGCAGCACCCGGAACAGCCCGTCGCCCTGGATGGCAAAGCCGGGAAACAGCGCCGCGGCATAGCGCTGGATGAGCCGCGCAATCGAGATGTAGAGCGCCCCGCTGCCTTCGCTGCCGGTCACCGCATCGGGCACCCGCACAAAGCGCGGCAGGGCGCTGGGGATCAGCACCATCTCGATCAGCTGCTCGCCCGTGGCCTCGCGCCGCAGGGTAAAGAGCAGCCCCAGCCCGCCGTTCTGGACGAAGGGAAAGGGATGGGCCGGATCGAGCGCCTGCGGCGTGATCACCGGCAGGATCTCATTCAAGAAAAAGGCCTTGAGCCACTTGTGCGCGGCCGGGCTGACGCGCTGTTCGTCAGCCACGTGAATATCGGCAGCGGCGAGTGCGGCGCGCAGCTTGCGCCAGATCGCCTGCTGGCGCTGCGAGAGCTGGACGAGCTGCTCGCGGATCGCGGCCAGTTGCTGCGAGGGGCTGCGCCCGTCGATCGAAGGTGTCTCGAGCCCGCGCTGCACCTGGCCCACCAGCCCGGCGACGCGGATCATCATGAATTCATCAAGATTGCTGCCCGAGATCGAAAGGAAACGCAGCCGCTCGAGCAGCGGGTAGGCCTCGTTGTCGGCCTCGGCCAGCACCCGCTGGTTGAACTGCAGCCATGATAGCTCGCGGTTGAAATAGGGCGATTCATCGGGCCCCAGCGCCGCGAGCGAGGCGGCGGGCATGACAGGCTCTGGACCGGTCGGTGACGTGCTCATCGCTTTCCTGCTTCCATGCGGCGCCGCGGGCCGGCCGCGCGGTGCGCCGGCACGCGCATGTGTTCGCGCGCGCGGCCGGTGTAAATCACCTTGCAGGCGCTGTCACACGAATGTCAAATTGTGCGCGCCAACGCCCTCGGGCGGCCTAGAGCAGGCTGCGGCTGTCGGCGATCGCGGCGATCCCGCGCCGCCCGCTCGCATCGCGCCCGAGCTGCACGATCACGTCGATCACGCTTGCGGCATAGGCGATGGTGTCGCCGCGTGAAAGACCAATGCCCGTCTGCATCACCATCAGCGCCAATTGCTCGAGCGCCCCGCGCAGGCTGTTGGCGTGAATCGTGGAAAAGCTGCCCGGGTGCCCGGTGTTGATCGCGCGCAGGAAGCTGACGCTTTCCGCGCCCCGCAATTCGCCGAGCACGATGCGATCGGGCCTCAGACGCAGCGCCGCCTGGAGCAATTCGTTCGCCGTGACCTTGGCCTCGCCCAGTTCGCCCTTGACCGCGACGAGGCCCACCCCGTTCTCGCCCGGGAGCTTCAATTCGGGCGTGTCCTCGACCAGCACCACCCGCTCCTCGCGCGGGATCTCGCCGAGCATGGCGTTCAAAAAGGTGGTCTTGCCGGTGCTGGTGCCCCCGGAAATCAGGATCGTGCGCCGCGCCCGGATGGCGGCGCGCAGGTAAGCGATCGGCTGGGTCTGCGGATCGGGCAGGTCGAACTGCTGTTCGCCCATCAGCGGGCCGGTGTCATAGGCATCGAGCGGCAGGTCAAGCCGCCGGTGGCGACGGATCGCCATCACCCAGTGCCTGCGGCTCGCCGGCGGGCCGCAGAACTGCACCCGCGCGCCATCGGGCAAGGTCGCGCCGAGCAGGGGATGCTCGCGGTTGATCCCCTGGTGGCTGATGCGTGCGACCTGTTCAGCCAGGCGCTGCACCAGCCGATCATCGATCTCGGGGGTCTCGATCCGCTGCATCCCCGGGTTGGCGGCATCTTCGATCCACACCTCGCCCGGGCGATTGACCATGATCTCGGTGATGGTGTCGCGCTCGAGCCAGCGGCGGAAGGGCGCCAGATAGGCCTCGAGATAGACGCTGCGCTCGGCCACGCCCGCGCGCGCGGCGGCGCTCTCGGCCTCCTCCGGAATGCCCGTTGCCATCAGCCGGTGGACCTCCCCGCGCACAGGATCAGTTGCCCACCGTGCTGAAATCAAGGTCGCGCGCGGTGAACACCCGGATCGGCTCGCCCATGCGCACGCGGATGGTGGGGCTGATCTGCCCCTGCGACTGCACCGCGCTGCTGGCAGCGTTCTGCGCCCCGCCGGCGACGATCACCCCGCCGACCCCGCCAGTCGCCACCGCGCCGAGCCCGCCCACCACCGAAAGCAAAAGGCCTGAGCCGAAGCGCTTGAAGAAGTGGCTGTTGACATCACCCTCAAGCCCGGTGGTGCCGTCAAAGGCCACCGCGGGCGAAGCAAGGTTGATCGAGGCGCCATCGGGGCGGATCAGCCGCGTCCAGATCACATAGGCGCGGCGCTGGCCCTGCTGCACGCCCGACTGGTATTGCCCGATGAGGCGCGATGAGCGCGGGATCAGCACGCGCTTGCCATCAAAGCTGCGCACGTCCTGGCTCACCACCGCGCGGACATAGCCGGGCACGTCGGTGTTGATCGCGGTCTCGAGGATCGCGGGGATCAGCGTGCCCTCGGTCACGGTGGTGGAAGGATTGGTCATCGGCCGGGCCTGCGCCGGCGCGCCGCCAACCCCGCCGATGCGGCTGGCAAAGGCCGCCGCGCTGCCGGTGCCGGCCACATCGCCCGCAGCCGCACCGGGCGCAGGCGCCGGCACCGGGGCTTCGGCGAGCCGCGGGGCGCTGCGCGCGGCGGTGCCATCGAAAATGAGGCTCGGGCTGTCGAAGGGATTGGCGGCGGGCGCCTGGGCAAGCCCGGGTTGGTTGGCGAGCACCGGGGCGGGCGCCGGATCGGGCTGCGGCGCAACCGGCGCAGCGCCGGGCGCCTGTGCCGGATCGGCCACCGGCTGCACCGGCGCGGGCGCGGTGGCGGCCTTGGGCGGGGCAACATTAGGGTTGCCGATCCCCTGCGGCGTGGGCGTGCGCGCGGCGTTCATCGCCCAGAAGGTGACCGCGCCGAGCAGGCCGACGATCGCCACCCCGGCGGCAAGGCCCAACCCCTCACCCCGCGCCCGGCGCTCGGTGACCGCGGGAAAGGCCGCGCGGCTGGCAAGGTCGATGATCTCGGCCGATTCGCGCTCGCGCGGATCGACCATCTCGCTGCTGCTTCCATCGCCCTTCTTCGGCGGCAAACGCATGGCAAGGCGCATCACTTGGTCTCCCTGGCGGATCGGTGGCGGATCATGAACCCTTGCGGCCCCTGGCGGCGGGCGTGGTGAGCCCCGCGGCGCGCCCCGCGGGCGGCATGGGGCCGGTGTTGGTGAGCGTGGCGGTGTCGCGGCCCGAGCGCAGGATGATCTGCGGCGGCACGCCTTCGACCACCACGGTCTCGCCGCGCACGGTGAAATTGACCGGGCCTTCCTCGCCCGCGGCATTGGTGACGAGGATCGCCGGGATCGGGGTGCCCGCAGGCCAGGTGAGGAACACCGCTTCGCCATCGTCAAAGGCGCGCAGCGGCAGCAATTCGCGCGTGCCGGCGCTGGCCCAGGCAAAGTTGAGGCTCGCCGGATCGGCCACGGCGAAGCGGTCGTTTGCCGCGGCCATTTCTTCGGGACTTGCCTTGGCGCGCAGGGCCTCGGCCTGGGCCTCGGCGGCGGCGGCAAGGCGCGCTTCCTCCTCGGCCTTCTCGAGATCGGGATAGCGGAACTGGAGCACGTAGAGCGGCGCGTTCTTCGGGCTGGCGACGAGATCGAAGAGGTAGGTGCGCTTGCTCGTCACCACCGTCATGTTGGTGCGCGCCGCCGGCTCGAGCGGCTTGACGAACAGGATTGTCTGCGCACGGTTGGGCTGCACCTGCCAGGCGGTGCTGTCGCCGATGGCGACATTCTCGATCATCTCGTCGGGGGCAAACTTGATGGTGGTCTGCACCTTCACCCGCCCGTCGATGCGCACCACCGTGCCTTCGTCGAACACGCGGGTCTGCAGGCGCGCATCCTCGCTCGCGGCGGGCGCGGCAAGCGCGAGCGCGGCGGCGGCGAGTGAGGGCATCAGCGCAAGGCCGAAGGCGCGGGGCATGATCAAATCTCCGAAGGGTTCTTGGGCGCCGGCGCGCGCACCGGGGCAGCCGAGGCCACCGGCGGGGCCGAGCGGAAGCGGTTGCCGATCCCGCGGGTGCGCGAGGCGGCAGGATTGAGCGGCACCACCTGCCCACCCTCGCCCGTGGTGGCATAGACGCGGGTCTCGCGCCGCATGGTGGTCTCGGGCGCGGTGTCATTGGCCGCCACCACCGCCGCCGCGGGCGCGATGTCGGTGCGACGCGGGCCCGGCACGCTGGCTGCCGGAGCCGCGGCGATGCGCGCGCCGGCGCCCGGTGCGGGAAGGCTGGCGGGGGCAGCGCGCGGCGGCTCGGCCGAAGGTGAACGCTCCTTGCCCGGGGCAAGGCCGAAGACCTGCCACCCCGCCACCATCACCGAGGAGACCTTGAGCGCCATCAGCATCAGCGCCACGTGCACCGCGCCCACGAGGAAGAAGGCCATCGCCGCCTGCTGGTCGATCTTGCCCGGCACCGCCACCAGCGCCGCGAGGATCGGCACCGCCATCTCGAGCATGATGGTGCCGCCCAGCACCGCAAACAGCGGGGCAAGCGCCAGCATCACCAGCCCCTTGAGCCAGCCGGTAAACAGCCCGCGGGTGCCCTCGAACAGCGCCAGCACCACGAAGATCGGCCCCACCGCGAGCAGCAGCGCCAGGCCGATGCGTGCGGTCACCAGCAGGCCAACCGTGCCCAGCAGCAACAGCATCGCCCCCAGCCACATCATCCCGGGTGGGGAGAAGGCATTGATATCCTTGGCATCCCCACTCGCCTGCTGGATCGCGAGGAAAACCACGTCGAGCTTCTGCGCGAACACCGCCGTTGCGCTTTCGCCGCGCGTGCCGGTGAGAATGCCGGCGATCTGATCCGGCCCGCCGATAAAGAGATTGTAGAACACCGTCGAAAAGGCGACAAAGCTCGTGGCAAAACTCAGCACCAGTCCGAGGGTGATCATCTTGGGCAGCAGCGCGCGCACCGAGAGGTTGGCGCGGCCCAGCATCAGCGAAATGCCGAAGAAGCCGACATAGAGCCCGAGCAGGAGCGTCAGGGCAAAGGCAAGCTGGCCTTCGGTGCCGAACAGGCGATTGAAGGCCTGTTCGGAAACCCCGCTGGCGATGCAATCGACCGCGGTCAGCGCCGCGGAGACCCCTGTGCCCATCGACTGGGCGGCCATGTCGCAGGTGGTGCTCATTCCGCTGCCTGCCACAAGCTCTCATCCTCCGCCTGCGTGCCATCGGGCCAGGGCTTGCCGGTGAGCGCAGGATACCAGGCCGAGGGCGCATCGCCCAGCGCCTCGCGCAACAGATCAAGCCGCCGCACCGCGCTTTCGCGGCCAGAGAGGATGGTGAGCACCTCGGGCGCGCCCGAAAGGTCGAGCCGCACCACCACGCTCGCATCGGGCTGGCGCACGAGGAAGCAGCGCGAATGGGCGGGCAGGCTGCGGATCAGCGCCAGTTCATGCGCGGTCAGGCCAAAGCCATCGCAATAATCCTCCGCCCGCGCGCGGCTGTTGGGCATGAAGATCATCGTCGCGGTCTGCTCGACCAGCGCGGTCGCGATCCGGCTGTCGAGCGCATCGCGCGCGCTTTGCGTGGCAAAGCCAACGAGCGCGTTGCGCTTGCGCAGGGTCTTGAGCCAATCGCGGATGCGCGCGGCGAAGACCTCGTCATCGAGCGCCTTCCAGCCCTCATCGATGAGGATCATCGTCGGCTGGCCATCGAGCCGCTCGTCGATGCGGTGAAAGAGATACATCATCACCGGGGTGCGCAGCCGCGGGCTTTCCAGAAGGGCGGTCATGTCGAAGCCGAGCACGCGCTCGGAAAGGTCGAGCCGGTCGCGCGCATTGTCGAACAGCCAGGCATGTTCGCCCTCACCGATCCAGGCGCCGAGCCGGTCAGCAAGGTCGCCCGGCTCGGGCCGCCGCGCGCCGGCGAGCAGTTCCTTGAAGTGCCGCAGCCGCCGCAGCCGCGGATCGTTGGCATAGGTGGCATCGACCGCGGCGGCGATGGTGGCCAGTTCCTCCGGCCCTTCCGCCTTGAGCAGAACCCCGAGCCAATCGCGCAGGAAGGCGCGGTTGGCCGGGCTGTCGGGCAGGGCCAGCGGGTTGAAACCGGTGGGCTGGCCCGGGGCGATGCGATCATAGCGCCCGCCGATCCCGCGGATGAACAGTTCTGCCCCGCGATCCTTGTCGAACAGGATGGTGCGCGGCGCAAATTTCTGCGCCTGGGCGGCAAGGAAGTTCATCACCACGGTCTTGCCCGAGCCCGAGGGGCCGATCACGGTGAAATTGCCAAGGTCGCCGTGGTGGAAATTGAAGAAGAACGGGGTGGCGCTGGTGGTCTCGAGCAGGGTGACCGCATCGCCCCAGTGGTTGCCGCTCGCTTGCCCGAGGGCAAAGCCGTGGAACGAGCCGAAGCCTGCCATATTGGCCGAGGAAATCAGCGCGCGGCGCACGATATATTCCTCGTTGCCGGGGAACTGCGCCCAGAAGGCGGGTTCGAGATTGGTGTCCTCGCGCACCGCGATCGCGCCGGTATCGGCAAGCGCGGCGGCGCAGGCGGCCATGGCATCATCGAGCCGCGGCAAGGTCTTCTCGCGCACCAGCACGGTGAGGTGATGGTCGCCAAAGCCCACCGCGCCATTGCCCAGCGCATCGCGCGCGGCGAGCATCTCGGCCCGCTCGGCCGCGGCCTCCTCGTCCACCGCGCGCGAGCGCCTCAGCGCAAGGTCGATGCGCTCCTTGGCGGTGGTGCGCTCGTTGGGGGCATAGGTCTCGGTCACCACCATCTCGAAGGGCAGGCGCAACAGATTGTCGAGCAAGCCCGGCGAGGTCGCCTCGGGATAGTCTTTAAGGCCAAGGATGGCGGCAAAATCGGGCGCGGCGCTCCCCCGCAGCTCCATCGCATCGAGGCCAAAGGAGGCGCGGCGATAGGGCAGCATGTGGCCGATATCGGTCTCGGGCGCGGGGCGCCGCACCGGGCGCATCTCGCCATTGTAGAGCGCGCTCAACAGCTCGAGCATCTCCGAATTGGTGCCGCTGCCGCCCGGGGCCTGATAATCGCCCAGCACCGCGGCGCCATAGTTCTGCAGGCTGGCCACGATCCCGGTGATTGCCGCCTTGAGGCTGCGGATGTCGCGGGGATCAGGCTCCAGCTCCTCCGTGGCGGCCCGGCTGAACAGCTTGGAGAGGCGCTCGGGCAGGCCGGTCTTGCCGCGCGCCGGGCGGCGGATGAGGGTGATGAACTGGTCGTTGATGAACAGCGATCCGCCGGCGAGGCGCTGCTTCCAGCGCGCATCGATATGGCGGCTCAGCGGATCGGGAAACTCGGCCTCCAGCTCCACCTCCACCCGGCGGCGGATGACATGGTGATAGAGCACGAAGCGCGCATCGAGGGCGCTCCGCAGCATCACCTCGCGGGTGGCGGCATGGGCGTTGAGCGCGTCTGAATCCTCGGTCTCGAACAACAGGCCAGGCACCTGGATCGCGCTCATCACGCTGCCATCGCGCAAGAGCACGGTGTGTTCGTCGATCAGCCGGGCATAGGGCAGGCGCTCGCCCACCTTCGCTTCCTTGGCGCTCCAGGCGGCAGGTCCAATCCATTTTACCATGTCCGGCCCTCCTTGGCGCGGCGACGTGCGGGCGTCATGGCGCGTAGCTGTTGCAGCCCCAGCGGCGGTAATTGGGCACGCGCGGGCATTTGGACACCTTGGTGATCCACAGATCGAAGATGCGCGGCTCGCGCAGTGAGGCGAAATAGCCGATCACGTGCATCACGATCGGCACGGGGATGATCCAGAAGCTCTTGAGCATCAGGAAGGCAATGGTCGTCACCATCAGGTTGATGATGAAGAAGTTCATCGTCACCCCCGCAAACATCTGCGGGCGGGTGAGCGCACGGTGCACCGGGTGGCGGACAAGCTCGCTCATCGCCCTGCCCTAGCCCGCCGCCGCCTGAATGCCGGCGACGATGGTGGTGGCGCCAAAGAGGATGAACACGCCGATAATGACGGTGGCGCCGAAGCGCCAGTTCATCCGCCCGGTGAGCATCATGAAGCCGATCGCCGCCACCGCCATCACCGCGATGGTGGTGGCGACGGTGCCGAGCAGCGTGCCCTGGAGCCACAGCAGCGCGGCGTTGATCGGGCCGGAGCCGGCCGGATCGGCCCCCTGGGCAAGCGCCGCGCCCGGGCTGGTGGCGAGCGCAGCCAGAAGGGCAAGGCGGGCGGGAAGGCGAAGATTGGGCATCATTATCGGGTCAAGGTCCTTGGCTTGGCGGCGCGGGCCGGCCTATCGGGCAGGCAGGCGCGCATGGTTGGAAAGCCGCCCCATGATGGCGGCGACATAGAGCTTGGTCTCGCGGATATCGGGAATGCCGCCCGAACGGATCACCCGCCCCGGGCCGGCATTGTAGGCAGCGAGCGCCTTTTCAAGATCGCCGTCGAAGCGGTCGAGCTGTTCGCGCAGGTAGCGCGCTCCGCCCTCGAGATTGGCAAAGGGATCATCGGGATCGACCCCGAGATAGCGCGCCGTGCCCGGCATCAGCTGGGCAAGGCCCCGCGCCCCGACCGGCGAGACCGCCGCCGCGTTCCAGCGGCTCTCCTGCCACACCAGCGCCTCGAGCAGGCTGGGGGAAAGATCAAAGCGCGCGGCAAGTTCGTGGATCTTGGCGGCATAGCGCGGCGGCACCCCGGCGGCATGGCGCGCCGGATCGGAGACGGCGATCTCGGGCGCGACTTCGGGCGTGAAAGATAGGTCGCGCGGCACCTGGGCCACCGGCGTGGCCGCATCGGCGCTTACGCCCGCCGCGTTCTGCCCGGCGCGCGGGCCTGCCACCCAGCGCGCCTCGCCGCCGCCCAGTTCCAGCACATCGGCCCGGGCCTCGACCGCCAGGGCAAGCAGCATGGCAAGTGTGGTGACGCGGCAAGCCGCGGCGAGAATCATGTCTCGGCCCTCCAGAATGTCCCCCTTTGTCTATCGTAAATGACACAGAGGTGACAGTCTCTGGAAAGCCGGGACATGCGCGCCAAAGGCTTGACCGCCTCGCATTTCGCGCAAGACCGCGAAACTTGCGCCTTGGGCTTGCCCGGTTCGGTCCGGTGCGGCTTACCGGTCGCGGTAGGTGAGCTGGCCCGCGGGGGCGGCTGCCGGGCGCAATTCGCCGCGTTCGAGCATCTTGAGCGCCCGGCGCGCGAGCCGGCGCGAATCGGTGGTGGTGCCATCGGCGGTCTGGAGCTCGACCACCTCGGGGCAGGCGAGCGCCTGGGCAAAGGCGGCGCGCGCCTTTTCCTCCTCGCCGGCATGGGCATAGGCAATGCCGAGATTGATCAGCACCGCGGCATCGCCGGGATCGGCGGCGCTGGCCCGCTCGAGCACCGCGATCGCCTCGCGCGTCCGGCCGGCGGCCAGCGGCCTCGTGGCAAGCGCACCCGCTTCGGTAGGGCTGTGCAACTGCGCGCTCGCAGCCACGGGCGAAGGGGCGGCGGCGACAAGCGCCAGGGCAAGGGCAGTCACGATCATCGGCAAGGCTCCTCTATCTCAAGGAAGCATCATGCCTCAGCCATCGCGCCGATGCAACAAAACTGTAACACTGTCTTTTTTATGTAATTTTTTTAGTTATATCTCTGATTTTGCGTCATTCTTCTACGACGCTGCCCGGCTGCGCGCGAGCCGCCTGATCGGGAAGCGTGGTCATATTTGTCTTTCTTCGGTCATATTGACCGAATTGCAACACGCCTGTCATGCTGCAAGAATTCTGTCACGCCAGCCCCCTAGCGAGCGTCGCTGCGCACTATCCTGACCGCGCCTAACTCGATTCTCGGCTTTTGAGGGGACCGTCGCTCGTGAAAAACATTCAACGCACTTTGATCCTGGGTTGCAGCCTGGTCGCTCTGGCTGGTTGCGGCGCGGACGAGATCGTCTCGCCGGGCACCGGCGGCAACATCATCATCAACAACCCGCCCGCGCCGAGCCCGACGCCCACCCCGACGCCGACCCCGACCCAGTCGCTGGTCACGCCCGCGGCCGGCTGCCCGACCATCGCCACCCCCGGCGGCCTCACCGACGTGGGCACCATCAGCGGCCCGACCGGCACCTATCGCGTGTGCAAGCTGCCCGCGCGCTTCACCACCACCGATCTGCTGCCCTATATCCGCGGGCTCATCTATCAGATCGATGGGCGCGTCGATGTCGGCAATGATCGCGGCTTTGCCGGCACCTCCGGCACAGCGGTCACGCTCACCGTCGAGCCGGGCGTGATCCTCTTTGCGCAGCAGGACTCGTTCCTGGTGGTCAATCGCGGCAACCAGATCCAGTCGAACGGCACCGCCGATCGCCCGATCATCTGGACCAGCCGCGACAACATCATCGGCCTTGCCAACGACAACAGCCAGCAGCAGTGGGGCGGCGTCGTGCTGCTCGGCACCGCGCCGGTGTCCGACTGCCGCGACGGGGTGTTCAACACCGCCGGCAACCCCAACAACAACCCGACCTGCGAGGGCCGGCTCGAGGGCGCCGCGACGCTCACCCCCTTCGGCGGCAACACGCCGACCAACAACGCCGGTTCGTTCCGCTTCAACCAGATCCGTTTCTCAGGGTTTGAACTGGCGCCCAACAACGAGCTTCAGTCGCTCACCACGGGCGGTGCCGGTTCGGGCACGGTGATCGAGAACCTGCTTTCGTTCAACAGCTCGGATGACGGGCTCGAGTTCTTTGGCGGCGGGTTCAACGCCCGCAACTTCGCGATCATCGGCGCCTCGGACGATTCGCTCGACGTCGATACCGGCGCCATCGTCAACCTCGACACCGTGATCGCGGTGCAGCGTTCGAGCACCGGCGACCGCCTGATCGAGCTTGATTCGCCCAACGTCTCGGACCGCACGCCGTCGAACGCGATCCCGCAGACCCGCTTCCAGCTCAACAATTTCACCTTCGTCACCCGTTCGGGCGCGCCGCAGGTGGTCCAGGCCCGCGGCGGGGCTGCGCTCAGCCTCACCAACGGGGTGATCCGCGCCGGCACCAACCACTGCTTCCAGATCGACGAGCCGGAAACCCTGGCAGCGCTGATCGGGGTCGATTCGGTGGTCGGCAACTGCCCGGCGACCGATCCGATCCGCGGCGGTGCTGGCGTCACCAATGCCCAGGCGGCCGCGGCGGTGAACGGCGGCACCAACAACAACTTCGCCTTCACCATCACCCTCACCAACAATGTGGTGAACGGCGATGGCGAGAACGGGCGCACCCCGTTCGCGGCCAATTCGCGCTCGACCTTCTTCCCCAACCGCACCTTCATCGGCGCGGTCCAGAATGCCGCGGCGCTGACCACCATCTTCGGCAACTGGACGTGCAATTCGTCGATCCAGAACTTCAACAGCGCCACGGGTGCCTGCACCTCGTTGCCGGTCTATCCGGCCTGAGCCGCAGGCTCGACATGAACGGGGGGCGAGGCCGCATCACGGTGCAGCGCCTTGCCCCCCTTCGCCGCTTTCCTCGCGCGGCTGCAAAGCAGCCTGCGACCATGACACTGGCCTATTCATGAGGGGGTCCTCACCTATGTTGACCGGCACGCGCCTGGCAGGGCTGCTGCTTCTCACCACATCGCTGACCTTGCCTTCGGTGCTCCACGCCCAGGATGAGCAGGCGAGCGATCCGCTCAATCAGGAGGTCGAGGAGCCGGAGCCGCAGGAGGACCTCAGCAACACCGACATCTCGCTGCCCGGCGGCGGCATCATCGTCACCGGCACGCGCAACCGCGATCCGGTGCGCACTTCCTCGCAGGTGCTGAGCGTGCTGTCAGAGGCCGACATCGCCCGTTCGGGCGAAGGCGATATTGCCGGGGCGCTGACCCGCGTGAGCGGGCTGACGCTGGTGGGCGCCGGGCGGGTGTTCGTGCGCGGCCTTGGTGAGCGCTACTCGTTGGCGCTGCTCAACGGCCTGCCGCTCCCCAGCCCCGAGCCCTTGAGCCGCGTGGTGCCGCTCGACATCTTTCCGACGAGCGTGATCTCCTCCAGCCTCGTGCAGAAGACCTATTCGGCCAACTTCCCCGGCGAGTTCGGCGGCGGGGTGATCAACCTTACCACCAAGGCGATCCCGACCGACAGCTTCCTCACCATCGGCGGCTCCATCAGCGGCGATACCGAGACCACCTTCGAGAACGGCCTCACCTATTTCGGCAGCCGCTGGGACACCTTCGGCTTCGACAACGGCAACCGCGATTTTCCCACCGCCCTGCAGCAACTGATCGCCACCGGCACCCGTGTCAACGAGGCGCCGGCCGCACTCCAGCGCCAGCTTGCCGGGCAGATCATGCCGCTCAACCTCGTGACCCTGCAGAAGAACGACAAGCTGCCGGTCAATTTCTCCGCCAACATCACCGGCGGCACCTCGTTCGAGATCGGGGATGGCAACTACCTCGGCATCATCGCCACCGCCGGGATCAGCAATTCCTGGCGCAACCGCTCGGTCATCAGCCAGCAGTTCGGCAATGCCGAGGCCGGCGACATCATCTTCGATTCCAACACCTTCATCACCGACAACAAGGTGCTGGTGAACGGGCTGCTCGGCCTTGGCCTCGATATCGGCGAGCACACCATCCGCTGGACCAACCTCTATATCCGCGACACGCTCAAGACCGCGCGGCTTTCGCTCGGAACCGATTTCTTCACCGACCGGGTCACCGGGTTCGATTTCCAGACCCAGCAGACCGGCTGGTTCGAGCGCCAGCTGATGGATTCGCAGCTGGTGGCCGAGTTCAATTTCGACAAGCTCGAGATCGACCTGCGCGGCGGCTATGCCCAGACCGACCGCGAAGCCCCCTACAATGCGATCGTGCCCTATTTCCGCACCAATATTCCGGGCGATCCCTTCGGCGACAAGTTCGTGGTCGATGTCGGCGCGCTGATCGGCGGCACCGAACGCATCCAGGTGGGCTTTGAGGACCTGCGTGAGAAGCTGTGGTTCGGCGGGGCGGACGTGACCTACCAGCTTACCGACAATCTCTCGCTCACCGCGGGCTATTCCTATTCGGACACCTCGCGCCGCTCGCTTTCCTTCATCATCCGCCCGCTGATCAGCTCGTCCGAGCAGTTCACCACGGTGCTGCGCGCGCTCGGGCTGCGCCAGCCGGGCGAGATCATCAACGGGGCAACGCTGGCAGTCGGGCCGGACGGCGTGCCGATCTTCAACGTCACCGTCTCCGACCCAACGCCGTTCCCGGCCTTCGATGCCGGGCTGAAGATCCACGCCGGCTATGGCCTTGCGCGCTATCGCCCGACCGACCGGCTGAGCATCGAGGCGGGGGTGCGCTTCGAGGACGGGCTTCAGGTGGCCGCGCCCGATCCCGCCTTCGGCAGCGCCTTCCAGCCCACGCCGACGCGGATCGCCGAGCAATATGTGCTGCCTTCGGGCACGATCACCTGGGAGGTGATCGACGATCTGCAGCTGCGCCTCGCCGCCTCCAAGACCATCGCCCGCCCGCAATTCCGCGAGCTGGTTGAACAGACCTATTTCGATCCCGAGTCGAACCGGCGCTTCCGCGGCAACCCCTTCCTCAAGGACAGCGAGCTGACCAATGCCGAGGCGCGCGCCGAATATTATCTCAGCCGCCGCAACAAGATCAGCCTTGCCGGCTTCTACAAGAAGATCGACAATCCAATCGAGAACTTCCTCATCACCGCCCCGGGGGTGATCGAAACGAGCTATGCCAACGCGCCTTCGGCCGAGCTTTATGGCGGCGAGATCGATCTGTCCTATGCCTTCGACCTTGCGGGCTGGGGCGGGCTGTTCGAGACCAAGCAGCTGCTGATCCTCGCCAACTACACCTACACCCAGTCGCGCCTTGCGGTCGGGCCGGATGACCTCGCCCCGATCCCCGGCGCACCCGACCAGCGCGCCACCAACCTCTTCGATGACGGGGCGCCGCTGGTGGGCCAGTCGGACCATGTCGCCAACCTCTCGATCGGGATCGAGGACACCGAGAAGGTGCAGCAGCTCACCGTGCTGCTCAACTATGCGAGCGAGCGCGTCACCCTGCGCGGCGGGGCGCTGCCCGACGTGGTCGAGGACCCGGGGCTGACGGTGGACGTGGTGGGCCGCACCGAGTTCAAGCTCGGCGGAGTGCCGCTCGAGCTTTCGCTCGAGGCGCGCAACATCTTCGGGCGCGACAATTTCGAGTTCCAGGCGATCAACGGCAACCGCGCCGAGATCAACACCTACCAGGTCGGCACCAGCTTCTCGGTCGGGCTCAAGGCGAGCTTCTGAGCACGCCGAAACGCGCGATGCAGGCCCGCCACAGCGAGGGCCGCCCCAACCGGCGGCCCTTTCTCGTTCCAGGCGCGCCGCAGCGGATCCCTGCCGCGCACGGCAGACTTCAACTGAGATCGAAGACGTAGCCCATCGAGCGCACGGTGCGCAAAGGATTGCCCCCGCCCGCGGCCTTGATCGCGCGGCGCAACCGGCCGATCCAGACATCGACGGTGCGCTCGTCGATCGGCGGCTCGCGCTTGCCGAGGCCGTTGATCAGCTCCTCGCGGGTGAGCACCCGGTTGGGGTTCTCGGCGAAGAAGCGCAGCAGCCGGAACTCGTTGGGCCGCAGGACAATCGGCTCGCCCGCCCAGCGCGCCTGGAGCGCGGCCATGTCGATCAAGAGCGGCCCGACCTCGAAGCGGCGGGCGGCGTGGCGTTCGGCCTGGCGCGATTGCAGCGCCAGCACTCGGTCGAGCACCGCGGTGCGGGTGAGCGGGCCGATCACATAGTCATCCGCCCCGGCGCGCAGTGCCCGGCGGCGATCTTCGGGATCGTCCTCCTCGAGCACCATGGTGACATGGGCATCCATGGTGCGCGGGTCGGCGCGCAGGCGGCGGCACATCTCGAGCCCGGCCAGATCGTCCATCACCCAATCGACAAAGGCCCACATCGGCCCCTCGACCAGCCGCCGCGGGCCATCCGGCCCCAGCCGATCGAAGGTGAAGCGGCGCTGATCATGGACGAAATCCTCAAGGCTCTCGCCCAGCTCGCTCGTCAGGAAGATGTTGACGACATCCATGTTCAGCCAGCCCCGTTTGGGGCGGGAGTGACGCAAGGGTGTGACGCGTTTGTGACGGGATTACAGCAATGCGAAGCGCTTGTCTGCCAGCACCGCGGCGCGCCTCAGGAGAGGGTCAGCCCCCCATCGACCACCAGCGTCTGGCCGGTGATGTAGGCGCTCAATGGCGAAGCGAGGAACAGGGCGGCTCCGGCCATGTCCTCTGGGGTGCCCATGCGGCCGAGCGGGATTTTCCTGAGGCTTGCGGCAAGCCGATCGGGGTGATCGGTGGTCACCGCGGTGAGCTTGGTCGGCACGAGGCCGGGGGCAATGCCATTGACGCGGATGCCTTCGCGCGCCCAGGCCTCGCCCAGGGTCTTGGTGAGGCTCGCCGCCCCGGCCTTGGAGGCGGCATAGGCGGGCGTGCCGATGGTCGATTTGAACGCCGCGACCGATGAGACGATGATGAGCGCGCCTCTGGCTTCAGCCAGCGCCGGGTGGAAGGCGCGCGCGGCGTCCATCAGTGAATTCAGATTGATGTTGACGACCTGATCCCAGCCTTCGCGGGTGAACTCCTGCCGGCCATAGCGCACCGTGCCCTGGCACAGCACCAGCACATCGAGCGGGCCGAAATCTGCCGCCAGCCGGTCAGCCGCGTCCCGATCGGTGAGGTCAAGCTGGCGGTATGCGAGGCCGGTGAAATCGGAATCCTCGGCCTCGAGATAGTCGCCGCAATCGGGCCGCGTGCCGGTGACAGTCACCCGCGCCCCGCGTGCGCGGAAGCCGTGGGCAATGCCGTTGCCGATCCCGCTCGACCCGCCGATCACGAGAATACGTTTGCCGGTAAAGTCGAGCGGATCGGTCATGGCATGGTGCTCCGCACTTCTTCTCCCTTCCCCTTGGGGAAGGGCCTGGGATGGGGGTTCTGCCGTGGATGGGATCGCCCCCACCCTCAGCCCCTCCCCTCAGGGGGAGGGGGGGCGAAGGGCTCAGATCGAGCGCGAGATCACTTCCTTCATGATCTCGTTGGTACCGCCGAAGATGCGGGTGACGCGCGCGTCGCGCCACAGGCGGGCGATGGCATATTCGTTCATGTAGCCCGCCCCACCGTGGAGTTGCAGCGCCGTGTCGCAGGCTTCCCACTGGAGTTCGGTGTGCCACAGCTTGGCCGCGGAGGCCTCGTCGGTGGTGAGCTTGCCTTCGAGATGGCGCTTGATCGCCCAGTCGAGATGCGCCCAGCCGACCTGGATCTTGGCCTTCAAGTCGGCGAGGGTGAACTTGGTGTTCTGGAACTCGAACACGGATCGGCCAAAGGCCTTGCGATCTTTAGTGAATGTCACCGCTTCATCAAACGCCCGCTGCGCTGCCGCCTGCCCGCCCACGGCGATGCCGAGGCGTTCCTGCGGCAATTCTTCCATCAGGTGGACAAAGCCCATGCCCTCGTGCCCAAGGATGTTGGTCATCGGCACGCGGCAATCGTTGAAGAACAGCTCCGAGGTGTCGGCGGCGTGCTGGCCGATCTTGTCGAGATTGCGCCCGCGCTCGAAACCGGGCGTGTCGGCATCGACCAGCACCAGGCTGATCCCCTTGGCGCCCTTGTCGGGATCGGTCTTGGCCACCACGATCACCACATCGGCGTTCTGGCCGTTGGTGATGTAGGTTTTCGAGCCGTTGATGACGAGGTGGTTGCCGTCCTTCTTCGCGGTGGTGCGGATGCCCTGAAGGTCGCTCCCGGCGCCGGGTTCGGTCATGGCGATCGCGGTGATGATGTCGCCCGAAACCATGCCGGGCAGATATTTGGCGCGCTGCTCGGGGGTGCCGAGGCGCTCGAAATAATTGGCGGTGATGTCGTTCTGGAGGGTGAAGCCGGCCGAGGAGCCGAGATAGGAAAGCTCCTCGGTCAGCACGCAGTTGAAGCCGAAATCAAGGCCAAGCCCGCCGTTTTCGGGCTTCACCGTCATGCACAGCATCCCCGCATCGCCCATCTTCTTCCACACCTCGCGCGGGACGATGCCGTTCTTCTCGTGCTCGTCCATGTGCGGCACGAGATGTTCGGCAAAGACCTTGCGCACGGTGTCGCGGAAGGCCTCGTGGTCTTCGTTATAGGCGGTGCGGTTGGCAGTGGCGAGCATGGGGGTTCTCTCCGGCAAATGGGTTTCGATTTGCCATGAGTGAAGCCCGAGGCTCGCGCAGGGTCAAGCGCGAAAGTGGGGGTGTGAGACCCCGAACCACGGCCTAGCCGACGAAGGCCCGCTCGATCACGAACTGCCCGGGCTTGTTGTTCGCCCCTTCCACAAAGCCGCGGCGTTCCAGGTCCGCCGCGTGGTCCTTGATCATCGCCATCGAGCCGCACAGCATCACCCGGTCTTCTTCCGGCAGGAAGTGCTTGGGACCCTTCGACTGCGCGAACAGGCGGCCATCGTCGATCAGGCTCTGAATGCGCCCGGTGGTATGGAAGGGCTCGCGGGTGACGGTGGGGACATAGATCATCCGCGCCCGATCCTCATCCTCGAGCAGCGGATCGCCCTCGAGCTTGCTCTCGAGCAGCTCGCGATAAGCGAGTTCGGCGACATGGCGCACCGAGTGCACCACGATCACTTCCTCGAACATCTGATAGACTTCGGGATCGCGCACCAGGCTCATGAAGGGCGCAAGGCCCGTGCCGGTTGCCAGCATGAACAGCCGCTTGCCCGGCAAGAGCGCATCGGTGACGAGGGTGCCGGTGGGCTTCTTGCCGAGATAGATCGGATCGCCCGGCTGGATATGTTGGAGGCGCGAGGTCAGCGGGCCATCGGGCACCTTGATCGAGAGGAATTCGAGTTCCTCGGCGTAAGCGGGCGAGGCGACCGAATAGGCGCGCAGCAGCGGCTTGCCGTTCTCCCCCGGCAGGCCGATCATCACGAACTCGCCCGAACGGAAGCGGAACGAGGCCGGGCGCGTCATCTTGAGGCTGAACAGCCCCTCGCACCAGTGGTGGACATGGGTGACGGTTTCCACGGTCAGCGCCGCGCTTTCGATGAACTGGTCGCGGGTCAGGGTAAGCTGGGTCAAGACGGGCCTCGCCAGATGCGCTGCGCCGCGCGCGCAGGCGCGGCAGGATCGGGGGCGCCCTTGCCCGAGAGCCGCGCCCCCTTCAAGACAGTTTCGTGATAGGGGCTGAAAGCCGCGCTTGGTTTGCGCGCGGTCAATTCCACCCCGCCTTGTCGAAGATCCGCACCGCCTCGGCCTGGTGCCGGCCGATTTCGGCAAGGCTGAGCGGATCGGCTTTGAACGCGCCCAGCCGCGCCACCGCCTCGTTGGGCTTCAAACCGATCACCGCCGGATATTCGTTGTTGCCATCGGCAAAATAGCGCTGGGCGCTTTCAGAGGTGAGATATTCGAGAAAGCGGATCGCGTTGGCGCGGTTGGGCGCGGTCTTGACCAGCCCCGCCCCGCTGACATTGACATGGGTGCCCGCCCCGTCCTGGTCGGGGAAGATCACGCCGACCTTGTCATAGATCGCCCTCGCCTTGGCATCGCCCCCGGCATAGCGCGCGAGGTAATAGGTGTTGACGAGCGAGAGGCGGCACTGGCCGGCGGCCACGGCCTCGATCATCGCGGTGTCATTGCCCTGGGGCGGCTGGCGGAAATTGGCGACCACGCCCTTCGCCCATTGCTCCGCCGCCGCCGGGCCCTTGTGCGCGATGATGCTGGAGAGCAGCGAGATGTTGTAGATGTTCGAGGAGGAGCGCATGCAGATCTGCCCCTTCCACCTGGGATCGGCCAGATCGGCATAGGTCTTCAGCCCCTCGGGCACGCCGGCGGCCTTGTTGTAGATGACGATTCGGGCGCGGGTGGAAAGGCCGAACCACTTGCCTTCAGGGTGGCGCAGATGGGCGGGCAGGCGCTCCTTGAGCACCGCCGAATCGACCGGCGCGAGGATCCCCGCCGGCTCGGCGCGCCACAGCCGCCCGGCATCGACGGTGACGAGCAGGTCAGCCGGGCTGAACTCGCCCTCGGCCTTGATCCGCTCGATCAGGGCATCGGCCTCGGCCTCGATGCGGTTGACCTTGATGCCGGTTTCGCGGGTGAAATCCTCATAGAGCGCAAGATCGGTGTCATAGTGGCGCGAGGAATAGATATTGACCTCGCCCGTGATCGGGGCCGCCGCGCCCTTGCCTTGCTCCGCACCGGTGTCGCTCGGCGAACAGGCGGCAAGGCCAAGCACGGCCAGGATGGCGAACAGAAGCTGCTTCATCGGGAGGGTTCCTGCACAGATTTGCGAATGACTTGCAATATTAACGCGAGCTGTGCAAGCCCTAATCGCGGGCAAAGGCGCGCAGGCTCGCCGCCTCGGGCAGCGGCTGGTAGCGCGCCGCCGGATCGATCGCGCCCGCGGTCTCGACCGTGAGCATCGCCCCGCCCGCGCCTTCGAGCACCACCCGGGTGCGCCGACCGAGCGGGTGCAGGTCGCGCACCCGGCAGCCGGCATCGCCCTCAGCCGGAATCAGCGCGATGCGCTCGGCCTCGACCAGCAGATCGAGCGCTTCAGCCTCGGGCAGCGGCCCGGCGAGGCTCGCCAGCGGCCAGGTGCCGAAGGCGCTTTCCAGCCCCTCGCCGACCCGCCGCGCGGCGACAATCTGCGCGCCCGAGAAGATCGCCCCCACCGCCGCGCTCGCCGGCGCTTCGTGCAGCTCCTGGGGCGTGCCGAACTGGACGATGCGGCCGCGCTCCATCACCGCGATCCTGTCACCAATATCGAGCGCCTCCGCCGGGTCATGCGTCACCAGCACGACCGTGGCCCCCGCCGCGCGCAGCAGGCTGCGGCACTCGCGGCGCAGGGCGCGGCGCAGCACGATATCGACACTGGCAAAGGGCTCGTCCATCAGCAGCACCCGCGGCCCCGGCGCCATCGCCCGGGCGAGCGCGGCGCGCTGCTGCTGCCCGCCCGAAAGCTCGTGGGGATAGCGCTCACCCAGCCCGGCAAGCCCCACCTGGGCAAGCCAGCCCTCCACCTCGTCCCGGCGCGCCTTGGGCAGGCCAAAGGCGATATTGGCCGCCACGCTCATATGCGGAAACAGCGCCCCATCCTGAAACACGAGGCCCACGGGCCGCGCTTCGGGCGGGGGGTTGCGGCGCGGATCGGCCAGCAGCGCGCCATCGAGCCGGATCTCCCCCTGCTGCACCCTGAGCAGCCCGGCGGCGAGGCCCAAAAGCGTTGACTTGCCGCAGCCCGAAGCGCCAAGCAGGCAGGTGATCTCTCCCGCCGGGGCGGCAAGGGTGATGTCCTCGAGCGCCCGCACCGGACCGTAAGCATGGGCAATATGGCGAAATTCAAGGCTCAATGGCTGATCCTGCCGCTCGGGCGTTGGCGCCGTGGGGGCGCGCGCCGGTGAGCCGCCTTAGGCAATTTCGCCGCCACGAGGCAAGCGGTGCGGGGTGGACGGCAGCCGCGCTGGTACTCGCCGCACTTGCTGCCCTGCCGCTGGTGGCGGTTGCCGCCGCAGCGCTCACGGGCGGAGGGGAGCGGCTCGGCGCGCTCGCGGGCACGGTGCTGCCCACCTATCTTGCCAACACCGCGCTGCTGATGCTGCTGGCGGGCGGGATTGCCGTTGCGATCGGCACCCTGTGCGCCTGGCTGGTGGTGGCGACGCGCTTTCCCGGCCGCCGCCTGCTCGCCTTTGCACTGGTGCTGCCGCTGGCGGTGCCGGCCTATCTTGCGGCCTATGTCTACGGCGCGCTGCTCGATGTCGGCGGGCCGGTGCAGAGCGCCTTGCGCGCGCTCACCGGCTGGCAGGCGGGCACCTATGGCTTCCCGCCGATCCGCTCGCTCGGCGGCGGGGCGCTGGTCTTTGGCCTGGTGCTCTATCCTTATGTCTATCTCCTCGCCCGCACCGCCTTTGCCACCCAGAGCCTCGCCCAGTTTGCCGCGGCGCGCAGCCTCGGCGCGGGGCCGTGGCGCGCCTTCTTTACGGTCGCCCTGCCGGCGGCGCGCCCGGCGATCGCCGGGGGCCTCGCGCTGGTGCTGATGGAGGTGCTGGCCGATTTCGGCCTTGCCGAATATTTCGCCATTCCCACCTTTTCCACCGGCATCTTCCGCGCCTGGCTGATCAGCGGGGACAAGGCCGGCGCCCTGCGCCTTGCGGGGGTGATGCTGGCCTTCGTGATCGCGCTGGTGGCACTCGAGGCGGCGAGCCGGAGCGGGCGGCGCGACAGCCGCGATGGCCTTTCCCGCCGCGCCGAGGCCGAGCCGATGGTGCACCTCTCACCACTCGGCCAGGCATTGGCGCTTCTTGCCTGCCTCGTGCCGGTGGGGCTGGGCTTCGTGCTGCCGGCGGCCTACCTTGCCGCCCTTGCGCTCACCGAACGCGCCCGCGCCGCCGCTGGCGAACTGGCAAGCTATGTGGCGAGCAGCCTGTGGCTGGCGCTGGTGGTGGCGGGCACCTGCCTCGTCGCCGCGCTGCTGCTTGCCTTTGCCCGGGCGCGCGCCGCCTCGCGCCTCACCGGCGCAGCGATCCGGGTGGCAAGCCTTGGCTATGCCCTGCCCGGCGCGCTGCTCGCGGTCGGCCTGCTCGCCCCGCTCGGCGCGCTCGACCAGAGCCTCACCCGCCTCGCGCGTGACCACCTGGGCTGGAGCGGCGGGTTGCTGCTGACCGGCACCAGCCTCCTGCTCGTCTATGCCCTCTCGGTGCGGTTCCTGACGGTCGCCTACAACACGCTGGATGGCGGACTGGCCCGCATCCCGCCCACGCTCGATGCCGCGGCGCGCAGCCTGGGCGCCGCGCCGGGGCGGGTGCTGGCCCGCATCTATGCCCCGCTGCTTGCCCCCAGCCTGGCAGGCGCCGCCGCGCTGGTGTTCATCGACACCCTGCGCGAGCTGCCGGCAACGCTGATCCTGCGCCCCTTCAACCTCGAAACGCTGGCCACCCGCACCTATCGCCTCGCCAGCGATGAACGCCTGATCGAGGCGGCGATCCCGGCGCTGATCCTGCTCGCCGCCGGGCTGCTGCCGGTGCTGCTGCTCAACCGGCTGGGCAAGCGCTGACAGCCGGGCGCGGGCCGCATCGGCCCTGAGTGTCCAGCCAGCCTGTCACTTGTGCTTGTCCAAAGCCGCCGGAAGGTTCACAAGACCAGGCGATGGCACGCTTTCCCTTCTCCGCAATCGTCGGTCAGGACGAGATGAAGCAGGCGCTGCTGATTGCCGCGGTCGATCCCGGCATCGGCGGGGTGATGGTGTTCGGCGATCGCGGCACCGGCAAGTCCACCGCGGCGCGCGCGCTCGCAAGCCTGCTGCCGCCGATCCTCGCGCCCGAGGATTGCCCCTATGGCTGCGCCAGGGAGGATCAGGCGCGCTATCCCGATATCTGCGGCAAGGGCCGGATGGTGCGCCGCCCGGTGCCCTTCGTTGACATGCCGCTCGGCGCGACCGAGGATCGGGTGATCGGCGCGCTCGATCTCGAACGGGCGCTCAGGCGGGGCGAAAAGGCCTTCGAGCCGGGCCTGCTGGCCAAGGCCCATCGCGGTTTCCTCTATATCGACGAGATCAACTTGCTCGAGGATCACCTCGTCGATCTGCTGCTCGATGTCGCTGCCTCGGGCGAGAACGTGGTCGAGCGCGAGGGCCTCTCGGTGCGCCACCCGGCGCGCTTCGTGCTGATCGGCAGCGGCAACCCCGAGGAGGGCGAGCTGCGCCCGCAATTGCTCGATCGCTTCGGCCTGTCGGTCGAGGTGCGCAGCCCCACCGATATCGACGTGCGGGTGGAGATCATGCGCCGGGTGGCCGAGAGCGAGCATGACCCGCAGGGCTTTGCCGCGCGCTGGGCGGCCGAGGATGCGAAGATCCTGCGGCGCATCGCCCGCGGCAAGACGCGCCTTGCCCGGCTGGTGCCGAGCGAGGCGGTGCTGCGCGATGCGGCCGAGCTGTGCCTTGCCGTGGGGGCCGATGGCATCCGCGGCGAACTCACGCTGATGCGCGCCGCCCGGGCGCTCGCCGCGCTCCAGGGGGCCAAGGAAGTGACCCGCGCGCATCTTGTCGCGATTGCCCCTTCGGCCTTGCGGCACCGGCTGCGGCGCGATGTGCTCGACGAGACCGGATCGACTGCGCGCATCACCCGGGCGATTGCCGAGCTGTTCGGATGAGCCAAGAGCCTGCCGCCGATCCGCTGGCCGATGCGGTGCTGGCGGCGCGGCTGTTTGCGCTGGCGCCGCAGCGCTATGGCGGGCTGGTGCTGCGCGGCGACAGCCCGGCGCGCGCGGCGCTGGTGGCGGCGCTGGGCGCGGCGCTGCCGCTGCGCCGCCTGCCCGGCCATGTCGATGATGCGCGCCTCATCGGCGGGATCGATCTTGCCGCCAGCCTCGCCGCAGGCCGCCCGGTGGAGGCCGCGGGCCTCATCGCCGAGGCCGCGGGCGGGGCGCTGGTCGCCGGCATGGCCGAGCGGATGGAGGGCGCCATCGCCGGGCGGCTGGCCCAGGCACGCGATGCGGGCAAGGCGGCGCTGGTGCTGCTCGATGACAGCGCCGATCCCGAGGAAGCCCCACCCGCCTGCCTGACCGAGCGGCTCGCCTTTTCCTGCAACCTTGCGGCCGTGCGCGCGTGGGAGGCGCTCACCCTTCCCCCGCCGCAGGGCAGCCTTGGCGCGGTGGCCCCGCTCACCGCAGAAGATCGCGCGGCGCTCGCCGCCGCTGCCGCCGCGCTGGGGGTGGAAAGCCTGCGCGCGCTGCTCTTTGCCGAGGCCGCGGCGCTGGGGCTGGCGGCGCTCGAGGGGCGCCAGCTGGTGGGCAAGTCCGATCTTGCCGCCGCGGTGCGGCTCGTCCTGGCCCCGCGCGCCACCCGCCTGCCGCCTGCAGAAGCGCCCGAGACCCCGCCCGAGCCGCCAGAGCCGCCAGAGCCGCCAGAGGCCGACAGCGTGCCCGAGGACCAAGCCGACAGCGAGCTCGCCCAGCCGCCGGAGCCCGAGCTTGCCGAAATGCTGGTCGATGCGGCCCGGGCGGCGATCCCGGCCGATCTTCTCGCCCGGCTGGCGGCGGGCGCGGCCCCGCGCCGCGCCGCGGGCAGCGGCACCGGGCAGAAGCGCAAGGGCGCGCTGCGCGGCAAGCCGCTCGGCGTGCGCCCTGGCCTGCCGCGCGGCGGCCAGCGCCTCGCGCTGATCGACAGCTTGCGCGCGGCTGTCCCCTGGCAGCGGCTGCGGCGGGCCGAGGTCGGCGCTCCCGCCGATGGCCCGATGCTGATGCGCAAACCCGATCTCAGGGTGCGCCGCTTCGAGGAGCGCGCCGCGCGCGTCACGATCTTCGTGGTCGATGCCTCGGGCTCGGCCGCGGCCGCGCGGCTGGCCGAGGCCAAGGGTGCGGTCGAGCTGCTGCTGGCCCAGGCCTATGTCACCCGTTCGCAGGTGGCGCTGGTTGCCTTTCGCGGCACCGGGGCCGAGGTGCTGCTGCCCCCCACGCGCTCGCTCACCCGCGCACGGCGCCTGCTGGCAGCCCTGCCCGGCGGGGGCGGCACGCCGCTCGCGCAAGGCCTTGCCGCCGCGCGCGAACTGGCCGAGGCGGTGATCGCCCGCGGCCACAGCCCCGCGCTGGTGATCCTCACCGATGGCAGGGCCAATATCGCTGCTGACGGCACGCCCGGACGCGCCCAGGCGAGGGCCGATGCCGAAGCCGCCGCGCGCGCCATCGCCGCGCGCGCCATCGAGGCGCTGGTGATCGACATTTCCGCGCGCCCCGGGCCGGAAGGCGCGGCGCTCGCCGAGGCCCTGGGCGGGCGCTTTCTTGCCCTGCCGCGGGCCGATGCGCGGATGCTCAAGGCCGCGATCAACGCCGCCCAGCCCAAGGGCGCGGCGGCATGAGCGGGCTTGACTGGCAGCGCGAGGGGCTGATCTGGCCGCACCGCGCGGCCAGCCGCTTCATCACGGCTGGGGGCGCGCGCTGGCACGTGCAGGAGATGGGCGCCGGCCCGGTGCTGCTGCTGCTCCACGGCACCGGTGCCTCGGTTCATTCCTGGCGCGGGCTGATGCCGCTGCTCGCCGAGCGCTACCGGGTGATCGCGCCCGATCTGCCGCGCCATGCCTTTACCAGCGGCCATCCCCCGCAGGCGACCAGCCTTGCCGCCATGGCCCGCGCCGTGGCCGATCTGATCGCCGCGCTCCAGATCCAGCCGCAGGCGATCATCGGCCATTCGGCAGGCGCGGCGCTGGCGCTGCAACTGGCGCTCGACCATGGCTTTGCCGGGCCGATCATCGGCCTTAGCGCCGCGTTGCGGCCCTTTCCCGGCCCGTTCGCCCAGCTCTTTCCGGCGGTGGCCAAGACCCTGCTGGTCAACCCGCTGGTGCCGCGCCTCTTTGCCGCCACGGTCGATTGGGGCGGTGGGGCCGAACGCTTCCTGTGGCGCGCCACCCGCTCGCGCCTCGATCCGCAGGGGCTGGCCTGCTATCGCACCCTCATCACCCATCCGGGCCACGCCGCAGGAGCGCTGGCGATGATGGCCAATTGGGACTTGCCGGGCCTGCGCGCGCGGATGGGTGCGGCGGGCAACCGGGTGCTGCTGCTCCACGGCAGCGCCGATCCCGCCGTGCCGCTCGCCTGGGCGAAGGAAGCGCAAGGCTGGCTCAGCAACGCCCGGCTGGACGTGCTCGAAGGGCTCGGGCATCTTGCCCACGAGGAAGCGAGCGCGCAAGTGGCGGCGCGGATCGTCGCCTTCCTCGCCGATGAGGTGCAAGGAGGCTGAGATGCACGCCGGGAACCTTGGCTGGATCGAGCTGGTGGCCTTCTATGGCATCGCCATCGGCATCGGGGTGTGGCAGTGGGTCAAGATGGACCGGATGCTGAAGCGCAGCCGTGCCGAAAAGGCCGCGCGCGCCAAGGCCGAAGCAAGCCCCGAGCCAGAGCCGGAGAGCTGAGGCGCCCACCGGCCTTGCGAAAGGCCCTAGGCCGTAGACTCATTAGCGGCGATCCATAGTCGTGTGCAGAAGAGCTTGATGGCAGCGAGGAAGTTGTCGCTTCGCTTGTCGTATCTGGTGGCCAAGCCTCTGGCGTTTTTGAGTTTTCCGAAGAACCGTTCGACCAAATTGCGGTAGCGGTAGAGAAAGCTGCTGAACGCGAAGCCTTTTCGACGATTGCGCTTGGCCGGAA
>Ga0209909_100390_pt1 | contig 31136 bp, 25 predicted proteins | sample FECB22metaG_FD_188302 | JGI IMG/M metagenome (GOLD analysis project Ga0209909, IMG submission 188302) | Cyanobacterial communities from the Joint Genome Institute, California, USA - FECB-22 (SPAdes) (version 3) | ecosystem: Environmental > Aquatic > Thermal springs > Hot (42-90C) > Microbial mats... | reverse complement strand
GATATGTCGATACAGTCGCCGCCGATGCAGCACTGCTGCAGCTGGCGACTGAAGACGACGATAAAGATGTGCAGGAGCAGGCGGCTATCGCGATCGCGCGCGCCGACCGACCGGCACTCACCCGTCGCGTCTTCGCTCTTCTGTTGGACCGCACCTCGAAGCCACGCGCGCTCGTGGCGTTGGCGAGGATGCGCGATGAGTACGTCGATCATCCCGGGTCGGGAGATCTCATTGATCAATGGCGGTCGGCCGCGGTGGCCGACCGAATATCACTCATCACAACTCTCGCGCGGGTCCGCCTGGAAAAGCGTTGGCCGAACCTGATCTACATCGCCCTTTTGGGAGGTATCGGGGCCGGCCTTTTCTGCGGTGTAACCCGCATCTTGCCTGCTACCTTCGGCTTCACCATCACCGATCCGATGACGATCAGGCTCGACGCATTGTTCATGGGCTTCTTTCAGGGGATGGCCGGCGGCGTTGCGTGGGGTGGGTCGGTCGGCTTCTACCTCGCGCTCGGTTGGATTCTGTTCCGCGGGAGCAACACCGGGCCGATCGGCCGGCGATATCTCGTGAATGTTCTGCTCGGCATCCTCGGAGGCGTCATGGGCGGCTTGGGCGTGTTCATGGAAATCTACCTTGTCTACGATCCCTTCGTCCTGCAGCAGAACGGCTGGCTGCCCCTCGACGTCTCGGTCCGCGACCTTGGCGCCTGCGTAGGGACTGGTCATTGTCTGTTCCATCCGTCGCTCGGACCAGCCTTCGGGGCGGGCGCCGCCATAGCGCTGACCGCGCTGCAAGCCTCGGGCCGGCTCGATCGCCTGCTGGCCCCGCATATGGCGGCCGGCCGTATAGTGGATTGGCAAAGAACGGCGTGCCGCATCGCCGCGCTCAGTGCTCGTTTTTCACTTGCGTCGCTCGCGATGCTCTCCGCCTCGGCGTTGGTCTACATCCTCGAATGGCATTTTCGCGTGGCCCAGGTCATTGGTGAGACCTTCTCGATATACGCGGGAAATGTCGGGACTATCGCCGGGGTCCTGCTCGGGCAGATCATCATGCGGGTGGGAATCGTCATTCCGCCGCGCTCGGGATAGGCCAATGGCGGGAGCACTTTTGTCCGGCACCCGTGCGCGCCTTGCGATCGAGCACATCCGTGCCCGCGCCAACCGTGCGGCCAGCACAGCAGTGGACGGACGCAAGCTCGGGCTCATCGTCGAGGGTGGGGCGATGCGCGGCGTATTCTCGGCCGGCGCCGACATCTCACTCGAAACCGCCGGGCTCTCGCGTTCGTTCGATGCAGTCTATGCTTCTTCGGCTGGGGCCTTGAATGCCGCTTACCTGCTGGCGGGTCAGGCCGAACTGGGCGCCACCGTCTACTATGAAGACCTCGATGGCGACAAGTTCATCAATTATCGGCGGCCGCAGCGCATACTCGATCTCGACTACCTGTTTGACGAGATCATCGCCACACGCAAGCCGCTTGACATCGATGCGGTGCTCGCCTCGCCAACTCGGTTCAAGATCGCCCTCACCGACGCGCAAAGCGGCCAAGGCATGCTGGTCGAGGCGGGCGCCGAAGGCTTTGATCTCCTCGACACCCTGCGAGCCTCAGCGACACATCCTCTGCTGAGCGAACGTCATCGGACGATCGGCGGCCGTGTCTTTTTCGACGGCGGGCTGTGCAAGCTGCTGCCAATTCAGGACGCCATCCACGACGGCTGCACCGATCTGCTGGTCATTCTGACCCGGCCGCGGCACTACGTCGAACCTGCGCCGAACTTCCTGCTGCGGCAGTGGTTCACTTGGCGATGTGCCCGCGGCAATGAAGCGATGCGGCAGGCGGGCCTTGCCTCGCACCATTCAGAAAACGCCGCGCGCGACCTAGCGACAGGTCGCATCGAGGCTCCAGCGGGCGTCAACATCGCCGCGATCTGCCCCGACGCGGATCTGGTCCTGTCGCAGACTGAAAGAAACGCAGTGACACTGCGCACCGCGGCGCGACGCGGCGCCGAGCAGGCAGCGCGAGCACTGACCCAGGACATCCCATCGGACTAATGCGCGCCTCGGTCAGCATGCCGGAATAGACGACGGCGTTGGCGTTGACGCCGCCGTCCGTCACCTGGACCAGGTACGAGCCGCCGGTGCGGCCCTTGCTGCCGACTTCGCCAATGTCCGAGAAGGTGAGCGCCGCCATCGTGACCTCTGATCGTCTCAAGGAATTCTCAAGAAAACCGCCGCAATCGCGCCCGGATGGAGCGCCATTGATGCCGTGCCCGTAGCGTATCGATAGTTGTTGTCGGATCTTGGTTTCATCGACAGCGAGAAAAGACGCCGCCAGAACACACAACGGAGGTCCCGATGCCGAGACAGTACAGTGCCTGCCTGGCGCGCGTGAGCGGCTCGAAGCCGCCGACGCCGTTCCTCGACGAGCTGGTGGACTGGGCGCTGCTCGCGCCCGAGGAGCTCTTCCAGCCCAATGCGGTGTTCGACGTCTACTCCGCCGTCGTCGGGCAACTGGGACCTTACGGCATCGGGGCGCATCGCAAGGCGGTGATACTCGAGGTGCTGCGATGCCTGGCCGGGCTCGAGAGCATGTGGGACTGGAATCACGGCGTCGACGGCGGCAAGCCGCAGGCGAAGACCAGTCACAATGAAGAAGCCGGCGCCTGGCAGGTCTCGGCCGATTCGATGGGCAACGGGCAGAGCCTGACGGACTTCGTGCAGGACACGCTGGGCGCCACCGACGACCAGACTTTCATCACCGGCATGAAGGCGAACCACACTTTCGCCATCGAGTACACGGTGCGGCTGCTCCGGATCACCATCAACCATTGGGGGCCGTTCGTGAACAGCAAGTCGATCTTCAGCCAGCTGAACCGGGCCTCGGTGAAGGAGTTCCGGGGCTTCCTCGAGACCATCGGCGACTTCCCGCGGCCCGATCCGGGGATGCATTACGCTTAGGGCGATGCGCTTTCCTCCCCAGCGAAGCCGGGGAGGTGGCGCCGTCATACGCCGACGGAGGGGTCATGAGCATCTGTACTGGTGCTCATGACCCCTCCGTCCGCTTCGCGGACACCTCCCCACGCAGAGCGTGGGGAGGCACGCGCGGTCAGACCCGTTCGATCTCGACGAGGTTGGTGTTGTAGGTCGTGGCGCCGCAGGGCGCCGCGCGGTCGTCGGCCAGCGCATTGGCGCAGCCTTCGGTGTCGGTGCCGGTGGCGTCGGGCGTGAACCAGGCGCCCTCCTTGATCGAGACCACGCCCGGCGCGATGCGCGGCGTCACCCTGACCGGCAGCAGGGTCGAGCCGCGGTCGTTGAAGACGCGCACCTTCTGTCCGTTCTCGATTCCCCGCGCCTTGGCGTCGTCGGGGTTCATCCACACATCGTCGGGATCGACGCGCGAGAGCAGCGGCTGGTTGCCGTGGATCGAATGCGTGCGCGCCCGCGACTTGGGGCTGCACAGCATCAGCGGGTACTTGGCGTCGGGGGCGACGGGATCGAACCAGGTCGGGATCGGCGGCATGGCGCCGAGGCCATAGCGATCAGGCTTGGCCGCCATCGCCTGGGAGTAGATCTCGATCTTGCCCGAGGGCGTCGTGAACTTGTGGTTGTCGGGATCGCGGATCTGGTCGGCGAAGGCAACGGCGTTCTCAGGCGGCGCGAAGCGGGCGACGCCGGCGGCCTTGAAGGACTCGAAGTCGTCGATGGCGTCGCGCGTCAGCTCGCGCAGCCACTGCTCCTCCGTCTTGTCGTCGTAGTCGTTGATGCCGAGCCGCTGCGCCAGCTCGGCGAAGATCGTGCGGTCGTCGCGGCACTCGCCCATCGGCGGGATGGCCTGCTTCATGTAGATCGCGTAGTGCCCGGCGCCGGCCCACGGCGTGTGCACGTCGTTGCGCTCCCAGAAGGTGGTGGCCGGCAGGACGATGTCGGCGTGGCGCGCCGTCGGCGTCAGGAAATTGTCCTGGGCGACGAACAGCTCCACGCCGTCGAGCGAGGCCGCCATCTTGTTCGCGTTGGGGCACTGGTTGAAGAGATTGCCGCCCGCCGAATAGAGCATTTTTATATCGGCGGGATAGCCGCCGGACTTGCCCTTGGCGAGAAGGTCCGCGAGCAGCGGCGTTGCCACCTTGGAGTCGATGGGATTGCTGCCGGTCGGCAGGCCCTTGATGCCGGCGCGGCCGGTCGAGCCGTTGCTGACGCCGGAATTGCCGCCGACGATGCCGATGTTGCCGGTGATCGCCGCCAGGGCATAGGCTGCGCGGTGGAACTGCTCGCCGTAGGCGGTGCGACCGGGGGCGTAGCCGCAATGCAGGGCCGCGGGTTTGCTGGTGGCGAACTCGATGGCGAGGCGGCGGATGGTCTCGGCGGGAATGCCGCAGCGCACCTCGGCCCATTCGGGAGTCTTGGGGACGCCGTCGCTCTCGCCCAGCAGGTAGGACTTGTAAGAGGCGCCGGCGGGCGCGCCTTCGGGCAGATGCGCCTCGTCGAAGCCCAGCACATGGCGGTCGCAGTAGGCCTGGTCGTGCAGCCCCTCGCTCACGATGACATAGGCCATGGCGATCAGGGCGGCGGCGTCGGTCGAGGGCTTGATGAAGATGTGCTCCTCGGCCAGCGCCTGGCTGGTGCGGGTGCGCCGCGGATCGACGGCGACGATGCGCACGCCACGGCGCTTGGCCTCCTTGAGGTACTGGAAGGTGCCGGTGCCGAAGGTGCCGTCGGCCGGGCTCCAGCCCCACATCAGGATGAACTTGGAGTTCACGTAGTCGGTGGGCTCGCGGCCGGCGCTCTTGTAGTCGGCCTTGGCGCCGAAGGTCATGCGCACGGCGAAGACCTCGGATTCGGCCGACATGTTGGACCAGAGCTCGGTGCAGCCGCCGAACTTGTAGAAGAAGCGTTTGGCGAGCGCGGCGGTGCCGTGGAGCATCGAGGTGCTGCCGGTGCGCGACAGGTCGACGAAGGCGGCGTTGCCGTAGGTCTCGCGGATACGGCGCATCTCGCGGGCGATCTGGCCCAGCGCCTCATCCCACGTGATGCGCTCGAATTGGCCGGAACCGCGCGGGCCGGTGCGGCGCAGCGGGTGCAGCAGGCGATCGGGGTGATAGACCCGCTCGATCTGGCCGACGCCGCGGGCGCAGGCATGCAGCGGCGGCAAGTCGGGCTGCCAGCGCGCCGGGTCAGTCGAGATCCTGACGATGCGGTCGTCGACGACATGGGCGTTGACCACGCAGCGGCCGCCGCAATTGTGGCCGCAGGTGCTGGTGATCACCGTCTCGCCGTCGCGGCCGGCGGGGCGCGGGTTCTGGTACAGTGTGTCGGGCATGGCCCGACTGTATCAGGCGATCGCGGCGCCGTCGCTTCGGTGGACGCCGAACGGTGGTACGGTGCGGGGGTGAGATCGATACTTCTTGCAACGATCGTGGCATCATTCTTGATGGCGGCCCCGTGCGCGAGCCGCGCGGCCGACGGCGACTGCCGCATGGCGATGGCCGACATCCAGGCGGTGCGCGACAACCTCGAGATCGTGCGCACGCAGACCGCGTCGGCCAAGGACAATTTCGGCCCCGGACGCGCCAAGGCCAACGCCGCGGCGGGCACGGCGATCGAGGCCTTCGAGCGGCTGGTCGGACGCACGGTGGCACCCTCGCCCGACAGCCTGGTCGTGCGCACGCCGGGCGGACGTCACAACCATCCGCGCATGAACCTGGCGTTGCAGGCACTGTACGCGGCCCGCCGCTCGCTGGAGCATGCCGGCTGTCCGCCGGCTGCGGCGGAGCCAGTGATGCGGGCCGTTGCCGTCGCCGAGAAGGGTTTGCTCGAGGCGCTCGACTACAACGCGCCCGGCAGCGGCGGCTGAGCCCGCTGCTTCGCCACGAAGAGCCTCACGAGCACGGGGCCTATAAGCCTAGCCACTCCGCCGGACGTCGCGCAGGCGGACGACGTTGCCACCGGCGGGTTCGCCCATGTCGGCGATCATGCGGGCGGCGGCGCGGCTGAGCTCAGCCAGCAGGAAGGGCTTGCGCAGCACGGTGAACTCGCCGCCCCCTTTCCCAAGGGTGAGAGGAACATGCCCGCCGGCGGACGGGAAGAGCATGCCCCCGCTTCATGACGCCCCACTTTTGTCGAGTTTCGTCGTATCGTTGTACCCAGCATGACCGCCGTTCAGCCCACCGATATCCCCGACGCGAAACCACGGCCCTGGATCCGCCGCGTGCTGCGGGTCGTGGGCCAGGTCGCCCTCGTCATCGCCGTCACGCTCACCCTCGATTACGTCCTGCTGTCGACCGTGTTCGCCGACTGGAAGAAGAACTGGGCGGACGCCGCCTCGGCCTACACCCAGGCCTATGTGCATGCGCCGTGGCATCACGATCTCGCACCAAACCAGAACTCGATGCGGCCGTGGGGGCGGACGCTCTATCCCTTTCGCACCGACCGCTACGGCTTTCGCACCGGCACCTGCGCGCCGGGCGAGGCCGACAAGAACAAACCCGCCATCTTCGTGATCGGCGATTCCTTCACCGAGGGGCTGGGCGTGCCCTACGAGCAGACCTTCGCCGGCCTGATCGCCTGCGACGCCCAGCGCGAGGGCAAGGCGGCGTGGAACCTGGGAGTGCTCTCCTTCGCGCCCGTCATCTACTGGCGCAAGCTCAAGGCGTCGGCCGAGAAGCTCGAGCTGAAGCCGACCGAGATCTACATCTTCCTCGACATGTCCGACATCATCGACGAGGCGGTGGTCTATCGCGAGCAGCCGGACGGCACGGTCGCCATGACGCCGTCGCAGCACTGGTTCGACACCGGCCAGTGGTTGCTGGGCAACTTTGCGACCTTCCGGCTGCTCTACAATCTCTGGCTCGCCATGCCGTTCGGCTCGGCCGCGCCCGACGAGAGCTGGCGCGGGCGGTGGAGCCTCGATCCCAAGGTGATGGACGAGTACGGCCGCCGCGGGCTCGAGCTCGCGGGCAAGGACCTTGAGAAGAGCGTGGCGCTCTGCCGCGAGTGGGGGTGCCGCCTGACGCTGGTGGTCTATCCCTGGCCCGACAACGTCAGGGCGGGCGACCGCAACAGCGTCCAGGTGACGTACTGGCAGAAATGGGCGGCCGACCACGGCGTGCGCTTCGTGAACGGGTTCCCATCGTTCTTCCAGGAACCGGCGGCGGCGGCGGCCGGCAAGTATTTCATCCCGGGGGATGCGCATTTCTCGGCGGCCGGGCACCGGCTGCTGTACGAGGAGGTCAAGCGCGCGGTGGGGTCGTTTTGAGCCGCTAACGCCGGCAACTTTCCGCCCCTGAGAGCATTGAACATTGGCAGCCCGATCAAGAGCCTCGTCGTGAGGGAAGCCATGCCAATGCGAGCCATTTTCGGGACCTGCCTGGTCGCCATCGCGCTGTCGGCAGGACCGGCGATTTCCCAGGACCAATCGATCGCGCGCGCCAGCAATGCGACGGACGGATGCGTGCGCTATATGCAGCAGCAGGCGATGGTGGTGCGCTGCGCAATCGAGCCGCAGGTCGCGTCGGACCACGGCATGACTGCGGGCGAGGCCTACGACCGGCACGGCAATCCGGTCGACCGCCACGGCAACGTCATCGCCGTGCCGGCGCCGGGCCGCGGCCAGGCGCGCGAGGTCTTTACGCAGCGGTAGCCCAACTTCGGTAGTCTAACTCCGCGGCTCGCCGGGCACGAAGCAACGCGGCTCGACGGCGCCGGGCGACATACAGACATGGCTGCGACCGTCTGGTGACGGCATCTTCAGCACCGTGTCGGGCGGCACCGGAACCCACCTGCCATCGATCCAGGCGCGCCAGCGGCCATCATCGCCCTTGTCGGCACGGGTCGGCCGGCAATCGCCGTCATCGCAGCACGAATAGCCGCGCAAATCCTTCCATTGCCTGTAGGTGGAATGCATCTCGGCGTGGCCGTCGCCGTGATTGCCGCTCTGGGCAATCGCAGGCGCAGCCAAGCCCAGGGCTGCCGTCGCAATCGACAGCCCGAAGAGGCAGCGATACTTCATGGGAACCAACCTTTCGCGGTTCGATGAACGACGCGGCGCGGGATGCGTTGCGCAACCGACCTGTGGCAACGACATAGGGTTTCGGGCATCTTGCGTGCATGAACCGCAAGCTGCCCCTCGCCTTCGCCGCCCTTTTTGCTGTCACCGGGTGCCAATCCATCAGCCAGCTCGACCAGAAGCCGCCGACCTGGACCGCGGTCTATCAGGCGAACTGGGAGCAGATGGCGAATTGCATCGTTCAGCGCCAGCAGCGGCCGCTGCTCACCGTCACGCCGAGCTTCTCACCGGGCCGGGCGAGCATCGTCGTCACCAATCCGACCGGCGCGGTGATGGGCACGTTCGACGTGCGGCAGATCCAGGGCAACGCGACCGAGGTCGCCTATCGCAGCATCTATGGCGGACCGACGACCGACGCCGGCTCCGACGCCAAGAACATCGCCGACCGCTGCGCGCGGCCGTAAGCGCTCACCAGGTGATGCGCACGCCGGCGGTCACGGCATGGTTGTCGGCGCCGGTCGCGAGCTGGCCGTCGTAGCGCAGGTAGAGCTGCGTCGCGTCGGCGATCCTGGTGCCGGCCGCCAAGGAGATCACGGCATAGTCGGTCGGCGGCGTGGCGCCGTAAACGGTGAAGGCAGCGGACGGCGCGCCGGCGAAAGCCGCGGTCATCGGCCGCCCGAGATAGGCATACTCATGCATCCAGCCCAGTCGCAGTGCCAAGTCGAGCTGTCGCTGCTCGCCGAGCGGGATGGCGCCTGCGAGATCGGCGCCCAACGTGCTGCGCGCCGCGTTGGTCGTCTGCTGGGCGATGTTGAGGCTGATCGAGCTCGCGCCCCATTCGCTGAAGGCGTTCTGCGTCGAGCTCACGGCCTGGAAGCGCGCGAACGGCGTCACGCTCGCCTGCGCCGGTGCGTAGACCGGCACCTGCCAGCCGATCTCGGCCTGGCCGAGGAACTGGTTGGCGCCGGTGCTGCCCGACGCCGTGCGCGGCTGCAGGTTGGGGATTGCGATCTGGCGCTGCATCTGGTTGTTGGCATAGCCGTAGCCCGCCAGCAGGTCGGCATAGAACCCCGACTGGGTGAAGCTCGCATAGGCCGCGGCGCTCACCGTGCTGGTCCAGCCGCTGCCGGCGAAGTTGTTCACCCACATCGTGCCCGAGCCGTAGCCGACGCCGAGCCCGACGACGAAGCGCGGATCGACGCGATAGTCGACGCCGACCGCCCCGCCGAACTGGTTGTAGGTGAGCGCAGCGGCGTTGGTGTTGCCCGCCACTGCACCGAAGCCGCCGAGACCGCTGGCCCAGACGCTGAACGGGCCCGTCGCATCGCAGGCAGCGACATCGCACGCTTGCGCCAGCGCCTGGCGCGTGGCGCCGGTGGTCGCCGAATTGCCGCGCGCCACTGCCATCTGCTGGCCCAGCGCATTCAGGAACAGCGACGCGCCTGCAAGATTCATCGTGCCCATGTCCGCCCATGGCTGGCCGCTCAATGCCTCCAGCGCCTGCTGGGCCTGCCCCACCTGCAGTCCGGCGAGGGCGCCGATCACCGTCTCCATGTCGCCGGTCGCCGCCGCATAGATCTGGTCGAGCCCTGAGCCCGCCGCCTGCTGGTTCGGTGTACTGCCGCCGCCGGAGAACGGGCTCGGCCCGACCAGCGCCAGGGTGAGATAGGCATTGTTGGTGTCGTAGCTGAGGCTCGGCGTCAGGAAGGCGAAGTTGTGGGTGACGCTCGAGTAGGCGCCGGAGAGCCCGCCCGCAAGCGTTGAGGATCGTGTAGGTCGTGCTGTTGCCGTAGCTGCCCTGGGCTGGCACCACCTGGACCGTGCCGCCGCTCAGCTGCGCGGTGCCGCCGACATTGATGCGGTCGCTCTGGCCCTGGCTGTTGATCTCGAGCTGATAGACGCCGCCGTTCTGCACCATCGCGCCGGTGACGCTGAGCGTGCCGATCGAGTTGCCCGGGCGCAGCGTCGCCCCATTCGACACTAACCCGCCGATGCTGCCGGTACCGCCGATCGATGCACGGCTGTCGGCGGTCACGGTGCCGCCGAGGCTGCCGTTCACCACCAGCTTCGTGCCGAACACGGAGGTCGCGCCCGTGAAGCCGCTGCTGTTTCCTGTCAGCGTCAGCGAGCGGCCACCGCGCACATGCAAGGCGCCTTGCCCCGACATGCTGCCGGCATAAGTGCCGTCGCGGTCCTGATGAAACACCAGCAGCGACTGGTTCGAGATGCTGCCCTGCAGACTGTCGGTGTTTCCTTGCAGAATGCCGCCCAACACCTGCGTGCCACCCGAATAGCTGTTGGAACCGACCAGGTTCAGCGTGCCGAGGCCCTGCTTCACCAAGCCGCCGGGACCGGAAATACTGCCCGCGGCGACAACGCTGTACCCATTGGTATCGATCGTGCCGCCGCCCACGCCAGCCAACACCATCGGTCGGCTGGATGACAGGGGGCCCAAGGCCTGCAACGTGCCACCCGAGAAGGTGAGCGTCTCGTTCGCGACGCCGAGGCTCGAATCGGAGAATATTGCCAGCGTTCCCTGATTGATCGTCCAGGGAGTCGTCTGCTGCGGCGTGCCGATCAGCGTCCACGTGCCCGAACCGACTTTGGAGAAGATGCCGAAGTTCTGGAAGGCGGCGTTAGAGGAGGTAGGGCCACCGATCGAGCTGACGTTGAAGGTCGCGCTGCCGGTGCCTCCCAGCTGGAGGGTATCGGCCGGGCTGAAGGCGATCACGTTGCCGTTGATGGTCGAGCCCGGCTGCAGCTGCAGCACGTTGGCCCCACCGTTGAAGACGATGGCGGAAGCAGGCCCAGACAGCCCGGTACCACCGGATACCGTGCCGCTGTTGATTACCGTGAGGTTCGCGCCGACGATGCCATACCCACCCACGGCCGGGGAGTTGCCGCTGCTGCCGCCGCTGACGGCGCCGGTGTTAGTGATCGACGCAACGCTGGCCTGGATACCGGCACCGCCGCTGCCGGGGGCACCATTGCCACCGGCGCCGCCTGTGATCGTGCCCGAATTGCTAAGCACGCCGTTACCGAATTGTACGCCGGCACCACCAGTACCGGCCGTGCCCGCGCCGCCCGACGGTGACACCGGGTAAGTGTTGTTGCCGCCGATACCGCCGACGATCGAACCCGAATTGGTGAGAGTGCCGCCGGTCAGGAGTTGCACACCCGCACCGCCCGCGCCTCCAATGCTGCCCGAGCCGCCATTGCCGCCGAGGATTGAGTTATTGTTCACAAAAGTACCACTGCCGACGAACTGGACTCCGACACCGCCATTGCCACCGAGGCCAGCTAAGCCGAAGGAATTGCGCGTCCCGGCTTGGCCGCCGTTGCCACCAACGATGAAGCCGTTGTTGGTGAAGCTGACGCCGCTTGCGAAGAATGCCGCACCGATACCACCACTGCCGCCGTAGCCGCTGACGGTGGCACCGTTAACACCGCTTGGACCACTGCCACCGCCAGCGCCCCCGTTGCCGCCCGCGAGCCTGCTGTTGTTCGCGCCGACGCCCGACGACGTGAAGGCGAGCGCGAATCCGCCGCCGCCACCACCACCGCCACCGCCAAAAACGGCGTCTCCTCCAGAGCCACCATTGCCGCCTTGCAATGACGCGCCGCCGCTGAAGCTGCCCGTGACGATGCCATGCGCACCGCCGCCGCCGCCGCCGCCGCTCGATCCGCTGCTGCCCGACTGGCCGACAAACCCGCCGTTGATCGAAGTCGAGCCGGAGCCGCCAGTGCCACCCAGAGTGCCGCCGCCGGTACCGCCGATCTGCCCCGCGCCGCCACCGCCCGCACCAGGGAAGCCGAACACGTTGCTGCCCGCGCCACCGACGCCGGTGTAGCTGTCGGCTCCGCCGCTACCGCCGGCAGTACCGTTGGAAGCGCCGCCCGTACCCCCCTCGGCCCATGCCGGCATCGCCATGCCAGCCAACATCGTGCCCGCCAGCAAGGCCGCCGGGAATTGTCGTGCACGCAGGGTCGTCGCTCCAAAAGAAATCGCAGTTGAAATGATAACACATGCCGCCGGCTGTGCGCGAGAATTCACGCCTGCTCGCGGCCGATCAGCCCGACGTCGGCGTCCATATCCGCAGCGAGGCCGTTCGACCGCGCAGCTCGCGTTCGCCGCCGTCGGCCAGCGCCACGGGCAGGCTGGCGGCGTCGGGCACCCTGCCGCCGCCGATCTGTTTCAACACGGCATCGGCCACGATCAGCGGCGTCTCGAGCTCGCGCGTCAGGGTCTGCAGCCGGCTCGCGATATTCACCGTGTCGCCGATCACGGTGAAGGCGAGCGTGTGCTCGGACCCGACATCGCCCATCACCGCCGGGCCGTAATTGACGCCGATGCCGATGCCGAGCGGCAGCTTGCCCGCGGCCGTGCGCTCGGCATTCCAGGCCGCGAGCTCCTTCAGCATCAGGCCGGCGCAACGTAGCGCATTCAGCGCATCGTGCGGGCTCGCGGTCGGCAGGCCGAACACGGCGAAGATCTCGTCACCGATATATTTCTCGATGGTGCCGCCGCAGGCGAAGATCTGGCCCGCCATGCGCTCGTGGAACTCGCGCAGCAGGCCGACCACGTCTTCCGGCGTCATCGCCTCGGCCATGGTCGTGAAGCCCACGATGTCGACGAAGAGCACCGCGACCTGCTGGCGCCGCACCGGCCCCAGCGGCTCGTCGCTCTCGGCCAGGAGGTCGACGATGTTGGGCGAGAAATAGCGCGACAGGTTGGCGCGCGCCCGCTCCGCCTCGGCGCGCTGCTGGTCGAGCTCGCGCACCTGAGCGATGGTCTCCAGGGTCTTGTCGATCGTGACCTCGAGGTCGTTGAGATCGACCGGCTTGGTCACGAAATCGAAGGCGCCGCGATTCATGGCGGTGCGGATGTTGGCCATGTCGCCATAGGCCGAGACGATGACGGCGCGCGCCGGCGACCGTCGCGTGCGCAGCTCCGACAGGAGCGTGAGCCCGTCCATCACCGGCATGTTGATGTCGAGCAGCAGCAGGCCGATGTCGGGCTCCTCGGCCAGCACCGACAGCGCCTCCTCGCCGTGGCGGGCGAAGCGGAAGGCGAGGTCGCCCTTGCGGATGCGCTGGCGGAAGCGCTGCTTGATCAGCAGCTCGAAGTCGGGCTCGTCGTCGACGGCGAGGATCTTGGCGGGTTCTGTCATGGCCGGGAGCGCGCGACTCCAGTCGCGCTCATGTGGTCTTGAGAAGAGAAGGAAGATGCGCCACTGGAGTGGCGCGCTCCCGGCAAAGACATCATGGCGAGCCCAGTTGCTGCAATTGTTGTTTCAGGAGATCGAAGTCCACCGGCTTGGTGACGAATTCGCGGGCGCCGAACTCGGCCGCCTTGCGCCGCCGCTCGTCGTCGCCATAAGCCGTCACCATGATCACCGGCAGATCGGCTCGCCGCTCCTTGACCTTGCGCAGCAGGCTGAGCCCGTCCATGCCGGGCATGTTGATGTCGGAGAAGACCACGATCAGCTCGGGCTCGATGCCGTCGCCCAGCTTGTCGAGCGCCTCCTCGGCCGACTGGGCGAAGTGGATGACATAACGGCCCTGCCGCACCTCGCGGCGGAACTGCTGCCGGAACAGCTCGGCCACGTCGGCCTCGTCATCGACCACAAGGATGCTCACGCTCATCAGACTTTCTCCGCAGGAACGACACGCCGGCTTCGCGGCAGGCGCACAGTGAACTCGGTGAACTTCCCCACTTCGCTCTCGACCCCGATCGTGCCGCCATGCTGTTGCGTGACGATGTCGTAGCTGATCGACAGGCCAAGCCCGGTACCCTCGCCAGTCGGCTTGGTGGTGAAGAAGGGCTGAAACAATTTCTCGCGCACTTCGGGCGGAATGCCGGTGCCGTTGTCGCGCACCTTGACCTCCACGCCATCGCCGGTCTCGCGCGTCGTGACCGTGAGGGTCGGCCGGAAGCCCGCCTCCCGGGCCCCGAGCCGGCGTTTGTTGGTGGCGTAGAAGCCGTTGCCGAACAAGTTTAGGAACACGCGCGTCACGTCCTGCGGCACGACCTCGATGGGCTTGCTCGCCTTCTCGAAGTCGCGCTCCAGGGTGACGTTGAACTCCTTGTCCTGCGCGCGCGCGCCGTGATAGGCGAGGTTCAGCGCCTCCTCGACCAGCGCGTTGATGTCCGACGGTGCCCAGTCGCCCGTCCCGCCGCGGCTGTGGCTCAGCATGCTCTTGACGATGCCGTCGGCGCGCTTGCCGTGCTCGGCGATCTTGCCGAGGTTGCCGGTCAGGAGCTCCATCGTCTCGTCGACCTCGGCGCGCTTGTCCTCGTCGAGAGCGGCCAGCGCCGGGCCCGCCACCTCCTTCAGCTCGTCGAGCAGATCGACCGAAAGCGTGGCGAAGTTGTTGACGAAATTCAGCGGGTTCTTGATCTCGTGCGCGATGCCCGCGGTGAGCTGGCCCAGCGAGGCCATCTTCTCCGACTGCACCAGGTTGGCCTGCGCCGCCTTGAGCTTGTCGAGCGCCGCTTCGGCCGCGTCGCGCGCAGCACGGATCTCCGCCTCGGCCTTCTTGCGCTCGGTGATGTCGCTGTAGATCAGCACCGCGCCGCCGCCCGGCACCGGGTTGTTGCGCACTTCGAGCGTCCTGCCGTCGGGCCGGGTGCGCTCGGCCGACCACGGCTGATTGGCGCGCTCACGGTAGCGGTCGATCTCCTCGTCGGGATTGTCGTGGCCGAGCTCTCCGCGCTCGACGAGCAGGCGCACATAGTCTTCCAGTCCCGGCCGCGGCGCCAGGAACGTGTCGGGAATGTCGAGCAGTTCCTGGAAGTTCCTGTTCCACGCGGCCAGTTTCAGGTCGGCGTCGAACATCACCACGCCGTCGCCCATATGGTCGAAGGTGACGCGCAGTTCCTCCTCGCGCCTGGTCAGCTCGCCGAGCAGGCGCGCGTTCTCCATGGCGATCACGGCCTGCGCGGCAAAATTCTCGAGAAGCGCAATCTCCTTGTCACTATAGGGGCGTACTTCGCGGCGGTTGGCGGAGATGAAGCCCAGCACCGCGTCATCCTTGCGCAGTGGGATGATCAGGTTGGTGCGGATGCGCGAGCCGGCCAGAAACGCCGGGCCGAATGAATGTGATCCTTCGCTCGCCCGATCCTGTTCATAGGCCCGGTGATAGAAGCGCTGACCGGCCACGAGATCGGTCGCCCAGTCCGGCGGAACGTGCGGCTGGCGGAGGATCGCGTCGATGTCCGCGTTGTAGCCCATGGTGACGACTGCCCGGACATGGGTTCCGTCCCAAGTGAACAGGGAGCCCATGTCGGCGCCGCAACTGCTGTGGGCCTTTTCGAGGATAGCCCGGAAGACCGGCGTCAGGTCGCCGGGCGACGTGTTGATCACCTGCAGGATCTCCGCCGTCGCTGTTTGCTGGTCGAGCGATTCGCGCAGCTCGGAGAGCAGGCGGGCGTTTTCCATGGCGATCACCGCCTGGTCGGCGAAGGTCTCGATCAGGCCGATCTGGCGTTCGGTGAAGGCGAGCGGCTCGCCGCGCGAGACAGTCAGCACGCCGATCGCCTCGTCCTCGCGCAGCAGCGGCACGTGCAGCAGCGTGCGATGGCCGCCGATGTCGGCGACGGCCCGCTCCACTTCAGCCCCCGCCTTATAGGCCTCGGTCTCCATCACATCGACGATCTGCACCGGCGCCTTGTCGAGGATGGCGTCGCCCAGCGGGACGCCGCGCGCCACGGGGATCGGCGCGCTCATCTGCCAGCGCTCGAATTCCGGCGTCTGGCCGACCAGGGCCACGAACTGCAGCCTGTCGCCGCGGCGCACCGACAGGCCGCCGGTCTTGACGCCGCACAGGCGCACCGCCGCCGCGGTCATGGCTTCGAGGACCGGCTGCAGGGTGGTGGGCGAGCGGCTGATGACGCCCAGCACCTCGCTGGTCGCCGTCTGGTAGTCGAGCGACTCGGCGAGATCGTCGGTGCGCTGCGTCAGCTCGGAGAGCAGCCGCGCATTCTCCATGGCGATGACGGCCTGATCGGCGAAGGTCTCGATCAGGGCGATCTGGCGCTCGGAGAAAGGCTCGACGTGATCGCGCAGCAACGAAATCACGCCGAGCGGCTCGCCATCGCGCATCAGCGGCACCGCCAATGTGGTCCGCGGGCGCGTCGCGACCTTCGGGGCGACACGCTCGGGATCGAGGCTCTGATCGAGGACGTGGTCGACGCGGCGCTCGAGCAAGGCCCTGGCCGTCGACGTGCCGCGGCCGGGCACCGTGACCCGGGCCTTGAGCCATGCGAGCTCCTCGGGATCGCAACCGACGAAGGCGACGTGACGGAAGACCTCTCCTTGCTGGATGGCGACGTCGCCCTTCTCGACGCCGCACAGGCGCGCCGCCGAGGCCAGCATGGTGTCGAATACCGGCTGGATGTCCGAGCTCGACCGGCTGATGACTTCGAGCAGTTCGCTGGTCGCCGTCTGATACTCGAGCGACTCGGTGAGGTCGTCCGTGCGCTGGCGCAATTCGGTGAAGAGACGCGTGTTCTCGAGCGCGATCACCGCCTGGGCGGCGAAGCTTTCCAGCAACTCGATCTGGCGCGGCGTGAAAGCGCCGGCTGCGGCGCGCCGCAGGGCGATGGCGCCGACCGCCTGGCCCTCGCGCAGCATGGGCGCCGCCACAGCAGCCTTGAACCCTTGCCGCCGCGAAAAGTCGTGCGCCGCCGCATATTCGAGGGGATCGAGGGTGGTGATGTCGGGCAAGTGGATCGTTTTCGCGTCGAGGATTGCCCAGCTCGGCGAGGTCTGTCGGTTGAGCGGATGGAGGGTGCCGATGCTGGCGGGCATCGGTCCTTCATGGCCGGCAATCAGCCAATGATCGCCCTCGCGCAGGGTGATCACGACGTCTTCGGCGGTGCAGAAGCGCAGTGCCGCCTTCGCCACGGCGTCCAGCACGGGGGCGACGTCGGTCGGCGACTGCGAGATCACGCGCAGGATGTCGGCCGTCGCGGTCTGCTGGTCGAGCGATTCGCGCAGCTCGCTCAGCAGGCGGGCATTCTCCATGGCGATCACGGCCTGGGTGGCGAAGCCCTGGACCAGGGCGATCTGCTGCTCGGTGAACGGCTTCACCTCCTGGCGATAGATCGCGATCATGCCGAGCAGCTTGCCCTCGCGGCGCAACGCCAGATTCAGGATGGTGCGCGCGCCGCCGAGATCGACGATCGACCGGCGGTTGGGATCGCCGTTGCGGTAGAGGTCGCTGTCGGCCATGTCCGCGACCTGGATCACGTCCTCGCCGGTGATGAGCCGGCCGGGCGCCGTTTCGGGCCCATAGTCGGGTGGGTTCTCGGCGCGATAGCGGGCGTAGGCTTGAGGAATGCCGCGCGTAGCGACGGTGTGGAAGCGCTCGCCATCGAAGGTATTGAACATGCCAAAGGCGGCGTCGCAGAGCGCCATCGCCTTGGCGACAATCGTATCGAACACCGGGTGCAGGTCGCCCTGCGAGCGGTTGATGATTTCCAGGACTTCGGCCGTCGCCGTCTGCTGGTCGAGCGCCTCGCGGAGCTCGGTGAAAAGCCGGACGTTCTCGATGGCGATCACCGCCTGGGCGGCGAAGGCCTCCAGCAAGGCGATCTGGCGGGGCGCGAAGGGCCCCGTCTCGGGGCGGCGCAGGAAGATGGTGCCGATCGCCGCGCCATCGCGCAGCATGGGCGCCGCGACCGCCGAGTTGAAGCCGAATTCGCGAGAGAGCTCGAGCGCCTTGCTCCATTCAGCGGGGTCGAGCTGGGTGAAATCGGCGGTGTGGACGACGCGGGCATCGACGATGGCGCGGCCCTGGCTCGAGCTGCGGTCAAGCTTGCGTCGTGCCGAGGGGACTCTCATCGGGCCGGCGTGAGCGGCGATCCTGAGCTCATCGCCCTCGCGCAGGCTGATCACGACATCCGCCGCGCCACAGAAGCGCTGGGCGGCCTCCGCGACGACGTCGAGGACCGGCTGCACGTCGGTCGGCGATTGCGAGATCACGCGCAGGATGTCGGCCGTCGCCGTCTGCTGGTCGAGCGATTCGCGCAGCTCGGTGAACAGCCGTACGTTCTCGATGGCGATGACCGCCTGGGCGGCGAACGACTCGAGCAGCTCGATCTGGCGCGCGGTGAAAGGGCCGGGCTCCGTGCGCCGCAGGGCCACCGCGCCGATCGCCATGTGGTCGCGGAGCATCGGCGCGCTGGCAACCGCCTTGAAGCCCATCCGGCGTGCGGCGTACTGCTCGAACGCGTGCTCGGCCGGATCGAGGGCCTCGATATCGGGATACTGGATGGTCTCGGCGTCGAGGATCGACCGGCCGGGAGCCGCGTCGCGGTTGAGCGGCAGGGCGCGCTGGATGGGCGCGCCCAACGGGCCTTCATGGGCCACGCCCTCCCAGTGATCGCCGTCGCGCAGCGCGATGATGGCGTCCTCCGCGCCGCAGAAGCGGACGGCGGCCTTGACGACCGCCTCGAGGACCGGTTGCACGTCGGTCGGCGACTGCGAGATCACGCGCAGGATGTCGGCCGTCGCGGTCTGCTGCTCGAGCGCCTCACGCTGCTCGGTGAGCAGGCGGGCGTTCTCCATGGCGATGACCGCCTGGGCAGCGAAGCTCTGCAACAGCGCGACCTGCTTGTCGGTGAAGGCGCGTACCTCGCGGCGGTACATCACGAGCACGCCGCGCAGCTCGCCGTCCTTGCGCAACGCGACGAAGATCGCGGTCTTGGCGCCGCCGATATCGACCAGCGCCCGCGCGCCGACGAAGCCCTGCCGGTAGACGTCGGTGTTGGCAAGGTCGACCAGCTGTACGACCGACTCGCCGGCCGAGAGACGGCCCAGTCCCGAATTGGGCGGCGGCGACTGGATCTGCCGCGTGGTCGCGATCAGCTCCGCCGGAACGCCGCGATCGACGACGGGCTCGAACAGCTTGCCGTCGAACCGGCCGAAGATGCCGAAGGCCGCCGCGCAGAGCCGCATCGCCTTCTCGAGCATGGCGTCGAACACCGGCTCGAGATTACCGGGCGAGGCGTTGATGACCTCGAGCACCTCGGCAGTCGCGGTCTGCTGCTCCAGTGCCTCGCGCTGCCCGGTGATGAGGCGCGCATTCTCCATGGCGATGACGGCCTGGGCGGCAAAGCCCTGCAGCACCGCGATCTGCCGGTCGGTGAAGCGCCGCACCTCGCGTCGATAGACGATGACGACGCCCACCAGCGCGCCATCCTTCTTCATCGGCACGAACAGGATCGAGCGCACACCGGCGCGCTCGACCTGCGCGCTGAACTCGGGCACGGCCGCGAAGTTGCCGTCGCGCACCGGATCTTCATACTGGACGTGATCGGCGCCCCGCAGCAGCCGCTCGGCCGGCGCGCCCGGCCACACCGGCACCGGACCTTGCGCGCGCAGCCAGGCGGCGAAGGCCGGCTCGCCCTGGGTCGCCGCGAGATGCAGGAATGCGCCGTCGTAGGTCCAGAGGTCGCCATAGGCGGCATCGCAGAGCCTGCGCGCCTTGTCGAGGACGGCATCGAAGACCGGGGCGAGATTGCCGGGCGAGGAATTGATGACGCCCAGCACCTCGGCGGTCGCGGTCTGCTGCTCCAGCGCCTCGCGCTGCTCGGTGAGCAGGCGGGCGTTCTCCATGGCCACGGCGGCCTGGGCGGCAAAGGCCTCGACGAGGGCGATCTGCCGGTCGCTGAACGGCCTCACCTCCGGACGATAGAGCACGAACAGCCCCATCACACCGCGCTCGTTGACCAACGGGACCATGATGAAGCTGCGGATGCCGCCCAGCTCGACTCCGGCGACGCTCATCGGCACGCGACCGCGATACATCTCGGATGCCGCCATGTCGGGTTGGTGCAGGGTCTTGCCCAGGCGCAACACCTTGGCCATCCCGGTATTGGGATCGATGTATTGCGGTGTGCTCCAGTAGTCGACGAGCGCCTGCGGCATCCCGTACATGGCAAGCGCCATGGCATGATCGTTGGCGACCGACACCAACCCGCCAGAGGGTGCATCGCAGAGAGAAGTCGCCCGCGTGAGGATAAGATGGAAGACAGCCGAGAAGTCGCCGGTCGAGGCGTTGATCGCTTGAAGGACCTCGGCCATCGCCGCCTGCTGCGCGCGCGCCTCGTCGCGCTCGGCAAGAGCCGCGTCGAGCTGCCGCCGCAGCGCATCGCTCGTTTGCGCCTGTGTCGCTTCAGGCCCTGCGGCCACCCCTGCCCCCGTTCATCATCCCCAGCCCGACGCAACCGTAGCGGATCGGAGATTTTCTTACTATCGCAGTCGCCGGCCGGGCTTTGTGCGTTTACGCACCTTCAACATCTCCGCGACACTTGGAGTGAATCACGTCCTCGGCGATCAATCCGTCGGCTTACGATCGGCGGGCGCAGGCGTCTGCGGGTCAGCTGCGCGCGCCGCAGAGGACGTGAACAGCCACTGGTCGGCGCCTGCGGCACGGCCCTCCTTAAATACCGCGATGGCGCGCGCCTGATTGCCCTTTCTCCAGAACGCTTCCGAGACGTCGCGATAGACCATGGCGGTGGCGCTCGCCCTGATCGACGGGTCCGTCAGGCTCAATGCGCCCTTGGCGAGCACAAGGCTTTCCTCACCGCCAACCCGGTCACCGGCGAGGATCTGGTAGCCGGCGAGCGCACCGTAAGCCAGCGCAAGCGTCCCGCAGTTGATGTTCTTGGCTCGTGAGCATTGGTCGGGTCCGGAGAACCGCTCGACCTCCTTCTTCTGCAGGCTCACCGCCGTCTTCTGGTCGCCGCTGTCGGAAGCCTGCAGTGCGGCTTCCTGGTAGGAAGCGCTTCCACAGGATGCCAGCATCAATGCACACGCCGCGGTCGCGACGACGTTCCTGAGCAGGTGCATCCCGACGGATGAGCCGGCCATTTCGAGTCCTTTGCACAAATAGCCGGTAGATCGGCCCCCATCGCCAGCTTACCTGAGAGCGCGGCACGCTGCGACCATTGCCAGGCGCGGCCCATTGGCGTGATTGCCTGTCCGTGCCGCCCCTCGGCTCGACGGCCTACTTGGGGCACGCGATCTGGCCCATACTCGCCGCCGTTCCAAGATATGATTGGGGGGAAGGTCGACATGGATCTCCATCTGCGCGGCAAGACCGCTCTCGTCACCGGCGCCTCCAAGGGCATCGGGCTCGCCTGCGCCAAGCAGCTCGCCGAGGAAGGCTGCCATCTGCACCTCGCCTCCCGCACCAAGGCCGACCTCGAGAAGGCCAAGGCTGAGATCCAGTCCCGGCACAACGTCTCGGTGACGGTCCATCCTGTCGATCTCAGCAACGGCGACGCCGCGCGGGCGCTGGCGGCGGCGTGCAGCGACATCGACATCCTGGTGAACAACGCCGGCGCCATCCCGGCCGGCGACCTGCAGGCAATCGACGAGAAGCGCTGGCGCGAGGCGTGGGACCTCAAGGTGTTCGGCTATATCAACCTTTGCCGCGCTGTGTATCCCGTGCTCAAGGCAAAGGGCGGCGGCGTCATCGTCAACGTATTGGGCGCCGCCGGCGAGCGGCCGACCTGGGGCTACATCGCCGGCAGCGCCGGCAACGCCTCGCTGATGGCCTTCACCCGCGGCATGGGCGGCACCAGCCTGGTCGACAAGGTGCGCATCGTCGCCTGCAATCCCGGCCTGATCAGCACCGAGCGCATGGAGACCATGCTGCGCGCCACCGCCAAGGAAAAGCTCGGCGACGCCGAGCGCTGGCGCGAGCTGATCCCCAAGAACCCGCCGGTCGGCACGGCTGAGCAATGCGCCGATCTGGTGGCCTTCCTGGCATCGGACCGCGCCTCGCACATCGCCGGGACGGTGGTCACGATCGACGGCGGCGCCGCGCATTTCGCAGGCGTGCTCTAGACGAGCCGCCTAGCGGCTGAAACGCGCTCGCCACCTCGACAAGGCGATCAGGTGGGATGAATATTTGTGATCGCTATGTGCACGGGAGGAAAGCCATGTCCGATACGAAGCATTGGCAGTTCAAGCACGATGTCGCGACCGACGCCAAGTGGACGCCGGGCCTGCGCGAGATCTTCGAGTACCGCGATCTCGGCATCAAGGACGGCACCAAGGGTGACTATGTCGCGCACCTGGTTCGCCACAACGGCAAGAAGATAAAGGACGAGGTGCAGCAGTGGCATGTCCACGACTGCACGTTCCAGTTCGTCTATGTCATGAACGGCTGGGCGACCTTCGAGTACGAGGGCGAGGGCGTGCGGACGATCAAGAAGGGCGACTGCATCAACCAGCGCCCCGGCATCCGGCACCGCGAGATCGCCTGCTCGGAGGATTTCGAGGTGCTCGAGATCGTGGCCCCGGCGGATTTCAAGACACGCGTTGTCGAGGGACCGGAGGCCAAGCAGGCGGCGGAATAACCAAAACCGTCATCCCGACCGGAGCCGCGCGAAGCGCGGCGTAGCGGAGGGACCTCTTTTGTCGATGCGTCGACCAAAGAGGTCCCTCGACTTCGCTCCGCTTCGCTCGGGATGACGGAATAATGAGGGAAGGGAATGCACATGTCTGGACAGTTCCGCCCGTCGCGACGGGCCATGCTCAAGGTCGGCCTCGCGGGAGCGGCGGGTCTCGCCGCGCCCGCCATCCTCAGCACCAGCCCGCGGGCCGAGAGCGGGCCCATCAAGATCGGCATGCCGGTGGCGTTGACCGGCCCGCTCGGGTCGGTCGGGCAGCAGACCAAACGCGGCGCCGAGTTCTGGGCCAAGCTGCAGAACGCCAAGGGCGGCATCCTGGGCCGGCCGATCGAGCTCGTGATCGAGGACACCGCCGGGAATCCGGCCAACTGCGTGCGCAAGGCGCAGGAGATGGTGGAGCGCCGCGACTGCCGCCTGATCACCGGGATCACGCTGTCGTCGGAGGCCTTGGCGGTGGTCCCGAAGCTCACGGAATGGGATTCGATCTTCATCTCGGGCATCAACGGCGATGGCCGGCTGACCGCCGACAGCTTCGTGCCGAACTTCTTCCGCGCCAACATCTCGGGGCCGATGGGCACGCGCGCGGTGTCGCTCTACCTGCGCAAGAGCAACATGACCAAGTTCTACGGGCTGGGGCTCGATTATGCCTGGGGCCACAACAGCATCGGCGTGTTCGAGGACGAGGTGAAGAACGGCAAGAAGGAGTTCGTCGGCAAGATCTTCGCGCCGACCGGCACCAAGGACTACTCGCCGTACATCACCAAGATCCGCCAGTCCGGTGCCGACGCCGTCTTCCTGGTGATGCAGGGCGACGACAACAACGCCTTCCTGTCGCAGGCCCAGCAGTACCGCCTGCCCGAGAAGGTGAAGCTGCTGACCGAGATCGTCGACCTCGCGAGCATCCGCGCCGTCGGCGACGCCTCGCTCGGCCTGATCGGCTCCTCGCGCTACAGCTTCACCTACGACCATCCGCTGAACAACGAGTTCGTGGCGGCGTGGAAGAAGGAATACAACACCTACCCCGACACGTTCGAGGGCGAGCAGTGGCAGGCCATGAAGGTGCTCGAGGCCGGCATCACCAAGGCGGGCGGCATCGAGGCCGCGAAGCTCAGGCCGGCGCTCGAGGACATCGAGGTCGAGAGCGTCAAGGGCAAGGTCTTCATCCGCAAGTGCGACCACCAGGGCGTGCAGCAGGGCTTCATGGTCGAGGTCAAGAAGAAGGCGGGGTTCGAAACGCCGGTGCCCGAGGTGATCGCGACCTTCCCGGGCGACCAAACGACGCCCGACTGCAACAAGATGGCGTATAAAGATTGAACGTGGCATCGACGCCGTCTCTGCCTCCCCACGCTCCGCGTGGGGAGGTGGCCGCGAAGCGGACGGAGGGGTCATGGGCAACAGTATTGATGTTCATGACCCCTCCGTCGCCGTATGACGGCGACACCTCCCCACGCGAAGCGTGGGGAGGGAGCGCCACATGAGCACCCTCGCCCTCCTGCTGACGCAAACCGTCAACGCACTGTCGCAGTCGGCCCTGCTGTTCTTCCTCGGGGTCGGGCTGACGCTGATCTTCGGGCTGATGCGCATCGTGAACTTCGCGCACGGCGCGCTTTACATGCTGGGCGCCTTCGTCGGCTACTCGATCGCCGCCTGGTCGGGCAGCTTCTGGCTGGCGTTGGCGGGCGCGCCGCTGCTGGTCGGGCTGTTCGGCGCGGGCTTCGAGCTCACCATCCTGCGCCGGCTCTATCGACGCGACGCCCATGCCTTCCTGATGGTGACCTTCGGTCTCGCACTGGTGGTCGGTGAGGCGGTGCGGCTGACCTGGGGCTCCGACGCCCTGCAGGTCGCGGGCCCGCCGGCGCTGTCCGGCGTGGTGTTCATGCTCGACGAGCCGTTCCCGGTCTACCGTCTCTTCCTGGTGGCTATCGGCGTCGTGGTGGCGGTGGCGATCTGGCAGTTCCTCGAGCGGGCGCGGCTCGGGCTCCTGATCCGCGCCACCTCGCAGAACGCCGACATGGCCAATGCGCTGGGCGTCGACGTCAAGATGATCCGCTCCTGCGTGTTCGGCATCGGCTGCGGGCTCGCGGCGCTGGGCGGCGTGCTGGCAGCACCGCTGGTCACGGCCTCCAACGGCATGGCGGCGACGGTGATCATCGACGCCTTCGTCATCGTCATCATCGGCGGCATGGGCAGCTTCCTTGGTTCGCTGATCGGCGCGCTGCTGATCGGCTTCGTCCAGGTCTTCGGCAACTACTACGCGCCCGACTTCGCACTTGCCTTCATGTACCTGGTGATGCTGGCCGTGCTGGTGATGCGTCCGGGCGGCCTTCTGGGCAAGGAAGCATGAAGCCACTTACGACGGGCATCGCCGGCATCGCTCTCCTGGCGGTGCTGGTCCTGGCGCCGCTCGGCTTGCCGCCCTTCGCCATGACGCTGCTGACCGAGGCGGTGATCCTCGGCCTGTTCGCCATGAGCCTCGACCTGATGTTCGGCTACACAAGGCTGGTGTCGTTCGGCCATGCCGCGGCCTACGGGCTCGGCGCCTATGCCTGCGGCTGGCTGCTGCTCAACACCGGCATGCCGATGCTGTTCGCCGTGTTTGCCGCCGCGCTGCTGACCGGCATCGTGGGGCTGGGTGTCGGCTGGATGTGCACGCTTGCGACCGGCGTCTCCTTCTCGATGCTGACCCTCGCCTTCGCCCAGCTGCTCTACGCCATCTCCTTCAAGTGGACCTCGGTGACAGGCGGCTCCGACGGGCTCGCCGGCATCCCGCGCACCGTGGGGCCATTCGGCTTTGCCGCCCTGTCGAGCAAGGCGGGCTTCTACTACTTTGCACTGGCCTGCCTGGTTGGCGGCTTCTTGGCGTGCCGCGCCCTGGTGCGCTCGCCCTTCGGCGCGGTGCTGCGCGGCATCCGCGAGAACGAGGCCAAGACCACGGCGCTGGGTTACAACACCCGCCTCTACAAGATCGCCGTGGTCGCGGTGGCCTACGGGCTGGGCGGGCTCGCCGGCGGGCTCTATGCGCCGTTCGCGGGCTTCGCCAACACTGAGCTGCTGTTCTGGCTACTGTCGGGCCAGGTGCTGATCATGGTGATCGTGGGCGGCGCCGGCACGCTCGTCGGCCCGATCTTGGGTGCCGCCTTCTTCATGCTGATGGAGCACCAGCTCAGCGCCTGGACGGAGGCCTGGGCGCTGTACTTCGGGCTGATCTTCATCGCCTTCGTGCTGTTTGCGCCCGAAGGCATCTGGGGGCTTGCCACGGGATTGGCGACGGGACGCTTTCGTCCCGCCAGCGAAAGGCACTGAGCGTGGCGCTGCTCGAGCTCGACGGCGTGACGCGGCGCTACGGCGCCCTGGTGGCGCTAGATCAGGTCGCCATGTCGGTCGAGGAAGGCGAGGTCCGCGCCGTCATCGGTCCCAACGGCGCCGGCAAGACGACGCTGTTCAACGTCATCACCGGTACGGTGAAGCCGACCGCGGGCACGATCCGCTTCGCCGGGCACGCCATCGCCGGATGCCCCAGCCACCAGATCTGCCGGCTGGGCGTTTCGCGCACCTTCCAGATCACGGCGCTCTTCCCCGAGATGTCGGCGCGCGACAATGCGCGGCTGGCGGCACAGGCGCGACATGCCCGGCGCTGGCTGCCGTTCGGCGGCGGCCACGTCTTTGCCGAGGCCGAGGCGCTGGCCGATGCGGCGCTGCAGCAGCTTGGCCTTACCGCCATCGCCGACCGGCCGGCCGGGCTGCTGAGCCACGGCGACCAGCGGCTGCTGGAAGTCGCCATGGCGATGGCGCAGCAGCCGCGCGTGCTGCTGCTCGACGAGCCGACGCAAGGGCTGTCGGTCGAGGAGACGGCACAGGCGGTCGAGACGCTGGCGCGCTTCCTCAAGGCCTCGCGAATGACCGTGCTGCTGGTCGAGCACGACATGGAGGTCGTGTTCCGCCTGGCCGACCGCATCACGGTGCTGCATCGCGGCGGCGTGATCGCCGACGGCACGCCCGACCAGGTGAAGGCCGACGCGCGCGTGCAGGACGCCTATCTAGGTGGCTTGGAATGAGGGGGCTCGAGTAATGCTCCGCATCGAGGGCATGAACACGCACTACGGCGCCAGCCACGTCCTGCAGGGCGTCGACCTCGACATGCCGCAGGGCCGCATCAGCGCCGTGCTGGGTCGCAACGGCGTCGGCAAGACGACGATGGTGAAGACCATCATGGGGCTGGTGGCGCTGAGCGCCGGACGTGTAGCGATCGGCGACACCGACATCACCGGCTGGCCGCCGCATCTCGTGGCGCGCGCCGGCGTGGCCTACGTGCCCGAGGGGCGCCTGATCTTCCCCGATCTCACGGTGATCGAGAACATCAAGGTCGGCGAGCGCGAGGCTCGCAACGGACGGGGACGCAAGTGGCCGCTGCCACGATTGCTGGAGCTGTTCCCGTCGTTGCGCGAGCGCTCCGCCAACAGAGGCTCGCAGCTCTCAGGCGGTGAGCAGCAGATGCTGGCGATCGCCCGCGCGCTGGTCTCCGACCCCAAGGTGATGCTTTTGGACGAGCCGAGCCAGGGGCTGGCGCCTCTGGTAGTGCGCGAGCTGGCGCGCGTCATCCAGCTGCTGCGCGACGAGGGCGTGACGATCCTGCTGGTCGAGCAGAACATGAAGCTCGCCGAGGCGGTCGCCGATGAGCTGCACATCATGGTCAAGGGCCGCATGGTCTACAGCGCGACACCCGCGGTGTTCCGCGCCGAGGAGGACCAGATCCGGGCGCGCTTTCTTACCGTTTGAGCACCGCCTTCAGCGCGTCGAATTCTTCCTTGTTGGTACATTCAGTGAGGGCGTCCCAGATCCCAACCGCAACATCCTTCGACAATATCCAGTTCAGCGGCACGTCTTTCCCGTCGATCTGCGGAAGGTAGAAGTGGAAGAAACTGCGATGATCCGCCGAGCAATATTGCTCGCGCGCCTGATGAAGCAGGGCGCTGGAATGACCGCTGCGCACATCGTACACGCCGGCCAACGGCGCCAGCATTTGCAGGACGTTCTTTTTGCTCGGCGTCGTTGGTCCATCGGTCGGTCGCTGGCAGCGAACCGGCCCGGGCTTGATGCGTTCACCGTCGCCCGTCGCCACGACGATGATCGGCTCAACCGGTCTCCCCTTCGCGCCTTTGCCGCCGCGGTTCTTGTCCTTGAGCCAGTCCGCGAGATCGAGCGCAGTCTGCAGGCCCTCGTTCTCGAAGTAGCCACCATCGATGAGGGCACCCACGCGCTTCCCATTCTTCTTGCTGAGCAACGTCCCAAAAGGTTCGAGGAAGGGAAACCGCGCCGTATTGTTGATGGCAGTCGATATCTGGACATCAGCTCCTAGCAGGCCGAGCGTGTCGCGGGCCCCGCGAATAGGCCAGTCCAGCGGTTCGTTCGCTTCGCCGGTGAAGGGGTTGAACGGAACGGTCATCATCCTGTTTCCGGTCGCCGCATCGGCGCCGTTGGCAAGCCAGATCGGCATGCCAGGCCGCGGTTGCCCGTCGGGCCGGTAAAACAGCGACAGGAATGCCGCGTCGAACTCGAGCGCGCCACCTTTCTCCGCTGCGGATCGCCAGAGGCTTTCAAAGGCCCGCTCTATCGCCTCCGCGCTGTCGCCGCCGCGCGGCTGGAGATCATCGCTCCGAGGCCTGAGCCGCGCCAACGCTGCGAATGGCGCGACGAGCGTCCTCGGCAGATCGCCAAGCAGCCGACCCGCAAGAAGCGGACCTAGCGCGTCCTTACGGAGAGACAGATATGCATGCTTGTTGTCCGACCGAAGAGAGGTGACGCACCCCTTCTCGTTCGTCGCGCCATGCAGCGCCAGATAGGCTGAGGCGCCCAGCGAGCCGCCTGAAACGCTGCTAATGGCAAAAATCACGGGAACGGGGCTGGCGGCCGCCTCATCGACGCCCTGCAGCACCCGGGCGCCCCACAAGCCTGCGCGTGTTGCGCCACCCGAGATGGCGACGATGACCGGACGGAGGGGACCGGATCCGCCATGACACTCGACCCATTTCGCCCACATTTGCTGCAGCGGGGCCCGCGCCGCCGGATCGGCGAGGCCTGCGGCGTGCGCGGGGGTAGGCTCGAAGATGCGGACGGTATGGGATTCGAAGAACCACGGCGCGACAACGAAGATCCACAGCGCGAGGATCAGGATGACCGGCGGGCGGCGCGGACCGATGCGCGAGCCGAGAAATTTCCATTGAAGCTTGAATCCGTCCGCGACCCAGGTCAGGGCGGCCAAAGGGCCGATCATCAAGCCGAGCCCGAGGACGGCGATGGAAGGGCCAGGAAACCAGCCAGCAAACAAGGCAGCGAGTCCCTGCCAGCCCTCCGGCAGGAAACTTTGCGGCAGGAAGCTCTCGATCGCGCCGGCAAGAAAGGCGGCGATCCCCAAAGTCAGGAGCGCCCATCCCAACTTCGAACTGATGGGAGCATAGGCCAGGAGCTCCAGGAGTGGGCCCCATATCCGGTTACGCCAGAAACCGACTTTCTGCCTGGGTGGACCTCCGGGAGGCGTGTTCACGAGTCCGGGCCACAGCCGCCTCGCCGTCAGGACCCAAAAGCCGGCGGCCACCCAGAGAACGACAAAGATCAAGCGAAGGGGCGCAAACGGGACCAGAAGAATCGTCACGCCGATGAGAGCTGCCGCAATGAACAGAAGACGAGGCAGCCACTTGAGCGCTTGGAGATTGGCGGGGGACGTTATCGCCTCGCCTCGCGGCGATGTCCCTGTGTCAGTAATGTCGAACCGGGCCGCCAGCAAGGCACGCGCCCAGAACCAGGCGGCAAAGGCCAGAAGCGCCAGGGCCAGATTGAACGCAAGCGAGCTCCAGAAATCGTCGATTGCCGCCAGCATGTCCTGAGTTTGTGGCGGCAGAAGCAATCCGACGACTCCAAGGACCAGCACGGCGACCGGACCGCGGACGGTCCGCAACATCGAGGCCCACGATCTCATTGGGCTTCCTCCTTGGGATCGGCATGGCGGAGGGTGGCGTCGTTCATGTCTTGGCCAGCGACGCCAGGATCGACGTCGTGCTGCTCTTCATCCAGTCCATCAGCTCCCGGCAGGTCTTCTGGGTCAGAAGTGTGTTTGCTTGTTCACCCGCAGTTCTTACCGTGTTGTCGTAAGCACTGATGCAGGTCACCATCAGCGCATGCATGATCTGCATCTGCTGCTGTGCCAGCTGGGTGACATTCGGTCCGGACGCTCCGCCCGCAGGCTTGCCCTGTGGCGACGAGAACGACGTCGGCGCGGCCGCTGCCGTATTGACGGCAACGGCCACGCCGGGCGGCATGGCCGGGGACGTCGACGACCCGCTCTTTTCGCTGCTTCCGCCGCCGCCCGCACCGCCGCTGTTCCCCGCCAGTGCGACCAGCAGATAGCCGTATTGGCTCAGGATCAGGGCATAGGCATCCTTGCCGATGACGCCGTTGGCATACGCCTGGCAGGCGCTGTAAAGCCCATCGCGCAGCGCCACCACGCCGGCGGTGCGTCCAGCCATCGCCGCGATCGTTTCGCTGTAGCTGTTGCTGCCGGCGAACTGTCCCGAACTGCCATGGAAGAAATTTCCGCTGGCGGAGAGCTGCTGTTGCATGGCAATCGCCGTCGCCCAATCCGGGCTCGGCGCCTGGCACAGGACCTTGGGGATTTGTCCCGACTCAGGCCGCTGCCGCAACGTTGTGAGAGAATAGTCGCCGCCGGGCAGCAGCACAGCCCTGTCGACAGCGCCCCCGATGGGCTGACCTGAGTTCGGGTTGGCTGGTTCATTCGGTGCCGCGGCCGCATAGGTCGTCGGCAAGTTGAAGATCCCGCCCAGATTGACGGGCGGTCTCGGTGTATCGCAGGCGCTGGTCATGCCACCCGCAAGTATCAACGCCAGAACGCGGCGCAGCTTGAGCCAATTGGTTGCGAGATCCATCGCCGTCCCCACTCCCCGAGGAGGATCTGACAAGCTCCGTGCCCCACGTGCCGAGCTTGTTGCCCTTGTCCCCGCCCTGACACTATCGAGAAAGGCGCTGGTTTGCAACTTATGCGAACATATTTCATTACAATACAATTTGAACGGGTCTTCCTCATAGGTTGTGCATTCAGCGCGCTCTTCAGCGGGCTGGACCACAGCGCAACACCCGCGTGTTCCGCGCCGAGGAGGACCAGATCCGGGCGCGCTTCCTGACTGTTTGATCGGAACCTCAGCGCCGGTTGTGCGTTAGTTGTGGCCGCCAGCCCCCGACCCGCCAGAACGACAGGTGCTCCTGTGACCCTCTCCCGCCGCTTCGTTGTCGCTACCGTCGCCACCACGCCGGTGCTGTTGTCGATCGTGCCGCTGTCCGCGCAGGACGCCCTGCCCGATGCGCGCTTCGTCGGCTTCGCCCAGGCGGTCAACGATTTCGAGGTCGCCTCGGGCAACATGGCGCTGCAACGCTCGGCCAACGAGAATATCCGCGGCTATGCCAGCCGAGCGATCACCGAGGCAGCGTACGACGCGTCGGCGCTCTCGAAGTCGCGGGCGGAAGCCGGAGTCTCCTACGCACCCGACGGCCGCATGGGCCCGATGACCCAGAACCTGCTGGCCCAGCTCAACACCCTGCAGGGACCGGCCTTCGACACCGCCTTCGCCCAGGCCCAGCTCCAGGTGATGACCGAGGCCGAGGCGCAGTACGGCGCCTACTCGCAGAACGGCAAGA
>Ga0209909_100381_pt1 | contig 33255 bp, 36 predicted proteins | sample FECB22metaG_FD_188302 | JGI IMG/M metagenome (GOLD analysis project Ga0209909, IMG submission 188302) | Cyanobacterial communities from the Joint Genome Institute, California, USA - FECB-22 (SPAdes) (version 3) | ecosystem: Environmental > Aquatic > Thermal springs > Hot (42-90C) > Microbial mats... | reverse complement strand
GACGAAACGCCGGAGGTTCCGCCTCCGGCGTTTTTTGTCGCTCCCGTCATCGCGGTGCTATGCTTGCCGCTCCGGCAGGAGACACGACATGAAGCGACGGACCGCGCTCTTGGGCTCCCTGGCGGCGGCGACCGCCGCGTCTTCCATCACGACGACGACAAGGGCGGCCGATTTTCCCGTCGACCTGCAACTCGTGCTGGCGGTCGACGTCTCACGCTCGATCGACGAGGTCGAGGCCGAGCTGCAGCGCCGCGGCTACACCGAGGCGATGACCAACGAGCGGGTGATCGACGCCATCCTGGCGGGCGAGAACCGGCGCATCGCCGTCTGCTACACCGAGTGGGCCGGCACGCACTACCAGCAGGTGGTGATCGACTGGACGGTGATCGACAGTCCGGCGGTTGCCCGCGGCTTCGCCGAAAAGCTCAGCGAGGCGCCGCGCCAGTCGCAGAGCTGGACGGCGGTGGGCGCCGCGCTCGCCCATGCCGGCCAGCGCTTCGAGAATTCGGGCTTCTCCTCGCGTCGCCGCGTGATCGACATCTCCGGCGACGGCCGCACCAACGATGGTCCGCCGGCCGAGCTGGTGCGCGACCGCCTGGTCGCGCAAGGCGTGGTGATCAACGGCCTGCCGGTGATGATGAATCGCACCAACTTCGGCCGGCCGCCCGACCTCACGCTCGACAAGTACTATGAGGAGAACGTCATCGGCGGCCCCGGCTCGTTCATGATCGTCGCCGACAACTTCGAGCATTTCGGCCGCGCCGTGCGCACCAAGCTGGTGCGCGAGATCTCGGGCCGCGACGTCGTTACGCCGCCAGCACCTGCCTGAGCCTTTCGAACGGCGCGGTATCGCGTGTGAGCTGTACCGGCATGCCGAGATGACCGAGCGGATAGCGGAAGATATTGGCTTGGGGCAACCGCCATTGCTGCGCGACGGCCAGGCCCTCGTCATAGGGCAGCCAGCGGTCGGTCTCGCCCAGCACCGAGACGATGGTCGACGGCGATAGCGCCGGCTGCGCAGCCGGATCGATGAGCTCCGACAGACGCGCCAAGGCCCCACGTGACCAGCCGGCGCGTGCCAGCGCCCGATCGAGGCCGAGCGTGACGGCGAGCGCGCCACCGAAGGTCACGTCCTCGATGCTGCCTGAGTGGCTTATCAGCATGATGCCGTCGGGCCGGGCCTCGGCCGGCCAAAGATGGCAGCGGCTGGCAGCCTGCTGGGCGACAAACGAAGTCATCGAAATGCCCGCGAGCGTCACCTTGCCGCCGAAGCGCCGGCGGCACCAGGCAATCAGCAGCGCCGATTCGATGGCCTGTCCGGCGATCAGATCGATCGAGCTTGTCGGGCCCGCGGCAAAGAACGGCTCGCCGCCGTAGCGACCGGGCATCGCGCGCAGGCCGTGGTAGGGCGAGACCGGCTCGACCACGCGCCAACCCAGATCGGCCAACCGGGTGGCCGGGCCGCGCGACGCCGTGAGCAACTCGAACTCCAGGCATAGACCGCTGCCGAAGATGAGCGTTGGATACGGCGACGGCTCTGCCGGTTCGGTCACGCGCGCATAAAGCGTTTCGCTGCCAGCCCGTCCATGCAGCCGGGGCACCGGCGTCGGCGCACGCAGCCAATATTCCCGCAAGCCGTCCTTCATTACCGACGACACGGCAATGGCGCCGGCATCGACCGCAACATCGTAGAGACTGTCGGGGCGGGCGATTGCCGGCCCGAGATCGCGCTCGACATCGGCGGGCGTGTCGATCTCCCAACGAGCCGATGGCGGCCTGGTCGGAAACAGCAGCGGATAGAAAGAAGCACGCGTTGCGAGATGCCGGGTGGCGGCAGTGCGACGCCGGCGATCCAGGGCCAGGCAGTCCTCGCCCGGTGCCCCGCCGAACAACGCCGCCTCCCAGGCCGATCGGCTCGTCTCCGCGTCCGCCTTGCGGGCTGCATTGCGCGCCAGCACGGAACGCAAATAGGCTTCCGGCCAGGCGGCGAGCGGCGCGCCGATCTCGTCACGAAAGCGGGCAGTGTCGTCGCCCGCGGCATTGGCTGCCGCCCACAGGCGCGATAGCGGAAAGTACCAGCGCCTGAGGCCGAACAAGCCGGCCTGATCGACCCACGGCTTGGCCAGCAGCGCTCCCAGGGGCGAACGAAACAGGACGTCCATTGCCAGACTCCAGAGATGCGGCGATTTCGCTTGGCCACGCAACGGGCTTGGCAGCATCATCGCCACTCGCTACGTCCTTCGGCAAATGGAGACCTTTTGATGCTTGCCAACGACCCCGTGACCCAGGCGCGGATCGACCTTACGACTGCGCTCCGGGCGGCGGTGCGGCACGGTCTCAACGAAGGCGTGTGCAATCACTTCAGCATGACGGTGCCGGGCCGCGAGGACCTGTTCCTGGTCAACCCGCAGGGCCTGCACTGGTCGGAGATCACGCCGGGCGACCTGGTGATGGCCGACGGTGCGGGCAACATCGTCGAGGGCAAGTACCAGGTCGAGGCTACGGCGTTCTTCATCCATGCCCGCCTGCACGCCGGCAATCCGCGCGCCAAGGTCGTGCTGCACACCCACATGCCCTACGCCACGGCGCTGACCTCGATCCAGGATGGGCGCATCGAGATGTGCACCCAGAACGCCTTCCGCTACTGGAACCGCATCGCCTACGATGACGAATATTCCGGCGTTGCCCTCTCCAACGAGGAGGGCGACCGCATGTGCCGCGCCATGGCCGACAAGGACATCCTGTTCCTGCGCAATCACGGTGTCATCGTCTCCGGCCCGACTGTCGCCCAGGCCTATGACGAGCTCTATTATCTCGAACGGGCGGCGATGGTGCAGGTTCTTGCCATGCAGACCGGCCGGCCGCTGCACAACATCGACGCCAAGCTCGCCGAGCACACCGCCAACCAGATCGCCGGCGAATCGCAGCAGGCCCTCCTGCACTTCGAATCGCTGAAACGCATGCTCGACCGCGACGAGCCCGGCTGGCGCAGGCTCGCGGCCGCTTAGGGGAAGAACGATGCATATCGCGATCATTGCCGCGGCACTGGCGCTGCTCGGCGCCGTTGCCTTGTCTGTATCTGGTGGCGCTTCGGCGCAGACCCCGGGCGTGCCGAGCGGCCCCAAGCTCGGCGAGATGGAGGTCAAGGCCTACCAGCAGATCCCCAAAGCCAAGGTCGCCGTCCAGCTCACTTCCGACACGCACCTGTCGCGGGAATTGCGCCGCCAGGTGATGACGCGGCTGTCGCAGCGCGGCAACGAAGTCGGCTTCTCCGGCGGCAACGTCATGCGCATGGATGTGAGCTACTTCGACTTCTCCGGCGGCAGCGACCGCGACTACCGAACGCAGGGCGGCCAGCCGTCCTATGCGCCGCCGGGCTCGAACCCACGCATGGACCTGCCCAGCAACACGATCCGCCGGCGCGACGGCCTCTCGAGCCCGACCAGCGTGCCGTTGCTGCGCATCACGCTGACCCTCTACTCCATCGAAGGCGGCAAGGTGTTGTGGACCGCTACGGGCTCCTGCGGGGCCCAGGCCGACAAGGCGCAAAGCGCCGGCGAGGCCATCATCAACCGCATGTTCGACAACGCCAACAAGAGCATGACCGGCGACGCCGGCTGCCCGCTCTGATCTCACCTCAACCCAAGGAAATCGCCTTATGCCGCGTCTGGCTCCGCTCGACCTCAACAAGCTCTCGCCTGAACAAAAGAAGGTGGCCGACGCGATCGTCACGGGGCCGCGCGGCGGCCTGCGCGGCCCGTTCGAGCCGTGGCTGCGCAGCCCCGTGCTGGCCGACCGCGCGCAAAAGCTCGGCGAGTACTGCCGCTTCAACAACTCGCTGCCGCGCGACCTGAGCGAGCTCGCGATCTGCCTGGTCGGCCGCCATTTCAAGGCGCAGTACGAGTTCTACGCCCACGCCCGCCTCGCCAAGGAGGCGGGCCTCTCGCCCGCCATCGTCGAAGCGGTCCGCACCCGCCAGTCGCCCCCCTTCACCCGCGACGTCGAGAAGATCGTCTACGACTTCGTCACTGAATATCTCGAGACCAATCGCGTTTCGGCACCCAACTACAAGCGCGCCGTCGAGGCGTTCGGCGAGCAGGGCGTGGTCGACCTGGTCGGCGTCTGCGGCTACTACATGCTGGTGTCGATGACGCTCAATGTCTTCGAGATGCCGCTGCCACCGGGCGAGCCGGAGCCTCTGGCTTAGGACGCACCTTTCGTCGTTGCGGCAAGACTGCCTTACTCCTCGAAGATCGCCACCGCGCGCGTCCAGCCGGCGGAGGCGCCGCGGATCTTGTGCGGAAAGCAGGCGATGGTGAAGCCGTCGCCCGGCAGGGCCTCGAGATTGTGCAGCTTCTCGAGATGGCAGTAGCCGATATGGCGGCCGGCCTTGTGCCCTTCCCAGATGATCGAGGGATCGCGATCCTTGGCCCATTTCTGGGCGGTGAAATAGAACGGCGCATCCCAGCTCCAGGCGTCGGTGCCGGTGAGCCGGATGCCCTTCTCGAGCAGGAACATGGTGGCGTCGTAACCCATGCCGCAACCCGAGTTCACGTAATCGTCGTTACCGTAGCGCGAGCCAGCGCGCGTGTTGACCACGACGATCTCGAGCGGTTTCAGCTCGTGGCCGATGCGTGAGAGCTCGTCCTCGACTTCCCTGGCGGTGATGACATGGCCGTCCGGCTTGTCGCGGAAGTCGAGCTTCACGCCGGGCTGGAAGCACCATTCGAGCGGCACCTCGTCGATGGTGATGGCGCGCTCGCCCTTGTTCATCGTCGGATGGAAGTGATAGGGCGCGTCGAGATGCGTGCCGTTGTGGGTCGAGAGATTGACGTTCTCGACCGCCCAGCCCTGGCCGTCCGGCAGGTCCTCTTTTTTCAGCCCCGGGAAGAAACCGGCGATCTGACCCGCCGTGTCGGCATGCTTGTGGTACTGGATCTTCGGGCCGAACGGCGCGGGATCGGAGATGACGTCGTTCTCGAGATAGATCGACAGATCGACGAAGCGACGGGGCATCGGTCAGGGACCGTTTAACGAATTCAGGATCGCCTTGGTGAGCAGCTTGCCGATGCACTTCTGGCCGAAGTCGTTGAGGTGCAGACCGTCGAGCTGGACGAACTGGCCGTAGGGCATGCCGTCCTGGTACCAGCCTCTCATGATGTCGAAGCGGCGGAACAGGCCGGCCTCGTATTCCTTGGCCGACGCCGCCATGATCTTCTCGTAGGCTTCCTTGTCGGGAGCCGCCACGACAGCGGGTACGTACTGCAGGTTCATCAACACGAAGTCCGCACCCAGCGACTTGCCGAGCGCCAGCCCGTTGCGCAGCCAATGGGCGAACTTGTCGAGCGGCATCTGGCGGATCGCCGCATTGGTGCCGGTCTGCCAGACCACCAGCGATGCCGGGTTCTCCTGCATCTCGCTGCGCATGCGCGCCGCCATCTCTTCGACGTCCTGCCCACCGATACCGCGGTTGATGACGTCGACGTCGATGCCCGGGAGCGCCTTGTCGAGCCCCATCTTGAGCTGGGCCGGATAGGCATAGGCCGGGTTGGACACCCCGTAACCCGAGGTCGAAGACGAACCGAGGGCGATGATGCGCAGCTTCTTGCGCTCGGCAATCGACTTACGCGTCTCCGGCAGGGAACTGCCCAGCTCCAGCAGTTCGGGCTTGGCACGGCAGTATGTCATCGACTGCGAATAGCTGCCGGCCGGCACCAGCAGCAGCGCGAGCGCTGCCACCCATCCGAAGCGTCGCAGGTGACGGCTCATGTCGCGACCTCTGCGGCGCTCCGTCCGGGACCGGCCGACCCTCCACTCTTGAACCAGGTCGCCACATAGGCGGCTACGCACATGGCGACGATCCCTGCGGTGCTGACGACGATCTGCGACAGTATCGACTCCTCGAAGTATCGGATGGCGGTCTGGGCGGTCAACGCAAGGAACGTACCGATGCAGAATATAAGCAACGAATGTTCCCCGCACCTGCGAACTGGCTCCAAAATCCGCCACTGGAGGAAAGGCGCATTGAACGGCACCAGCACCCTGACCAGCCAGGCGAACGCCAGGAAGTGAACGACCCGCATGGGGGCGATATTCGTCTTGTCCATTGGGTAAATTAGGCGGTTGACCCAGGGCGGGATGCGCTCAGCCAGGGCGTTGAATTCAAAGGACATTGTCATGAGGAAGCCAAACAGAAGGTAGATCACCGCCAGGACCGTGAGCGTCGTGCGGAACCGGTCGAGCGATTTCAATCGCGGACCGAGCACGGCGCAGGCCGCACCGATGTGGAAAACGATCTGCCAGGCCAGTGGATTGAAGAACCACACCCCCTTGTCCGGAGGATAAGCCGTCAGGTTCCAGTCGTAGTGGAGGGTCGGTATGTAGAGTGCGAGCGAGGCGGCGATCACCGCGAGCGGCCAGCGGATGATGGCCGGCAGGACGAAGGGGAAGACGGCCAGCAGCAAAATATAAAGGGGCAGGACGTCGAGATTGGCCGGCCGGAAATTGAGCAGCGCCGCCTGCATCATGGCCTGGAACGGATTCTCGCCCAGCCCCATCATGGCGAACTCTTCGATCACCGAGGATGTATCGGTGGCGATCGACACGTAGGCGATCTCCGCAGTGTAGACCACGAACAGCAGGATGTGGGCGACATAGAGCTGCCAGACGCGGCGCCAGATTCGGGCGGCCGCGCGCAGCCAGCCCTCGCGCAGCATCATGCCGCTGTAGGCGATCACCGCGGTGTAGCCCGAGATGAAGACGAAGATCTCGGTGGCATCGCTGAAGCCGTAATTGCGCACCGTGAGCCAGTTCATCACGGTCGGCACGTGATCGAGGAAGATGAACCACAGCGCCAGGCCGCGGAACAGGTCGAGGCGGATGTCGCGACCGGACGGGACGACGGGTTTCACGACCATGGTCTGGTCATTGGTATCCCAGACGGCTGGTCGAGGCCATGGCGCGGCGATCAGCGATCGGCGCCGAGAATCTCCTCGACCTTCTCGGCCAGTATCTCGCCGCGCTCCGGCACCTAGCCAATGATCTTCTTGTCCCTCAAGGCGGCGATGTCCTTGCTGCTCAGTCCCGCGATCTTCCCCAGCACCTGGTCGGTGTGCTCGCCGAGCGCCGGCGGCGGGCGCGTGTCGTCGACCGGGGTGTCGGAGAAGCGATAGTTCGAGCCGATGATCGGCACCTCGCCGGCCTTGCTGTGCTTGTAGGTCTTCAGCATGCCGCGGCGCTTGACCTCGGGCTCGTCGAGCGCCTCCTTCATGGTGCGGATCGGCCCGGCCGGCAGGTGGCGCAGCTTGTGGCCCCAGTTCTCCTTGGTGTCGGTCTTCAGCACCTCTTCCATCATGCGCGTCAGCTCGGGCTTGTTGGCGACGCGGTCGGCGAGCTGGGCGAAGCGCGGATCGGTCGCCCATTCGGGATGGCCGAGCGCCTTGCAGGTGTCGGTGAACAGCTTCTGGTTGGCGACGGCCATGTAGATCTTGCCGTTCTTGGTCTCGAACGAGCTGTTGGGCGCCGACGCGAAGTGGCCGTTGCCGGCGCGGCGCGGCTGCTCGCCGCCGATCAGGTAGTAGGAACCCATGTTGCCGAGCGCTGCGAGCGCGGTGTCGTAGAGCGCGAGATCGATGTGCTGGCCCTTGCCGGTCGACGTGCGCGCGAACAGCGCCGCGTTGATCGCCGCCACTGAATGGATCGCCGTCATGGTATCGACGATGGCGATGGCGTGCCGCAGGCCCTCGCCATTGGCCTCGCCGTTGACGCTCATCATGCCCGATTCGGCCTGCAGCACCGGATCGTAGCCCGGCCGGTCCGACAACGGCCCGGTCTGACCGTAGGCCGAGATCGAAAGATAGACGAGCCGCGGGAACTTCTTGTGCAGGCTTTCGTAGTCGAAGCCGTATTTCTTCGGCACGCCGGGGCGGAAGTTCTGCACCAGCACGTCGGCGGTCTCGAGCAGCTTCATCACCACCGCCTGGCCCTCGGGCTTGGTGAAGTCGAGCGCCACGCTCTTCTTGCCACGGTTGAAGGTCATGAAGAAGTGGCTTTCGCCGCCGACGCGCGGGCCCGCGCCCTTGCGCGTGTCGTCGCCGCCGTCGGGATTCTCGATCTTGATCACGTCGGCACCCATGTCGGACAGGATCTGGGTGCACATCGGCCCCGCGATCACGCGAGAGAAATCGATGACGCGGATGCCTTCGAGCGGCGGACGACCGGATTGTGACATGGCTGCAGGGTAGGGCTGCAGGCGCTCAGCTGTCTATGCGTGGCGTTTGCTTTAGACTGCAGGGCATGTCTTCGTTTCGCACATCGCTGTCTCGCCGCGCCCTCTTCGCCTTGCCTGCCCTCGCCGCGTTTCCAGTCGCCGCACAAACCGATTATCCCAGCAAGCCGATCCGCATCATCGTGCCCTTTGCGCCAGGCGGCTCGGGCGACATCACCGCGCGCCTGGTCGGCAAGTACATCGAGGACAAGACCGGCCAGCCCTTCGTGGTCGAGAACAAGCCTGGCGCCAACGGCATCGTCGGCGTGCTGGCCGTGAAGTCGGCCGCTCCCGACGGCTATACGCTGATGCTGGCCACCACCTCGACCAACGCCGCCAACATCCACATGTTCAAGAGCCCGGGCTACGATCCGGACAAGGATTTTACCGTGGTGGGGGTGATCGGCTCGAGCGGCGCCTTCCTCGTCGTGCCCGCGGAGAGCCCGTACAAGACGCTCAATGATCTTCTGACCTACGCCAAGGCCAATCCCGGCAAGCTGAACTTCGGCTACTTCAATGCCAGTTCCCAGGTGCCCGCCGAGGTCCTGGCCAAGCGCGCCGGCGTCGAATGGCAGGCCGTCGCCTATAAGGCGATCGGCAATGCCTGGACCGATCTCTACGCCGGCGCCATCCAGTTCATGTTCGTCGACCTGACGGCCGGCCGCGGCCAGGTCGTGGCCGACAAGGCGCGGCCGCTCGCCATCACCCTGCCGCAGCGCAGCCCGCTCTATCCCGAGCTGCCGACACTGGCCGAGACATTCCCGGACTTCACCACCACGGGCTTTCTCGCCATCGCCGTCCCCAAGGCGACGCCGATCGCCATCCAGGAGAAGCTGAACGCGTTGATCAACGAGGCCATCACCTCGCCCGACATCCAGAACCGCCTGATCAACGAGTTCGCCTTGACGGCCAAGCCGCTCACCCTGGCGCAATGCGCCGCGCAGGACCGCGAGGAGCGCGCCAAATGGGCGGACTACGTGAAGATCGCCAGGATCGAGCCGCAATAGCCTTTGCCCGCCCTCATGCCGCTACACCAGTGAGCGCGCGTCGCGACGCACCGTAAGATCGGCGGCCTCGCCATAGACCGGGACCTCGGCCTGCCAGCCGAGCTCGCTCGCCACGCGCCGGCAGAGGGTGTCCGCGGCGTGATCCTCACCGTGGATGACGAACGTCCGCTGCGGGGCCTGCGGGCCGCTCGCCAGCCAGCGCAGGATCTCGTCGGCATCGGCATGGGCCGAGAGCATGTCGAGCGATTCGACGGCGGCCCGGACGGGCACCAGCTGGCCATGGATGGTGAGCTCCCGGGCGCCAGCATGCAGCTGGGCGCCGCGCGTGCCGGCGGCCTGGAATCCGGTCAGCAGGATGGTGTTGCGGGGATCGGGCGCCATCGCCTTGAGATGGTGCAGCACCCGGCCGCCGGTCGCCATGCCGCTCGCCGAGACGATCACCATCGGCATGGTCTGCCGATCGAGGCTCTTGGATTCCTCGACGCTCTGCACGTAGTGCGCGACGCTGCACATGCGGCGGCACTCGCCGTCGCCCAGCCTGTGATCGCCGACGTGCCGGCACAGGATGTCGGAGGCATCGATCGCCATCGGGCTGTCGAGATAGATGGGGATCGGCGGGAGAGCGCCGCGCCTCTTCAACCGGTCGAGGTGATAGAGCAGCGATTGCGCGCGGCCGACGGCGAAAGCCGGGATGATGACCGTACCGCCGCGTGCCGCCGTGCTGGAGACGATTTCCGCCAATCGCTGTTCGACATCGGTCGTGTCGTGCCGGCGGTCGCCATAAGTCGATTCGACGACGACGAAGTCGCTCGCCGGCCGCCGTGCAGGCTCGAGCATGACCGGGTCATGCGGCCGCCCGAGGTCGCCGCTGAACAGGACGGAGACGGCGCCGTCGTCCAGGCGAACCATGGCGGCGCCGAGGATGTGGCCTGCCGGCAGGAACATCGCCGTCACGTCGTCGATGGGCTGGAAGGATGGGCCGAATGGGACAGTACGCAGGTAGCGCAAGGCCGCCCGCGCCTCCTCGACGGTATAGAGGGGGAGCGCCGGCTTGTGCCGGGAATAACCGTGACGATTGGCGAACTCGGCATCCCGCTCCAGCAGGTGTCCGCTGTCGAGCAGCAGGATCTCGCAAAGATCGCGCGTCGCCGGCGTGCACCAGACCGGGCCGCGAAAGCCCTTCCTCACCAGCACCGGCAGGTAGCCGGAATGGTCGAGATGGGCATGGGTGAGAACGACCGCATCGATCGACGTCGGATCGACCGGCAGCTGGGCCCAGTTCCGCTCCTTCAGCTCCCTCTGGCCCTGGAACAGCCCGCAATCGACCAGCAGCTTGCTCCTGCCGGCGGTCACCAGTGTCTTCGACCCGGTGACCGTCCGCGTCGCCCCGAGAAAAGTCAGTCGCATGTCGGTGCGCTCGCGATCGCACCGGCGCACATCGTCGAGTGCATCCGCCTGGGTGGAAGATGCGCCGTGAGACCATGGCGGCAGAGCACCTCCCAGGCCTCCTCCGGCTCGTCGACGATGTCGAACAGCTGGCGGTCCGTCTCGCTGATCGCGCCTTCCTCGGCCAGCGCATCGAAATTGATGACGCGGCGCCAATAGTCCCGCCCGAACAGCACGACCGGCACGGACGGCATCTTGCGCGTCTGCAGCAAGGTCAGGATCTCGAACAGCTCGTCGAGGGTGCCGAAGCCGCCGGGAAAGACCGCCAGCGCATTCGCCCGCATCGCCAGGTGCATCTTGCGCATGGCGAAGTAGTGGAAGCTGAAGGTGAGGGCGGGCGTGGAATAGGCGTTGGGCTCCTGCTCCACTGGGAGGGCGATATTGAAGCCGATGCTGGGCGCACCCGCTTCCGTCGCGCCGCGATTGGCGGCCTCCATGATGCCCGGTCCGCCGCCGGTCGCGATGACGTTCTCGGCGCAACCCTGTGCGGCGCCCAGCGCTCCGCCACGCAGCGAGACGAGGTGTGCGAAGGCTCGGGCCTTCTCATAGTAGACCGCTCGCCGCTTCACGGCCTTGAGCTTGCGATCATCGCCACTGCCAAGCTTCGCCAGCTGTTCTGGCGAGGAGATGCGCGCGCTGCCGAAGACGACGATCGTCGAGCAGATGCAGGCCCTGCGCAGGGCAAGCTCGGCCTTGGCGTACTCCATGGCGAACCGAAGCGGCCGCATCTCGTCGGACAGGATGAATTCCTTGTCGTCGGCCGCCAGGAGGAAGCTCGGCGAATGGCGTTGCGTGTCGTTGCTCTGCATTCGTTAAATGATACTGGCACACGCCGGTGCGGTTTTGACCTAGGTCAAACCGCCTTGGGCAGGCGTTCTAGAACCATGTGCGCACGCCGGCGGTGAAGCGCAGCTGCTGGGTCGAACCGCCGGCGGCGCTGACATAGTCGGCCGTGGCGCCGTACTGCCCCAGGTAGGTGATGCCCACATAGGGCGCGAACTGCCGGGTGACCTCGTAGCGAAGACGCAGACCGGCATCGAGCTCCGACAGGCCGGCGCCGACCTGCCGAGCCGGGTCGTCCTTGGTATAGAAGTTGAGCTCGATCTGGGGTTGCAGGATCAGGCGCTGCGTGATCAGGAGGTCGTAGCGCGCCTCCAGCCGGGCGGCGAGATGTCCTTCGCCGCTGACATAGCCGAAGGCCGAGACCTTGAACCACTGTGGCGCCAAACCCTGGATGCCGATCGCGCCCCAGCCGCGGGTCGGCTTCGAATCGAGATCCCATCGCGTTCCGACCAGGGCATCGAAGTAGGTGGTGATGGCGCGGCCGTAGTACAGCTGCTGGATGCCGTCATCGAGCTCGCCTTGGCTGTACCGGCCCTCGGTCAGCAGCCAGGCCTTGTTCTCATCGGTGCCCATCCAGGCTTCCGCTTCCCAACGCAGCGTGTTGCCGTTGGCAAAGCCGAAGCGTCCCTCCAGCTGATCGACCAGGAGATGGGCGAAGATGGCCTGATCCAGCATCCTCGGCATGTCATGCATCTGCGGCTGCTCGGCCGCGGGAGCGTTTTGGGCGCGGGCACGGCCGGCGACAGTGGAAAGTGCCAGAGCCATGCAAAGAACTGCAACGAGCCGGTTCATGATATGCGCACCTCGCGCATCATGCCGAGCTCCATGTGATAGAGCAGATGGCAGTGGAAGGCCCACCGCCCAGACTCGTCGGCGCTTACCAGGAAGCTCAGCCTCTCCGCCGGCTTGACGAGAATGGTGTGCTTGTAGGGGCGATAGTCGCCCGCCCCATTCTCCAGCTCGCTCCACACGCCATGCATGTGCATGGGGTGGTCCATCATGGTGTCGTTGATCAGCGTGAAGCGCACCCGTTCGCCGAGCTTCAGCAGGATGGGGGCGGCATCCGAGAACTTCGTGCCGTCGAAGCTCCACATGAAGCGCTCCATGTTGCCTGTCAGGTGCATGACGATCTCGCGCGTCGGCGGCCGCGGATCGTTGCCGCGCTTGGCGTTGCGCAGGTCGCTCAGCAACAGCACGCGGCGGCCGTTACCTTCGAGGCCGTCCCCAGCCTCGGACAGACGCGACCGCGTCATCATGGCGACATTGTCGACGCCGACCCGGCCCGCGAGCCGGGGAGCGCTGGACGGGCCGGACATGGCCGGCGCCGATTGGGCGCCGCCATGGGCGCTGTGGTCCTGCGCCGCCGGCGTGCCGCCAGCCGAGCCGTGGTCCATCCCCGGCATGGCATGGCCGGCATGCGGATCATTCGATGCGCTCGGCGCCCCGCCATGGCCGCCTGCGCCATGGTCCATGCCCATGTCGGCCATGGTGCGCAGCGGCCGCGGATCCATCGGCGGCACTGCGGCGCTCATGCCGGGCCGCGGCGCCAGCGTACCGCGGGCATAGCCGGTGCGGTCCTGGACCTGGGCGAAGATCGTGTAGGCCTGCGGCTCGCGCGGCTCGACGATGACGTCGTAGGTCTCGCCGGGAGCGATGCGGAACTCGTCGACCGTCACCGGCACGATGTCGTTCCCGTCGCTCTGTACCACCGTCATTTTCAGGCCGGGGATGCGCACGTCGAAGATGCTCATGGTACCGGCATCGATGAAGCGTAGCCGCACACGCTCGCCCGGACGGAACAGCGCCGTCCAGTTGGCGGCGGGCGGCTGGCCGTTCATCAGATAGGTGTAGGTGGCGCCCGACACGTCGAGGATGTCGGTGGGGCTCATGCGCATGTTGCCCCACATCAGGCGGTCCTGGACCGTCGGCCCCAGCCCGTCGCGCCTGGCGTCCTGGATGAAGGTGCCGAGCGTGCGGCGATTGTAGTTGTAGTAGTCGCTCTGGAACTTGAGATTGCTGATGATCTTGAGCGGGCTTTCGTCGCTCCAGTCCGACAGCACGATCACATAGTCGCGGTCGAAGCGGTTGGCGAAGCCGCCTTTGGGGTCGATGACGATCGAGCCATAGACGCCGGTCTGCTCCTCAGGCCCATGCGCATGGTACCAGTAGGTGCCGCTCTGCTTCAGCGGAAAGCGATAGACGAAGGTCTCGCCCGTCTTGATGCCGCTGTAGCTGAAGCCCGGAACGCCATCCATCTCCGTGGGGATCCTGAAACCGTGCCAATGCAGCGAGCTGGTGAAGGGCAGCCGGTTGGTGACCGAGATCGTCACGGTGTCGCCCTCGCGCATGCGCAAGGTCGGGCCGGGGATCTGGCCGTTGATGGCGGTGGCCGTCCGCGTCCATCCCGTGATGTTGAACGGCATGGTGGCGAGCTCGAGCTTGAAGTCGGTGCCGCTCAGCACCGAGGCAGAGGTGCCGGCCATAGCCGATCCCGGCGACAGCGCCGTCACGGCGCCGGCCGCGGCCATGCCCTGGACGAAGCGACGCCGTCCGACGTCGGACTTTGACCGATCCTGGGTCATCGCTGTCCTCCCGCCGGCGTGATCGAATGGATGACATACATGCCATCGCCGCCACGCTGCATCATGAAGTCGACCCGCGTGCCGGGCTTGAGGGCCTTGAGGTCGACCGACGGGGCAACGGCGAAGTCCATGGTCATGGCCGGCCAGCCGATCGCCGGGATCGGATTGTGGGCGAGGTTGACCTTGTGGCCGGCCGCATCGACGGAGTTGACGGTGCCGGTACCCTGCACATGCGCCGCCTGCGCGACCTGCGGAGCCGCCGCCGGCGCGGGCGCCGGGCTCATGCCGGACATCGCGCCGTGGTCCATCTTGCTGTGGTCCATTTGGCTTTGGTCCACCATGCCGTGGCCCATCGCCGCGTGGTCCACCGCTGGTACGGCGGGCCGCACCGCTCCATACCCCTCACCCTCTCCAGCCGCTGCAGCGACCCGCGTAATGCGTGAAGAGCCGCCGAGATCGACGGCCAGAGGGGCCGAGCCGGGCGACGGCGCCGCGACGGTCGCGGTCGGCTCCGCACACGCCGCCACAAGCAGCAACAGGGATCCGCTCAGGAACAGTTTCATGACGTCCTCCCTCACTTCACGAAGCGGACGGGACCCTTCATCCCATCCTCGTAATGGCCGGGGATGTTGCAGGCGAACTCGAGGTCGGCCGTGCGCTTGAAGATCCAGACGAAGCTCGCAGTCTTGCCCGGGTCGACCCAGACGCCGCCAGCATGCGCCATGTCAGCCATCGAATGGCCGGCGTGACCGCCCTTTTTCTGCAGCTCCATCATCTCCTTCATGAGCTTGCGATGCTCGGCATGCTCGGCGACGGTGCCGATGGTGAGCTCATGCGGATCCATACCGTCGTTGCGCACGACGAAGCGCACGGTCTCGCCATCGCGCACATCGAGGGCCTTCAGAGAGAAGGCGTTGTCGATCGCCACTACCTCGATGGTGCGCGTGACCTTGGCAGGATCGCCCGCCTTGCCGCCGCTGGGGGCGGGACCATGGGCCGACGCCGGCGCGGCAGCCAGCCACGCGAGGACGCCGACGAACGAACGTCGGAACAACATGATGCAACTCCCGTGTCTAAAAGATGAACCGATGCTTCGGTTCAGACTCGGGGAGGTGGCGGATCCTTTACAAAGACCTGCCCCGCAAGACTACGCACGGGCTTCGTCGCGGGCGCGTGGAACGGCCCCTTCACATCACCATCGAGGGCCAGCGGCAGCAAGGCCAACGTCGACGACATCAGAGGACAGCACTCGCCCGCAGCATGCTTGGCCGTATCCTTCGACGGACAGGGATCGGGCGGCGGTGCGTGGTTCGGACAATCGGTCGAGGCCGCATGTGCGGCGATGGCGCGGGCGTGACCGTCCGAGGCCGTACCGAACGTCGGCATCGCGAAGGCGACCAGCGCCATCAGCCACAGGAACGAGCGCAGCCGGAGCATGGCTGGCACACTACCCCCGTAGGGTATCGGCCGCAAGCCAGGTCGCTGCGGAACCAGGTCCCGGCCAGCGTTCGAGGCGATCAGGACAAGCCCTGCTCCCCGCGCTGCCGGCCGCCGAAGACGTCGGACAGTCGCGGGATGAATCCCGGCACGCGGTGCATGTATTGCTCGTACGCGGCGCCGAACGTCGCCACCGCGTCGCGCTCCTCGCTGCGTGCGAGGCGCACGTACATCACGGTGAGCACCGGGAACATGGCCAGCGTCAGCAGGGTCGGCCATTGCAGCAGGAAGCCGAACATCACGAGGATGAAGCCGACATATTGCGGATGCCGCACATAGGCGTAGATGCCCGACGTGGCGAGGCGGCCCTCGCGTTGCGCCTGGTAGAGCGCCTTCCAGCCGACCCCTATGACCATGAAGCCGATGCCGATGAAGGCGAAGCTCAGCAGGTGGAATGGGCCGGAATGCGGATTGGCCCTGGAGCCGAAGAGCGTCTCCAGCAGGTGGCCGGCGTCATGCGAGAACCAGTCGATGCCGGGGTAGCGGCTCTGCAACCATCCCGACAGCAGGTAGATGGTCAGCGGAAAGCCGTACATCTCGGCGAACAGGGCGACGAGGAACGCGCTGAAGGCGCCGAACGAGCGCCAGTCGCGGCTGGTCTTCGGCTTGAAGAAAGTGAAGGCGAAAAAGATGAAGATCGCCGAATTCAGCAGCACCATCGACCAAAGGCCGTAGGCGGAGGCGTTATCGTGCATGGGGGCCTCCGCCATGTTGCGTGTGGCCATCGCCGGCGGCCGCATCGTCGCGCCGCTGGTGGTGACCGTGACCGTGGTGCATGAACAGGTGCATCATCGGGCAGATCAGCAACAGCAGAAACGGCAGGACACCGAGAACGTGCGCCCTGTGCTCGGTCAGCAGCAGGAAGCCGCCGATGGCCATGAAGCCGATCAGCACCAGCCAGAAGCGCTGGCGCCACCATGGTGGATCGTGCCGGGCGTCCATGGCGTCACATCATCCCCATGGGGCCGATCCTGATCGCATCGGCGACCTTCTTCTGTTCCTCGCTCAGCGACGCGTAGAGCGGCTGCAGCGCATCCTCGACAGCCTTCACCGAGGCGAGATGGTTGGCGAGGGACTTGTCCACCTTGCCCAGCCGGCCGGGCAAGGTGTCGCCGGCCGGTGTCATCAGCTGTCGATGCGAGTCGTCCATGGCCTTGGCCCAGCCGCTCAGAGCGTCGGCGAAGCGGTTCCATTGCGGCAGCTGGGCATCGGTGATCTTGAGATCGGCCTTGAACTTGGCGATGTCGGCCTCGGCGCGCTGGCTCATCATGCCGGCCTGCGCCTTCATCATCGCGTGCATGTCGTGCATCATCGACATCATTTGTTTCATGTCGCCGCACATCACGCCGTCCTGGCCCATCATGCCCATTTTGCCGCCCGTGGCGCCGGACGGCGGCGGCGGAGCGGGCGTCTGCGGCGTGCTTTGGCTGTCGGGCACCTTGCCATCGGGATGATGGGCCTTGTGGTCCTGGTCCGATTGCTGAGGCTGGGGCGGGGTCTGGGCGAAGACGGCCGGCGCAACGGCGACTGGTGTAAAGGCCAGCGCGAGCGCTGCGATCGCACACCGGGTATGAAACAGCATGGCGGTCCCTCCAGGACAAGCGACGATGCCTTAAGGCTAGGCGAACCGACACAAGCGACATTGATCCATCTCAAGGGTGGTTGCGGTTTGTGCGCCTAGGCTTCGCCATCGCTTGCCGGGAGTAGGCCGCATGTCGCATATCCTCTCCGCACCGCTGCCCATGATGTCCCCGGGACATCATGAAGATGCTGCCGGCAGCAGGGTCGATCCGGTCTGTGGCATGTCCGTCGCGCCCGGCACCGCCGCCGGCGAAGCCGCACACGGCGGGCAGACTTACTGGTTCTGCAGCCAGGATTGCCTGGACGCCTTCAAGGCCGACCCGGACCGTTTCGCGAAGCCCAAGCTTGTCGCTGCCGTCGCCAAGCCGGCCGCATTGGACGACAAGGCGAAGGACCCCATCTGCGGCATGGTGATCGCCAAGGCCGGCGCGGTGGCCGCCGGGCTCACGTCCGAACGGGGCGACCGCACCTGGTACTTCTGCAGCCCGGCCTGCAAGCATACTTTCGACGACCCCGAGCGCGAGCTGCGCTCCATGCGCACGCGCGTGACGCTCGCCCTGTCGGGCGTGCTGGCGCTCGCCATCCTGCGCGCCGGCGCCTTTCTCGCCCTGGCGGCGGGTGCCACCCTGCTGAGCTGGGCGCCGATTCCGTCGCTGCCGTGGTTCACCTGGGGCGTCTGGCTGTTCATCCTGGTGACGCCGGTCCAATTCATCGGCGGCTGGAGCTTCTATCGTGGCGCCTGGACCGCGATCCGCAGCCGCGTGATCAACATGGACTTCCTGATCGCGCTCGGCACCAGCGTCGCCTACTTCTACAGCGTCGCCGTGATCTTCTTCCCCGACGTCCTGCCGGTGAAGGTCGAGGAGCGCGAGGTCTATTTCGAGGTCTCCGCCGTCATCATCGCCTTCGTCCTGCTGGGCCGCTACATGGAGGAGATCATCAAGAAGCGTTCGTCGGCCGCGGTGCGCAAGCTGATGGACCTGCGGCCAGCGCTCGCCCACGTCGTGCGCGACGGCGCCGAGGTCGAGGTCCCGGCCGAATCGGTGATGGCCGGCGAGACCGTGATCGTGCGCCCCGGTGAGCGCATCGCCACCGACGGCGAGGTCGTCGAGGGAGCCTCGTCGGTCGACGAATCGATGCTTACCGGCGAATCCATGCCTGTCGACAAGCGGCCGGGCGCCAAGCTGATCGGCGGCACGCTGAACCGCAGCGGCATGCTGCGCTTCCGTGCCACCCGCGTCGGCAAGGACACCGCCCTGTCGCAGATCATCCGCCTCGTCGAGGAGGCCCAGACCAGCACGGCGCAGGTCCAGCGCCTGGCCGACCAGGTCACCGGCTACTTCGTGCCGGCGGTAGTGGGCGTGGCGTTGCTCGCGTTCGCCGGCTGGTGGATCGCCGGCAACTTTCCGCAGGCCCTGCTGGCGTTTATCGCGGTGCTGATCATCGCCTGCCCCTGCGCCCTCGGCATCGCCACGCCGGCGGCCTTGATGGTTGGCGTCGGCAAGGCGGCGGAAGCCGGTATCCTGATCCGCGGCGCCGAGGTGCTCGAGCGGGCGCGCAACCTGACGACCGTCGTGTTCGACAAGACCGGGACGCTGACGCGCGGCGAGCCGTCGGTCACCGACGTCCAGGCGTTCTCCGGCACCAAGGAGGAGGTTCTCGACATCGCGGCGGCTGTCGAAGTCGGCTCGGAGCATCCGCTGGGCGAGGCCATCGTCCGCGAAGCCCACGCGCGCCATGTCGACCTGCCCGCCGTCAGCGGCTTCGAGGCGATCGCCGGACACGGCATCAAGGGCATCGTCCGCGGCCGTTCGGTCCTGCTGGGCAATCGCCGCCTGTTCAAGCGCGAGGGCATCGACATCGCCGTGGCCGAAGCGACCATGGTTGCGCTGGAAGCGCGCGGCAAGACGGCGATGCTGGTCGGCGCCGACCGGGCGCTGATCGGCATCATCGCCGTCGCCGACACGCTGAAGCCGGAGGCCAGGGACGCGGTGGCGGCGCTGAAGCAGGAAGGCGTCGAAGTCATCATGCTGTCGGGCGACAATCAGCGGACGGCCACCGCCATCGGCAGCGAGCTCGGCATCGACCGCGTCATTGCGGAAGTGCTGCCCGGCGACAAGGCCAAGGTGATCAAGGACCTGCAGGGGCAGGGCAAGGTGGTGGCCATGGTCGGCGACGGCGTCAACGATGCGCCGGCCCTCGCCACCGCCGACATCGGCATCGCCATCGGGTCGGGATCCGATGTCGCCAAGGAGACGGGATCGATCATCCTGATCAAGGACGACGTGCGCGAGGTCGTGCTGTCGATCCGGCTCTCGCGCCTCACGCTGCGCAAGATCAAGCAGAACCTGTTCTGGGCCTTCATCTACAACACCATCGGCATTCCCATCGCCGCCCTCGGCTTCCTCAACCCGATGATCGCCGCGGCGGCCATGGCGTTGAGCTCGCTGTCGGTCATCGCCAACTCGGCGATGCTGAAGCGGGCCAGGCTGGCACCGTGAGGACCCCACCCCACCGGAGGAAGCCGGTCGCGTGACCTAGCCGCGTTCGTGGCCGCCGCTCAGGCGTGCAGCCGATGGGTATGCCGCCGGTCGTAGCCAAAGACGATCTCCTGATCGGGCATGCCGCGATGCTTTCGGAGACCCGGACAATCGACCCGTCCGATCAGGTCGCGGATGATGTTCAGCCGCGCACGGTGCTTGTCGTCGGCCCGCACCACGATCCAGGGGGTGGCCGCCGTCGAGGTCCGTGCCAGCATCTCATCGCGCGCCTTGCTGTAGGCGTCCCAGTACTTCAGGGCGACGCGGTCGATCGGGCTGACTTTCCATTGCTTCAGCGGGTCGGTACGGCGCTCGTGCAGCCGCTGCTTCTGCTCCTTCCGGCTGATGTCGAGGTAATACTTGACGATCTGGATACCGGCATCGACGAGCTGCTTCTCGAATTCGGGCACACTCGCGAGAAAGGATTCGGTCTCCTCGGGCGTGCAGAAGCCCATGACCCGCTCGACGCCCGCACGGTTGTACCAGCTGCGATTAAACAGGATCATCTCCTGCGCAGCCGGCAGGTAAGGGACATAGCGCTGGAAGAACCACGAGGCCCGCTCGCGGTCCGAAGGCTTGCCGAGCGCCACGACGCGGGTCTCGCGCGGGCTGAGGTGCTCGACGATGCGCTTGATCGCGCCGTCCTTTCCGCTGGCGTCGCGGCCCTCGAAGATCACCAGCAGCCGGTGACCGTGCTTGATGACATGGCGCTGGACCTTCACCAGCGCGATCTGCAGCTGGTGAAGCGTGTCGAGATATTCGGCATCGTGCTCCGACGCCACGAGAGCGCTGGATCGGGGCTTCATTCAACAATCCTTGATCGATCGACGTCCCATCCCATTGACGCAAATCAAACGCATTTGAAGAAGGGAGACGGCGAGCGCGCGCTGCGTGGGTGGGAGACGGCACGGCATCCGGGTCAGCGGCGCCGGCTGTCCAGCACCTCCAGCAGCTCCTCGATCTTGACCTGCCGGTCGCGTTCATTGCCGCCATGGAAGGCATCGGCGACGCAGTGCTGCAGGTGATCGCTCAAGGTCTCCTGCTCGACGCGGTCCAGCGCGGCCCGCACGGCGCGGATCTGGGTCAGCACGTCGATGCAGTAGCGGTCCTCCTCGATCATGCGGGCGATTCCCCGCACCTGGCCTTCGATGCGGCTGAGCCGCGCCAGCTGCGATTTCTTCAACTTCTCGTTCATGCTTGAACTATACCCCCCTAGGGTATACATGGCAAGCCATGACGAACACCTGCTGCCAGCACGGCCACGGCCATCACCATGCCCATGCCGCCCCGACCGCCGGCGCCGACGAGGTCGCGATCGACCCTGTCTGCGGCATGAAGGTGAAGATCGCGGGCGCCAAGAACACCGCTGTCCATGACGGCCAGACCTACTACTTCTGCAGCCCGCGCTGCCTCGCCAAGTTCACGGCCTCGCCCGACACCTATTTGAAGCCCGCCGAGCAGGTGCCGGCGGCGGAGGTTCCGGCCGGCACGATCTACACCTGCCCCATGCATCCGCAGATCCGCCAGGTCGGGCCGGGCAGCTGCCCGATCTGCGGCATGGCGCTGGAGCCCGAGGTCGCCTCCGCCGATTCGGGGCCCAACCACGAGCTGGCCGACATGTCGCGGCGCTTCTGGATCGGCCTGGTGCTGGCCGTGCCGGTGATGGCGCTGGAGATGGGCGGCCACGTCACCACCCTGCATATGCTTCTGGGCCAAAAGCTCTCGAACTGGGCGCAATTCGTGCTCGCCACGCCGGTCGTGCTGTGGGCCGGCTGGCCATTCTTCGTGCGCGGCTGGCAGTCGGTCAGGACCGGTCATCTCAACATGTTCACCCTGATCGCCATGGGCACCGGCGTCGCCTGGCTCTACAGCGTCGTGGCCATCGCCGTGCCGGGCCTGTTCCCGGCAACTTTCCGCGGGCCGGAGGGAACGGTCGCGGTCTACTTCGAGGCAGCCGCGGTGATCACGGTCCTGGTGCTGCTGGGGCAGGTGCTCGAACTGCGCGCGCGCGACCAGACGTCGGGCGCGATCCGCGCCCTCCTCGACCTCGCGCCCAAGACCGCGCGCCGGCTGAAGGCGGACGGCAGCGACGAGGAAGTGGCGCTGGACGCGATCGCCGTCGGTGATCGTCTGCGCGTCCGACCGGGCGAGAAGGTGCCGGTCGATGGCGAGTTGATTGAGGGCCGCTCGTCGCTCGATGAATCGATGGTCACCGGCGAGTCCATGCCGGTCACCAAAGAAGCAGGCGCCAAGGTGATCGCCGGCACGCTCAACACCACCGGCAGTTTCGTGATGCGCGCCGAGAAGGTCGGCCGCGACACCATGCTGTCGCGCATCGTGCAGATGGTGGCCGAGGCGCAGCGCTCGCGCGCGCCGATCCAGCGGCTGGCCGATCTCGTGTCGGGCTACTTCGTGCCCGTGGTCATCGCCATCGCAGGTGTGGCCTTTGCCGCCTGGGCGATCTGGGGGCCCGAGCCGCGGCTTTCCTTCGGCCTGGTGGCGGCGGTCACCGTGCTGATCATCGCCTGCCCCTGTGCGCTCGGCCTCGCGACGCCGATGTCGATCATGGTGGGCGTCGGCCGCGGCGCGCAGGCGGGCGTGCTGATCAAGAACGCCGAGGCGCTGGAGCGCATGGAGCGCGTCGACACGCTGGTGGTCGACAAGACCGGCACCTTGACCGAGGGCAAGCCCAAGGTGGTGGCGATCGCAGCCGCAGCGGGCTTTGCCGAAGCCGACGCCCTTCGCCTTGCCGCGAGTGCCGAGAAGGCGAGCGAGCATCCGCTGGCGCTCGCCGTCGTCGCTGCCGCGGCCGAGCGCAAGCTCGCGCTGTCGGCAGTCACCGAATTCGACGCGCCGACCGGCAAGGGCGTCGTCGGCACGGTCGAAGGCCGGCGCCTGGCGCTGGGCAACGCCCGGTTCCTGCGCGAGCTCGGCATCGACACGGCGGTGCTCGAGGGTGAGGCCGAGCGCCAGCGCCAGGAGGGCGCGACAGCGATCTTCCTCGCCGTCGACGGCAAGGCCGCGGCGATCTTCGCCATCGCCGATCCGGTGAAGGAGACGACGCCCGCCGCGCTGGAAGCGCTCAAGCGCGAGAAGATCCGCGTCGTGATGCTGACCGGCGACAACCGCACCACCGCCGAGGCCGTGGCGCGACGGCTTGGCATCGCCGAGATCGAGGCCGAGGTGCTGCCCGACCAGAAGAGCGCGGTCGTCGAGAAGCTGCGCCGCGAGGGTCGCATCGTCGCCATGGCGGGTGACGGCGTGAACGATGCGCCGGCGCTGGCCGCGGCCGAGGTCGGCATCGCCATGGGCACGGGCACGGACGTGGCGATCGAAAGCGCCGGCGTCACCCTGCTCAAGGGCGACCTCATGGGAATCGTCAAGGCGCGCCGGCTCTCGCAGGCGACCATGGGCAACATCCGCCAAAACCTGTTCTTCGCCTTCATCTACAACGCCGCCGGCGTGCCGATCGCCGCCGGCGCGCTCTATCCGACCTTCGGCATCCTGCTGTCGCCCATCATCGCAGCGGCGGCGATGGCGTTGAGCTCGGTCAGCGTCGTGGGCAATTCGCTGCGGCTGCGACGGCTGCACCTCTGAGGTCCCGGCTTTGCGCCAGATCAAGGCTGCGCACGGCCCTCGCTCCAGACTGCATTCGAACAACATCAGCGGGAGCAGGTCATGGAGCGCGACCGGCAGGCATTGGACGGCAACTGGCGCAGCTGGCTGATCCGCACGCCGTTGGGTTGGGCGCTGTCTCTCATCTTAGCGGCCGTCGGCGTCTATCTCCTGGCGACGCATACCGGGCACGTGCTGGGCGCCCTTCCCTATCTGCTGTTCCTGGCCTGCCCACTGATGCACTTCTTTGGGCACGGCGGCCACAAGCATGGCAAGAGCTAGGCGGGCCATTTTCGCTTGATCGCCTTGTGCGGCGTCTCCTAAATGGGTCGCCATCATGCTTCTGATCCACCAGTCTCCTCGCGCGCAGGACGCTGTCCGGACCGTGTCCGGCGCGGGCGAGCTGTTCGTGGCCGCCGTGGTCGTGTGCATGATCCTCGCCTCGGTCGGCGATGCCCTCGATCCGATGCTGTTCGGCGAGGGCGGGCTGGAGTTCGCGATCTTCGACTTGGGCGGTGAATTCTCCGTGCTGACGATGCGCCACTGGCATCTGGTGCAGCATCTCCTGGCCGGCGCCGTGATTGCGCTCGGCGTCTCCGTGCTCACCGTCGGCGCCACGACCGTCGTGAAGGCACTGCGGCCGGCCGACCGGCGCGCCATCGAGAAGGTACCCATAGAGTTCTGACGAAAAGACGACCTCGTTCCTTTTTCGTTGGAGACTCTTCATGCAACCCGAATTCCTTTCGGCCGGCTTCGTGTCGGCTCTGTTCGCCATCGTCCTGATCGACCTGGTGCTGGCGGGCGACAACGCCCTGATCATCGGCCTGGTCGCCCGCAACCTGCCCAAGAACACGCAACGCCGGGTGATCCTGTGGGGCACCTTCGGCGCCATCGCCGTGCGCGCCGCCATGGCGATCCTCGTGGTCTACATTCTCGACCTGCCGGGCTTCATGCTAGTGGGCGGGCTCGCCCTTGTCTGGATCGCGCGCAAGCTCCTCACCCCCGACGAGAGTGCCGCGACCCATCATCTGGTGAAGGGCCCGGCCACCAGCGTCGGCGGCGCCATCCGCACCATCGTCGTCGCCGACGCCGTCATGGGGATCGACAACGTGCTGGCGATCGGCGGCGCCGCCACCGGCAGCGTGCTGCTGATCGTGCTGGGCCTTGCCATCAGCGTGCCCATCATCATCTGGGGCAGCCAGCTGGTGATCCGCCTGGTCGACCGCTTCCCCTCGATCGTGTTGCTGGGCGGCGCCGTGCTGGCCTGGACCGGCTACACCATGGTCGTGCGCGAGCCGCTGCTGGCCGCTTGGCTCGCCGGTCATCCCGCGACCAAGCCGGTGGCGGCCATCCTGATCTTCTCGCTCTCGCTCGCGCCCTGGTGGTCGGCCCGCCTCAGCGCGCGCATGCGGCCGCTGGTCGTGCTGCTGCCGGCCCTCCTGGTCTGGCTGCTGGCCGTCGAGGTCGCGGCCACCGCGCTCAGGCTATCGCTTGACGAGCTTGGCCTGGTGCGCTGGCTGGGCTGGCTGCCGCTCGCGGCGGCGTGGCTGTGGCTGAACGAGCGGATTGCGCTTGCACGCGAGCATGCCGCCCCCTAACAGAGCGGCATGAATCGCAAGCCCCTTCTCCTTCTCGGCCTCTGCCTGGCATCGATGGCCGGGGCCGAGGCGCGCGCCGATGACATGGCCTACTGCGCCAGCCTCAGCGACATGTACAAACGCTATCTCGGCCAGTCGTCGAACCGCGGGCCGATCCCCGACGCCGCGGCGTCCAATGCGATGACGGAGTGCCAGAAAGGCAATACCGCGGCCGGTATTCCGGTTCTGGAAAAGCGGCTGACCGACGCCCGTTTCACCCTGCCGAAGCGGAACTAGCTAAAGCATAATCCGCCCAGCTGAAATCAGCTGGGCGGATTGTGCCTCTCGCAACAAGCATCACCGGATTCCGCTCTAGCGCGTCGCCTGCAGCGACAGCCCGAGCGGCAGCCACGGCCGATCGGGCCAGTGCCAGTCGCCATCGTCCTTGTGCACCAGCATCTGGAACATGCGCCACGGCACGTGGCCATGCTCATGCAGCCAGTCGAGGCGCAGCCCGGCCTCGATCAGGCCTCCCACGATATCGGACAGCGGATGCAGCCACTGCACGCTGGTGGCGTTGGCGAGGCGCGCCGTAGGATCGGCGTAGTCCTTGTGCTCGACCAACACCAACGGCTGGCGGCCGAGATACGGCACGAAGTAGCCAGGCTTGCCGTCGGGCAGGCGGGCATTGTCGTCAAAGATGTAGGCCGCGAGATGGGCGTCGGCGTAGTAGAGCCGCCCGCCCGGTTTCAGGAAGCCGGCGACGATCTCAGCCCAGCGGCGGATATCGGGGAGCCAGCAGGTGGCGCCCCAGGTAACGAACACCCGATCGAACGATGCCGGCTCGGCGAGCGCCGTTGGCGCATCGTAGAGATCGGCCAGCACGAAGCGTGCATCGAGACCGAGCTCGGCGCCAAGCTTGCGCGCCGTCTCGATGGCGACGGGCGAGAAGTCGAGGCCCACCACCGAAGCGCCGCGCTGCGCCAGCACCAGGGTGTCGACGCCGAAGTGGCATTGCAGGTGCAGCACGCGCAGGCCGCGAACGCCGCCAAGCTCGGCCTCCTCGATCGGATGCAGCTTGCCGCGGCCGGCGCGCAACGCCGTGAGGTCATAGTCGCTGCCCGGTCCGAGATGGACGGCGGCGCGTTCGTCCCAGTTCGCGCGATTGAGCTCGCGCCACCGCTCAGAGTCGTCGCTCACACGACCAGCTCTTTGCCCGTCAGCCGGCGATAGGCTTCGAGGTAGCGCTTGCTCGTGGCGTCGACCACCTCGGGCGGCAGCTTGGGCGCGGGCGCATCGCCGTTCCAGCGGCCGGCATGGCGCTCGACGTCGAGCCAGTCGCGCAATGGCTGCTTGTCGAAGCTGGGCTGCGGCTTGCCGGGCGCGTAGCCGTCGAGCGGCCAGAAGCGCGAGCTGTCGGGTGTCATCACCTCGTCGATCAGCAGGATCTCGCCCGACCCACCATCCTTGGACACTGCGCGGCCGAACTCGAACTTGGTGTCGGCGATGATGATGCCCTGCTTCAGCGCCACGTCGCGGCCCCGGGTGTAGACCACGCGTGTCAGGCGCTCGAGCTCGGCGGTCACGTCGCGGCCCAGCACCTCGGCCATGCGGCCGACGGTGATGTTCTCGTCGTGGCCGCTTTCGGCCTTGGTGGCGGGACTGAAGATCGGCGGGTCGAGCCGGCCGCTTTCCTTCAGTCCCGCCGGCAAGGTCTCGCCGGCAAGCGTGCCGGCCTGGGCGTACTCTCGCCAGGCCGAGCCCGAGAGATAGCCGCGGATCACGCATTCGATGGGAAACACCGTGCCGCGCCGGCACAGCATGGCGCGGCCGGCGATCGCGTCACGATGGCCCTTGAGTGCCGGCACTTGGGCGATGATGGCGTCGGCGTCGGCCGCGATCATGTGGTGCCTGACGACGCCCTCGAGCTGGCGAAACCACCAGGCGCTGGTCTGGGTCAGAACCGCGCCCTTCATGGGAATCGGCTCGGCCATCACGACGTCGTAGGCACTGACGCGATCGGTGGCGACCAGCAGCAGCCGCTCGCCGTCGACCTCGTAGACATCGCGCACCTTGCCGCGGGCGATCCGCTTCAGAGGCAGATCGCTCGTCGTCATCAGGACCATGCCAACCTCTCGTTGCCCACCCTTCGAGACGCCGCGCTTCGCACGGCTCCTCAGGGTGAGGTTTTCACTTAGCCAACGCCTCACCCTGAGGAGGCCGCGAAGCGGCCGTCTCGAAGGGTGGGCCACACACTCTATTTCTCGTGGCGCATCTCTTCGAACACTTCCTTGGCCGTCAGCAGCGCCTCGCGCACCGAGGGCAGGCCGATATAGCCGCCGAGATGCAGGATCGCCTCGGACAATTCGTCCTCGGTCCAGCCCTGGTTGCGCGCCATGCGCAGGTGGATGGCAAGCTCGGGCCAGCGCGCCTGGGCGGTGTCGGAGACCACGCAGATCAGCGCCCGCGTCTTGAGGTCGAGGCCGGGCCTGGACCACAGCATGCCGAACACCGCCTCGCGGGCGTAGTCGCCGAACTTCTGCATCATCGGATCGGCGTAGACCGACTTGTTCATGGCGTCGGCATACTTCTCGCCCATCAGCTTGCGGCGGATCTCGGTGCCCTTCTTGTAGTTCTCGCTCTCGGCCATCGTTTCCCTCCTGGTGAGGCTGAGACCCTAGCGTCCTGCCTGTGGAATTCCTAGGCGGAGGCTATGCGGCAGGCTTCTGCCTCCTCTCGAACCCCTATGGGTGCCGCCCCTATCTCTGGAGCGATCTCGGAGGGATCGCATGACCTTTGGCGCGACCATCTCACTGGCGCTGGTCCTGGTGGCGACCGCGATCTGCTGTGCAGCCGCCGCCCCCGTCGCCGACGCCGAACAGATGGCGCCCGCCAAAGCACCGTGCCTGCAGTGCCGGCTCTACTTCGGCTGTGTGCCGATCATGCGTCCCGCCGCCAACCAAGGAAACTGACCATGTCCCTCGCCCCCACTGCCACTGTGGCCCCTCTTGCCGCCGCCAAAACGGTGCGAGTGGTTGTGCGCAGCATCCTGGCCATCGCCGCGATCTGCCTCGTTTGCGCGGCTACCCTCGGCGGTCGTTACCTTGCTTTCGAGTACGGCCATGGCAGCAGCGGAATGGCGTCACGCCTGTTCGATCCTCTCTCGTGAAGGAGAGGAGTCATGAACAAGCTCACGGAACGTTGCCGGGGCGCGAGTGCCGCCCTGCCCACGCCCTATCGCATGGGTCGTGTCGACCTGCCGGCGCTGGAGGCGCATTGCCGGCGCCTGATCGAGCGCGGCGTCGCGGCGCTGGCGCCGTGCGGCACGACCGGGGAAGCGCCGCTGCTGACAGCCGACGAGCATCACCAGGTGGTGGCGGCAACGGTTGCCGCCGCAGCGGGCCGCGTGCCCGTGATCGCCTGCGCGTGCAGCAACAACACCCAGACCGCGGCGGAGCTCGCGCGCTCGGCCGAGCGGGCCGGCGCCGACGCCCTGCTTTGCGTCACGCCGTTCTATCTCAAGCCCAGCCAGGCCGGCATGATGATGCATTTCCGCGCCATCCATGACGCGGTCGGCATTCCCATCATTCCCTATGACGTGCCTTCGCGCGCCGCCGTGGCGTTGAGCGATGTCACGGTACGCCGGCTGGCCGAGCTGCCGCGCATTATCGGGCTGAAGGACGCGACCGGCGAGATTCCGCGCGTCGCCCGGCTGCGCCGGCGGCTGGGCCCGGACTTCCTGCTGCTGTCGGGCGACGATGCCAGCCAGGCCGCCTTCCGCGCCGCTGGTGGCGACGGCTGCATCTCGGTGACGGCCAACGTGGCGCCGGCGTTGTGTGCGGCCCTGCATCGGGCGTCTGACGAGGAGCTCGATGCCGATGTCCAGTGGTACAGCCAGATCCTGGCGCCGCTGCACGCGGCGCTGTTCCTCGAGGCCAATCCCATTCCGCTGAAGCGTGCACTGAGCCGGCTTGGCCTGATGGGCGATGGCCTGCGCCTGCCGCTGACGCCGCTCAGCGCCGAGGCCGACCGCACGCTGGAGCGCGTCCTTCAGGCGGTCATGCCTCAGGAGGAGAAAGAGGCGGCCCGCCATGCCATGGCGCCAGCCCACGCCGCCTGACGGGCTGCCGCTCTCACTCGAGGCCTGCCTTGATCTCGATCAACGACGGCGAGGCAGGCCATGGCAAACCTACCTCCATGGGAGAGACCATCTATTCGAACCTGAAGCCGTTCGGCTTCTCAGATCGCCTCTCGGAAATCGCCTCGGGCCGGGTCCCGGCGCCCGTCCACGTCCGCATCAAACCGACCAATGTCTGCAACCATGGCTGCTGGTTCTGCGCCTACCGCTCGGATGCGGTCAGTCTCGGCAGCGGCATGGTCGAGCGCGATCGCATCCCGCGCGAGAAGATGCGGGAGATCGTCGCGGACCTGATCGAGATGGGCGTGCAGGCGGTGACCTTCTCCGGCGGCGGCGAACCCCTCATCTATCCCCACATCGTGGAGACCGTCGAAGGCTTGGCGTCGGGCGGCGTCCGGATCGGCGTCCTGACCAACGGCTCGATGCTCAAGGGCCGCGTGGCCGACACCTTCGCGCGGCACGGCACGTGGCTGCGCGTCTCGATCGATGGCTGGGATGGACCGAGCTATGCGCGCTCGCGCAAGGTTCCCGAGACCGAGTTCGACAAGGTGCTCGGCAATCTCGCGAGCTTCGCCAGCCGCAACTCGCCTTGCGCGCTGGGCGCAAGCGTGATCGTCGACGAGGGCAATGCCGACCACCTGGTCGGCCTCTGCCGGCGGCTCAAGGACGCGGGTGTCCAGCACGTCAAGCTCGCGCCCTGCATCGTGCGCGATTCGGGCCATGAGAATGACACCTATCACGTCCGCATTGCCCACATCGTGCATAGGCAGATCGAGGACATCCGTCGCATCGAGGATCGCCACTTTCGCGTCAACAATCACTACCATGCGCTTGGTGATCGCTTTTACAGGTCCGATCGGCGCTGTCCCATGGCCTGCCTGCTGACCATCATCGGCGCGGACCTCGGCGTCTATAGCTGTCAGGACAAGGCCTATACTCCGACCGGCCGTCTGGGATCGATCGCCGGCCGGCGCTTCCGGGACTTCTGGTTCTCACCGGAGAACGAACGCGCGCTGGCCGCGATCGACCCGTCGATTCACTGTCGCCACCATTGCGTCGCCTCGGCCAAGAACGAGCTGATCAACGAGTTCCTGTCGCTCGCAGCTGATCATGCGGCCTTCGTCTAGCTAGAGCGGAATGGGATGAGATGGAGCCGCATGCGGATCCATCTCATCCCATTCGCGCGCACCGGAGATCGCGTTGCAGGAGGCATGATGGGTCCAGCTGATTCCAGCTGGACCCATCATGCTCTATACCAGCCGATAGCCCACGCCGGGCTCGGTCAGCACGTGCCGCGGCGTCGCCGGATCGGTTTCGATCTTCTGGCGCAGCTGGCGCACATAGACGCGCAGATACTGCGGATCGACCGACTCATCTCGCCAGACCTCGCGCAGCAGGTGCTTGTGGGTCAGCACCTTGCCGGCATGGATCGCGAGCTGTTCCAGGATGTCGTACTCCTTGGGCGAGAGCTTGATGTCCTCGGGCCCGCGCTTGACCAGGCGGCGCACCAGGTCGATCGACAGATCGCCACTGGCGAACGAGCGCTCGGCACCCTGCTGCTGCAGGCGATGCCGCAGGGCGGCGCGCAGGCGGGCCAGAAGCTCGTCGGCGCCGAACGGCTTGGTGACGTAGTCGTCGGCGCCCGAATCGAGGGCGGCGACCTTGGCCGCCTCCTCGCCGCGGCTCGACAGCACGACGATCGGCACCGGCGAGCCGCTGCGGATCCGGCCGATCAGCTCCTGGCCGTCGATGTCGGGCAGGCCGAGATCGAGCAGCACCAGATCGGGCCGATGATGGCGCAGCGCCGACAGAGCCTCGGCGCCGGTCGCCGCCTCCAGCGTGCGGTAATCGTGCGCGCCAAGCGTCGTCCGCAGCAATCGGCGGATCGGCGGCTCGTCCTCGACGATCAGGATGGTGGCGCCGTCGACTGTCATAAGAGGGACGTCATGGGATGGGATAGCTCACGGTGAACTCCGCGCCGCTCCTGTCAGTGCGATTACGCGCCCCGAGGGTGCCGCCCTGGACCTCGACGAATCCTTTGGCGATGGCGAGCCCCAGCCCGGTGCCGGCGCGGCGGCGGTCACCGTCGCCGTCGTTGGCACGATAGAACTTGTCGAAGATGCGGTCGAGCGATTCGGCCGCTATGCCCGGCCCCTCGTCCCGTACGACGATTTCCACCCTGCTGCCCGCGCGGCGCGCATCGACTTCGATGCGGCCCCCAGGACCCGAATACTTGGCGGCATTGTCCAGGATGTTGAACAGCGCCTGCTCCGCCAGCACGAAGTCGAGGGACAGGGCGGGCAGGTCAGGCGCCACCGACATCGCCACTTGTCGGTCGGAGAGGACCGGTGCCGCGCGGCGCACCGTTGTCGAGACGAGATCGCCGACATCGACGGATTCACGCTTGGGGACGATGGCGCCGGCGTCCAGGCGGGTCATGTCCAGGAGGTTGCCGACGAAGCGGTCGAGCCGCTCGGCCTCGCTTTGCGCGGTGCCCAGAAGCTCGTCGCGGGTGGCCTCGTCGTAACGGTCGCGGTAGCTCCGGAGGCTCGACAATGCGCCGATGATGGAAGCGAGCGGCGTGCGGAGATCGTGGCTGACCGAGGTCAGCATGGCCGAGCGCAACCGCTCGCGCTCTTCACCCAGCCGCGCCTGGTCGATGTCCTCGGCCAAGGTCAGGCGCTCGATGGCCACGGCCGCCTGGTTGCCCACCGCATCGAGCAGGCGGCGATCGGCGGCGCCGAGCTCGTGGCCCTCCTTCAGCGGCATCACGCCGATGACGCCCACGGCCGAGCGGCTGGTGCGGATGGGGACGAACAACCAGCGCCCGCCGGGCAGCGTGTCGGTGCCGCGCCCGGTCGGATGATCGGCGTCCCACGACCAGCGCGCGGCGGCGAGGTCGGCGTCGTTGAAGTCGCTGTCGGGCGGAAACGCCGCCCGGCTCTCCAGCCGGCCGTCCTGCGGCATCAGGATCACGACCTCGGCGCCGAGCAGGCGGGCGAGGTGCGTCACCACGATCCACAGCAGGTCGTAGAGGTCCATGACGCCCGCGATCTTGCGGCTGAAGGCATAGAGCTCGGCCGTGGTGCGCGCCTCGCGCCGCGCCGATTCGGTCTGAGAGCGCGTGCGTGCGGCGAGCGCGCTGGCGGCGATCGCCACGAACATGAAGAAGAACAGCGCCACGACGTTGGCGGGATCGCGGATGGTGAACTCGTAGAGCGGCGGCAGGAAGAAGAAGTTGTAGGACAGCACGCTCAGCGTGGAGACCCAGAGCGAGGGCACCAGCCCGTGGCGCGCCGCGGCGACCAGCACCGGCACGACGAACACCAGAGAGATGTTGGGCAGCACGATGTGGCGGTCGATGAAGACGCCGATCGCCGTCGCCACCGCCGTGGTCAGCATGCCCTCGAGATAGGGACCCGGCGTGCGCGGCACGTCGCGCAGCCAGTCGCCCTTCGCCGCCAGCGTCGGCCCGTCACCCGACGGCGCCACCTCGATCGCAAGCCCCGAGGCGCTGCGCACCAGGTCGTCGACCACCGAGCCGTGCGTCAGCTCGAACCAGCGCGAGCGGCGCGACTTGCCCACCACCACGCGCGTGGCGTTGCGCGAGCGGGCGAAGGCCAGGACCTCCTCGACCACCGAACGGCCCGGCACGGTGACGACCTCGGCGCCGAGCTGGGCGGCAAGCCGCATGGTCTCGGCAAGATGGTCGCGCTCGGCCTCGGACAACGTGGCGTGCCGGTCGGTCTCGACATAGAGGGCGATCAGCTCGGCATCGAGACCGTCGGCGGTGCGCTTGGCGGCGCGCACGGCATTGGCTGCGCCCGGGCTGGGATCGAGACAGACGACGACGCGCTCGCCCGCGGCCCACGGCCCGGCGATGGCATGCTCGCGCATGTAGCTGCGCATCTGCTCGTCGACGCGAACGGCAGTGCGGCGCAGCGCCAGCTCGCGCAACGCTGTCAGGTTGCCGGTGGAGAAGTAGTGCCGCAGCGCCCGCTCGGCCTGGGCGCGGACATAGACCTTGCCTTCCTTCAGGCGCGTCATCAGGTCGGCGGGCGTGAGGTCGACCAGCTCGACCTCGTCGGCATCGTCGATCACGCGGTCGGGCACGGTCTCGCGCACGCGGATGCGGGTGATGCGCGCCACCACGTCGTTCAGGC
>Ga0209909_100380_pt1 | contig 33333 bp, 27 predicted proteins | sample FECB22metaG_FD_188302 | JGI IMG/M metagenome (GOLD analysis project Ga0209909, IMG submission 188302) | Cyanobacterial communities from the Joint Genome Institute, California, USA - FECB-22 (SPAdes) (version 3) | ecosystem: Environmental > Aquatic > Thermal springs > Hot (42-90C) > Microbial mats... | reverse complement strand
AGCGGCGCGACGATCGCCCATTCCCCATCGCTGAGATCGAACCGACCCATCTCAAGACCTCCATCAATCGCAAGTCTTGAATCACCAACCCATCAAACCCTCAAGGGCTTTGAGTACAGAACCTAGGGCGCAGTCCGCCTACTCGGCGGCTTCGGTCGGCCGTCCCGCGCGGCGCGCGAACAGTGCCCTGAGGAAGTGTCCGGTATGGCTGCGCGGTTCTGCGGCGACGTCTTCGGGGGTGCCCTGGACGACAACTTCGCCGCCGCCATCGCCGCCTTCAGGACCGATATCGACGATCCAGTCGGCCGTCTTGATGACCTCGAGATTGTGCTCGATCACAGCAACCGTATTGCCCTGGTCGACAAGCGAATGCAGCACCTCCAGCAGCTTGGCCACGTCATGGAAGTGCAGGCCGGTCGTCGGCTCGTCGAGGATGTAGAGGGTACGGCCAGTCGCACGCCGCGACAGTTCCCTGGCGAGCTTGACACGCTGCGCCTCGCCGCCCGAAAGGGTGGTCGCCTGCTGCCCGACATGAATGTAACCGAGACCGACCCGCTGCAGCGTCTCGAACTTCTCGCGGATCGCAGGCACCGCGTCGAACAGCTCACGCGCCTCGTCCACCGTCATGTCGAGGACGTCCGCGATCGACTTGCCCTTGAAGGTCACCTCGAGCGTCTCGCGGTTGTAGCGGCGGCCCTTGCAGACGTCGCAGGTGACGTAAACGTCCGGCAGGAAGTGCATTTCGATCTTGATGACGCCGTCGCCCTGGCAGGCCTCGCAGCGCCCGCCCTTGACGTTGAACGAGAAGCGGCCCGGCTGATAGCCGCGCGCCTTGGCCTCCGGCAGCCCGGCGAACCATTCGCGGATGGGCGTGAAGGCGCCGGTATAGGTCGCAGGGTTGGAGCGCGGCGTGCGGCCGATTGGCGACTGGTCGATGTCGATGATCTTGTCGATGTGCTCAAGGCCGTCGATGCGGTCATGGGCTCCGGGGTGTTCGCGGGCACCATGAAGCTTGCGCGCAATCGCTTTGTAGAGCGTTTCGATCAGAAGTGTCGACTTGCCGCCGCCGGAGACGCCCGTGATACAGGTGAAGGTGCCGAGCGGGATTTCGGCGGTGATATTCTTGAGATTGTTGGCCCGCGCACCGACGACGCGGATGCGCCGGTGCGGCGAGATCGCGCGCCGTTCGGTCGGAACCGGGATCTGTCGGAAGCCGGTCAGATACTGTCCGGTCAGGCTCGCCGGATTGGCCATGATCTCGTCGGGCGTTCCCCTGGCGATGATCTGGCCGCCGTGGATCCCTGCGCCTGGGCCGACGTCGATGACGTAATCGGCCTCACGGATGGCGTCCTCGTCGTGCTCGACGACGATGACGGTATTGCCGAGGTCGCGCAGATGGCGCAAGGTCGCCAGCAGTCGGGCATTGTCGCGCTGATGCAGCCCGATCGAGGGCTCGTCGAGCACATACAGGACTCCGGTCAGCCCCGAGCCGATCTGCGAGGCGAGGCGGATGCGCTGACTCTCGCCGCCGGACAGCGTGCCGGAGGCGCGCGACAGGGTCAGGTAATCGAGACCGACATCGTTGAGAAAGGCGAGCCGCTCGCGGATCTCCTTGAGGATCCTGACGGCGATCTCGTTCTGCTTTGCAGACAGGGCATCCGGTAACGCCGCGAACCACGCATGCGCGGCGCGGATCGACAGATCTGCGACTTCACCGATGTGCATTCCGCGGATCTTCACCGCAAGCGATTCCGGCTTGAGCCGATAGCCGCCGCAGGCGGAACACGGCGTCTGGCGCATGAACTTCTCGATTTCCTCGCGTGACCACGAGGATTCGGTCTCCTTCCAGCGCCGCTCGAGATTGGGGATGACGCCCTCGAAGACCTTGCTGGTTTCATAGGCGCGCATTCCGTCGTCGTAGACGAACCGGATCACCTCCTTGCCGGAGCCGAACAGGATCGCCTGCCGTCCCGCCTCCGGCAGATCCTTCCAGCGAGCAGTGATCTTGAAGCCGTAGTGGCGGCCGAGCGCTTCCAGGGTCTGGAGATAGTACGGGGAGGAGGAGCGTGCCCAAGGGGCGACCGCGCCGCCCTTCAGGGTCAGTTCCGGGTCGGGCACGACGATATCGGGGTCGATCCGCATTTCCGAGCCGAGGCCGTCGCAGACCGGACAGGCACCGTGCGGTGAGTTGAACGAAAACAGCCGAGGCTCGATTTCCGGGATCGTGAAGCCCGAAACCGGGCAGGCGAACTTCTCGGAGAACATCAGCCGGCGCGGCCCGCCCTTCTCGTCGAGCTCGTCCGCGAATTCGGCGACCGCAAGCCCCTCGGCCAGCTGCAGCGCGGTTTCGAGCGAATCTGCCAGCCGCGAGGCCATGTCGGCGCGGACGACGATGCGGTCCACCACCACGTCGATGTCGTGCTTGACCTTCTTGTCGAGGACCGGGGCCTCGGCGATCTCGTGGAAGGCGCCGTCGATCTTGACGCGCTGGAAACCGCGCTTCATCAGCTCGGCAAGCTCCTTGCGGTATTCGCCCTTGCGGCCACGCACGATGGGAGCGAGCAGATAGAGCCGGGTGCCCTCCGGCAGCGCCAGCACGCGGTCGACCATCTGGCTGACGGTCTGGCTCTCGATCGGCAGACCGGTCGCCGGCGAATAGGGAATGCCGACCCGGGCGAACAGCAGGCGCAGATAGTCGTATATCTCGGTGACGGTGCCCACTGTCGAGCGTGGGTTGCGTGATGTCGTCTTCTGCTCGATTGAGATTGCCGGGGACAGGCCCTCGATGTGATCCACATCCGGCTTCTGCATCATTTCGAGGAACTGCCGGGCATAGGCCGACAGGCTTTCCACATAGCGGCGCTGGCCCTCTGCGTAGATCGTGTCGAAGGCAAGCGACGACTTGCCAGAACCCGAGAGCCCGGTGATCACCACCAGCTTGTCGCGCGGGATGTCGACCGAAACGTTCTTGAGGTTGTGCTCGCGCGCGCCGGAAACGGAGATGAATTTCTGCATGGAGCGTCCGGCTCTCGTCAGTCGAGGAGCGACCCGGCGCGATGGGCATCGCCGGATCGGCCAGGGCAAAGGGCGGGGATCGGTGTTCGCGGACCAATATAGGGCGCCTCGACCGGACCGATAAGGCGCGATCTCGCATGGCCGTCAATGCTGCTGAGAACTGGCGACATTGCAGTCGGATCCCGGTCGCGAATCCCTGGCTCTTGCGTGCGTAATCGGAACATAATAGGAACATGCGCGCACGGCAATGGCCGATCGGGCGCGCCGCGTTCGGCAGAGGCGGCCAAACGCCTGTGGATAACGGCGCCAGTCCGTGGGCAGGCGACGACGGGCGGCGGAGAAGTGACTAGTGTCACCGCGAAACGGGACAGCGAGGAAGCCGACATGTCGGGAAGCGTCAACAAGGTCATCCTGGTGGGTAATCTCGGCCGGGATCCGGAGGTCCGGCGGCTGCCCTCCGGGGAGCCGGTGGTCAACCTGCGGATCGCCACGAGCGAGACCTGGCGCGACAAGCAGTCCGGCGAACGGCGCGAGCGTACCGAATGGCACAACGTCGTCATCTTCAACGAGCAGCTTGCGCGCGTGGCCGAGCAGTATCTCAGGAAAGGCTCCAAGGTCTATGTCGAGGGGCAGCTGCAGACTCGCAAATGGCAGGACCAGTCCGGCCAGGAGAGGTACACCACGGAGGTGGTGCTGCAGCGCTATCGCGGCGAACTGACCATGCTCGATACCCGGGGCGGCGAAAGCGGACAGACTGATTACGGGTCGTCCGGGGGAGCGGATTTCGGCCGCGGCGGCCCGATGGAACGCAGCGGCGGAGGCGGGCGCCAGCCATTCGCTGGCAACGACATGGATGACGACATCCCGTTCTGAGCCTAGCTGACTTGATCGGTCCGCCGAGGCCATTGCCGGGATGGCGGTCGCGCGTCCGCGTGCCGAGGCGGACCGCGCGGATGGTGCGGACTGCGGATGGTGCGGACCACGGTCCGTTCGGGGACGGAAGTTCGGGGACAGAAGATTGCGATGGCAGGATCGGTCAGGACTGTCCGGGCAGGCGGCCCGGAGCTGCCGGACCGACACGCTCGAGAGGCCCGGTGACATCTCGAGCGTCGCGGCAGCCGACCTGCGTGGCGCGCTGAACGGGATGGCTCTCGCGGCGGCGGATGACGGTTCGCCAGTGTGTGTGGGGCCTGCCGTCTGAGCGCGCACCACCTGGCGGGCCGGACGATATCCCCTAGATTCCGCCCCGAGCGCTCCCGGTATGGCGTGTGCGGGGGCGGGGACGCTTGACGCGGCGACTTCAATCGGCGAAGCGAATGGCATGGTGACCATCCTCGACACCGTCACGAATCCGTCGAACCGGCCGCGCCATCCCGAGAAGGCGAAGCGTCCGGATTCACCGATCCTGCGCAAGCCGGCGTGGATCCGGGTCAAGGCGCCCGGATCGCCGGTCTATCGTGAAACGGTCGATGTCGTGCGAAAGAACGGGCTCGTGACCGTCTGCGAGGAGGCCGGCTGCCCGAACATCGGCGAGTGCTGGTCGAAACGGCACGCCACCTTCATGATCATGGGCGACACCTGCACCCGGGCATGTGCCTTCTGCAACGTGCGCACCGGATTTCCCGGTCCGCTGGATGCAGGCGAGCCGGACAGGGTCGCCGACGCCGTCGCGCGGCTGGGGCTCGATCACGTCGTGATAACCTCGGTCGATCGCGATGACCTCGAGGACGGCGGCGCGCGCCATTTCGCCGAGACCATCCGCGCGATCCGCAGACGGACACCGGCGACCACGATCGAGGTGCTCACGCCGGATTTCCTGCGCAAGGAAGGGGCGCTGGAGATCGTCGTCGAGGCGAGACCGGACGTCTTCAACCACAATCTCGAGACCGTACCCTCGCTCTATCTGACCGTGCGTCCCGGCGCGCGCTACTTCCACTCCATTCGCCTGTTGCAGCGTGTGAAGGAGCTCGATCCAGCGATCTTCACCAAATCCGGCATCATGGTCGGTCTGGGCGAGACGCGCAACGAGGTGCTGCAGCTGATGGACGATCTCCGGAGCGCCGACGTGGATTTCCTGACGATCGGCCAGTATCTGCAGCCGACCCGCAAGCATCATCCTGTGGCTGCCTTCATCACGCCGGAGGAGTTCAGGGCCTACGAGACGATCGGCAAGGCCAAGGGTTTCCTGCTGGTTGCCGCGAGCCCGTTGACGCGCTCATCCTATCATGCAGGCGATGATTTCGCCGCACTGCGCGCGGCGCGCCGCGAGCGGCTCGGACGCTGACGCCTCGCGATGCGGACATTCGCCACCCGCCGCAAGGTGCCGCACTCGGCTGTGAGGATGTTCGATCTCGTTGCCGACGTGGAAAAGTATCCGCAGTTCGTCCCGCTGTGCGAGTCCCTGAGGGTACGCAGCCGCAGCGTTGCCAAGGACGGTCGCGAGGTGCTCGTGGCCGACATGACTGCCGCCTACAAGGTCTTCCGCGAGACCTTCACGAGCCGCGTGACGCTCGATCGCGACAGGCTCGAGATTTCCGTCGCGTATCTGGACGGACCGTTTCGGCATCTGGAGAACCGCTGGCGGTTCGTGCCGGTGGACGACGGCGGTTGCGAGGTCGATTTCCATCTCGAGTACGAGTTCCGCCGCCGCAGCCTGCAGCTGCTGATGGGCGCGATGTTCGATGCCGCCTTCTCGCGATTCGCCGAGGCGTTCGAACGGCGGGCGGATGCGATCTACGGACGGTCCCGACCGGTCGCCGCGCGCGGCCGCCCGGCCCACTCCGCCTGACGGCTCACGTCAGCCGGAGCATCTCCTCGACGAGATCGAAGGCTTCGGCGACGCTCGCCAGCCGTATTGCATGGCGGCCGAGTTCGCCGAAGCGGCGCTCGCGGTGCAACGTCAGCCCCTTGCTGCTGGCGCAGCCAAAATGGACCAGACCGACCGGCTTTTGCGCGGAGCCGCCGCCCGGACCGGCGACGCCGGTGACCGAAACGGCAATGCCGGCATGAGAGGCCCGGATCGCCCCTTCAGCCATCGCGCGCGCCACCGGGGCGCTGACAGCGCCATGCGCCGCGATGAGGGCGGCAGGCACGCCGAGCAGCTCCTGCTTGGCGGCATTGGAGTAGGTCACGAAGCCGCGTTCGACGACATCTGAGGATCCCGCAATCTCGGTGAGGTAACCTGCGATGAGCCCGCCGGTGCAGGATTCGGCCGTTGCCAGCATCACACCCGCCGACCGGCAGGCCTGCAAGAGGCCCGCGGCCTTCTCGATAAGCGCCTCGTCCGCAATCAAGGCCGCTGCTCCGGAAGCCGCACGGTCGCGGTCGCCTGGGCGGCGATGCCCTCGCGCCGTCCGGCGAAGCCGAGACCCTCGCTGGTGGTTGCCTTGACGGCCACTCGGTTGGCAGCGATTCCGAGAATATCGGCAATGCGCGCGCGCATGGCGTCGCGATGAGGGCCGATCTTCGGCGTCTCGCAGATGACCGTGATATCGGCGTGGATGATCTCGCCGCCGCGTGCCGCCACGAGCCCGGCGGCATGGCGCAGGAAGAGCGCCGACTCCGCTCCCCGCCACCTCGGGTCGGAGGGCGGAAAATGGCTGCCGATGTCGCCATCGGCGACGGCGCCGAGCAGGGCATCGGTGAGCGCGTGCAGGCCGACATCCGCATCGGAATGACCGATCAGCGCGTGGTCGTGCGCGATCCGGACACCGCACAGCATCACGTGATCGCCGGGACCGAACCGATGCACGTCAAACCCCGAGCCGGTCCTGTATTCGCAGGTCCCGTGTTCAAATGCGCCCACATGTGCCTGTCGTGCCATCAGTGCCTCGGCCAGGTCGAAGTCCTCGGCCGTTGTCAGCTTGCGGTTCGACGGGTCGCCCGCCACGCAGGCGACCGCGATTCCCGCCCATTCGGCAATGGCCGCATCGTCGGTGAAGTCTAGGCCGGACGCGGCGGCGCGAGAATGGGCAGCGCGGATCGCCCCATAGCGAAAGCCCTGCGGCGTCTGGGCGGCGCGAAGCTCGGCGCGGGCGACGGTCGCCGCGACGAGGCCGTCGGCGGAAACGCGCTTGATGGTGTCGGTGACGGCGACAACGGGGATGACCCCGTCGTGGTCCACGAGCGCATCGATCACCCGGTCGATCAGATCCGGCCCCACGAAAGGCCGCGCCGCGTCGTGGATCAGCACGGCATCGGGGTTGAGTCCGGCGATCGCCTCCAGTCCGGCCCGCACCGAATCCTGCCGCCGATGGCCGCCAATGACCGGCGGCAGCAGCCGCTCGTGCGGTGCGACGGAAGCCGCATAGACCTCGCCATGCCCTGCGCGTATCACGACCTGGACAGTGGCGATACGCGGGTTTGACAGGAATGGCGCGACGGCGCGGGCAAGAACCGTGTCGCTGCCGATCCTGCGATACTGTTTCGGCGGGTCGTCGGCGCGCGAGCCAGCCCGCACACCGAGACCGCCGGCGACGATGATGGCTGATATATCGGTCAAAATATCTCCATCAACATATTGATATTCATTGGATAATCTCGACCCCAATGAAAGTGTTCACCCTGTCGGCAGCACCCCGATGTTTTGGTTGCGTCGCACAACTTCATGTCTAAGATGTGGGCACAATGGCCATCGCACACGAAATGAGCAGTGACGGCGCCGCGCGATCGCGCGGAGAGGTTGCGATCGCGGCCATCGCCCAGGGCGGGCGGGCCGTCCTCGCACCCATGTCCGGCATATCGGATGCGCCCTTCCGGCGTCTAGCCCATCGCTTCGGAGCGGGGCTCGTGGTCTCGGAAATGGCTGCCTGCGAGGCTTTGGCGGAGGCGCATCCCGAAACGATGCTCCGCACCGAGGGCCGCGGTCTCGTTCCGCACGTGATCCAGATCGCCGGTCGCGATCCGTTCTGGATGGCCGAGGGCGCGCGCCGGGCGATGGATGCAGGTGCCGATATCATCGACATCAACATGGGCTGTCCCGCGCGCCGGGTAACGAACGGTTGGTCAGGCTCGGCACTGATGCGCGATCTTGATCATGCCTGTCGGCTGATCGAGGCGACGGTCGCCGCGGCGGCAGTGCCGGTGACCCTGAAGATGCGGCTCGGCTGGGACCGCAACTCGATCAATGCGCCGGATCTGGCACGCCGCGCCGAGTTGCTCGGCGTCAAGATGATCACGGTGCATGGCCGCACGCGCTGCGACTTCTACAAGGGAAAGGCCGACTGGCGCGCGGTGCGTGCGGTGCGGGATGCGACCTCGCTGCCGCTCGTCGTCAACGGCGACATCATCGATCTTGCATCCGCAAGGCGCGCCCTCAGCGAGTCCGGAGCCGACGCAGTGATGATCGGACGGGGCGCCTGCGGCCGACCCTGGATCGTCGGCAAGATCGACCGGGCTCTTTCGGGTCGCGCGCCGCTGCCGGGGCCGGAGGATCTCGCCGGCCTCGTCGTGGAACACTACGAGGCGATTCTGGCGCATTACGGCGAACCGGTCGGCGTGCGCGTCGCCCGCAAGCATGTCGGCTGGTATCTCGACAACGCGGCCAGCTGCGCGGTCGACCCGTGCCTGCGCCGGCGGCTGATGACGGAGGACGACCCGAGGATCGTACTGTCAGCGATCTCCGAGGCATTCGCCGAGATCGATCTCAAGGACGCTGCGTAATGATGGCGGACATCATCGAGTCCCTGCCGACCGGAAGCTCCTCCATGCCGGTACCGGAACTTGTCTTCAACGCCTTGCCGCATCCGATCGTCGCGGTCGATGCGCGCGACAGGATCGTCGCTGCCAACGCGGCCGGCGAGGTCTTCTTCCAGGCGAGTCTGCCGGTGCTCCGGCGCTTCACGCTGAGCGAGCTCGTGCCATTCGGCAGCCCGCTGTTCGATCTCATCAGCCAGGTGCGCGAGCGCAACGCGCCGGTCAGCGAGTACCGCGTGGCGATCGGCACGCCGCGCACCGGCGGCGAGCGCCTCGTCGACATCTATGTTTCGCCGGTACCCGAGGAGCCCGGACACGTCGTGGTGATGGTCCATGAGCGGACCATCGCCGAGAAGTTCGACCGGCAGCTCACCCATCGCGCCGCCGTGCGCAGCGTGACCGGGCTCGCCAGCATGCTGGCCCACGAGATCAAGAACCCGCTGTCGGGGATCCGGGGCGCCGCGCAGCTGCTCGAGTCGACCGTGGATGAGGGCGATCGCGCGCTCGCCCGCCTGATCCGGGAGGAGACGGACCGCATCGTCAAGCTGGTCGACCGTATGGAAGTCTTCGCCGACCAGCGGCCGATCGAGCGCGAGCCGGTCAACATCCATGCGGTGCTCGACCGTGTGAAGCAGATCGCGCTGAACGGCTTTGCCCGACACATCCGCTTCACCGAAGACTACGATCCTTCGCTGCCGCCCGTCCTGGCCAACAGGGACCAGCTCGTGCAGGTATTCCTGAACCTGATCAAGAACGCGGCGGAGGCGATCGGCCCGACCGCGGGTGATGGCGAGATCGTGCTCACCACCGCGTTCCGGCCCGGCGTCCGTCTGTCTGTACCGGGAAATGCCGAGCGCGTCTCGCTGCCTCTGGAGTTCTGCGTGCGCGACAACGGCCCGGGCGTTGCCGAAGACCTCATGCCACATCTGTTCGATCCCTTCGTCACCACCAAGATGTCGGGATCCGGCCTCGGTCTGGCGCTGGTCGCCAAGATCATCGGCGATCATGGCGGCGTCATCGAGTGCGAATCGCAGCCGCGTCGCACCACCTTCCGGATCCTGATGCCGATCTACACGCGCGGCCGTGACGAGCCGTCGCACGCAAGCGAGGACTGATCGCCGATGCCAACGGGGAGCATTCTGGTTGCCGACGACGATGCGGCGATACGCACGGTGCTGAATCAGGCGCTGTCGCGGGTGGGCTACGATGTGCGGGTGACCGGCAACGCCGCGACGCTGTGGCGATGGGTGGCGCAGGGGGATGGCGATCTCGTCATCACCGACGTGGTGATGCCTGACGAGAACGCATTCGACCTGCTGCCGCGCATCAAGAAGCTCAGGCCGGACATGCCGATCATCGTGATGAGCGCGCAGAACACTTTCCTGACGGCGGTGAAGGCCTCGGAGCGCGGCGCCTACGAATATCTGCCCAAACCGTTCGACCTGAACGAACTGGTGACCATAGTCGGCCGGGCGCTCGCCGAGCCGAAGCCGAAGGCGTCGCTGACCGTCGAGGAGGAAGCCGACAACATCCCGCTCGTCGGCCGGTCGTCGGCCATGCAGGACATCTACCGGATGCTCGCGCGGCTGATGCAGACCGATCTGACGGTGATGATCTCCGGCGAGTCGGGTACCGGCAAGGAACTGGTTGCCCGTGCCCTGCACGACTACGGCAAACGCTCCAAGGGGCCGTTTGTCGCCATCAACATGGCGGCGATCCCGCGCGACCTGATCGAATCCGAGCTGTTCGGCCACGAGAAGGGGGCCTTCACCGGGGCCCAGACCCGCAACACCGGCCGCTTCGAGCAGGCCGAGGGCGGGACACTGTTCCTCGACGAGATCGGTGACATGCCGATGGAGGCGCAGACCCGGTTGCTGCGCGTCCTGCAACAGGGCGAGTACACCACCGTCGGCGGCCGCACCCCGATCCGCACCAATGTCCGCATCATCGCGGCGACCAACAAGGACCTGCGGCTGCTCATCAACCAGGGGCTCTTCCGCGAAGACCTCTTCTACCGGCTGAACGTCGTGCCGATCAGGCTGCCGCCCCTGAGGGAACGGTCGGAGGACATTCCCGACCTGGTGCGCCACTTCTTCGCGCAGGCTGAGAAGGAGGGCTTGCCGCGCAAGCAGATCGAGCAGGCCGCGCTCGACCGGCTCAGGCGGCATCGCTGGCCCGGGAATGTCCGCGAACTGGAAAACCTCGTGCGGCGGCTTGCCGCGCTTTACCCGCAGGAGGTGATCTCGGAAGGGATCGTCGAGGCGGAGCTGTCGGAGTCGCTGCCGCCCCCGGCCATCGACAGCGAAGCGCAGGACGACTCGCTGGGCGGATCGGTGGAGCGACACCTCACCACCTACTTCAAGGCATTCGGTGATCGGCTGCCGCCGCCGGGCCTGTATCACCGGATCCTGCGCGAGATCGAGGAACCTCTGATCGGTGCGGCGCTGGCAGCGACCCGGGGCAACCAGATCCGTGCGGCCGAGCTGCTGGGCCTGAACCGGAATACCCTGCGCAAGAAGATCCGCGACCTCGAGATCCAGGTGATCCGCGGCGGGCGTTGACAGCGGAACTGTCCACCGGTCATCCGGCCAGTCTCATTTTTGCAACAATTGTGGTTGATGTGCATCGGTGGGCAGTCCACGATCCGATGATGGCGGTGTCGTGGCGCGGCCTCCGGCGGCCGCGCCGGACACCCGTTTCGTTCGGATGGATCATCGACCAGTGTCTTCTTCACAGACGCGACCGGTTCCCCCTTCCGTTCTGGCGACCCGGCACAGCAGATCGCTACGCATTGCCGGGTCGCTGCTCGTCGCCCTGGCGCTTGTCGCGGGCGGAGCAACGTTCGCCATCCTTACCGGGCTGACCCCGATCGAGCCGGACGAAGAGGTGGTCTCCGCCTCTCTCGTCATCAACCTCATCCTGGTTGCGGGCCTGACGGCGATCGTCGCGACCGAGGTCGGCAGACTGCTGATCGCGCGGCGCCGGGGAATCGCGGGCGCGCGTCTGCATCTCCAGATCCTCAGCCTGTTCGCGCTGATGGCGGTGGTGCCGGCGGTGCTCGTCGCGGTCGTTGCCACCGTCACGCTCGACCGGGGCCTGGACACGTGGTTCTCGGAGCGCACGCGCACGATCATCCAGACCTCGCTCTCCGTCGCCGAGGCCTATCTGCGCGAGCATGGACAGGTGATTCGTGCCGATCTTCTGGCAATGGCGACCGACATCGATCGCGCCGAGCCGATGTATCGCGAGGACCCAGAGCGGTTCGCGCAGTTCTTCAATGCCCAGGCCGCGATCCGGTCGCTTCCGGCAGCCTTCATCCTGCGCGAGGACATGTCCGTGGTGATGCGCGCCGACATCCCGGTACAGCGGGAGTTCCTGATGCCGCCCGAGAACGCCGTCGAACAGGCGATGAACGGCGAGGTCGTGGTGATCGCACCTGGCATCTCGAACCAGGTCGGCGCCATCGTCCGTTTGCAGAAGTACGACGGCGCGCTGCTCTATGTGGCGCGGTCGGTGGATCCGCTGGTGATCAACTATCTGCGGTTGGCGCAGGCGAATGTCGCCGAGTTCTCCAGTCTCGAGCGGCGCCGCTTCGGCGTGCAGGTAGCCTTCGCGCTGATGTATGTTGGATTCGCGCTGATCCTGCTGCTCTCGGCGGTGTGGATCGGCATTGGCTTCGCCAATCGGCTGGTCTCGCCGATCCGCAGGCTGATCGGGGCCGCAGACCAGGTTTCGCACGGCAATCTGTATGTCCAGGTGCCGGTCCGGCCGGAGGAGGGGGATCTGGCGAGCCTCGGTCAGACCTTCAACAAGATGACGACGCAGCTGCGCTCGCAGCGCGATGAGCTGCTGGAAGCCAATGCCGAGCTGGAGGAGCGCCGCCGCTTCATCGAGGCGGTGCTGGCTGGTGTTCCGGCCGGCGTGCTCGGCGTCAGCGACACCGGGGAGATCACGCTGGCCAACCGATCGGCGGCGTTGCTGCTCGAGTCCGCCCAGGACGACCTGGTGGGGACCGCAATCCAAGATATCCTTCCCGAGCTCCAGCCCTGCGTCGAGCAGGCGCGCCAGCAGCCCAACAGGCTAGTGCAGGACCAGATCATGATCCGGCGGTCGGGCCGCGAGCGGACGATCGCGGTGCGAATCGCCGCGGAGCGGTCTGCCTCCGGCGGCTTCGGATTCGTCGTCACGCTCGACGACATCACCGAGCTGGTGACCGCGCAGCGCAGCTCCGCCTGGGCCGACATCGCCCGCCGTATTGCCCACGAGATCAAGAATCCCCTGACGCCGATCCAGCTCTCGGCCGAGCGGCTGCAGCGCAAGTATGGCAAGGTGATCACCACCGACCGCGATGTCTTCGACCAGTGCACCGATACGATCATCCGCCAGGTTGGCGACATCGGGCGTATGGTCGACGAGTTCTCCGCGTTCGCCCGGATGCCAAAGCCGGCCATGGAGTCGACGGATATCGGCGAGGTGGTGAAGCAGGCGACCTTCCTGATGGGGGTCGGCAATCCCGGAATTGCCATCAAGCTCGACAGTCCGGAAACGCCGATGATGGCGTTGTGCGACCGGCGGCTGATCTCGCAGGCCGTGACCAATATCATCAAGAATGCCAGCGAGGCGATCTCGGCCGTCGAAGACGTGCACGCCCGGGGCGAGGGGCTGATCGAGGTATCTGTGAAGGATATCGGAGGCTGGGTTGCAATCGACGTGATCGACAACGGTGTCGGTTTGCCGAGCCAGAACCGTCATCGCCTGCTCGAACCGTACATGACGACGCGGGAGAAGGGGACCGGACTCGGACTGGCGATCGTGGCGCGCATCATGGAGGAGCATGGCGGCAGGGTGGAACTGGCGGATGCTCCATCGGTTGCCGACGGCGGCCGCGGCGCTTGGGTGCGGCTGACCTTCCCTCGTTTCGCGCGTGCCGCTACCCAGCAGGCGGACGGAACGGCAGAAAGGCAAGAGACCGCCCTCGTGGAGCGGCGGGCGGAGCAGGGTTAGATGGCGAAGGACATTCTCATCGTCGACGACGAGGCCGACATCCGCGATCTGGTCGCGGGAATCCTGGAGGACGAGGGATTCGCCGCACGATCGGCCGCCAACAGCGATCAGGCGCTGGCAGAGATCCAGGCGCGCCGGCCCTCCATGGTCTTCCTCGACATCTGGCTGCAGGGAAGTCGTATGGACGGCCTGGAGCTACTGGACGCCATCAAGAGCGAGCATCCAGACCTGCCGGTGGTGATGATCAGCGGTCATGGCAACATCGAGACCGCGGTTTCGGCGATCAAGCGCGGCGCCTACGATTACATCGAGAAGCCGTTCAAGGCGGACCGACTCGTCCTGGTCGCGACGCGCGCCCTGGAGACGCTGCGGCTGCGTCGCGAGGTGCAGGATCTGAAGAAGCGCTCTGTCGACGCCGGCCAGCTTATCGGCCGCTCCAGCGTCATGAACCAGTTGCGCAACGCCATCGAGCGCATCGCGCCGACCAACAGCCGGGTGCTGATCTCGGGTCCTTCCGGATCCGGCAAGGAGCTGGCCGCCCGCACCCTGCACGCGCTGTCGGCGCGGTCCGGAGGTCCGTTCGTGGTGATCAACGCGGCCACGATCACGCCCGAGAACATGGAGGTGGCGCTGTTCGGCACAGAGACCGCCGAAGGGCGCCGGATCGTCGGCGCGCTCGAGGAGGCGCATGGCGGAACCCTGTTCATCGATCAGGTTGCCGACATGCCGCGCGAGACGCAGAGCCGGATCCTGCGCGTCCTCGTCGATCAGAATTTCCAGCGCGTCGGCGGTTCGACGCGTGTCCATGTGGATGTTCGGGTGATTTCTTCGACCAGTCGCGATCTCGAGGTCGAGGTCCGCGAAGGGCGGTTCCGGGAAGATCTCTTCCACCGGCTGAGTGTGGTACCGGTACGGGTGCCGGCGCTGGCCGAACGTCGCGACGACATTCCCGAGCTGATCGACTTCTTCATGCGGCAGATTTCCGCCTCTTCGGGCCTGCCGCCGCGGCGCATCGGCGCCGACGCGATGGCGGTGCTGCAATCGCACGACTGGCCGGGCAATGTGCGCCAGTTGCGCAACAACGTGGAGCGGCTGATGATCCTCGCCGGCGGGGATCCATCGGCGGTGATCACGGCCGATCTCCTGCCGGCGGAAGTCGGCGCCTCGCTGCCGCCGGCGCCGGGCAACAGCCGGGCCGAGGAACTGCTGGCGCTACCGCTGCGCGACGCACGCGAGATCTTCGAGCGCGAATATCTGATCGCCCAGATCAACCGGTTCGGCGGCAACATTTCCCGCACGGCGGAGTTTGTCGGCATGGAGCGGTCCGCGCTGCACCGCAAGCTGAAGAGCCTCGGCGTAGGCTAATCGGCGGAAAAGCGGTATGACACCGCTGCCGAAGCGCAACCGCTCGGCTGCGCGGGCGCAATCGGGGACGAAGACACATGAAGGTCGTGATTTCGGGCGCCGGCCAGGTCGGCTTCGGCATTGCGGAGAAGCTCGCTGCCGAAGGAAACGATGTCTCGATCATCGACAACTCTCCAAGGCTGATCCAGTCGATCACCGAATCGCTGGACGTCAGGGGCTTCGTCGGACATGGCGCACATCCCGACGTTCTGTCCCAGGCCGGGATCGAGCAGGCCGACATGCTGATTGCCGTCACGCTGCATGACGAGGTCAACATGGTCGCGTGCCAGGTGGCACATTCGCTGTTCTCCGTCCCGACCAAGGTGGCCCGCGTGCGCGCGCAGAGCTACCTGGCACCACACTGGCGGGACCTGTTCTCGCGCGATCATCTTCCGATCGACGTCATCATCTCGCCGGAGGTCGAAGTCGGCGAGATGGTGCTGCGCAGGCTCGCACTTCCGGGTGCTTTCGACACCGTGACGTTCGCGGACGGCAAGGTGGTGGTCGCGGGCGTCTATTGTGACGAGAATTGCCCGATCGTCGATACACCACTCCACCAGCTGACCGATCTGTTCCCCGATCTCAAGGCCATCGTCATCGGCCTGCAGCGCGGCGACCGCTTCATCGTGCCGTCCGGCCAGGACCAGATTCTGGTGGGCGATATCGCCTACTTCGCCGCCGACCGCGACCAGGTCCGCCGGACTCTCGGCATCTTCGGACACGAGGAGGAGGCAGCCTCGCGTGTGGTGATTGTCGGCGGTGGCAACATCGGCTTCTACGTCGCGCGCGAGATCGAGGCCCGGCAGCGCAGCACCCGCGTCAAGGTCATCGAATCCTCGCGCGACCGCGCCGTGGCGATCGCCGACGAACTGAAACGCACCGTCGTCCTGCATGGCAGCGCCTTGGACGAGGATCTGCTGCGTGAGGCAGATGTCACCGATGCCGATACCGTCGTTGCCGTCACCAACAACGATGAGGTCAATATTCTCGCCTGTGTCATGAGCCAGCGCCTGGGGGCCTCGCGCAGCCTGTGCCTGATCAACAATCGCGGCTACCCGGACCTTACCCGGTCGCTCGGCATTTCGGCCTATGTCAATCCGCGCCAGATCACCGTCTCCAAGATCCTTCAGCACGTACGGCGGGGCCGCATCCGCGCCGTGCATTCGGTACAGAATGGCGCGGCGGAGATCATCGAGGCCGAGGCGCTAGAGACATCACCCCTGCTCGGCAAGCCGCTGCGCGAGCTCGACCTGTTCGACGGCATCCGGATCGGCGCCATCTACAGGGCTGGGAAGGTGATCACGCCGCGCGGCGACACGCAGATCCAGCCACATGACCGCATCGTCATGTGTGCGCTTGCCGACCAGGTGCGCCGTGTCGAACAGATGTTCCGGGTGAGCCTCGAGTTCTTCTGAGCGACGCCCGCGCTGATGATTCCGGTCGTCTACGTCTTTGCATACTTCCTAGCGGCCATGTCGCTGTCACTGATCGTCCCGGCCATCGTCGCGGCGGGACTGGGGGAGGGGGCGCAGGTCGTCGATTTCCTGATCAGCACGGTGCTGTGCATATTCGTCGCCGGCGCGATGATGCTCAGCCTCAGCGGCCGCGAACGGCGGCTGCGGCCCGCGCAACGCTATCTGCTCGCCCTGATGCTGTGGACCTTCTTGCCTTTGGTCGGCGCGCTGCCGCTGTTTCTGGGCGCGGTTGGCCTGTCGCCGAACGACGCCTATTTCGAGGCCGTTTCGGCGCTGACGACCACGGGGGCGAGCGTGCTGCCTGCGCCGGAGCGGCTGCCGCGCTCGATCGTGCTCTGGCTCGGCATGATGCAGTGGATCGGCGGCGGACTGACGCTGCTCGTCGTCGTGCTGGCGCTGGCGCCGACCGGCGTGGGCGGCCTGCCGGAAACCCACGCCCGGATGATCGAGCACGGCGGATTGCCGGAGAAACGCCGGCTTGTGCTGGTCGTCCGGGATGTCTTTCCGATCTATCTCAGCGCGACCGCGCTGACCTTCCTGGCACTGGCGGCGACCGAACTCGACGCCTTCGAGGCCCTGGTGCTCGCATTCTCCAGCGTTTCCACCGGTGGCTTCACGCCGCGGTCGGTCGAGCTTGGCGAATACGTGTCCGACGCCGGACTGATCGTGATCATGCTTGCCATGCTGTATGGGGCGACCAATGTGCTGTGGCACCGCGACCTGCTGCAGTTGCGCCGTCGCCGCAACCTTGCCTACAGGGAGAGCCTGTGGATGATCGGCGCTTGCCTGGTGGTCGGGCTGATCGCTGGCTACCGGTATTTCGAGGCCTCCGGACGCGGTGTCTGGCTGGCCATGCGTGATGGCCTGTTCACCGCGACATCGCTGATCACCACCACCGGATTCGAGGTCAGATACGCCGGATTCGAAGTCTTCACGCTGGTCGTGGTCGCGACGGTCGTCGCGATCGGTGCGGCGAGCTTCTCCACGGGCGGGGGGATCAAGGTATTCCGGGTCGGCGCGATGCTGCTGCAAGGCGGCCGGGAACTGAACCGTCTCGTCTATCCGCACGGTGTGCGGCCATCGACGCTGGCTGGCCAAGCTTACGACATGCAGGTGATGAAGGCGATCTGGTCCGGGTTCCTCGCCTTTGTCCTGGCCGCCGTCGGCCTGTCGCTGATGGTCGCGGCTGAGGGAATTCCCTATGATGGTGCCGTCGTTGCGGCCCTGTCGGCCCTGTCCAATGCCGGTCCCGTCTACGCCAGCGACTGGGCGGGCGCTGGCTGGCCCGCCTATGCAGAGTTGGGGAGCGGGACGCGACTGATGCTGTGCGCCGGCATGATCCTGGGGCGGCTCGAGATTGTCGCAGTGCTCGGCCTGATCGTCTATGCGGCGCGGCGCGGATGAGAGTTGCACCTTGGCGCGGCCGGCCGCACCGTCGCCATACGATACTCTGGGGAGATCGCATCGTCATGTCCCGTGTCGCCTATGTGAATGGCCGCTACGTTCCGCACGCAGAGGCCTGCGTCCATGTCGAGGACAGAGGGTACCAGTTCGCCGACGGGGTCTATGAGGTCTGCGAGGTGCTCGACGGGCGCCTCGTCGACGAACGCCGCCACATGGACAGGCTGGAGCGATCGCTGAAGGAACTGCGAATCCGCGAGCCGATGTCGCGCGCCGCCCTCGGCCACGTGCTGCGCGAGACCGTCCGGCGCAACCGGGTCCGCGACGGCATGGTCTATCTGCAGATAACCCGCGGCGTCGCCCGGCGCGACCATCCGTTCCCGAAGGGGGATGTAGCGCCTGCCGTCGTGGTCACCGCCCGTTCGATCGACCGACGCAAGGGCGGCAAGGCGGCCGAGCAAGGCATCGCCGTCATCACGGTTCCAGACAATCGCTGGGAGCGCGTCGACATCAAGACAGTATCGCTCCTTCCCAACGTCCTCGCCCGACAGGCGGCAGAGGAGGCTGGCGCCGCCGAGGCCTGGTTCGTAGACCGCGATGGCTGTGTCACCGAAGGCTCCTCGACCAATGCCTGGATCGTCGACATCGACGGACGGCTGATAACCCGGCCCGCCGATCGCGGCATACTGAGAGGCATCACCCGGACAGTGGTGGTCGAACTCGCCCGGCGCGAGGGGCTCGAACTCGTCGAGCGGCCGTTCACCGTTGAGGAGGCGAAGCGGGCGCGGGAGGCCTTCGTCACCTCGGCGACGAAGCTGGTGATGCCGGTCGTCCGAATCGATGACGCGGTGATCGGCAACGGCAAGCCCGGTTCGATTGCCGGGCGGTTGCGGGATCTGTTTCACGGGGCCGCGGAAATCGCCTCGTGACGCGTGTGCAACGCCGCCGGCCTTGCAGGGGTGCACTGCAAAATCGTGCCTTGCCCTCCGGCATCATCTTACCATCTAATTCGGCAAGGATCGCAGGACGATCCGACAAGCACCGCGTGGTCAGCCACAAAAGGACCCGTCTGCATGCCGGCAGCGGGGCAAGAGGTAAAAGCAATGGCGGCGGAACGACATCAAAACCTCCAGGACACGTTCCTGAACTATGTTCGCAAGAACAAGACTCCCCTCACCATTTTCCTGGTCAATGGGGTCAAGCTTCAGGGCGTGGTGACCTGGTTCGATAACTTCTGTGTATTGCTCCGTCGGGACGGACATTCCCAGCTGGTCTACAAGCACGCCATCTCCACGGTCATGCCGAACCATCCGATCCAGTTGTTCGAGCCTGCCGAGGAGGGGGCTGCGGTCGGAGGTTGATTGACGCCGGTCGAGTCTGCTTCCCATAGCCCCGACGGGCGCCGGGACACGGGCCTCGCCCACGAGACGGCGAGGGCGCCGCTGCGCGCCTACGTTGTCGTACCGGAGGTGCGCACGCGCCAGAGCAGCGCGGGCGGTCCGCACGCACGATCGGCGCAGGCGCGTCTGGATGAGGCGGTCGGGCTGGCCCGGGCGATCGACCTCGACATTGTCGGTCAGGGGATCGTGCGCATAGCCGAGCCGCGGCCCGCCACGCTGATCGGTCAGGGTAAGGTGGAGGAGCTGAAGGGGCTGATTCTCGCGGAGGAGATCGGCCTTGTGGTTGTCGATGCGCCGCTGACGCCGGCGCAGCAGCGCAATCTCGAGAGGGCCTGGAACGCCAAGGTGCTCGACCGCACCGGCCTGATTCTCGAGATCTTCGGCGAACGGGCGCGGACGAGGGAAGGGCGGCTGCAGGTCGAACTTGCGCATCTCAACTGGCAGAAGAGCCGGCTGGTGCGATCATGGACCCATCTCGAGCGGCAACGCGGCGGTTTCGGCTTCCTCGGCGGCCCGGGTGAAACCCAGATCGAGACCGACCGGCGGCTGATCCAGGAGCGGATCGCCCGCATCGAGAAGGAACTGGAGTCGGTGCGCCGCACGCGCGGGCTGCATCGCGACAGCCGGCGGCGAGTGCCGTTCCCCGTCGTCGCGCTCGTCGGCTACACCAACGCAGGCAAGTCGACGCTCTTCAATCGTCTCACGCGGGCCGAGGTTCTGGCACGCGACATGTTGTTCGCGACCCTCGATCCGACGTTGCGGGCTGTGCGGCTACCAGGTGGGCGTCGTGTGATCCTGTCCGACACGGTGGGATTCATCTCCGATCTTCCCACCGACCTTGTCGCGGCCTTTCGGGCGACGCTCGAGGAAGTGCTGGAAGCCGATCTGATCCTGCATGTGCGCGACGTCTCCCATCCCGACAGCGCAGCCCAGGCCGCCGACGTGACGGCCATCCTTGACCGGCTCGGTGTCGATGCCGAGAGGAGCGGGCGCGTTCTGGACGTGCTCAACAAGGTGGATCTGCTCGATCCCGTCGAGCGGGGCAGGCTCGAAGCCTCGGCGGGCCGTCAGTCCGGTCAGGTGCGGCCGATCCTGATGTCGGCCGTCACGGGCGAGGGGGAGGCAATGCTGCTGGCGGCGATCGACGAACGGCTCAAGGGGGAGGTTGTCCATCGCAGCATCGATCTTGAGGCTTCCGACGGTGCGGCGGTCAACTGGATCTACGAACGCTGTACGGTGGTCGGGCGCAGCGACGATGCCGAGACCGGCCGAGTGCGTCTGGAGGTCGACATTCCGATTTCGCGGCGCGATGAGTTCGATCGCCGCTTTCCCACTTCAGGTGCCTGAACGGGCTCGGATCAGCGCCGATTCTCCGATCGCTTGGCATCCTGCCACAACCTGTCCATCTCCTCGAGGCCAAGGCGGGCCAGGGGTGTCTCGGCGGCCGCGGCACGCGCCTCGATATGGCGGAAGCGGCGCGTGAACTTGGCGTTGGCCTTGCGCAGGGCGGTCTCCGGATCAACCGACAGGTGGCGCGCCAGATTGGCGACCGCAAACAGCAAGTCGCCGACCTCTTCCTCCACCATCTGGCGATCCCCGGCCTTTGCGGCATCTTCGAGCTCACGAATTTCCTCGCGGATCTTGGCGATGACCTCACCGGCGGTCGGCCAGTCGAACCCGACAGTGGCGGCCCGCTTCTGGAGTTTCACCGCCCGGGTGAGAGCGGGAAGGGCGACGGGCACGTCGTCAAGCAGAGAGGCCGGCTCCGGCGCCGTTGCGGATCGCTCCGCCCGTTCGGCCTTCTCCGCAGCCTTGATGCCATCCCACAGCCGCTTCACGCCTGCGGCATCCGTGCGGACTGCGGTGTCAGGACCGAACACATGCGGATGCCGGCGGATCAGCTTGGCGGTGATGGCCTCGACGACGCCGCCGAAATCGAAAAGTCCGGCCTCCTGGGCCATTCGCGCATGAAACACGACCTGCAGCAGCAGGTCGCCGAGTTCATCCCGCAGATCCTCGACATCGCCGCGTTCGATGGCATCCGCGACCTCATAGGCTTCCTCGATCGTGTAGGGCGCGATCGTCGCGAAGCTTTGCTCAAGATCCCACGGGCATCCCGAACCGGGTGTGCGCAGCGCCGCCATGAGATCGATCAGGGTGCGGATGTCTCGTGATGGCGTCATTCGGTCGATCCGTGCGGCGTGGCGTTGGCGCCGCTATAGCAGAGCGTGGTCATTGGCGCGACCGCCGCGAGGGTCGGCTCGCGGGGGAAGCCGCGCCCCGCTCCATGCATATGAGTCGCATAAGATATATTATGGAACCAAAATCCCTGTCCGGGAGGGCGATCGCTGATCCCGGCGTGGCGGCGTTTCCATGCTCCGGAATGTCGTTTGCCCATGGGATTGCCACGATTTTCTCACGCGACGCCCCGATCGCCGCTGTCGATAGAATTTTAGTCAAGGCCTGCGCACGATCTTAAGGGCTGCCTGCCACGATACATCCGAGGGGCAATCGCAGCCGGCCGGATGAAGTCGAGACCCATGCCGCTTCCCTACGGATTGATCAGACGCGCCGGGCTGGGCGCGCACCTCGCGGCGATCATCGTCATGGCGATCATCCCGACCTCCATCCTTGTCGTCGAGTTCATTGATGCGAAGCGCCGCAACGCCATTGCGGAAGCCGAATCCAAGGTCGCTGCCATGGCGCAGGCCGCGGCAGCCCGGCATCGGCAGCAGATCGAGGCGCTCGGCGGCATGCTGCGGACGGCGGCGCTGGTGGTCGCTGACGACGATTTCCGGAACGACTGTCCGGCTGGTGGCGGTGCCTTCAGCACTGCGGTACAGCTCGGTCACGACGGGCGCCTGAGCTGCATGCCGCTCGACGCGGCCTGGCTGCCGGCGCCGACTCACCTGCAACCGGGCCCATCGGACGAGGTTGCCATCGGCTACCACGCCGTCGATGTCGGACAGGTGCGCGGTCTGCGGGCTGTGGCGCACGTCATTGGCGCGGATCGACGGGTGCACGTCGTCCATGCGGCGCTGTCCTTCGATTGGGCGTCCGAAATCGTCGCGCAGACCGATGTCGCCCACGATACTGTCATCTCGGCCCTGCATGGACCGAACGGTTCGCTTGTTGCGCGCCATCACCGTGACGGCGGGACAGGACTTGCGGGTCTGCCAGCGGATCGCCTGAAGGCGTTGTGGGCCGTCATGGCGACGGACATGACTGCGGCGCCGGTGGTGACCGACGTTGACGGCGTCGAGCGCATCTTCGGCCGAGCGAACGTGCCGGAGACGGGCATCGTGTTCCTTGTCGGTGTGTCGCGCGAGGAGGTCCTGTCGGCCGCGCAGCGCGAGATGGTCGCCGACCTGGCGATGCTCGGCGCTGGGCTGGCCCTGTTCGCACTCGTCGTGTGGTTTCTGCTGGAGCGGGGAATCCTCCGGTCGATCAGGCAGATGCGGGACGCCGCGGTGGCCACCGCGAATGGCGAGCTCGGCAAGCGGATCACCATTGCGCATGGGCCGGCCGAGCTGCGCGAGCTCGGCGCGGCCTTCAACGAGATGACTGAGCGGCTGGAACGCCTGGCAATGCATGATGCCCTGACCGGGCTCGCGAACCGGCGACTGCTGGCGGCGCGGTTCGAGGAGCTGATCGCCGACGGGCGACCGTTCGCGGCGCTCGAGGTCGATCTCGACGGGTTCAAGCCTGTCAACGATACCCACGGCCATGCCGTCGGCGACCGGATTCTGGCCGATGTGGCCCGCCGGATCCAGGAAGGACTGCCGACCGGCGCGATCGCCGCGCGGATTGGCGGTGACGAGTTCCTGGTTCTTCTGCCGGTGGACGGCACGGAGAGCCTGCGCGAAAAGACCATTGCCTTCACCGAGGCACTGCTCGATCGAATCGCCGCGCCCTACCCGCTGCGCAATGGCGGCTCGGTCAGTGTCGGAGCCAGTATCGGCATCGGTTTCTGGCCGCAGAACGGACGATCCGCCGAGACCTTGTTTCGCAATGTCGATGAGGCGCTCTACCAGGCGAAGCGGAGCGGACGCAACCGCGGCGTCTATGTCGTCTCGCCGGTCAGCCCGGTTGCCGCTGCCGACGACGGCGAGGCTGCCGCCTGATCAACCCCGGAACGCGATCGCGAGTCCGTCATAGGCGGGTTCGACGCCGGGAGGGAGCTGCGCCTTCAGCGTGGCATAGTCGAGGTCGACATGCATGTTGGTCAGGATCGCGCGCTTCGGCTTCAACCTGTCGATCCAGCCGAGCGCGTCGTTCAGGCTGAAATGGCTGATATGCGGCGCAAATCGCAGCGCATCGACGATCCAGACGTCGAGCCCGGTGAGCCTGTCGAGGCTCTCGTCGGGAATATCGCTGATGTCCGGCGTATAGGCGAGACCGCCGAAGCGGAATCCGAGTGCGACGGTCGGTCCGTGCAGGACCGGGAAGGGGTCGGCAACGATGTCGCCCCCCTCCCCGCCGATCACGACCGGCGTTCCCGGGACGATCTCGCGAGCCGTCAGGATCGGTGGATAGGGGCTGTCGTCGGGGGCAGTGAAGCAGTAAGAGAACCGCCTGGTGATGCGTTCCGCCGCCTCCGCCTCCATGTAGACGTCGATGCGCTTGCGGTTGTGAATGACGATCGGGCGCAGGTCGTCTATGCCGTGGGTGTGGTCGGCATGGTCGTGGGTCATCAGCACGCCATCGAGCCAGCTCACCTGCGCGTCAAGCAACTGTTCGCGCAGGTCCGGCGAGGTGTCGACAAGGACCGTGGTGCGCCCTGCCCGCCCGGTGCGCTCGACGAGGATCGAGCAGCGGCGACGACGGTTGCGAGGTTCGGCCGGATCGCACGCGCCCCAGCCGCCGGCCACGCGCGGAACCCCGGCGGACGATCCGCAGCCCAGAATCGTGGCGCGCCAGGTCATGAGGCTGAGACGGACTCGAATGGCGGCATCCGGCGGAACAGACGGAACGCGTTGGCGGTCGTCTGCCGCGCCAGCGTGTCGTAGTCGACGCCGCGGACTTCTGCGAGGATCCTGGCCGTGTCGACGACATAAGCCGGTTCGTTACGGTGGCCGCGGTGCGGCATCGGGGCGAGATACGGTGCGTCGGTCTCGACGAGCAGCCGGTCGACCGGAATCGACGCCGCGATCGCGCGCAGCTCGTGTGACCGCCGGAACGTGACAATCCCGGAGAACGAGACATACAGGCCAAGTTCGAGACCGGCCCGGGCGAGTTCGGCACTGGAACTGAAGCAGTGCAGGATCGCCTCGAACCGTCCCCTGGCCATTTCCTGGCGCAGGATCGCCTCGGTGTCGGCTTCGGCCTCGCGCGAATGGATGACGAGCGGCAGTCCGGTTCGGCGGGCCGCCTCGATCTGCAGCCGGAACCCCGCGAGTTGCGCGTCACGCGGCGCAAAGTCGTAGTGGTAGTCGAGCCCGGCCTCACCGATGGCGACTACCTTCGGATGGCGCGCCGCCTCCAGATAGTCCGCGAGCGTGGCGTCGGTCTCCTCGCCGGCATTGTGCGGATGCGTGCCGGCCGAGCAGAAGACGTCGGGATAGGTCTCGGCGACCGCCCTCACCTGGGCAAAGCGGCGGATACGGGTACAGATGGTGATCATCCGGCCGACGCCTGCCGCGCGAGCCCGGGCAACGACATCGTCGCGATCGTCCGCGAAATCGGGAAAATCGAGGTGGCAGTGACTGTCGACGATCATGCCGTCAGGCACCCTCGCCCGTCTCGACGTAGCGCGGGAACACCGGCGTCGGCGCCGGCAGCACCGCGCCCGGTACGAGGCGCCCGGCCGCGCCGAGATCTGCGAAGCGCCGGGCGCCGGGGGGCGCGCCGACGCTGTCGAGCAGCCGCGCCGCCGCCGTCGGCGTCACCGGCTGGATCAGAATACCGATCTGGCGCAGGACCTCGGCGGTCACGTACAGCACGGTCGCGAACCGCCCGGGGTCGGTCTTGCGCAGTGCCCAGGGCTCCTGGGCGGCGAAATACCGGTTGGCGTCGCCAACGGCAGCCCAGATGTCCGAGAGGACGATGTGAAGCTGCTGCTGCGCCATCGCGGCACGTGCCTTGGCCAGCAATCCGTCAGCAGTGGCAAGCATCGCCTCGTCGTCAGCCGACAGCACGCCGGGCGCGGGGAGCCGTCCCTCGCAATGCTTGGCGATCATCGACAGCGACCTCTGGGCGAGATTGCCGAGATCGTTGGCCAGGTCGGCATTGATGCGCTGGACGATGGCGTCGTGGCTGTAATTGCCGTCCTGACCGAACGGCACCTCGCGCAGGAAGAAGTAGCGAACCTGGTCGACGCCGTAGTGATCGATGAGCGCGAACGGATCGACCACGTTGCCGACCGACTTCGACATCTTCTCGCCGCGGTTGAACAGGAAGCCATGCGCGAAGACGCGCCTGGGAAGCTCGACCCCTGCCGACATCAGGAAGGCCGGCCAGTAGACCGCGTGGAAGCGGACGATGTCCTTGCCGATCACGTGAATGTCGGCCGGCCACCACTTGCGGAACTGTGCGCTTTCCGTCTCGGGATATCCGACCGCGGTGATGTAGTTGGTCAGCGCGTCGACCCACACATACATCACGTGCCGATCGTTGCCGGGAACCCTGACGCCCCAGTCGAAGGTCGTGCGGGAGACCGACAGATCCTGCAGGCCGCCCTTGACGAAGCTCACCACCTCATTGCGCCGCTCCGGCGGGGCGATGAAGTCCGGATTCGCCTCGTAATGAGCGAGCAGCCGGTCGCCATAGGCACTGAGACGGAAGAAATAGCTCTCCTCCTCCACCCATTCCACGGGCGAGCCGAGCGGTTCGCGGCGCACGCCATCCTCGCCGACCGTCGTCTCCGACTCGTCGAAGAAGGCCTCCTGCCGGACCGAATACCAGCCGGCATAGGTGTCGAGGTAGATGTCGCCATTGTCCACCATCCGCTGCCAGATCGCTTCGGAGGCCCGGTGATGTCGCCGCTCGGTGGTGCGGATGAAATCGTCATAGGTGATGTCGAGTCGGGCCCACAGATCCTTGAAGACGCCGGCATTGCGCGTGGCGAGCTCGAGCGGTGTGAGGCCCTGCCTCTGCGCGGTCTGCTGCATCTTCAGGCCGTGCTCGTCGGTTCCGGTCAGGAAAAACACGTCGGCGCCATCGAGACGGTGGAATCGTGCCAGCACGTCGGAGGCCAGGGCTGTGTAGGCATGGCCGATATGTGGAACGCCGTTCGGGTAGAAGATCGGCGTCGTGATGTAGAACTTTGAGGTCATGGAAGCGATCGGCCTCGCAGGGGTAGCCGGCCCGCCCGCGGCGGCGCCTAGACGCGGGCCGCGTCCCGGGCAGTCGCGGCGGAAACCAGCCTGAACACCGCCAGAAGGGTTTTGGTGCGGTCGAGCTTGAGACGTTCGGTCTCGTCGAGCACGCGGGTGACCTTTTCCCATACCTCCGCCCAGGGTGCAAGGCGAGCCACAGTTTCGCCCCGCGCGGTAGCAGCCTTGACGCGGGTGGAGATCCAATCGCGCACGAGCGTCACCATGATCGCATAGAGCTGCTCCTGTCCCCGCCGTCCAGCCGCTTCAGCGAGCGAGATCGCGGCAATGGGATCGTGCCGCGGCATCGACGCGAGGATCGTCTCGAGGGTGCGCAGGGGCTCGGCGATGTCGGCGGAGGCCATTTCGAGCGCAAGCCCGAGGCTCCCATCGGCGAGGCGGCTCGCGACATCCACCGTCGCGGCGTCATATCCGGCCGCGGCGAGCGCTCCGGCGACGAGCGCCTGCGGAAGCGGTCTGAGCTCGATGCGACGGCAACGCGAACGGATCGTCGGCGGCAGTCGGCCCGGCCGGTGCGCGACCAGCAGGAAGAGCGTGCGCGACGGTGGTTCTTCGAGGGACTTCAGCAGCGCATTGGCGGACTCCACGTTGAGATCATCGGCAGGATCGACGATCACGATGCGCCATCCGCCTGCGGCGGGCGTCGATCCGAGCAGGCGAACGAGGCGGCGCACCTGCTTGACCTGGATGACGGTCTTCAGGGCCTTTCCTTCCTCCTCGGCGATCCGCTCCAGCACCAGCAGATCGGGATGAGCCCGGGCGGCGACCTGATGTATGAGCGGATGGTCGCGTTCGAGCGACAGGTCGGCGGCACCGGCCACGGCCGGCATCGCCGGATCCGGGTGAGCCAGAACGAACCGCGCCATCCGGTAGGCGAGCGTTGCCTTGCCAATGCCCTGGGGACCCTCGATCAGCCAGGCATGATGCATCCGTCCCGACCGGTAGGCCTCGAGGAGCGCCTGCTCGGCGGCCGCATGGCCGAGCAGGCCTTCGGCCCTGTCGGAGGGCGCGAGCCGGAAGGAGGTCGGAACTTCCCCGGTCATGCCGTTCGCTCCACCTGCCTTGCATCCTCGAGTCCGAGGCGGTTGCTCACCACCCGCCACACCCGCTCGGCCACCTCGTCGGCGCTGCCCGAGGCGTCGATCACCACGCAGCGGTCCGGTTCGGCCGCGGCGATGTCGAGAAAGGCCTGACGGAGCTTGCGATGGGTATGAAGCCCCTCGTCCTCGAAGCGATCGCCCACCCCTCCCTCGGCGCGGGTTCTCGCGCGGGCACGGGCAAGGGCGATTTCCGGGTCGAGGTCGAGGATGATCGTCAGGTCGGGTTTCGTATCGCCGACCACCAGGTCCTCAAGCGCCGCAAGAACCTCCGTCGTCACCCCACCCAGGGCGCCCTGATAGGCGCGTGTCGAATCCGCGAAGCGATCGCAGACGACCCAGGCGCCTCTGGCCAGCGCAGGACGGACGAGCTCGGTGAGATGGTCGTCGCGGGCCGCGTTCATCATCAGCGCCTCGGCGAACGGGCCGAGCGCGGCAACCCTTCCCGAAAGCACCGCGCGGCGAATGGTCTCGGCACGTGGTGTTCCGCCCGGTTCACGGGTCTGAACGACGTCGAGCCCGCGCGCCCGAAGCCGTTCGACCAGCCGTTCGATCTGCGTGCTCTTGCCGGTCCCCTCGCCTCCTTCGAAGGTGATGAAGCGGCCGGGTTGCATCGGCCTATGGTCTAGCGGTTGGTTGCGGCGTCGACGCCGGAATGGATCAGCTCGACCACCATCTGATAGGCGGCATCGAGCGCGCGGCTGTACAGGGGACCGACATCGACATCGCGGGTGGCAAAGACCGGCGCCGTGCCGATGAGCTGGTCATCATTGAAGACCTGGAACTCTCCGACGCGCTGGCCCTCGGCCACCGGGGCCCGCAAAGGCCCCAGGTAGACGATCCGCGCCCTCAGCTTCGAGCGTACTCCACGCGGTATCAGCACCTCGATCGGCTGATGCCCGGCGACCGGCACGCTGCCGATCTCGCCGCCATAAACGCCGATGGAGCCGACCGGCTCGCCGGCGGCGAACAGCGCCAGCTTCTCGAAGGATCGCGCCGCCCAGCCCAGCAGCTTCTGGACCTCGGAGAAGCGTTCGTTACTGGTCTTGAGCCCGTTGACGGCGACGATGATGCGTTGACCGTCCAAAACAGCCGAGGCGATCATCCCGAATCCGTCCGTCTCGTCGTATCCGGTCAGCAGCCCGTCGACCCCGATCGTCTGTCCGATCAAGGGATTCTTGTTGGTCTGCCGGATCTTGTTCCAGGTGAATTCAGGCTCCGAGAACAGCCTGTAGAGGTCCGGATATTCGTTGATGACATGCCGGGCGAGGGTCACGAGGTCGCGTGTCGACATCGTCTGGCGCGGTCCGTCGCGCTCCGGCAGCCCGGTCGCGTTGACGAACGTGCTGTGCGTCAGGCCGAGTTCGCGTGCGCGCTGGTTCATCAGCCCGGCGAAGGCAGCCTCGCTGCCGGCCATGCCCTCGGCGATGGCGATGCAGGCGTCATTGGCGTTCTGCACCATGATGCCGCGCAGCAGATCCTCAAGTCGTACGTTTGACTTGACCGCGGCGAACATCGTGGAGGTCCTCGATGGCGCGCCGCCACGTCGCCAGGCGTTTTCCGAGATGAAGAACTCGTCATCGAGCGACAGCCGCCCTTCCTTGATCGCCTGGAAGGCGAGTTCCAGCGTCATCAGCTTGGCCATGCTGGCGGGGGCCAGCGGCGTGTCGGGGTTCTTGCTGATCAGGATGGTGCCCGTGGCATCATCGATCATGTAGGCCGATGGCGCCGCCGTCTCAAGTGGCTGAGCCTGCGCTATCGGGCTTGCGGCGACAACCAGGCCAAGCAGGACGACCGCCGCACGCGCGAAGACGGCATTCCAGGGGCGACGGTCGGGGCGATGCGTCCTGGCTGTCCAGTGCACTGACATCTCGCGGTTGGCGTCCGTTCGGCGTCGAAGCCCGTGATACCAATCCGCCCCCTTGCGGTAAAGCCGCGCCGGCCGTCCGGAGTGCGGCGGGAAGCTAGTGGATCGAGTCTAACACTTCGCGCCCTCGTTTGACGGCGGCGATGATTTTGTCGGGATCGGCGGCCCAGATGAAGGGTTTGGGGTCACGGTTGGCCTCGTCGAGATAGCGGTTGATGGCGGCCTGGAGATCGACGACCGAACGGAAGACCCCTCGCTTCAATCGCCGCTTGGTGAGCGTGGCGAAGAAGGTCTCGATCGCGTTGAGCCAGGAGCATGAGGTTGGGGTGAAGTGGAAGGTCCAGCGGGGATGTCTGGCGAGCCAGGCGCGGACCCTGGGATGCTTGTGGGTGGCATAGTTATCGAGGATGGCATGGATCAGTTTTCCGGCCGGCACCTCGGCCTCGACCGCGTTGAGGAAGCGGATGAATTCCTGATGGCGGTGGCGCTGCATGTTGCGGCCGATGACCGTGCCGTCGAGAACATTGAGCGCGGCGAACAGGGTCGTGGTGCCGTTGCGCTTGTAGTCGTGGGTCATGGTGTCTGCCCGCCCCTTCTTCATCGGCAGGCCCGGCTGGGTGCGGTCGAGCGCCTGAATCTGGCTCTTCTCGTCGACCGAGAGGACCACCGCATGCGCCGGCGGGTCGACATAGAGGCCGACGATGTCCCTGAGCTTGGGGACGAAGTCGGGATCGTTGGAGAGCTTGAAGTGGCGGGTTCGGTGGGGCGCCAGGCCGTGGGCCCGCCAGATGCGCTGCACCGAGGAGGCGCTGATGCCGACCGTCTTGGCCATGGCCGGTGCCGTCCAGTGGGTCGCCTCGTGCGGCGGCGCGGTCGCGGTCAGGGCGATGACCTTGTCGATCACCGCCTGTTCGAGCGGCTTGATGCGCGATGGCCGGGTCTTGTCGCGCAGCAGGCCCTTCACCCCTTCTTCGGCGAAGCGTTCCTGCCAGCGCCAGACGCAGGTCTTCGACTTCCCTGTCCGGCGCATGATCTCGAACGTGCCGAGGCCGTCGGCCGACAACAGCACGATCCTGGCCCGCCAGGCGTGCTTCTGCGGAGCGTTGCGGTTGCCGACGATCGCCTCCAGCCGGCTGCGATCGGCGGCGGTGAGGGTGATGGAAATCCCGGGGCGCATGGCCCAGACTCGCATGCGCCGCCGCTCGAGGGAATCCCTCTCCGGATTCAAATGTCAGACGTGATCCACTAGCGCTGCGGCAGTGGCTCGGGCGCGAGCGGCAGCGACGAGATCACAAGGACGATGTCCCGGCCGTCATCGAAGGCGGCGAAGGCGCCGAAGATCTCCGAGGACGCGACCGGTGGCGACGTGTAGCCCGACACCCACCGGTAGGTGACATTGCCGCCGACCGGGACCTGCGGCGTCGGCGTTGGCGACGCGGGGGCCGTCCCAAAGGCGGCCGGCGTCGGCTGTGTGAAGCCCATCTGCGGCACAGGCGCCAAGGCTTGCGGTGCCTCTGCGCCGCCGTCGAGCGCGGCGACCTGAGCCGGTGCCTGTGCAGGTGTCGGGACGGATGGCTGCACAGGTACCTGGGCGGGCACCTGAGGGGCCGTGGCCAGCATCACCGGCGCGACCGGCTGCCCGTCATATCGGACCGTCGTCGTCAGCCATTGGCCATCGTTGCCATCCAGCGGCGCCGCCCCCACGTACTGGACGCGCACCTTGGCCGTCCCGGTGTGCTTGAATTCCAGCACTTCGGCCGTACGTTTCGACAGGTCGATCAGCCGATCGTGCGCGAACGGGCCGCGGTCGTTGATACGCACGACCACCGACTTGCCGTTCTCGAGATTGGTGACCCTGGCATAGGTTGGCAGCGGCAGTGTCGGATGAGCCGCGGACAGGGCTGTGGAATCGAAGATTTCGCCATTGGCGGTGCGGCGGCCATGGAAATCACCACCGTACCAGGATGCGAGACCGATCTCGTCGTAACCCGGATCCTCACGCGGCACGAAGGTCTTGCCGGCGATCCTGTACGGCTGGCCGAGCTTGTAGGTGCCGCCGCCGCTGGGCACCGGCGCTCCGACCGGCACGACGCGCGGACTGGCGGTCACGCCGAGCTTGTTGTTCGCGGTGGTGGCAGTGCAGCCTGCCAGCACGGCAGCGATGATCGCCATCGCGGCGCAACCGGCCAGACGAGACCCGGACGGCAGCGCCCCGGAAGGGCCGCGCGGCCGTTCTCGTCGCCCAATCGGGGCGGCCATCGCCAGCGAGCCGATTGTCCCCCGTCCCGTCTTCATCTACCCCGTCCGCTCGGGCACCGCCCCCGCCCACGGGACCGATACCCCTCCCCCGCATCGTCTGCGACGACTCTGCCACAACCAGCTTACAGCGCCGTAAACCGCACTGCAAAATCCGTGATCCAACCCGACGAGCCGTCGCGCGCGGATCTTCGATCCGATCCTTGGTCCGCCGAAAATGCGGCCTAACTGCGGCAGGGCGCCATCGGAGAGGCGCCGGCGCGGGCGCCGTTCGAGGCGGGGGTGCCGGGCGGCTCAATCATCGATGCGCGCGGTTCCCGCGAGGCCGTCGTCGCGCTGCCAGGCGAGTTCGTTTGGCCCCTGTCGCACAAGCGTGAAGCAGTATCGGCGGCCGTCGTACCAGGACTGCCATTGTTGGCAGAGACGATCGCCTTCCACCCACCAGCGGCCGGTGTCGGTCGGACGCATCAGCCGGCCGAGGCCGAGCGCCTCGCCGCTGCCGTCGACGATGCCACCCGGACGATAGTACAGCGGAAATTCCCCGCCGAATGGCGTGCGCAGATATACCCTCTTGCCGCTGATCGTTCTGGCGATCTCGGCGGCCGTCATCGGCGCATCGGCGCGGGGCCGGCTGTCATCCACCGCCAGCATGATCGCAATCGCCGCAATGGCGGCAACACGCGCAGGACGTACCATCCCGACTTTCTCCCTGATCCGCTCGCCGATTACGCTTGCGCCTCCGGGCTGGATCTTCCCTGAGGTGGCGTTCTCCAGGGCGGCGGCGCATATCGTGGCGGATGCGCCGGCACGGTCACGCCGTCGCACGCCACGAGACGGAACGGGCGGGTCGCCGCCCTCGCCCCGCCACCGCCGTCGGGGGTTTCTCGGTCCGGAGAAGTCTGCTACGCGATCGAATCTGCTGCCTGGGATGGGTGGCCGAGAGGTTGAAGGCACCGGTCTTGAAAACCGGCAGGCGGGAAACCGCCTCGTGGGTTCGAATCCCACCCCATCCGCCACCTGCCCCTGGGTACGATCCGGAGACATGGGTAACAGTTCGTACCTGAGACATGGGTGACACCCTCGTGCCGAACGGGGTGTCGATGGTCTGCAAGGTCCTCTGTTCCAGGTCGATGTATCCCAGATCGTAGCGCATGAAGCTGACGAGTCAGATGCCGTCGTCGACTTCGGTGAGTCCCAATTTCTGGCCGGCGAGCACGGTCGAGACGTTGATCTTCCTTCTTGCCATGCAGATGCGGCCGCATGCGGTGACGAGGATGTCCCTGTCGTGGAAGGGATACTCGATATCAGGCAATCCCTGATAGGGCCTTGAAGACGGTGCATAGGCTTCGGCCGGCGTCTTCATGGCGAGCGCGTCGTGGGGACGTT
>Ga0209909_100378_pt1 | contig 33384 bp, 27 predicted proteins | sample FECB22metaG_FD_188302 | JGI IMG/M metagenome (GOLD analysis project Ga0209909, IMG submission 188302) | Cyanobacterial communities from the Joint Genome Institute, California, USA - FECB-22 (SPAdes) (version 3) | ecosystem: Environmental > Aquatic > Thermal springs > Hot (42-90C) > Microbial mats... | reverse complement strand
GATGCGCGAGTCGCCGGCCGTCACCGCCGTGAATGTCAGCCTGGATACCAGCAAGCTGGACGAATTCTACGATGCCATAAAGCGCCTGCCGATGGTAGCGGGGCTCGCGCTGCAGCGCCTGTCGTTGGTCAATTTCCGCAAGCAAATGGCGGTGACGGTGACGACCATGGCAAGCATCTACACCGGACTTGCCGCCCTTATTGCCTTTGGCGTGGTCTACAACAGCGCCCGGATCTCGCTGTCGGAGCGAGCCCGCGAACTGGCCAGCCTGCGCGTTCTGGGATTCACCCAAGCCGAGGTCCTGCGTATCCTTCTCCTCGAACTCGCGCTGCTCGTCGTGCTGGCGCAACCGCCCGGTTGGGCCATCGGCTACGGTCTGGCGTGGTTGCTGGAGACCAGGATGGCGGGCGACGTCATGAGAGCGCCCCTGATCGTCGACCATTTCACCTATGCGTTGGCCAGTGGATTGGTCATGGCGACAGCCTTGTTGTCGGCGTTCGCTGTGCGTGAACGCGTGCGACGGCTCGATCTCGTCAGCGTCCTCAAGACCAGGGACTGAAGCATGAAACCCATTCTTCTTAAGCGGGCGGGTTGGGTCGCCGGCATATTGCTCGCGACATCTGCAACCGTCTGGTTTGCCTGGCCGGCGCCGGTCGGGGTCGATCTGGCGATCGCGACGCGAGGCCCAATGGAAGTGACTGTCGACGACGACGGCAAGACCGAGGTTGCGCATGTTTACGCCGTGTCAGCGCCGATCGCCGGCAAGGTCCTCAGGATATCGCATCCGGATGGGACCTACGCCGTATCCCGACACGTGGGCGATCAGGTCATCGCCAACGAGACGGTGGTTGCCGTGATGCAGCCGACCGTGCCGAGCTTCATTGACAGTCGCTCGCGCGGCCAGCTCGAGGCGGAGCTGGTTGCGGCGGAGGCCTTCATAACGCAGGGCGAGGCCGAGGTGCGCCGCCTTGAGGCCGCGCTTGCCTTTTCGCGGCACGAGCTGCAGAGGGCCGAGGCGCTGGCTCGGACGCAGAACATCTCCGCCCAGGCGGTCGACAAGGCACGCTTCGAGGTTGATACCAACGAAGCAGCGCTGGCGAGCGCGAAAGCCCAGGTCGACCTGCGTCGCAGCTTGCGCTCCAGCGCCGCTGCCCGCCTCATCGATCCGTCGAGCACGCCTGCTCTGGCCGAGGGCGCCTGCTGCGTCCAGATCCGCGCCCCGGTGACCGGCCGCATCCTGAAGATCATCCAGGAAAGCGAGGCGGTCGTTCAGACTGGCGCCCCCTTGATGGAAATCGGCGATCCGCTCGACCTCGAAATCGTGGTGGACCTTCTGTCGACCGACGCTGTCCAAATCCAACCGGGGGCGATAGTGCGCATCGATGGCTGGGGTGGGCCGCCTCTGCAGGGGCGCGTGAGGCGCATCGATCCTGCGGGCTTTCTCAAGGTGTCAGCGCTCGGCATTGAGGAGCAGCGGGTGCGCACGACCATCGATCTCGTCGGCTCCCCCGATGCCTGGTCGCGCCTGGGTCACGATTTTCGAGTGACGGTGCATGTTACTGTATGGCAGAGCGACAGCGCTCTTGCAGTCCCGATTGGCGCGCTCTTTCGCAAAGGTGACGACTGGGCCGTATTCACGGTGCGCGACAACCGGGTGCGCACGACTATTGTCCAGGTTGGCCATCGGAACAATCGCCAGGCCGAGATCCTGGCCGGCTTGTCGGCTGGCGACGCTGTCGTGCTTCATCCAAGCGACCGCGTCATTGAAGGCACCCGAGTTGCCACGAGGCAGCAGTAACAAAAGTGGTCTTTGTTGAGCTGCGCGTGTCGTGGACGTTTAGCGTCGGTGCCGACGCCCAGTCTCGGTCCCGCAAGGCTGCTTCGTGAGGCGACGCCTCTCTTAAGTCGTCGAACCGCCGCCGACCTCTGCGAAGGATTACAACCATCCAATCTTCGCGCAACCCCTGGTTAAGGATCACACACGTACATTCGCCCTGTCTGATGCCCGGTCCGCCGCGAATTGAGGCGGCAGATATCATTTCATCGCAAGCATCCGGGTCCCGTATTGCTGCCGTGCTGGTGACTAAGCCAGAGGCAGATGAATGGTCGACAGCAAAGGACGCGGGCGATGGATTTGATGGATCTCCGCTATCTGTCGATCGCGGTCGAAACCGGCAGCTTTTCGAGCGCCGCCCAATCGCTCGGCGTCAAGCCTTCGACGATCAGCAGGCGCATCGTCCGCCTGGAGGATGAGCTCGGCGTTACAATCTTCGAGCGCGGCGCTTTCGGGATTCGCCTTACAGCAGCCGGTCGGCAGGTCATGGTGCCGGTCAGGCGAACTCTCGATGGCCTCGACAGCGTGCTGCAGGTCGGCAAGAGCAGCGGCGCGGGAATGACCGGCCATGTTCGGTTGGGGGTTCGGATGCCGCCCGTCGGGCAGCAGCTCCAGGCCCTGCTGGCGACTTGGCGCAACCAGCATCCCGATGTGGTTCTTACCCTTCATGAGTTAAACGACCACCAACTCTCTGCGGCCTTGGTGGAGCGCACCGTGGATGCCGCTTTCGTGACGACGCATGCACTCCGGCGCGGCGCTACCTCTATCCCTATCTATCGAGAACCCCTCTTCGCAGCGCTTCCGAACGGGCACACCCTTACCTCCTACGAGTCGTTAACGTGGACTCTATTGCGCGGCCAGACCCTTCTCACTCAAGGATGGGACGACAGTCATTCAGCGCGCGAGTTCTACGCCTCTCTTTTAGGAGACGAGGTGAAGTTCTCCGCCCATCCTGCGAGCAAGCAATCGGTGATGGCCCTCGTCGGCGCGGGGTTCGGCATAACGCTGGCCGGGCGAAGCCAGGCGGAGGTCGTGTTTCCCGGCGTGATCTATAAGCCGATTGTCGAAGACGACGCCTGGGTGCAAGTCGAGTTGGCATGGCGGCCAACGACTGAAGATGCTGCGGTTGGCCGGTTCGTGGCGTTCATGCGCGACGAGGCACGGTCACGCAGATTGCTTTGACCGTGTCCGCCGCAGCTTCGCGAAGGCGCGATCTGTCGCCATGAAGCGGGCCAGCATCGGCGGGACAAGCTTCGCCGGTTCGACCGTCGCTTTGCCAGTGCCTTGTCCGATTGCCTCACCATAGACAACCAGATCACGGTGCACCGAGGCAGGCAGGTCGATGGTGAGTCGCACAGGCTTATCATCTTCGATCGAATTCAGCTTCAGTTTCGGCATAGGGCTCTCCTCAGCCGCCGTAGGGCTCGAGCACGAGATCGCGCGTGACCAGGACGCGAACCGGAAAACCCGGCGGGATGGTGATGGTGGGTTGGACGTTGAGGGAGCCGCCGACGATGCGCTGGCCGATCTGGTTGATGCTATCCGCCCCGCCGCGACGAATGGCTCGGATCAGGTCGTCTTCGCTGCCGCTGCTGCCGACCTCTGATCCGATGCTCAGCAGCGTCGAGAGGATAGCCGATCAAGCCGAAGCCGAGTCCGACGCCAATGAGAACAAGCGCCACGGGATAACCGCTGAAGAGCAGCAAGGCCAACGTCAGGACCATGAACAGTGCGAGGTTGTCGATCAGGAAATCCATCGCGCTCCCCCCCTGCGCCAGCCGTGCCCTTGCTAGCCGCGTTGATATTCGCTGCTGGCCGGCGCCGGGCCAGCCGCGCGCCGGGCAAGAAACATCGCATTGCGGGTGGCGACGGATAGGCCGGCAAGCAACAGAAGGAGGCCGCCCACCGGCAGCGCGGACTTGATGATCCAACGCATCGGCAGGCCAAGCGGCGCGCGTGCACGCTCCATCGTGTCGAAGGAGTTCAGCGTGAGCTCGCCGCCATGGACGATGAGCACCATGCAGAATGGAATCAGGACCAGCAGACAGCTGAACAGCTCAATCCAGGCGCGCGTGCGCAGCTTGAGGCGGTCTCGCAGGATGTCGATTCGCACATGCGCATCGCGCAGGTAGGAATAGCCGAGGCCGAGCATCACCACGGCGAGGAAGAAGTGCCACTCAAGCTCCTGCAGCCGGGTCGAGCCGACGTGAAAGAACTGCCGGCCAATCATGTCGTAGACCGAGACGGCGATCAGCGGGATGAGGGTGATCCAGGCGATAAGCGCCCCGAACCAGATGATGCCGCGCTCCAAGATGCGGCAGGCGCCGATCACCGACATGAGCGTCTCCCGCAAGCCCTGACCACAGGGCGGCCGTACCGCCTTGGGTCTTACTGAAACACCGCTGCCGCGTCCGACGTGGATTCCTTCCAGTATCGAAGGCAGTCATGGAGAACCCCAGTTTTCTCCCAAAGACATTCTAGTTTGGAAGGTACGTGACGGAGGGGGGGTACGATTCGTCCAGCTAGCAGCTGCTGCACGAATTGTGCTCCACCACGTGCACGGTAGGTCTTGTACGCAGCGACGGCAAAAGCTTCTGGACCCATGCCATATGTGAATTCGTTGACCTGAAGCAGTTCGTCGAATGGTTGAACATCGGCCCGACTGGCAAGGACTCTATCGAGGACGTTCGGGTCCATGAGATCCAGCTGGATCGCGTATGCGATAAATTCGTGCCATTCGCGAGGAAAGCGGCGCGGCTCTTTGCTGGCTCGCAAAACCATCACATGTACCAACTCGTGCCTCAGGAATGAGGCTGCCAATGCCAGATTCCAAGAGAGACCCCAAGGAGCAACCGCGGCAGAGCGGTAGACGACGACTTGTGCTCTGGCGGCGTCGAAATAGCCGTGCGGCACAGTATAGTCAGCAGGTCGGTCTGCGAACTCCAACGAGATGGCAGGGACTATCTCAAATCCGATCGCTCGGAAGTATGCTGTAACTTCATTCAAGGCATCACATGCTGCGGCGAGTTCGGCGGCGTCGCTGTAGATGACGACGACACCTTTGAAGCCGCAGCTCAATTGCCCTTCGCCATGGTTAGATTGAGCAATCGAGGTCTCGGCGCCCCCAAGTGCCAGGCACGACGCAATGATCAGAGGAAGCCGACGAGACACCGATAGTCCCCGCCTTCGGCGTACTTTTCGCAAGATAGGCGCCATAGGTCCCGCAGCAGCCGCATTGTGGGCTCTCCCAATCGATGTACGCTGGCACTACAGGTCAGGTATTCTGTCTTCGTCGTCGCCCAGTTGCGTGGGCTGGTCTCCTAAGTCTGTGATTGTGCGTTCAAACTCCGGCAGCGGCGCCGGCCTGGTCGTGAAGCCGCAGCGTCATCTCCTGCGAGGCAATCGACACTGACATCGTCGACACATGCCACTTTGCGCGCTGCAGTCGCCCAATTATACATCCTGTAGTGACTACAGAATCAAGGGCTGTCGTCACGACGTCCATTAGTATGCTTTCCAAGCAAAGCGAGTACGCCGCGCGCTCAACGGCCGCAGGATCCACGACGAGGATGAGGGCCCACTGGCCTTCGTCCGCTACGCGCGCGAGTTGGGATCTGAGTGCTCGCCTTGCAAGAGAAGTTTTGAACTGTTGCGCAAGGCAGCGCAGGAACTGGCTTCCGCTCAGCGTTCGTCAGGTGAATTGGCTCAAGTTCTTTCGCACTGTGTAGCGACCGAACGGACAAGGCAAAAGAGCTGATCATTGGCCGCTGGCGAAGCCGGTTACCCTCGACCTCAGGGGAAGCAACCTTCGTGGCGATCTGCAGCACGACGATGAGAAGCGTGACCTGTCAGAACTCGATCGATGGTTTTGCGGCCCTGGACCGTGGCAGCGATCTCGCTCATCTGCTCCCGTAGGACGTCTCCTGCAGAACGAGCATCGTTCTTGATAGTTGCGATGTCAGACACAAAGTCCCTCGCATAGTGGACAAAGGTGCCGCCGAATGTTTTCGGCCGCGTAGAGTCGCCGTCCACCGTCCGTGCGAGGCGCCGAGCCGTTTCAAGCTCGCCGCGCTCCAAGGTCGACGGCTAGCTTTTTCCCGAGGCCACCGGCAGTCGTCGATATTCAACGCCGTCGCAGCTCGTCGTAGCTACCAGCCGCAGGATCGCTAAAGATGGGCTGCGCGTCAAAATTATCGTGCAGCATCCGCCAGATGGCGGGTGCACGGTCGGCAGCCGACAAAGCGCCGAGCTGGCCAGCGAGCTCAGGCAAGCTCCAGGTCCAGACGTCGGAGATGACGACGCGATAGCCCCGATCGAAGGCCTGGTCGATGTCGCGCTTGAGCACCTCTGCATTCTGCACCGCCGTCCAGTCGCGATGGCGGATGGCGCCGGCGTCGATGGCGATCCATTTGAACTTCGGATCGCCCGAGGGCGCCGGTGCAATGCTAACGGCACCGTCCCAGTCCCAGGTGCGGCTCCACAGCGCGTACTGCCACATGGTGATGGGTTCGAAGCCCCAATAGACGAACACGGTCGATGCCGGCGGGAAGCGTTGCTCGAGCACGGCCATGGCCTTCAGCGCCGCTGCATCGCCGCTGCGAAAGCGCGCGAGCTGGCTGACGTTCCACGCCAGTGGCGTCAACGACAGGACCGCGAGCGCGATTGCGATACCACGCGACCGTGGCATCAACGTACCCATCAGCAGCGCCCACGCCACCGTCAGCCACGGCATGACGTTGATCTGCATCTGCGGATCCTGCGGCTGCGAATAGAGGTTCAACAACTGACCCGCACCCAGGGTGCCGAGGAAGACGATGGCGATGGCGCGCAGTCGACGATCGGCACGCCGCGGCCACAGCGCGACGACGGCGGCCGCGAAGATGGCGGCTTGCAAGAGCACCGAGGCGACGAGCGGCGTCGCTGCGCGCCTGGCCGACAGCGGCTCGACCCAGCCGCCCATGAGCAGGAAATAGTTGCCGATGCCCGACAGCGTCATCCAGGCCTTGTCCCAGGACAGGCCGGCCCAGCCGGTGGCAACGCCCTTGCCGGTCCACAGCATGTCGTGCAGGCCGACAGCGCCGGCATGCCCCTCCCACAGGAGCTGGACGATGCCCGCCACGACCAGGATCGACAGGATCAAGCTGCCGATCAACGCCAGCCGACGCATCCATCGCCCGTCCGACAATGCGAGCGCGACGAGAAGCGCGGGCAGCGTGGGGAACATCAACCGCCATTCCACCAGCCAGCCCAAGGTGAAGAGCGCGCCGACCAGCACGACGCGGCCGTGACTCGGGCGATCGAACCACAGGCCGGCCAGCGCCATCGCTCCCAGGACCAGCATGTAGCCCGGCATGATGTCCTCGCTGATCACCGACAGCAGCAGGACGAAGCCGCAGCCGAAGTGGAAGCAGGCCGCCAGTGCCGCCGTCCGCGCGCTGCCTGTCACGCGATGGACGAAGGCGTAGACGATGACCGTGCAGAGGCTGGCGAAGAAGGCATTGAGATAGGCGAACTGCCGCCACGGCACGCCGCGCTCGATTCCCACCCAGTCCAGCAGGCGGCAGAGCGCGCCGTGCAGCGGGAAAAGGAGGTAATTCGAAGGATCAAGCGGCGCGCGATCAGAATCGGCGATCCAGGGCTCGGCCTGGATGCTCTTGTACATACCGTTGGCGGTGATGATGTGGACGTTCTGCAGCCAGCCGATCAGGCTGCAGAGCATCACCAGGGAAACCGTGAATGCGAGCAGGAGATGCCAGGCTGGCGCGCTCTTGTCGTTGTGAGGAATGGCTACATCCGTCCGAAAAGAGTCACCGCGCCTTCCGGCCCGTAGCTCTCCGAAGGCAGGTAGCCGCGCGGCGGGTCCCGATGGCCGTCCGGCCGGTAGGTCGTGGCCTTGCTGCCGGAGGTGATCTTAATCGCGCCTTGCACCACTATCGCCCGCACGTCGCAACCGAGGCGCCGCGCCTCGATTGTCGTTGGTGCGATGTTTATGAGCTTTCTGCCACAGAACTTCTCTCTCCATTTCAAAGTGGGCGAAACATCCTGCCTCGGCAGCCGTTGTGCTAGCGAAGGGCTCATGGAGCGTGCAAGAAGGAGCATCGCCTGATCGCGTGAATGCCCAGCTGGGGTTGTTTTGTCGCGATCCTTGATTCTGGAGTGACTACAGGATGTATGGTCGTCGGTAAGGAGCAGGCTCGGAGCCAAAGCTGACACCAAAGCAAGGAGACAATAATGTCTGCTGATGTCGCGACGATGAGCACGTCAAGCTCGCTGCGCTTCAAGGTTGACGGCCTGGACTGCCAAAATGAGGTTCGTGCGCTTCGTGCCGCCGTGGGGCCACTTGTCGGCGGCGACGACAAATTGTCCTTCAGTACCCAAGCTGGTGTCATGGAAGTGGCATCCGAGGACGCTGCGACAGTCGATGACATCCAGCGGGCGGTCGCGACGACCGGCATGCAAGCGCACCTCCTGCGCGAGCCTAAGCAGCAGCCTGCACCGGCATTGCTGTTTCGGGTCGAGGGGCTCGACTGCAAGAACGAAGTCGACACGCTCAAGCGAGAGGTTGGTCCGCTAGTTGGGAGTGACGCCTGGCTGTCGTTCGATACGGCGAAAGGGCTCATGACGGTCGCGCCGCAAAGGCAGGCGACAGTCGACGATATCGTCGGCCGCGTCGGCCCGACCGGCATGCGTGCCTCCATTGTTGAAGACGGCACGGCCGAAGCAATGCTGTTCCGCGTTCATGGCCTCGACTGCAAGAACGAGGTTGCCGCGCTCACGCGTGAACTCGGTCCGCTCGTCGGCGAGGACAAGCTGGCTTTCGACACCGCGCAAGGCATGATGACCGTCGCTCCCCAGAGTCGGGCGGCGCTCGACGCGATCCAGGATGCCGTGGCCCGAACCGGCATGCGCGCCGAGCCCTGGTTGCCGCCAGCAGTATCGCTCGGCGCGGCTGATCCCGCAGGAGTGCCTGAAGGTCGAGCATCCGGCGGTGCTGCAGAGGCGCAGGAGGCCCTCGACCCACCGCCCCCGAACCGCTTAGTCGGCCTAGTTGTGTTTCGTATTCACGGCATGGACTGTGCCGACGAGATAGCGGCGCTAAAGCGCGAGGTCGGTCCGCTGGTCGGCGAAGACAAGCTCGCCTTCGATCTCCTCAATGGGCGCATGTCGATCGACATGACGCCGGACGCGGCGCTCGAATCCAAAGTCGAGAAGGCGGTGACGCGCGCTGGCCTGCGCGCCGAGCCCTGGATTGAAGGCGGCACCAGCGAAGCCGCGCAGGCCGAAGAGCGCCGCAGGCGGGTGCAGTCGTGGCTGACGACCACGAGCGGCGTGCTCACGGCGCTGGGCTTCGCGGTCCATGCTTGGTTGGGCGGCGGCGTCATCGCAGCTTTCGAGGCGGGCGAACACGCCTTGGGGTCGACCCCGCTGCCGAGTATGGCGCTGTACACGCTCGCCGTTCTGTGCGCGGCGCGCTACGTCGCGCCCAAGGCTTGGCTTGCGGCCAAACGGCTTCGTCCCGACATGAATCTGCTGATGATGGTTGCGGTCGCGGGCGCAATCGGCATCGGCGCCTGGTTTGAGGCTGCCACGGTCTCGTTCTTCTTCGCGCTGGCGCTGGCGCTCGAGGCTTGGAGCCTTGGTCGCGCGCGCCGTGCGGTTGCCGCCCTCATGGAACTCGCGCCGCCCACAGCACGCGTCAAGCTCGAAGACGGCTCCGAGCGCGATGCCCCGGCGGCTGAGGTTCGGGTCGGCATGCACATCATCGTCCGGCCAGGAGACAAGGTACCGCTCGACGGCCGGGTTGCCGCCGGCGAAAGCGAGGTCAATCAGGCGCCGATCACAGGTGAAAGCGTCCCCGTATTGAAGGCGGCGGGAGACGAAGTCTTTGCGGGCACCATCAACGGCGAGGGTGCCCTCGATGTTGTGACCACCAAAGCGGCAAACGACACGACACTCGCCCAGATCATCCGGATGGTCGGCTCGGCACAGAGCCGACGCGCGCCCAGTGAGCAGTGGGTGGAGAAGTTCGCGCGCATCTACACGCCCGTCGTGATGGCGCTTGCCATCGCAATCTTTCTAGCTCCGCCCCTGCTCCTGGGCGGTGTCTGGGACGTCTGGTTCTACCGCGCACTAGTGCTCCTCGTGATCGCTTGCCCCTGCGCTCTCGTGATTTCGACGCCAGTGACGATCGTGGCTGCACTCGCCGGCGCAGCGAAACAGGGGGTCCTGGTGAAGGGCGGCACTCATCTCGAAACGCCCGCGCACCTCAAGGCCATTGCCATGGACAAGACGGGCACGCTCACTAAAGGGCGGCCACAGGTCGTCGAGATCGTGCCGCTCGGCGGGCGCAACGAAACCGACATTCTCGCCTTGGCCGCGGCCCTGGAGGCGCGCAGCGGGCATCCGATTGCGCACGCCATCCTGGCGAAGGCAATCGAGTTCAAGATCGCCGCCGAGCCCGCCGAGGCCGTCCAAGCCATCGCTGGCCGAGGCGTCACCGGCCGAGTGGCCGGCCGCGAGACGTGGCTCGGGTCGCGCCGTTACCTTGAGGAGCGGGGCATCACGTCCGATGCAGTTCTGCAGCGGGCCGATGCACTTTCGAGCGCCGGTCGCACCATCGTCGGGGTAGGCAGTGGTCAGGAGATCTGGGGCCTCGTGGCCGTTGCCGATGCCGTCAGGCCGGAAGCGAAGGACATCGTCACGGCGCTTCACCGCGCCGGCATCAAGCACGTCGTGATGCTCACGGGCGACAACCAGGCGACCGCTGAGGCGATTGCCAGGCAGACGGGCATCGACGAGGTCCGGGCGGAACTTCTACCGGCCGACAAGGTGGCGGCCGTCGAGGACTTGGTGCGGCGCTACGGGTCGGTTGCCATGGTTGGCGACGGCGTCAACGATGCTCCCGCGATGGGCCGTGCCAATCTCGGGATCGCCATGGGCGCCATGGGCAGCGACGCCGCCATTGAAACAGCCGATGTGGCGCTCATGGCGGACGATCTGTCGAAGCTACCTTGGCTAGTGCGCCATTCGCGGGCGACCCTTGCCGTGATCCGGCAGAACGTTGCGTTTTCCATTGCCGTGAAGCTCGTGTTCACAGCTCTCACAGTGATTGGTCTCGCGTCGCTCTGGGGTGCCATCGCCGCCGATGTCGGTGCATCACTGCTGGTCGTTCTCAACGGTCTGCGCCTGCTGAACCGTGGTCAGACGAGCACTCAACAGGGCGGGCCATCCGGCGGACTTGGCGTTCTGGCGCACCGGCAGCAGCCCCTGGCAGTCGCCCCGAAGACGTCCCCGGCGTAGCTCACGCCCGCTCCCAGCAATGCGCCGGTCTCGGAGAACGGCATGAACAATGAGGTTTCAGTATCGTGGCGAACCCAAGGTTGATTCGACGCGCTGCATTGGCCGGTGGTGCCCTGGCTGCCGCCCTTGCGGTTGATTTCGTCTCGAAATGGCTGATTCTGAACGTTATAATGGTGCCGCCGCGCACGATCGAGATTGCGCCATTCTTCAATCTCACGCTCGGTTTCAATCCAGGCGTCAGCTTCGGGATGTTCGGCGATTTCTTCGTGAAGCAACCTCTGTTGCTCGCCGGCCTGACGGGTGTGATCGCGGCAGGCCTCTTCGTCTTGGCCGTGAGAGCCGCTAAACGCATCGAGACATGCGCCTTCGGCCTGATTGCCGGCGGTGCTGTAGGCAACGTGGTGGACCGGGTGCGTCGCGGTGCCGTAACCGATTTTCTCGATTTCCACATCGACGGTTGGCACTGGCCGGCCTTCAATATGGCGGACGTGATGATCGTTGTCGGCGTCGGCCTGCTGATCGCTGGCTCGCTTTGGCCGACGACGTCGGTTCAGGAGCGCCTTGATCGAGCAGGGGCCTGCTGAATGAGACGATGAGGGCCTAGCGCGCTGAGCCTCACAAGAAAGTCACCAGGAAGGCCCCTCCGCTTGATAGGCCCGACAATCGGGGATGAGCATCGTTTCCCGAGGCGCGGCGCGAATTCGTCCTGGTGCCGGCAACCATTCCTCGCGGTTTGAAGGAGCCAGCATGACGGAAGCGTGTACTCAGGGCGTCGATACTGGATTCGTGGCGTTGGGCTATGCCAAGGTCGCCCTCCTGGGAGTCGTGCAGGGTGTCACCGAACTACTGCCGATCTCCTCGACGGCGCACATGCGGATCGTGCCTGCGTTGCTCGGTTGGCAAGATCCCGGCTCCGCCTTCTCTGCCGCGATGCAGCTCGCAGCACTGGCTGCCTTGATCAGTTATTTTTGGCGTGACGTGAGCCAGTTGGCCATGAACTCGTTTCGCGCCGTTGCGCATCAGGATTTCCGGGATCGACATTTCCGCTTCTCTGTTTGGATCATCATTGCGACGATCCCGATCGGCGCGGCGGGCCTGTCATTGTCAGGGGTGCTGAATGCGTGCGGATCCCCGTTGCGGACCCTCACAGTGATCGGCTGGGCCTGCATCGTCATGGCCATCCTCCTGGCGCTCGCCGAGATTTTCGCCCGCCACGGACGGACGCTAGACAATGTATCGGTCATGGATGCAATGCTCGTGGGCATCGCTCAGGTCGGCGCCCTGATCCCGGGTGTGTCGCGCTCGGGCTCGACATTGACCGCAGCGCTGGCGCTCGGGTTCAAGCGCGAAGAGGCAGCGCGATTGTCGTTCCTTGTCGGCTTGCCGGCGATTGCCCTGGCAGGCCTCAAGGAACTCTGGGAGCTCCATAAAGTCCAACTGTCTGGTGACGGCTGGTCCATTCTTCTTGTCGGGCTCGTGGTGGGTTCTGTCTCGGCATTCGTCGCCATCTGGGGGCTGATGCGCGTACTCGAACGCTTCTCCGCTTGGCCGTTCGTGGTTTATCGAGGCGCCCTTGGCGTCTTTCTGATCTCGGCCGTTGCACTGGGTCGCCTTGACTAACTTGCGAACATGTAGCGTCTCGCATGAGAGAAGAACCCACATGGGTTTGACGCTAGGGTGCCCGAGTCGGCCAACGCCAGATCGGCCTGTACCTGCTCGTCTCTATGATTGTGAATGCGGTCGTTGTAGCGTGCCCGCAATTCAGAGAGCTGTTAGCAGCGGGCCATGAGTTCGTGCGGCACTCGGCGGTACCACAGAAACAAGAGAGCTTTGCCATGATGTCCATCGGTACGCTTTCGAAGCGAAGCGGCGTCCACATTGAGACGATCCGCTATTACGAGCGCGCGGGCGTATTGCCCAAGGCGCGCCGCGCTGCCAATGGCCGTCGCATCTACGGCAACGAGGATGCCGGGCGGCTGGGCTTCATCCGCCACGCGCGCGAATTGGGCTTTGAGCTGGTGTCCGTACGGGCACTGCTTGCGTTGCAGGAGAAGCCTGAATTGTCCTGCAAGGCGGCGTCGGAACTGGCCTCCGCTCAGCTTGCAGCCGTGGAAAGCCGCCTGAGCCGCCTGACCGTGCTGCGCGATGAACTGAAGCGAATGGTGCGCGCCTGCAAGAACGGCCGCGTCGTTGATTGCCGCGTGATCGATGCACTTACCAATATGCGCTGATCCTCGGTGGGTTGGCTCAATTCTCAGGTGCAGGCAGCTCGATCTTGATCGTGCCTGGGTCGACAACGGATGCCGGCGCCTGCGTCACAATTTGCGGTACAGCGATGAGAAGCCCAACCATCAAGACCTGCAGAACCAAGAACGGCACCGCTCCCCAGTAGATCTGCGATGTAGGAACAAAGGACGGTGTCACGCTTCGAAGGTTATAGAGCGCGATGCCAAAGGGCGGATGCATGAACGAGGTCTGGAGATTGACGGCAAGCAGGACCGTGAACCAAACCATGTCGATGCCGAGGTGTCGCGCGATGGGCGCGATCAGCGGCAGCACGATGAAAGCGATCTCGAAGAAATCCAAAAAGAACGCCAGGAAGAATATCGCGATGTTGACGAATACGATGAAGCCCACCTGGCCTGCAGGCAGAAACTTGAAAAGCGATTCGATCCAGAGGTGGCCTTCAAGGCCGCGGAAGACCAGCATGAAAAAGGATGCGCCGAGCAGTAGAAAGATGATGCCGGAACACAGTATGCCGGTGACGTCCATTGCTTGGCGAAGATTGCGCCCGGTCAGCTTTCGCGCCGCGAGCGCAAGCAGCAATATGGCGACGACGCCGATAGCCCCGCCTTCGGTCGGCGTTGTTACACCAAAAAAGATCGCAGCCAGGACGGCAGCCACGATACCCAGAGGCAAGCCGGCTGCGCGCACAACTTCAAGGAACACCTGCGACTGTGGCAGGACGGCCGTTCCTGCAAACGTGGAAGGGGCACGGCCGGGCGACATACGCGTAACGAGAAAAATGTACGACAAATACAAGACGACGAGCAGCGCCGCCGGCAGCAGTGCGCCTCGATAGATCTCGAGAAGTGACACTTCGAGCTGCTCCGCCAGGATGATGAGGACCAGACTTGGCGGAACGACCTGGGCGAGCGTGCCGGCCGCGGCTATCACGCCGGTGGCAAGTTTCGGATCGTACTTGGCGCGCAACATCACGGGCAGCGATATGAGCCCGATGGCAACGACCGACGCTGACACGAATCCGGTGATCGCCGAGAGGGCAGCGCCAACAATTATCGTTGTGTACGCCAACCCACCGGACAGCCGTCCAAAGAGACGATTGAGGGCGACGAACATATCCTCCGCTATGCCGGTGCGCTCAAGCAGCATTCCCATGAAAATCAGGAGTGGCAGCGCCAGCAGATTGTCGTTGTTGAACGTCCCCTGTATGCGGAAGAGCATATTGTTCAGGAAGGTAACGTTGAAGTGCCCCGTTGTGACGCCGATGACACCGAATACGCCAGCGACCGCTGCCAGAGAGAAAGCGACTGGGAAGCCGGCGAACAGAGACACCACGAGGCAGATGAACATGGCGGGTGCGAGAAACTCCGTCATGTCAACGGTCCTCGATCAACCTATGCCGCTGCACCGGCCGCGGAAGAATGCCCCTGAGACTGGCAACGCAACGGATTGCTTCGGCGATGCCCTGCAGAGCGAGCAGGAAGAATCCGGCAGGAATGAAGCCCTTTATGATCCAGGCCGGAATGTCGCTCGTGCTTTCGCGCGTTGCTCGGCTCTCGCCCGAGATAATGGAGATCATGAATTGCGGCAAGCTCACCCATACGAGCGCTGCACATACCGGTAGAAGAACGAGGCAAATTCCGACGAGATCGAGCCAAGCAAGACCTCGTTCGCCTAGCCGGTTGGCGAAGATATCGATGCGCACGTGCTCATCTCGTTGAAAGGTATACGCAGCCATCAACAAGACAACGGCAGCAAAAAATTGCCACTGGAGATCGAACGCCGACGCCGAGGCCAGCGAAAAGAACTTTCGGCTCAGCGCATTTATCGTGATGAGTACAGCGTTCGCGAGCAATCCCCAGCGCACGAACTGGGCAACGGTCCTGTTCAGACCGTCGATTGCGTGCGCAAGGCTAAGCAACATCCGCATATCGACCGTCCGGCCCCCGAGCTCTTGGCAGCACCGCTTGGCCGCCGACAGCCGATAGTGCATCCTGTAGTTGCTACAGGATCAAGAACGAAAATGTCCTCACCGTTGGCCTATGCGTGTCACCGGTGCTGCATTCTGAAGATGGAGTGTGTCGCAAGCTCCCACTCTACCGCGATGCAGCGAGCGCTCGCCAATGGCGTGCGGCTCAGCTATGCGTCGTTACGCTTTGCGGACGCCCGACGCTGATTGTGCCAAAAGCCGATGAGCAGCAACGCGGCCATCGCGACTTGTGCCGCGATGGTCTGAACAGTCGGATAGAGGCCGAGGACTTCGACACGGATGAAGCCCGCGAGCGGACTGATCGGCAGCCAGCCCGCCTCCTGCAATGCCGACACACCTTTGCCGATCAGCACCAAGCACAGCACGGCGATCAAGGCTGAACTGTAGGCAAAGAATTTCCCGACTGGCAGGGTTCGGCCATAGCGCATCAAGGCCCAGGCGATGACCACCAGTGAGAGGATGGCCGCGCCCGCACCGGCCAGGATCGCGCCGGCATTCTCTTCGTTCCAGATGGCCGCATAGAACAGGATCGTCTCGAACGCTTCGCGGTAGACGACGATAAAGCTCAACCCGAACAAGCCCCAAGCCGATCGTTGCGAAAGCGCCTGGCCGAGCCTGTCCCGAATGTAGCGCTGCCATGCACCGGCCTGACTCTTGCCATGCATCCAGATGCCGACCCACAGCAGAATGACCGCCGCGAGCAGCGACCCGAAGCCTTCGGTGAACTCGCGGTCTGCTCCACTGATGGAGATCAGATAGGTCGCCGCGGCCCAGGTCAGCACGCCCACGCCCAACGCGGCAATCCAGCCGGCATGCACGTAGGCTTCGACGTCGCGTCGTTCCGCTTTACGCAGCAATGTCAGCATCACCACCACGATCAGCAGCGCCTCGAGTGCTTCGCGCAGCAGGACCGTGAAGGCGCCGAAGAAGCTCGATGACGGTGTCGCCTGGTGGGGATCGAGCGCCACTTCTGCGTCGCTCAACAAGCCTGCCAGGTTCTCGACCCGTATGCGCACGGCTTCCACCGCGTCACCACCCTTTATGGCGGCGCGCAGTTCGCCCATCGCGGTTTCGATCCGTACCTTCAGCGCATTGTCGTGGACCGCCAACAATGGCTCGACGGGTTCGACTCCATCGAGGTAGGCCGACAAGGCCAGATCGGTCGCGGCGCGACGATCGCCCTTTGCATAGGCAAGGGCTGCCTCGTCGAGCCGCGTACGGGCCAGCGTGAGCGGCGCATTTGCTTGCTGGACGACCGCGCCAGGATTGCGCCGCAGGTAGGCGGTGATCTTGTCCGCCTTGTCCTCGCCAAGACTGGCAACGAGCGTTGCCGGCCTCTCTCCGACCAGATTTGCCAAGGTAGTGCGTCGCCGCAACTCGGCGTCGGCCTTCCAAAGCCGCTCGCCTTTCGCGACATCCTCCGCCGGATAGGCCAGCGAGCCGGCATAGAGGGCAAGGGCCCATCGGTCTTGCGGCGGCAGATGGGCGAAACTTGCCATGCTGGTGCCGTCGAGGCCCTGATCGATCACCTGGTATAGCGCGAAGATGCTGCGCTCGCTGGCGCGCGACTTGTCGGTGAAGGCGATTGGGGGCGGCTTCAACTCGGCCACGGCGACGCCTTTGCCGTTGCCGGTGGCTCCGTGGCAGCTCGCGCAATTCTCGGCGTAGAGGATCCGCCCGCGCTCGTAGTCGGGAACGGCGGACGGCACCAGGGGCACCGGATAGGCTTTGATCAAATCCGCCGCCAGCGACCGCGCCAATGTCGCGACGAGCTCGGGCGCGGCCTTCTGGCCGATCGCAACCTGTAGGTCGGCCGCCTGCTTCTGAAGGTCCGTTTTCGCGCTGGACGGCGGGAGGGCGTCAAGCCTGTCCTTCATCGAGCCGACAAATTCGACCATCTCCGCGTATTCGCTGGCGCTGATGACCGCCCCATCGCGAACGGCTTCCCGATAGTCGATCGCCATGTAGTCGAGCAGGCGCCAGATCGTCAGTATCGGCGAGGTCTCGCCGCGTGCGGCAACCGCGAGCGCAAGACTGGCCGACAGCAAGAAGCAGACCGTCAAGATGCGAATAGACATGCGACCATCGTTTGCATTGCACAGATAATGCGACTTATTTGCAATATGTTAGTTGCAGAGAGATGGTTTGTCGACTGCGCTGATGAATTGGAGGGCTAGGCCGAATTTCGCCCGCGAGCGTTCTAAATTCAGACTGTAACCGACACATCGAGAGCCTCGCCGCTGTCGACGTCACGGGCTCATGGCCGCGGACTGTGGTCTAATAGTCGCAAAGCAAACTGCCGAGAGCGTTGTCGGCAATGGTTGAAGCGGGGACTGACCGATGTCGACTGTTTCGTGCACCTCGACCTACGGAAACAAGCCGGCGAGGACCTGGTTAGGTCCCCTTGCTGCCCTGAGCCTCTTCGCATGCTCTCACGATCCCGCGTCTGATCATTCCGCCTCGGGCTATCATCAAGTTATCGGGGAGGGCCTGTCGGTGACGATAACGAACGCAAGCAGCGAAGCCGATGCCTCGCCGATGGCGGACGAGTACTGCAGCCGGCATGGAAAGGCTGCGCATTTCAATCGAATCGTCTTGTTGCGCCGTGGTCGGACGACTTCGAACGCAGCGTCATTCGACTGTGTCTTCCGGTCCACCTAGCCCCGCTTGTTGGCAGATCGGAGTGTAATATCATCACACTCGGCGGCCATGGTACGCCTCTCTCGTGCGAATTTGGGCGGCGCCTCTTGCAACGATGGCAAAGAATGCCAGTTGCTGCTGGCGAAGAGTGTTGTTGGTTCGCAAGCCTTTGAAGAGTCGAAAAAATTGCCTATCTGACGGTTCCATGTTTTGCCACCGCAGGCCTATTCGATCCTTGTCCGCGGGAATTCACCGGCAGGGAAGCCGTTCATGGCTAGTGTCGATGGGTCGGACGTGATGTCACGGCGTGTCGTTGCTATTGGCCGGGCAACGTGTCTCGCCATGGCGATTGTTGTGACGGGGCTATTGGCGCTGCTCGCACCGGACGCAAAAGGAATGCCGCAGGCCGCCACGAGTGCGGCGCAGGTCAGCAGCACAACTGGCGTTGCGACACTGAATGATCGCAAAGTGGCGTGTCCGTATTGCGGTCAGCTCGCCTGCCCCTCTTCTGATGATCTGCTGGCCGCCTCGGGTTCTCCCAGTCCATTGCGGCCAGCGGATGCCGGGCCAATGCCGCTCGTTGGCTTCTTTCGCCCGCCTTGCGCTCGCGCGCTACACGCGTTCGTCTCGACCTTTCCCACTTCATTCGAGCCTCGCGGTCCGCCGTTCGTCGACTGAGACGGACGCCTATGAGCTCGGTGGTTCACTGCCTGCCGGTCTCATTGCGTCTGCGCTGATCTCAGACGGGCAGGCGAATGCGACGGCAATCCCGGTCGCTCGCCCGTCCTCATTGATGAGGACCAAGGCATGCTTCGAATACCCAAGAGAGTCTACGTGTGGGCCGGTTTGGCGCTCACGCTCGCACTGGGAGCAGTACTGTTAGTCCGTTTCGTGCCTGCTGTTACGGCATCAATCAGCGCGTCCGAGAAGTCGGCGTCAGACCATGGTCACTCGGACGATGAAAAAGTGTTGGAACTCAGCCCGGATGAAATGCGCCGCGCTGGCATCAAGGTGGAACCGATTGAACCGACCCAGCGGGCCGAGACGATCACGGCATTCGGCACGGTAGGCGCCAATCGCAATAGCTTCGCGCGCGTTACGTCGCCGGTTGCCGGCCGACTGGTAAAGATCGACGTCGACTTGGGCGCTGAGGTGGCGGTCGGCGCGTTGCTTGCGACTTTGGAGAGCCCCGACCTGGCAGATGTGCGCACGTCCTATCAACAGGGGCAAACCGAGCTCGAGCTGGCTCGGGTCAATCTCGATCGCTCTCAAAAGCTCTCCCAAGATGGCTCGATTGCTCAAAAGGACCTTCTGCGCGCTCGCTCGGACTACGAGCGCGCGCGGGCGGCGCTCGCTGCCGTGGAGGCTAAGCTGACCACGTTGGGTGTTGCCGCGATCGCTCCTGCCGGCACCTCGGCCGCATATCTTGCCGTGACCGCGCCGCTTTCGGGCACCGTCGTCGAACGCACGGCGGTGCTTGGAGAGTACGCGCAAGCCTATCAGGCACTGTTTACCGTTGCTGACCTGTCGACGGTATGGGTCGAGACCAACCTCTACGACCGCGACCTCGGCGACGTCGTTGTCGGTGCGCCTGCAGTTGTGACCCTTAGCGCCTACCCGGACCAGCGCTTTGCCGGGAAGATCACCTACATTGGCAACATCCTCGACAAGGATACACGCACCGCCGTGGCACGAGTCGAGGTTGCCAATATCGAGCACCGCCTGAAGCCAGGCCTGTTCGCCAACGTCGATGTAGAAAAGGCCGCACGCCAGGCGGCACTGCGACTTCCGGAGAACGCCCTGGTGCTGCTACAGGGCCAGATGACGGCCTTCGTGGTGCGTGGCAGCGGCTTTGAACCGCGGCCGGTCGAGATCGGCGAACGCAACGGCGGCATGGTGGTCGTGAAGTCGGGCCTCGAGGCTGGCGACCACGTGGTGATTGCCGGTGCCTATGCACTGAAAGCGAAATTGTTGAAGTCGCAGATCGGCGACTCGCACTAGGGGCTGCGTCAATGCTCACGGCGATCGTGGAGCTTTCGCTCCGCTACAAGCTCCTGGTGATCGTGGCTTTCGCGATCGTCGTATTCCTCGGCGGGCGCGCCTTCCAGCAGGTGCCGGTCGATGCGTTTCCCGACGTGACGCCAGTGCAGGTCAACGTCTACACCGAGTCGCCCGGCCTCGCCGCGGAAGACGTCGAAACGCTGCTCACCGTGCCGATCGAGACGACCATGGCAGGGTTGCCGGGCGTCGAGCAGGTTCGCTCGGTATCGCTGTTCGGCCTGTCCTACGTCAGCGTCTACTTCAACGATTCGACCGACATCTACTTCGCCCGCCGGCTGGTCGACGAGCGGTTGAACGACGCTAAGGCACGCATCCCGGCCGGCTACGGCGAACCGGAACTCGGTCCGAACTCGACCGGATTGGGGCAAGTGCTGTGGTACACGATCGAGTCCGCCGACCAGAAGCTGTCGAACATGGACCTGCGCACGCTGCAGGATTGGACTGTCCGGCTGCTGCTGCGGACGGCACCCGGAGTCGACGACGTCACGACCTGGGGCGGGTTGGAAAAGCAGTACCAAGTGTTGATCGATCCGCGCCGGCTGATCAAGTATGGCCTCAATTTCAAGGAGGTCATGGAGGCGCTCGACGCCAACAACCGACAGGTCGGCGGCCAGTACATCGACCGGGGCAAGGAGCAGTTTCTGGTTCGCGGTCTCGGACGCGTTTCGAGTGTCGCCGACATTGCCGACGTGGTTATCGCGACGCGCGAGAACACCCCGATCCGCGTCCGCGACGTCGCCGACGTGAAGGAGGGGCCGGCCCTGCGATTTGGTGCGGTGACGCGCGACGGCAAGGAGGTCGTGCTGGGCATTGCGCTTCAGCGGATCGGCGAGAATGCCGCGAAGGTCGCCCAAGCCGTCAAGGCCAAGCTCGACCTGGTCCGCAAGTCGCTCCCGCCTGGCGTTACGCTCAATGCGGTCTACGACCGCACCGAACTGGTCGACAAGGCCATCGGCACGGCGGAGCGGGCACTGATCGAAGGCTCTGTCCTGGTCGCCGTCATCCTGTTCTTGTTCCTCGGCGAGCTGAGGTCGGCCGTCGTGGTCGTCATCACCCTGCCGCTTGCCATGCTGATTGCGTTCATTTTCATGCAAGCGACAGGCCTGTCGGCCAACCTGATGTCGCTTGCCGGCCTGGCGATCGGTATTGGCATGATGGTCGACGGCGCCGTCGTGATGGTGGAGAACAGCTACCGGTTGTTGAGCCACTACAAAGGCCCGGCTGCCAGTCGCAGCGAGGTCATTCTCAGGGCGGCCAGCGAAGTGGCGAACCCGATCGCCTTTGCAATTCTGATCATCATTGTCGTGTTCTTGCCGCTGTTCAGCCTGAGCGACCTGGAAGGCAAGCTGTTCAAGCCGATGGCTCTCACCATCACCTTCGCCATGGTGGGATCGCTCATCCTCACCATGACGCTGGTCCCCGTATTGTCGGCCATCCTGCTGCGGCCGAAGGCAGAGAAGGACACCTTCATCGTCCGCGCGGTCAAGGCCGCCTACCTGCCGCTTCTCGACCGGGCGCTGGATCGAAAGGGGATCACCATGGTGTCGGCGATCCTTCTGCTGGCCGCGTCGTTCGCGTTGTTCCCCCTCCTCGGCAAGGAGTTCATGCCGACTCTGCAGGAGGGCATGATCCAGTTTCGTGTGACGAGCATTCCTTCCACATCGCTCGACGAATCGATTCGTGTGTCGAACCAGATCGATGGGGTGCTCAAGGGATTCCCGCAAGTCGTATCGACACTGGCCACGATCGGCCGCGCCGAAAAGGGCGAGACCACCGACGTCAATTACATGGAGATCAACGTCACCCTGAAGCCGGTAACCGACTGGCCCGAGGCGGTTTCCTATCAGACGCTCGCCACGGAGATGCAGGAGCGCATAGAGAAGGAAGTGCCGACGGTGGTCGTCGCGCCGACTCAGCCGATCCAGTCGCGCGTCGAGGAGTTGATCTCCGGCGTGCGGGCGACGCTCGCGTTGAAGCTCTACGGACCTGACCTTTCAACGCTCGACCGGCTTTCGGGGCAGATCAAAGGCATCCTCGCCGCCGTCCCTGGTGTTGCCGACCTGTCGCTCGAGGCCAATAAGGGCAAGCTGCAGATCGCCATCCGCGCCGATCGCGCTACAATGTCACGCTATGGCGTAAGCGTCGCCGAGCTCATGGAAGTCGTGCGCGCCGGCATCGGCGGCCAGGCCGTGAGCACGCTGATCGACGGCACCCGCCGTTTCGACATCGTGGTCTGGTTGCCACCGGAATTTCGCAAGGATATCGAAGCGATCCTGAATATCCCGGTCCGCACCAAGACCGGGGCGCTCGTGCCGCTGATGCAACTCGCCAAGATCGAGGTCGACGACGGTTACTCGTTCATCCGCCGCGAGCAGCTCCAGCGCTATGCGGTCATCCAGATGGATGTCCGCGACCGGGCCGTCGACGCATTCGTCGCCGATGCCAATGCGGCGATCGCCCGCCAAGTGAAATTGCCTACGGGCTACTACATTGAATGGGGCGGCTCGTTCGAGAACCAGCAACGAGCCCTGACGCGGCTGTCTCTCATCGTGCCCCTGACCATCGGCCTGATCTTCATCCTTCTCTACACCGCGTTCAATTCCGTGCCGCACGCGACGATGATCATCGCCAATGTTCCGTTCGCGCTGGTGGGCGGCATCGTGGGGTTGTTCGTGACCGGCCAATACCTCTCGGTGCCATCCGCCATCGGCTTCATCGCCGTGTTCGGTGTCGCCATGCTGAACGGGATCGTGATGGTGTCGTTCATGAACGACCAGCTCCGGCTCGGTCGTTCGATCCGGGAGGCCGTACGCGAGGCGGCGGCACTGCGCCTGCGGCCGGTCCTGATGACGGCCTCCGTGGCCATCCTCGGACTCTTGCCGATGCTACTCTCTCAGGGCGTGGGTGCGGAAACACAGCGGCCGCTTGCCACGGTGGTGGTGGGAGGCTTGATCACCTCGACGCTGCTGACGCTGCTGCTGCTGCCCCTCATGTACGAATGGGTCGAAACGCGCCGTGAACGGCGAGAGGCGGCGGCGGACGAAGCGAGCCGGCTTCAAGCCCCGGTCGAGCGATGAGCCGGGTGGCACCCATGATGAAGGAGAAGCCGTTGTTGGTTGCTGTCAAATGGCGAATACGACGGTGCCGCGCGGCGATGGTTGTTGTCGTCGCGGTTTCGTTGGTCGCCGGCTGTGCGTCGTACACAGCAAACCCCATCGTGCCATCGAACACCGCCGCAGCGCTGGAGCTGCGGACGCTCGATGAGCCGGCGCTCGCGCAATTCATCGAGGCTGCATTGCCCGAACGCGCTATCGCCCCCGCATCGGAGAATTGGGATCTCTCGACACTCACCCTGGCGGCGCTCTATTTCCACCCCGAGATGGAAGTGTCCCGTGCCAAGCTGGCGCTCGCGCGAGCGGGCGTGAAGACCGCGGGGCAGATTCCCAATCCGACACTGAGCTTCGCACCTGGGCAATATCCCGCTCTGGTTAGTTCTTCAGCCTGGTCTGTCGGCTTCCTCGTGAATTTCGTGTTGGAAACTGCTGGTAAGCGCGGGAAGAGAATCGAACAGGCTCGCAATCTCGCCGAGGCGGCGCGCCAAGATATTGCCACGGCTGCCTGGCAGGTCCGTGGAGGCGTACGGTCGGCACTATTGGACCTGTGGGCAGCGGAGGGACGACTTCGGTTGGTGGAGCGTCGACTAACAGTTCAAGCCCAGGTCGTCACCCTCCTCGAGGGCCGGTTTCTCGCCGGTGAGACGTCCGCCCTCGACGTCGCCCGGGAGCGCATCAACTTGAGCCAAGCCAGACTATCCGTGCGTGACACCGAACGCCAAGCTGCCGAGGCGCGCGCCCGGCTGGCTGCTGCCTTGGGTGTGCCGGTTAGGGCCATTGAGCGGGTGAAGCTTTCTCTCGGTGCTTTCGACAGACCTGCGGAAACGCCGGACGTCGCCGATTTGGCTGCAGGATCACTTCGGCGAAAGGCGCTCCTGGAACGCGCAGATGTGCTCGGTCTGCTCGCGGAGTATGAAGCGACGCAATCCGGGCTACGTCTGGAGATCGCGAAGCAATACCCCAACATCACTCTCGGTCCCGGCTATACCTACGACCAAGGCTACGACCTGTACACGTTCGAACTCGGCGTCGAGTTGCCGATCTTCAACCAGAACCAAGGGCCGATTGCAGAAGCCGAGGCACGCCGGAAGGAGGCAGCGGCGAGGTTTGTTGCGCTGCAAGCCAAGATCATCGGCGACATAGACCGGGGAATCGCCAGCTACCGTGGTGGCGTCCTCGCTGTCGCCACTGCCGATACCTTGGTGCAAAGCCAGATACGACGGCGTCAGCAGATCGATCGTGCATTCAGGCTGGGCGAGGTCGACCGATTGGCGCTGCAGACGACTGATCTGGAGCAGGCAGTCATCGAACTGGCGCGCTTCGAGGCAATCGTGCAACTGCGTGAAGCACTGGCGTTGATCGAGGATGCCCTGCAGCACTCGATGTTCGATGGCGGCAGTCTTTACATTCGATTGCCTGAGAAAATGCCGGACAAGGTGCAATCCAATGCACGACCTTAGACGCGCACCACAACAGGCTGTCGGTCTTGCAACGTGTGTTCTGGCGCGACGCAGCACGTCCAATCCCATCATTCCCGTTCAAGAGTACAACCATAGGAGAGCCTGATAAAAACCGTCACGTTACTTGCCGCCTTACTGCTTTGGTCGTTCGCCGCCGTCGCCCAGCACAAGCACGACAACATGAAAGGACCTAACGGAGGCCCGATGCAAGATGTCGCCGGGGTCCATGTTGAGCTGCTGAGGTCCGGCAACACGGTGACGCTCAATCTGTTCGATGAGGCCGACAAGCCGGTTAGCGCGAAGGGCTTCATGGGCACGGCCGTGGTCGTATTCTTGTCGGACAGGGAAACCGTCCAGCTGGCACCATTTGGCGACAATGCTCTCAAGGGGGACACGACAAAACCGATCGCCAAGGGTGCCGCCATCACGATCGTTTTACAGTCGCCGGCTGGCAAGTCTGGCCAGGCGAAATACTGAGGAGCGCTGGAGTCCGTGGCGGACGCCGCGAATGTCGCGACCGAGACAGAGGCTCGGCGTTTGCCGAGCAGCATTGTAACGCTCGACGCGAACCAGGCAAATTCAATCAAATCGAGTAGCAAAAGCTACCGCAACCTATCTTCCACAAGTGTCCTGTTCGACTGCATTTGATTCACTGCCAACCAATTCAATTTTGGATACTACCGCCGGGCCGGCGGATTGGACGCAACTTGGTCTGGTTCGAGGTGCGGGCGCAGACGCGGGTAACTACCATCCGCGGGAACCGCATTGACGTATCCTATCCAGGAGGATAGGAAAAGAGATGGCCAGAGCTCATCTCCACGAGACGCACCCTGAGATCGTCAAGCGGCTGAAGCGCGCCGAGGGGCACTTGCGCAGCGTCGTTGGCATGATCGAGGCCGGTCGTTCATGCCTCGACCTCGCGCAACAGCTTCATGCCGTCGAGAAGGCAATCGGCCAGGCGAAGAAGACGCTGATCCAAGACCATCTCGACCATTGCCTGGACATTGCCGTCGAAGCGCCAACCAGGGAACGCCGTCAGTCAGTCGAAGAGTTCAAGACTATCGCCAAGTATCTGTGACGGAATTCCCTTCGCATGAGCGAGACAGTTCTCTGGTCCGTCGTCGCGACAGGCTTCGTTATCGCCTTTTCTCATGCCGCAATCCCAACCCACTGGCTGCCCTTCGTCGTGGCCGGTCGGGGTCAACGCTGGAGCAAACGGAAGACGCTCCTGGTGGTCGCGCTGTGCGGCTCTGGCCATGTTCTTTTCACGACGGCGCTTGGCGTCCTGGTTGTCGGGCTCGGCATCGAGACGAGCAAGTGGACCGGCGACATCTTTCCCTGGATCGCCGGCGGTGCCCTCATCCTGTTCGGGCTCTACTACCTCGTGCGACAAGCCCGGGGCGACGGTCACGGCCACAGTCACTTCGGCTCCGCCACAAGACACGACCATGGGAAGCATGACCATCACGGTCATGCCCACGGCGAGCACACGCAGGCACCCGCAGGGCAAGCCGCACCGAAAGCTGCGGACCTTGGTGAGCGCACGACCAAGACGGCAAAGTCGGACCGGGCCGTTATCCTCGGCTTGTTCACGCTCTTGACCTTCTCTCCCTGCGAGGGCTTTCTGCCGATCTACCTGTCCGGCATATCCTATGGCTGGGCGGGTTTCGTGATCCTGACCGCCGTGCTGGCCGTCGCAACGATCGCCGGGATGGTGATCTTTACCGGGCTGACGTTGTCGGGGATGGGGCGCCTCCGGCTCGGCTTCCTAGAGCACTACGAGAGCGGAATCCTCGGCGCACTCATTGTCTTCCTCGGCGTCGGCATCGTTTTCTTGGGCTTCTAGTGTTCTGACTCATTTAAAGGAAGCCGCGCCAGCAAAGCGGCGCGAGCGCGGCGGTACTTTGTGATGATTGTGCTGGGCTTTGCGGTCCAGATGAAGGGTTTGGGGTTTTGGTTTCGATGGTCGATCCAGTCGGTGATGGCGTCCTGGAGCTGGGGCACGTTGTCGAAGGTGCCACGACGGATGCGCTGTCGGGTTATTTCGGCGAACAGGCGCTCGACAAGGTTGAGCCAGGACGATGAGGTCGGCGTGAAGTGCAAGGTGAAGCGCGGATGGCGCTGGAGCCAGCGCTGGATCGGGGGCGCCTTGTGGGTGGCGTAGTTGTCGAGGATCAGATGGAGGTCCAGATGGGCCGGGGTCTGGCGGTCGATCGTCTTGAGGAAGGCGAGGAACTCCTTGGCCCGATGGCGGGGCAGGCATTCGCCGATGACCTGGCCGCTCGCCACGTCGAGGGCGGCGAACAGGGTGGTGGTGCCGTTGCGTTTGTAGTCATGGGTCATGGTGCCGGCGCGGCCTTTCTTGAGGGGCAGGCCGGGCTGGGTGCGGTCGAGCGCCTGGATCTGGCTTTTCTCGTCGACCGCCAGCACCAGCGCATCGGCCGGCGGATCGAGGTAGAGGCCAACCACGTCTTTGACCTTGGCGACGAAATCGGGATCGTTGGAGACCTTGAAGCCGCGCACCAGATGCGGTTTGAGCCCGTGCTCGCGCCAGATGCGCTGCACGCTGGTATGGCTGATGCCCATCGCCGCCGCCATCGTGCGGACGCTCCAGTGGGTGGCGTTGGCGGGACGTTCCTTCATCGTCTTCTCGACGACCGCGAGACGGACCTCCTCGCTCAGCGGCTTCTTGCCGGGCGGCTTGGAGCGACCCTTGATGAGGCCGCCAACGCCGGCCTCGGCAAAATACTCCTGCCAGCGCCACACCGTCGTCTTGGACACACCGACGGCACGCATGATCGCCGTGGTGCCATGGCCTTCAGCCGTCAACAACACGATCCGCGCACGCTTGGCGATCTTCTGCGCCGTGTTGCCATCGACGACCAAGTCTCTCAGGGCGCTACGATCGCCCCGCTTCAGCTCGAGGGGGATGGCTTTCTTGATCATTCCCGCAGAGAATCACATCCGCCATCCTTGCGGATTCAATTGTCTGTGACAGAACACTAGCGTCGACCTCCACTTAAGCAAAACGAGCAGGCCCATGGCGGCACACGCGCATCACGATCACCACCACGACCATACCGGAACTCACAAGGGCCACGGCCACTCCCATGGCCCTGGCAACTACAGCTGGGCTTTTGCCATTGGCATCACGCTCAATTTCGGCTTCGTCGTCGTCGAAGCGACGTATGGCATTCTTTCCAATTCGCTCGCCCTGCTGGCCGACGCCGGACACAATCTCGGTGACGTTCTCGGCCTGATGCTGGCCTGGACGGCGGCCGTACTGGCCCGGCGGCGGCCGACCGCGCGCCACACCTATGGCCTCAGGCGCGGTTCGATCCTCGCCTCGCTCACCAATGCCGCAGTGCTGCTGGTCGCCGTCGGCGGCATCGTCTGGGAGGCCATTCAGCGCCTCGGCAAGCCCGAGCCGGTCGTCGAGACGACGGTCATTTGGGTGGCCGCGGTCGGCATCCTCATCAACACGGCGACGGCGCTGATGTTCATGAAGGGGCGAAAGGACGATCTCAACATCAAGGGCGCGTTCCTGCACATGGCCGCGGATGCCGCGGTCTCGCTGGGTGTCGTGATCGCCGCCGTGGCGGTCATGATGACCGGCTGGATCTGGCTCGATCCGGTGGTCAGCCTCGCCATTGCGCTGGTCATCACGGTCGGCACCTGGTCGCTGCTACGCGACTCGCTCAACCTGGCGCTCGATGCGGTGCCCGAGAACATCGACCGCCAGGCCGTAGAATCCTACCTCGCAGGCCTGCCGGGCGTGGTGGAGGTTCACGACCTGCACATATGGGCGATGAGCACGACCGAAGTGGCGCTGACGGCGCATCTGGTGCGCCCGGGCGCCGCGCTCGACGACAGCCTGCTGGCGCGGGCCTGCAAGGAGGTCCACGAGCGCTTCAGCATCAATCACGCGACGTTCCAGATCGAGACCGGCGATCCCGCTCATCCCTGTCGGCTCGCGCCGGCTGAAGTCGTGTAGCCGGTGCACCAACCAACGCCTCGCAACTTATCCCGCTCGAACTCCCCGCGGCTGCATCACGGCTCCCCAGCGTTCACAGGCGTGATCCATCTCACTTGGGCAAGCCGCCATTCGACCTTGTGGCGTGGTGCGCAAAAGCGCTCAACGCCGTCAGGCTCAAACAACAACCGTGGCGCCAGGCAGATCTAAGAATTGCCATTTCCCTTCGCGGTGTCGTTCGCAACAACGAACATTGCGCCGATTTGTACGCTGGGCCATTTCGACGCGAGATCCAAGATCCTATGTCTGAGCGTGGAAGGTTCAATCGCCTCCGCTGAATGCCGAGTTCATCTTGCTCATGGCATCGGAGTCATTGCGTTCCGCAGAATGTGTTGAGTAGGCTCATGGACATCGAACTGGTTTCATTTCGGACAGTTATTGCTGTCGCCGAGCACGGTGGCATTCGGCGGGCTGCCGTAGCCCTTAATATCCGACAATCGACGCTCAGCCGCCGAATCCGCCATTTGGAAGAGCAGCTCGGCGTCGACCTGTTCGAACGCTCCGGCGGCGGCGTGCGTATCACACCCGCCGGCGTCGATGTCGTGCGAATGGCGCGGCGTTTGTTTGCACAATTGGACAGCATTGTCTCGGCATCCCGCTCTGTTGGCAGCGGCGAATCCGGTAACATTACGGTCGGCTTCAGCACGTCGCTGTCGGCCAGCAAGCTGCGTGCAATCCTTGCCGGCTACGTTCAAGCGTTTCCGGACGTCGAGATCCAGGTCGTCGAACGGTCTCGATCACTACTGCTCGATGGGATCAGAACTGGAGACGTCGATATCGGAATCATCATGGGCGAGCTCAAGGAGCACCGCGGGCCGTCGCTGTCGCTGTGGTCGGAAAGAATCATCGTTTCCTTACCCGCACAACATCGGCTGGCAAACCATGACGTCATCTACTGGACTGACCTCAAGGGTGAATCTTTTCTGCTGAGCCGGCGCGATCCAGGGCCGGATCTGCGGAACATCATCGTCCAAAAACTGTCCGCACCTGGTGACCCGCCGAGCATCGCGAGCTGGGACGTCAGCAACGAAAGCATCTTGGCGATGTTGGAGACAAGTTCCAGCGTTAGCGTTCACTGTGAGTCGTGGACCGGCATAGCCTATCCCGGCGTGATCTTTCGCCAGGTCCGCGACGCATCCGGTCCCAACTACATCCCCTTCACGGCCTGCTGGGAACCTGACAACAAAAACCCGGCACTAGCGCGATTCCTCGAACTGCTTCGCAAGCAGCACCACCCGACTTTGATCCCTTAGGCTTTCGCGCTCGGGCCGGCTAGCCTAGCTCCACGCGTGGCTCGACGCGCTTTCGCAAAGGCCCGATCCGTTGCCATGAATCGTTCCAGCATCGGCGCCACAAGCTTGGCTGCATCGATTGTTTGCCCCGTCTCCCGGCCGAGCGCCTCGGCATAGGCGACGAGATCGCGATGGATGGCAGCTGGAACCTCAATCGTCAGCTTCACTGGCTTCTCGTCCAGGATAGCTCCCAACTTCAACTTGGACACGGTTGGGCTCCTATCCTCGATAAGGCTCTAGCACGAGGTCGCGCGTCACGATCACACGTACAGGGTAGCCGGGACGGATCGTCAACGTCGGCTGGACGTTGAGATTGCGCCGCACGATCTGCTGACCGGCCTGGTTCAAGGTGTCGCCGGTGCCCCGTCGCAATGCACGTGCGATGTCGCTCCCGCTCTGGTCGGAGCCCAGATCGGTGCCAACGGCAAGGATGGTCGAGAGCAGCGTCGCCTTGAACAAGGCTCCCCAGTGATGATCGACCCCATCCTCTAGCCCAGCCTGGCCGGTTGCGTCCGCGCCGGGCTGGCGCTCAAGCACAACGGAGTAGCCATTGGGCAGGATCAGCCGCGTCCAGACCAACAGAACACGTGATTGTCCGAAAGAAACCTGGCTGTCGTAAACCCCAATCAGCCGCGCTCCTTGCGGGATCAGCAACGATGCGCCAGTGGGCGTGTCATAGACGTTCTCCGTCACCTGCGCAGTTATCTGGCCGGGCAGATCCGAGCGTATGCCGGTGATTAGGGCCGCGGGGATGACGGTGCCAGCCTGCAAGACATACGGTGAGGCGGGTCGTGCCAAGCGATCGGGACTCGCCGTGCGCCGATCGACAGGCGCGTTCACAAAGGCGAGCTTGCGATCCTGCCCGTTTTGGGCCATCGCCTCGTCGGTCGATGGCGCAATTCCAGGTACCGTCGCATAGGGAACAGGCTGGGCCGCAGCACCAGGCCGCGGCTGATTGGTGGTCGACGGGAACAGTCGGCTGACCCGGGCGGCCTCCGCTTCCTGGGCACGCCGTTGCTGGTCTGGATCGATCGCGGGTGAACTTGGCTGAGCCTGGGCTGCCACGATCGGGCGGCCGAGATCGCCGGGTAACGGTGGCCCGAGCGGCGGCACGTCGCGGGGAATTCCGGTGTAGTCGCGCGGCAACGCAGCCAGCCCGTCGGCAATGCTACGCCGGTCGGTGGTATAGAGCTCCTGAGGCGTGATCCCGCGCAGGCGATCGGTCTGCAACGCCCACAGGACAGCACCGCAGACAAGGATCAAAGCCAGCGCCGTGCCGCCGATGAGGACATTGCGCGAGAGGCGTGTGACGCGGGGCGCCTCTGCGCGCAACCTCAAGGCGTGCGCAGCCGCCGAGACACCCGCCGGCGCGGCAGATTGGGAATCGCCGCGCAATTGATCGGTCACCGCGCAGGCCTTCCATCCGCGCGCACGATCCGGACCTTCTGCTGCGTCTCGTCGCCGAGGCGGAGCTCGGCCGCCGCAAAAAGCCGGTCGACGATCAGCACATTGCCAAAGGTGCGATAGTTGACGATCTCCGGCCTGCCATCGGGGCCGATAATGTAGAGTGGCGGCATCTCGCCCTGCACGATGCCGGGCGAGAACTCGACATAGACCTTGCGTCCGTCATCATAGGCGTTGAGAGGTCGCCAAGGTGGCTTGTCGCCATCAATCGCATATCGGTAGCGCCGCTGAGCGATCTCGGGAAGGGTCGGTGTCGGCGGCACGGCGCGAAGGCTTCTGCTGCGATTCTCGGGATAGAACCAAGCCACCGACGGCATATAGGGCCGCTCGTGAGCGCGCAGCTCGATCAGGTAGGTGCGTCGATCGGTGTTGACTACAAGGTTGGTCTCGATCGACGGTCGGGTCGGCTTGACCAGGATATGGACGCGGCGGGTTTCGCCGTTGCCACTTTCCGTATCGCCAATGACCCAGCGCACGGTATCGCCAGCCGCGACCGGGCCCGATCCGGTGAGTTGCTCGCCCGGCTCGAGCGCGATGTCGGTGACCTGTCCCGGTGCGACATAGACCTGATAGAGGGCGCCGGGGCTGTAGGGGAACACCTGCACGGCGTTGAAATAGCCCTCGCGACGCGGTTCGATCCGCGCGGCGCCGTTGGCGGCCTCGACCCGGGCGATCGGCTCCTTCGCTTCCACCATGCCACCGCCGCGCGCCGGCGTCCAAGACGGCGGAACGTGCAACGGCCGCGGTCGATCCTCGGCGGGCATCGACGACACCGGAAGCGGAGGTACGCTATCGTCATAGCTGATCTGCGGTGGCTTGGTCGAGGCGCACCCCGCGATCGAGATCAGCGCGATCAGCATGGCGGGCTGCGCAGCGCTCCGGCAGGCTGCGAGTACAGAAGTCCTCCGGATCGGCGCAGTGCCTATTGGCTGCATCATTGTGCGAGCTCCTTCGACCAGTTGATGGCGTTGACGAAGACGCCCAGCGGGTTCTTGCGCAGGCGATCTGCATCGCGCGGCGCCTCGATCACGATGGTGAGAATGGCGGTCCAACGCTCAGTGGCGGCGAGCTGGCCGTTCTCGTACCGGCGTTCCATCCAGGCGACGCGGAAACTCTCGGGCGATGCCCTGATAACACTCGAGACCTCGACGGAAATCTGCATTTTGCCGAGCTTGGCGAAGGGATCGTTGCGGCGCGCGTAGTCGTTGAGCGCCGCGGCGCCACGATCGGTGGTGAACTCGTAGGCGCGCAGCCAGCCCTGGCGCAACACGACGGCGTCGGTCGGCAGGCCGCGCACATCCTCGATGAAGCGCGCCAGGTGGAAGGCGATCTGCGGGTCGGTGGGCCGGTAGGAGGCATCGGCCGGCGCGACAGCCTGGGCCTGGCCGAACCTGTCGACCTGAACGACCCAGGGAGTGATCGTGCCACGTGCCGCCTGCCAGACGAGACCCGCCGCGAGGCCGGCCGCCAGCACCAGGCAACCGAACGCCATCAACCGCCAGTTCGTCGCCTGCACCCGCGCCGAGCCGATGCGGTCATCCCAGATCTGCGCGGCTTTTTGATAGGGCGTCTCCGCTACGGGCGTGTGGCCGTAACGCACGGACGAGCGCTTGAACATCAACGGTTCCCCTCGGAGAGGTCGATGGAGGATCCTCCGCCGCCATGATCGCCGGAGCGGACGGCGTGAATGGCGGCCGAGGCGCCATGACTTGCGGCCTGGCTGCGCCGCATGCGCCGCGCCCAGGCAGGCGGCGCGTCGCGCGGCGCAGGCGCGGCATCATCCTCGGCACCGCCGGCCGCGGCGCGACCGCTCGCTTCGAAGCTGCTGGCGAGGCTCGAACCCGCCCGGCGAAGCGGGCTGACCGCACCGGACATTCCCGTCACGGTCACGCCGGACAGGCCTCCGCTGCGGTAGGCGGCCATCGCCCCGCCGGCGAGCGCCGCGGAGCCGCG
>Ga0209909_100376_pt1 | contig 33723 bp, 32 predicted proteins | sample FECB22metaG_FD_188302 | JGI IMG/M metagenome (GOLD analysis project Ga0209909, IMG submission 188302) | Cyanobacterial communities from the Joint Genome Institute, California, USA - FECB-22 (SPAdes) (version 3) | ecosystem: Environmental > Aquatic > Thermal springs > Hot (42-90C) > Microbial mats... | reverse complement strand
GCGCCCATTGCTGCCATTCAGCCGAACCGGGCAGCATCCTAAAAGCAGACGTTCTATCGGCAGCTTAGCGATGGCTTGGTTGTCGATTTATCCGACGGTGCAGCGCCGTAGGGAGGCTTCGCAGGTGTCTTCACGAATTTCGCTCCGATGCGCACAATTCCTCGGTGGACCTTTGACGACACCATCATTGAGGTCAGCCTCGCCCTCGCGCCGTCACTAACGGCCTACGCCCCTTCGTGTCCCAAGCTAAGCTAAGTTTGCTCAACTGCCGCGAAAGACCGCTATCGGGATGCGCCAACTCCGCCCGAGATGGCAGGCCTGGGTCGTGAGGAGTATGTTAGCTTTCTGGGCGGGCCTGCTACACAGTGGCTATCCCACGCAAGTTCAGTACAAATTCGCTCTAATGAAATTCTGACCCATTTTACCCTCGAAATTATTAGATTGTCAAGTACATAACAAACTATAACGTATATCAATACTGTAATTCTTAATGAAAAGATAGTCAAATCAATACGATATTGTTTTTTACTTACCACACCCTGCTCAGGGCGCACTCGATATAAATCATCATGTTGAATCAGATATTCTGATGGCGACGATCAAATCAGAGAATTTGTCCGCTTCCTCTTCAGCATCTAGTTTCCCCCGCAATGGCCGTTGCTTCTCGCTTTTGAGAGGAAAGCTGCGGCCCCGAATGATTTCGGAGGAAACATGCTGGGTTCCCTCGGCGCCCAGGCGCTACGGCGTCGCCGTTAGGCCGCACCCATGCAGCCAAACTGGATCGTTCTCTCCCTGACCCTCGCCTACATAGCGGCGATGGGGCTGATCAGCCTCTCGGCGCGACGCTATGCGAAGAGCGCGGGAAGCTTCACCTCCGGCGGCGCGCGCTATCCGGCGTTCCTGATCGGCTTCCTGTTGATGTCGGAATTCATCGGGACTGCCACGAGCGTCGGTACCACACAGACGGCCTACAGAGTCGGGGTGTCGGCAGCCTGGAACGTCCTCGCCCTCGCCGTCGGATTCGTTCTTTACGCCATCCTACTCGCGCCCCGTTTTAAAGAACTCGGCGAGAATACGATCTCCGGGGCATTGAATAGGGCCTATGGTCGCCCGACCAAGCTCGCGACCTCGGTCATCATGATCTTCGCTCTTCAGATCGTCGCAGTCTCGACCTATGCGGGCGGCGGTACGATCCTGGCAGGTCTCCTCAACGTCGATCGGACCAGTGCCATCGTCATCACGGGTATCGTCGCGACGCTCTATGTCAGTGTCGGGGGTATGCGCTCGGTCATCTACACGAACGTGCTCCATGCCGTCGTGAAGTATCTTGGCATCGTCGCGGCCGTCGCCTTCGGATTGTCTCAGGTCGGCGGCCTCACGAACCTGCGGGCCCGCGTGCCCGAAGCGATGTTCGCGGTCGATACGGTCGGCTGGTCGCAGATCTTCGCGTGGATGGTCGCCGGCATCGGCGCGGTCTTCTCGACGCAATACGTGATCCAGGCCATTAATACCGTGCAAGACGGGCGCACGGCGCGGCAGGCCAGCTTTTATTGTGCCTTCCTGCTCGTGCCGTTCGGCATCGGCGCCGCCTTGGTCGGTGTCTGCGCGGCGGCGCTGCTGCCAGGAATCCCCGCGATCCAGGCTTTGCCGGGCCTGATCGCCCGGATGGACGATCTGCTGGCCGCCATCGTGGTGGCGGGATTGGCGGGGTCGCTGTTTGGCACGATCTCGGCCCTCAGCATCGGCGCCGCCACCCTGCTGTTCAAGGATTTCTATCATCCCCGCCGTCGGAGCGAGGATGGGATGTCGTCCCTGCGGTTCGTCCGCAGCATGACGGTGCTCGTGGGCCTGATCCCGATTCCCTTGGCGATCTTCGCGCCGGATATCCTGAAGGTGACGTTCCTCGCGAAATCCCTGCGGGCGACCCTGGCGGTCTTGGTCATCTTTGCCTTCTACGCTCCGCGCTTCGGTACCCCGCGGGCCGCCGTCGTCAGCATCTTGGTTTCCCTCGTCCTGACGATCGGCTGGTTCCTCGCCGGCGATCCCGGGGGAATCGACAACGCCTATGTGGCCCTCGTCATTCCCCTAGCGGTGATGGGTACAGCCGAACTCCGGAAGAGGACCACGCTCCGGAACGAACCGGTTGCGGCGCCCTGACGGGACGGGTGTCCCGGCGGCGATCTAGCTGCCCCCCGCGGACCATGCTAAATAGTGCAGATGTCCGAGGCTCTTGAGATCGCCCATGGCGCCTTCGGCCGCGTCGCGCTCCTCGACATGGACCGCAGCCTCGTCCGCCACGCGCACCCGCATTGCCACGTGCTCCTGAAGGTCGAGGGAGACGACACGCAGTTCCTCGTCGGTGATCAGGTTGTGGCGCTCACCGACGATCAGGCTGTCCTGATCAACGCCTGGGAGACCCACGCCTACCTGCACGATCCCCGGCGGGCCAAGGCGATGATCCTGGCCCTGTACATCGAGCCCGACTGGCTCGGCGCGTTCCGGCGGAATTGGGCTGCGAGCGGGGCGCCCGGTTTCTTCGGACAACCGTCGGGCGCCGTCACACCAACGATTCACCGGCTCGCCCACGACCTCGCCGCCGAGATGGTCTATGCACCGCTTTCCTCCCACATCCAGGACGAGTTGCTGTCGAACCTGATGGTTGCCGTGATCGAGCGGTTCACGGCTTGGCGCGAGGAGCCCCTCTCCCTCCGTGCCGCCGCCCGGCGCAACGCTGGCGACTGGCGCATCCGACGCACCATCGCACGGGTGCGGGCAGAGCCCGGCGCCATGCTGGGCACCGAGGCGCTGGCACGCGAGGCGGGCCTCTCCCGCGCCCAGTTCTACCGCCTGTTCGAGCAATCCACCGGGGCCCCGCCGCATGTCTTCCTGAACGCGATCCGGATCGAGCAGGCCGTCGAGGCCATCGTGAGCAGCGAAGAGCCCCTCACCGCGATCGGCATGCGCCTCGGCTTCGCCGCGCCCGCACATTTCTCGCGCTTCTTCCGGGACCACGTCAGCGTACCCCCGAGCATCTTCCGCGGTATCGTCCGGCGGGGCGGCCAGCCCGCTGCCTGACGGCGCCGTCATCAAAGAATGAGACGTTTCGGTAAGTCGCGAGACGCCTCGGCATCGCCGCACCCACACGGAGCCGCCATTCTCCCCGGGATACGGACCCCATCGAGAGGTCCGGCGGAGGAAGCGGCTTGGGCATCGTGTCATCGACCTATGTCGGACGGTCCGTGGAGCGCGTCGAGGACGCAGCCCTGCTCTCCGGGCTCGGGCGCTACATCGACGACCTCGGCATGCGGCCCGGCACGCTGCACGCGGCGATCCTGCGCTCGCCCCACGCCCATGCGGACATCCTTGGCATCGACGTTCAGGCGGCCAAGGCGCTGCCCGGCGTCACCGCCGTGGTCACGGGCCGGGACCTCGACGCCGTCACGACCGGCCTCGTCCCGGCCTTGCGGGCGGCCGTCGATGCCCGCGCCATCGCGGTGGACCGGGTGCGTTATGTCGGCGAGCCCGTCGCCATCGTCGTCGCCCGAGACCGCTACCTCGCGGAGGACGGCTGCGACCTGATTGAGGTGCAGTACCGGGTGCGCCCCGCGGTGGTCGATCCGCTGGCGGCCCTCGCCCCCGACAGCGAGATCCTGCACGAGGGCGTCGGCGCCAATTGCGTCAGCGACCGACGCTTCCGCTACGGCGATCCCGAGGCGGCCTTCGCGGAGAGCCCGCGCAGCCTGTCCGTGACCGTGCGCTACCCGCGCAACACCGGCTCGCCGATGGAGACCTACGGCGTCGTCGCCTCCTACGATCCCACCGACGATTCCTACGACGTGCTCGCGAACTTCCAGGGGCCATTCAGCATCCATGCAGTGGTGGCCCGGGCGCTCAAGGTGCCGGGCAACCGCCTGCGCCTGCGCACGCCCCCGGATTCCGGCGGCAGCTTCGGGGTGAAGCAGGGCGTCGCGCCCTACGCCGTGCTGATCGCTGCCACGGCGCGCCTCGTGGGCCAGCCGGTGAAGTGGATCGAGGACCGGCTGGAGCATCTCTCGGCCTCCGTCTCTGCCACGAACCGGGTCACGACCCTCCGCGCCGCCTTCGAGGCGGACGGGCGCGTCACCGCCCTCGATTGGGACCAGATCGAGGATTGTGGCGCCTACCTGCGGGCGCCCGAACCCGCCACGCTCTACCGGATGCACGGCAACCTCACCGGCGCCTACGCCATCCGCAATGTCGCCGTGCGCAACCGGGTGGTGCTGACCAACAAGACGCCGACCGGCCTCGTGCGCGGCTTCGGCGGGCCGCAGGTCTACTATCCGCTCGAACGGCTGATGCAGCGCATCGCGCTGACGCTGGGCCTCGATCCCTTCGCGGTGATCCGCCGGAATCTGATTCCGGCCGACGCCTTTCCCTATCGTACCGCGACCGGCGCCCTCTACGATTCCGGCGATTACCAGCGCGCCCTCGACGAAGCCGCCCGGGACGGCGGGCTCGATGAGCTGAAGCGGCGGCGGGACGCCGCCCGCGCCGAGGGCCGCCTCTACGGCATCGGCCTCACGGCGGCGGTCGAGCCCAGCGTCTCCAACATGGGCTACATCACCACCGTGCTGACGGCCGAGGAACGCGCCAAGGCCGGGCCCAAGAATGGCGCGCAATCGACCGCCACCATCACCCTCGATCCGGTCGGCTCGGTGACTGTGCAGGTCGCCTCGGTGCCGCAGGGCCAGGGGCACCGGACGGTGCTGGCCCAGGTGGTGGCCGACGTGCTCGGCCTCCCGATGGAGCAGGTCCGCGTCACGGCCGACCTTGATACCGCAAAGGATGCGTGGTCCATCGCCTCGGGCAATTACGCGAGCCGCTTCGCCGCCGCCGTGGCGGGGGTCGCGCACCTCGCCGCCACCCGCCTGCGCGACAGGCTCGCGCGGATCGCGGCGGCGCAGCTGAACCTTCGTCCCGAGGACTTGCTCTTCGCGGGCGGTCGCATCGCCTCGCGGACGAACCCGGACGCGGGCCTGCCCTTCGCGCGGGTGGCCGCCACGAGCCACTGGTCGCCGGGCCTCGTGCCCGAGGATCTCGGTGCGGTGATCCGCGAGACGGTGTTCTGGACCCCCCCGGAACTGACGGCGCCGGATGCGGAGGACCACATCAACTCCTCCCTCTGCCATGGCTTCATCTTCGACATCTGCGGCCTGGAGATCGACCGGGTCACCGGCAAAATCGCCATCGACCGCTACGTCTCGATGCACGATTGCGGGCGCATCCTGCACCCCGGCATGGTCGAGGGGCAGGTGCGCGGTGGCTTCGCGCAGGCGCTCGGCGCGGCGGTTTTCGAGGAACTTTCCTACGGCGACGATGGCGCCTTCCTGTCCGGGACCTTCGCCGATTACTTGCTGCCCACCGCGACCGAGGTGCCGGATCTGCGCATCCTGCACGTCGAGAGCCCATCCCCCTTCACGCCGCTCGGCGCCAAGGGAGTCGGCGAGGGCAACTGCATGTCGACGCCGGTCTGCCTCGCCAACGCGGTGGCCGACGCCCTCGGGCTTGAGGCTATCGACCTGCCCCTGACCCCCACCAAGCTCGCTGCCCTCGCAGCGGGCGGGGAGGAGCGAGCGCCTCCCGCCGGCCACTCTGCCCCGAAGCCCGCCGCGAAGGCGGGCGACCGCACCTTGCGCGGGGAGGGCTCGGCCACCGTCACGGCTCCCCCAGAGACGGTCTGGGCGATGCTCCTCGACCCGGATGTGCTCGCCTCCGTCATTCCCGGTTCGCACGGGGTGAAGAAGCTCTCCGACACCCGGTTTCAGGCCGAGGTCACCCTCGGCGTCGGCCCGGTGAAGGGCCGCTACAAGGCCGAGGTGATCCTCTCGGACCTCGACGCTCCCCGCGCCGTCACGCTCACCGGTACGGTCACGGGCGGTCTCGGCAGCGGCGGCGGGACCGGACGCCTGAACCTAGAGCCCGACGGCGCCGGGGGCACGCGGATCGCCTACGTCTACGAGGCGGCGGTGGGCGGCAAGGTCGCGGCGGTGGGTGGACGCCTTCTCGATGGGGCCGCGCGGGTGATCATTGGGGGGTTCTTCACGGCCCTCGCCCGACGGGCGGGAGGCTCCGCCGGTCCCTCTTCCAAACTTCCGGTCTTCCTGCGCCGCATGCTTGCCCGCCTCGGAGTCTCGGCATGAAGCCCGCTCCCTTCGACTACCTTCGCGCCGCAACCCTGGACGACGCCCTCGAAGCCTTGCGCCAGCACGGCCCCGAGGCCCGGATCATCGCGGGCGGCCAGTCCCTGATGCCGATGCTCAACATGCGGCTGACGAAGCCCACCGTGCTCGTCGACGTGATGCGCATCCCGGCGCTCAAGGAGCCCCGTCTCGACAAGGGGTCCCTCGTTATCCCGGCGGGTGTGCGGCAGGCGATCCTGCTCGACCGGCCGGGACTCGCCAGGGATCTGCCGCTCCTAGCAGCCGCCCTGCCGTGGGTCGGGCACATCCAGACCCGGGCACGGGGGACGCTGTGCGGCTCCGTCGCCCATGCCGATCCGAGCGCGGAAATCCCCCTCTGCCTTGTGGCGCTGCAGGGCGAGATTCACTTGCGCAGCCGCCGGAAAGTCCGGCGCGTGGCGGCCGAGGACTTCTTCATCGGCATGATGGTCACCGACCGGGCCGACGATGAGATGATCGAGGCCATCGCCTATCCCCTGCGCCGGGAGGGCGCCGGCACCGCCTTCGCCGAGGTGGGGCGGCGGCACGGCGACTACGCCATCGTCGCCTGCGCGGCGATCGTGGACGGCACCAGGATGCGGCTCGCCGTCGGCGGCGTCGCCGACCGGCCCACCGCCCGTGACTTCCCCCACCTCGACGGGTCGGCGCTCGACGATGCCCTCAACGCCTTCGCCTGGGACCTCGGTGCGGGGGACGATCTCCACGGCACGGCCCGCTACCGCCGCGACCTCGTGCGGAGCCTCGGCCGCCGGGTGCTGGAACAGGCCGCTAAGGTCGCCCGCGGCGACACCCATCAGGAGGCCGTGCCATGCCACAGCTAGACGCAAAGGGCCGTCACACGGTGGCCTTCACACTCAACGGGCGCGAGACCACGGTCGAGGTGGAGACCCGCACCCTGCTGACCGACGCCCTGCGCCATGGGCTCGGGGCCACGGGCACGCATGTCGGCTGCGAGCACGGCGTCTGTGGCGCCTGCACGGTGTCCATCGACGGGGTGCCCGCCCGGGCCTGCTTGACCCTCGCGGTGGGGGTCGAGGGCTGCGCCGTGCGGACCGTCGAGGGTCTGGCTCCGGAGCCCGGCCGCCTGGGGGTGCTGCAGGCGGCCTTCCGGCGGCGGCACGCCCTGCAATGCGGCTTCTGCACCGCCGGCATCCTGATGTCGCTCGACGCCTATCTCACCTTCCGGCCGAACCCGTCGCGCCGGGAGATCACCGAGGTCATCGGCGGCCATCTCTGCCGCTGCACCGGCTATGCGCCGATCATCGAGGCCGCCCTGGAGGCGGCTGCGGAACTCAGGGGCGACATCCCGGCCCCGTCATCCCCGGAGGGCGCCCATGCTTGATCTCGGCACCAGCTTCCTCGCGAGCGTCTCCCGCGATCCCCGTGCCCTGGCCCTCGTCGACGGGGAGACCCGGCTGACCTACGCGGAGTGGTTCGGGGTCATTTCCGCGACCGTGGCCGGGCTCGACCGGCTCGGGCTGAAGCCCGGCGACCACCTCGTCACGGTCCTCCAGAACCGGCACGAGGCGGCGACCCTGCACTGGGCCTGCCAGTTCGCGGGAATCGTCATCACGCCGATCAACTGGCGGGCCAAGGCCGAGGAAATCGATTTCGCGATCGAGAACGCGCAAGCCCGCGCCATCGCCTACGAACCGGTCTCGGCCGGGAGCCTGCGAGACAGCGCGGCATCGCAGCGGATCCCGCGCATCGCCGTCGGCACGCCGCCCAGCCCCGGCGAGACGGCCTTCGCCGACCTCGCCGCCACCGAGGGGCCCCCGGCGACGCCCTGCGCCGACGCGGAGGCGATCTCGCTGATGCTCTACACCTCCGGCACCACCGCCAAGCCGAAGGGGGTCCCACGGCGCCACCGGGCGGAGCGGGCGGCGGCGCTGGCCCACGTGGCGCAGAACCTCTACGGGCGCGGCGAGCGCACGCTCGGCGTCATGCCGCTCTACCACACGATGGGGGTGCGCTCGCTCCTCGCCATGTCGCTGATCGGCGGGACCTTCGTCTGCCTGCCGCGCTTCGACGTGGCCGGAGCGCTGCGGCTGATCGCGGCCGAGCGGATCACCAACCTCTACCTCGTGCCGACCCTCTACCACGACCTCGTGCACCACCGGGATTTCCCGGCGACCGACACGACCTCCGTGCGCAAGCTCGGCTTCGCGGGGGCACCGATGACGGACGGCCTGCTCGCCCGCCTGACCGAGGCGTTCCGGCCGGACCTCTTCGTCAACCATTACGGCTCGTCGGAGGTCTACACCTTCACGATCAACCACGAGGCGGCGGTGAAACCCGGTTCGGCCGGTCGGGCGGGACTCAACACCATGGTGCGCGTCGTACCCATGGGGGGCGACCCGAGCCGAACCGCCGCACCGGGCGAGGAGGGCGAGATCGCCGTCATCGCCAAGGGCGACGAAGCCTTCGAGGGCTACTGGCATCGCCCCGAAGCCGACGCGAAGGCCTTTCGTGATGGCTGGTACTTCACCGGCGATACCGGCTTCGCCGACGCCGATGGCGACCTCTACGTCACCGGCCGGGTGGACGACATGATCATCACCGGGGGCGAGAACGTTTCGCCCGTCGAGATCGAGAGCCGCCTCTCCTTGCATCCGGCCGTGTCCGAAGTCGCCGTTGTGGGCCTGCCCGACGAGCGCTGGGGCCGGATCGTCGCGGCCTTCATCAAGCGGAGCGGCAGCACCGACGAAGCGGCGCTCGACGCCCATTGCCGGGCGGGCGGCCTGCCGAGTCACAAGCTGCCGCGTCGCTACGTCTTCGTGGACGAGATCCCAAAATCGCCGGTCGGCAAGCTGCTGCGCCGCCAGCTCGTGGCCGGCGAGTACGTGCCCGAGGGCGAGGCCGAGCCCCGCGCTAAAGGCCACGAGGCCGCCTGACACCCCCCAACGAATTTCAGCGAGAGTCGAGACCCATGACGAGTGACACCACCACCATTGACCCGCGCCTGACGAACCTCGACGGCTTCCGCGTCGAGATCGACGCCGAGCGCGAGCGCGCCGACGTGATCCTAGCGCGGCCGCCGATGAACGTCATCGCGATGCCCCAGCGCGATGAGATCCGTAAGGTCTTCGAGGCGCTGGACGAGGATCCCCGCGTGCGGGTCATCGTCCTGCGGGCGGAGGGCGAGCACTTCTCGTCGGGGGGCTACATCAAGGGCTTCCTCGACGCCTCTCCCGAGCACGTTTCGAAGCTCGCCTGGAACATGGCGGCACCAGCCCGCTGCTCGAAGCCCGTCATCGCCGCCAACCGGGGCTACACGTTCGGCGTCGGCTTCGAGATCTCGCTGGCCTGCGACTTCCGCATCGTCTCTGAGACCTGCCGCTACGCCCTGCCCGAGCAGAAGCTCGGCCAGATCCCCGGTTCCGGCGGCTCGGCCCGGCTCCAGAAAATCGTCGGCATCACGCGGACCAAGGACATCGTGATGCGCTCCAAGCGCATCCCCGGCCGGCAGGCCCTCGACTGGGGCATCGCCACCGAATGCGTGCCCGACGCGGATCTGGAGAAGGCAACCGACGCCCTCGTGGAGGAGCTGCGCGCCTTCTCGCCCATCGCCCAGCGCACCGCCAAGAAGCTCCTTAACGACACCGAGGATGCGAGCCTGTCCATCGCCATCGAACTCGAGGGGCACTGCTACAGCCGCCTGCGGCAGGCCGACGACTTCCGTGAGGGCGTCGAGGCGTTTCACGCCAAGCGAGCCCCGCGTTTCACCGGCTCCTAAGCCTACCGCGCCGGGGGGCTGCAGGGCAGCTCCCCACACCCCCGTGACCCCCACGGCACCGCTTCGATCCCGCCCCGGCGGGACACGATGGCGCGCGCCCTGATGGCCCCCGACCCAGAGCCCGAACCGGCCCCACCGCGGCAACGACCGCATCCCCCGGAGGAACCCCATGCAGACCGCCGCAACCTTCGCATCCGATCCCCCCGCTCACGCCAAGCCCACGGGCCGGCAAACGGCGACGGCCGCCATGGCCTCGCTGTTCGGCTGGGGGCTCGATCTCTTCGACCTGTTCATCCTGCTCTACGTGGCGCCCGTCGTCGGCGCCCTGTTCTTTCCGGCCGACAAGCCGATGCTGTCGCTGGCGGGAGCCTATGCCTCCTTCGCGGTCACGCTGCTGATCCGGCCCCTCGGCTCGGCCCTGTTCGGCTCCTATGCGGACCGGTTCGGCCGGCGCCGCGCGCTCATGGTGGCGGTGACCGGGGTCGGCCTGTCGACGGCGGTCTTCGGCCTCCTGCCAACGGTCGGCCAGATCGGATGGCTCGCCACCGCGATCTTCCTAGTCTTCCGCCTCGTCCAGGGCATCTTCGTCGGCGGCGTGGTCGCGGCGTCTCACACGATCGGGACGGAATCCGTTCCGGAGCGGTGGCGGGGGCTGATGTCCGGGGCGGTCGGCGGTGGCGGCTCGGCCATCGGCGGCCTGCTTGCCTCCCTGGTCTTCTACGTCGTCTCGCTCATGGCGCCGGGAGAAGCCTTCACCGAGTGGGGCTGGCGGCTGATGTTCTTCTCGGGTCTGCTGACCTCGGTGATCGGCCTGATCCTCTTCCGCAATCTCGAGGAATCCCCGATCTTCAAGAATCTCCAGGCCCGGAAGGCGGCGCTCCGGGCAGGCGCTCCGGCGGAGGCCTCGCCGATCCGCTCCCTGTTCTCACCGTCCAACCGGGGAAGCTTCGCGGTCGCGACTCTCATCTCTTTCGGTGGTGGCGCGGCCTACTACCTCACGTCCGGCTACCTGCCGACCCTCCTCAAGCTCGTGAACGGCGTGCCGAACGCCACCGCCTCGATGATCCTGATCGGCGCCAACGTCGCGGCGGCGATCGGCGCCTGCGGCATGGGCGAACTGAGCCAGCATATCGGGCGCAAACGGTCGTTCCTCCTGATGGGCGTCATCCGCCTGCTCGCTTTTCCCGCCCTGTTCCTGACCATGGCGAACACGACGAGCCTCGTTGGGGTCGCGGCCTGCGCCTTCCTGCTGGCGCTCATCGCCAACGCCAGCTACGGGCCGCTGCTGATCTTCCTCAACGAAAAATTCCCGACGGCGGTGCGGGCCACGGGGACGGGCCTGACCTGGAACATCGGCTTCGCCCTGGGTGGCATGCTGCCGACGCTCGTTTCCCTCGTCGCCGACGGGCCGACGCAGATTCCGATGGTGCTGGCCGTCGTCATGACCGGCGTCACCCTGGTCTATCTCGTCGGTGCCTTCCTGACCGACGAGACGCAGGGCAATCTCGACCGGGCCTGACGATACGGTTCTGCGCGGGCGGAGGCCTCCCATGACGAGTGATCCCCTCTGGACCTTCGCCTGCGCGTTCTACGGCCGGCCCGGCGTCGCCGCGGCCTGCCTCGCCCTCCAGGACGAGGGCGGCGCCGATGTGCCCCTGCTCCTGTACCTGATCTGGTGCGGGAGAACCGGACGAAGGCTGGACGCCTCGGTGCTCGCCGGAGCGGAAGCCCGGATCGGCCCCTGGCGCGGACAGGTGATCATTCCCTTACGGACGATCCGCCGGGCGATGCGGTCGGACATCCTTTCGGGCCAGACGACGGAGGCGCTCCGGGAGCGGATCAAGCTCGCGGAGATCGAGGCGGAGCGCCTCGCCCTCGCGGCTCTCTTCGAGGCCGCGCCGGTCCCGGATATGCCGGCGAGTTCGGGCGGCGAGGCGCTGGCCCTCTATGCCGCTCATCTCGGCCGGACCTGGCCGGAGGCACCGCTGCGGGTTCTCGCGGCGGCGCTGGAGGGCTGAGCGCCAGTCAGCCTTCTCCGCTTCGCCAACGCCGGACGCCAGGTGCGTCGATGTCGAACAGGTCGAGAACCCGCCCGATCGTATGGTCCACCATCTCGGCGAGGCTCTCCGGACGCGCGTAGAAGGCCGGAACCGGCGGGGCGATGATCGCCCCCATTTCCGAGAGCGCCGTCATGGTGCGGAGGTGGCCGGTGTGGAGGGGGGTCTCCCGCACCATCAGGACGAGGCGGCGGCGCTCCTTCAGGGTCACGTCGGCGGCCCGCGTCAGCAGGCCGGATGTGACGCCGGTCGCGATCTCGGCCTGGCTTCGCATGGAGCAGGGCGCCACGACCATGCCGCGGGTCCGGAAGGATCCGGAGGCGATCGAGGCGCCGATGTCCCCCTGGGCGTAAGTCTTGGCGGCCAGGGCGCGGACGTCAGCGACCTTGAGGTCGGTCTCATGGGCCAGCGTCACCTCGGCCGAGCGCGACATCACGAGATGGGCCGGGATCGCGAGGTCGTGCAGGATTTCCAGGAGACGGATCCCATAGATCACCCCCGAAGCACCCGAGATGCCGACCACGAGGGGCAGCGGTGTCATCGTTCCTCCCGGCCGCAATGGGCGCGGCGACGTTGCCAGTGACAGTATCGGGGTGCGCTCGCCCGTGTCGAATAACGTCGGCTGATCGCTGCCATCAGTCCGGGGGGAGCTCAACCGGTGATGATATGGACCTGGAGTGCGGTCGCCGCCGCGTTCAACTCCTCCTCAAGGATGCCGATAAGGAGCTGCGCCGCGTGGCTGAGCGGTTTCTGCGGATGGTGAATGATCACCAATTCGCGGGCGATGCGCGGCGCGACGATGCGGTAGGCCTTGAGGGACCCATCGGCGAGCTGTCGGCTGACGGCGATGCTCGGCAGCACAGTGAAACTCGTCGAGCGCGCCACGAAGTCCGCGATCGCGGGGGGCAGGTCGAGTTCGAGCTTCGGGCTCAGGGTCACGTCCGCGGCGGCGACACGGCGATCGAGTTCGACGCGCAGGCCGTGGCGGGTCGACGGCAGGATCAGGTTGAGGGCGGCGAGGTCCGCCATCCGGAGAGGCAGGGGCACCGGCAACGGTGTGTCGCGCCCGCCGACCACGACCATTTCCTCGTCGAGGAGGGGTGCCATGACGAGGCCGAGGCGTCGGGCTGGCCGGTTGATCACCGCGAAGTCGAGTGCGCCGCTGCCGACGCCCTCGATGAAGGTGCTGCTGTAGCCATCGGCCAGCGACAGCTCGACCTCTGGGTAGGCCGCCGCGAAGCGAGCGAGGACGCTCGGGATCACGCTCATCGACAGGGACGACAGGATGCCCGCCGTGACGCGGCCCGACACGGTTTGGGATAGGCGCGCCATGGCCGCCCGGGCGTCGGCGACATCCCGCTGGATTGGATGGACCAACCGGTGCAGCGTCCGACCGGCGGCTGTCGGCACCATGGCCTTCGGCTGGCGGTCGAACAGGCGCTGGCCGAGTTCCCGTTCCAGCTTGGCAATTTGCATGCTGAGCGCGGGCTGGACGACGTTCATCCGCTGCGCGGCGCGGGTGACGCTTCCCTCCTCGAACAGGGCGACGAAGTAGGAGATCTGACGGAGATCCATACACGGGACCCGGGCGACACGAGCAACGCGCCAGGGGACCACGTGCGGGCCGGTCGGCGCAATTCAAACCGGCTGATGGGCGGCATCACCAATCGTTATTTTTCCCGCCTGCGGGAAGAGCTTAACGCTTCCTCCCCTGGCAAGCTTGGTTGAGAAGACCCCGCCGTGAGGACAGCATGAACGCGCCTGCTCCCGTTCGTTCCCTCCGCGACTGGCTCGATCGGCTGTCCGGGGATGGGCGCCTCGCCATCGCGCGGCCGGGAATCGGCTTGCGCCACGAGGCGGCGGCGGTGGCGAACCGCCTCGACGGCCGGCAGGCCAGCCTGTTTCCGCAGCCCGGGGGGCATCCGGGCACCATCGTCTCGGGCCTCGTGTCGAGCCGGGCCTGGATGGCGGAAGCCCTCGGCACCACGCAGGATCGCCTCGTCGCCCATTTCCAGCAGGCTGCCGCCCAGCCGCTCCCCTGGCACGAACGCAACTCCGCCCCCGCGCAGGAGGTCGTCCACCGGGAGGGACTCGACATCCTGAAGCTCCTGCCGGTGCCGACTCTGAACGAGCACGACAGCGGCCCCTACATCTCGGCGGGCCTGATGATCTCCCGGGACCCGGAGACCGGCCTGCAGAACGTCGCCATCCTGCGCTGCCAGATCAGCGGTCCGGACAGGATCGGCGTGCTGGTCCTGCCCCGGCATACCGACAATTTCTATCGCAAGGCTGAGGCCCAGGGCCGGGGCCTCGAAGTCGCCCTCGTGGTCGGCGTCGATCCCGCCTGCCTCCTCGCCTCCCAGGCCATCGTGCCCCTCGGCCACGACGAGTTGGAGATCGCCGGGGCGCTCACGGGCCAACCCCTCGACGTGGTCAAGTGCCTGACAAACGGCGTGCGCGTTCCGGCGAACGCAGAGATTGTGATCGAGGGCCGCCTCCTGCCAGAGATCCGCGAGCCCGAAGGGCCATTCGGAGAGTTCCCGCAATATTACGGGGAGCGGGCCAAGCGGCACGTCATGCAGGTCGATGCGGTGACGCACCGGCGCGATCCGATTTTTCATATGATCGTCGGCGGTGGCCTTGAGCATCTGCTGCTGGGGGCGATCCCCCGCGAGGCCACGATCCTCGCGACGCTGCAGCGCAGCTTCCCCGGTGTCGAGGACGTGCATCTGTCCCTGGGGGGAGTCGGCCGTTACCACCTCTACGTCCGCCTGCGGAAGACGCAGGAGGGCGAGGCCAAGAACGTGCTGCTCGGGGCCTTCGCCGCCCACTACGACATCAAGCACGCCGTTGTGGTCGATACGGATGTCGACATCCACGACCCACAGGAAGTCGAATGGGCGGTCTCGACGCGCTTCCAGGCGGACCGAGACCTCGTCGTCATCCCTCATGCCCAGGGCTCCAAGCTCGATCCCTCGGGCCGCGAGGGGGTCGGCGCGAAGATGGGTCTCGACGCGACCGTTCCGCTCGACGCGCCCCCCATGAAATTCAAGCGCATCCGTGTTCCCGGCGAGGCCGAGGTCGATCTCGACGCGGTGCTCGCGTCCGGCGCCGACTGGCGCGCGGCGATCGGCTGATCCCGTGAACGCCCTGCCCGAAACGGTCGACGTGTTGATCGTCGGCGGCGGCTCTGCCGGCTGCGTGATGGCCCACCGGCTCTCCGCCGACCCGCGGCGCCGGGTGCTCCTCGTCGAAGCCGGCATCGACACACCGCCGGGCCGGGTGCCGGCGGAGATCCTCGACAGCTATCCGATGCCGCTGTTCCATGGCGACACCTACATCTGGCCGGGGCTCGACGCGGCGGTCACCCGCGACTCCCGCGGTCGCATGCGGCGGCGGGCCTACGAGCAGGGCCGGGTGATGGGCGGCTCGTCCAGCATCAACGTCCAGGCGGCCAACCGCGGGCTGCCCCGCGATTACGAGGCCTGGGCCGCGCTCGGCGCCGAGGGCTGGGCCTGGGACGACGTGCTGCCGTATTTCCGCAGGCTCGAGACCGACCTCGATTGCGGCGGTCCGCTGCACGGCCATGATGGGCCGCTCCCGATCCGGCGCATCTTGGAGCCCGCATGGCCCCCCTTCGCCCATGCGGTCGCCCGCGCCTTCGATGCGACGGGGCTGCCCCGGCGCGTCGATCAGAACGGCGAGTTCGAGGATGGGATCTTCCCGCCGGCCTTCTCCAACCGGGACGACGCGCGGGTCTCGGCCGCCGCCGCGTATCTGGACGTGGGGACGCGGGCCCGGCCGAATCTCACCATCGCCGCCGGTCTCGAGGTCCGTTCGCTGGTGATGGACGGGCGCCGAGCGACCGGGGCCGTGCTGCGGCGGGGCGACGGATCCGAGCAGCCAGTGAGCGCCGCCTCCGTAGTCCTGTGCGCCGGCGCTCTTCAATCGCCGGTGCTCCTCCTGCGTGCCGGGATCGGCCCGGGCGATGCGCTCTCCGCCTGCGGGATACCCGTCCGGCTGGATCGTTCGGGCGTCGGCGAGAACCTGCGGGACCATCCAGCTTTGACGATGGCCCAGGTCCTTCCCCGCTCGCTCCGGCTGCCCGAGACCTTCCGGCGCGCGAGCTTGCTGGCCCTGCGCTATACGTCCGGCCATCCCGGAGGCTGCGCCTCCGATATGTATCTCACCGCCTCCGCCCGTGCCGGCTGGCACGCCCTCGGCGGACGCCTTGCGCTCTACTTCCTCTGGGTGAACCAGCCGCACTCGGTCGGGCGCCTGCGTCTCGATCCGGCGAACCCGTCCGGCCCGCCCGACATCGACCTCGGCCTGCTCTCGGATCGCCGCGATCTCGAACGCCTCGCCTCGGGGATTCGGCTGCTCAGCGACCTCGTGGTCTCGCCCACGCTGAACCCCCGCTCGGACGACCTATTCCCCGCGAACTATTCGCCGCTGATCCGCCGGTTGAGCGCCGTCTCCCCTCGCAACCGGCGGCTCACTGGCCTCCTCGCCCCCGTGTTCGATGCACCGGCCATGCTGCGCGCCCCGCTGCTGCGCGCCGTCTTAGGCGGCCACGCTTGGGCGACAGTGCTTCAGGACGATGGCGCTCTCGATGACTTTGTCCGGGACAACGTCTTCGGGGTCTGGCATGCGAGCGGTACGTGCCGCATGGGCCGGGCCGACGATCCCGGCGCGGTGGTCGATCCGGGGGGGCGCGTCATCGGAACCGAGAACCTGTCCATCGCCGACGCATCGGTGATGCCCCGCCTTCCTAGCGCAAACACGAACGTCCCGACCTTAATGATTGCGGAAAAGATCGCGGAGAGGATGATGGTGGAGATGGGATGATCCCTCTCGACACATCCGGCACCTTTGCGGTGGCCGACCTACGGCTGGAATACCGTTTCGTCGGTCCGCAGCCGGACTTGGCGCCCACGCTGGTGTTGCTTCATGAGGGTCTCGGTTCTGCCACGCAGTGGGGCCCGCTGCCGGAAATTCTGGTCGAGAAGACCGGATGCGGTGTCCTGGCTTTCTCGCGGCAGGGTTATGGGGCCTCGAGTCCGGTGCCTCTGCCCCGCCGGGCCGACTTTCTCGAACAGGAAGCCTGCACCATACTTCCCCAGGTCTTCGACCTCGCGGGACTGCGAAGCGGCCTGCTGATCGGCCATTCCGATGGCGCCTCGATCGCGGCCCTCGCGTTGGCGGAGGGCGACACCCGCGTGCGGGGCGGCGTCCTCATCGCGCCCCATTTTTTCGTCGAGGAGGCGACGCTGGCCGGGGTCCGGCGGGCGCGGGACGCCTACGACAAGGGCGATCTGAAGGTCCGTCTCGGCCGCCGGCACACCGATGTCGAGGGAGCCTTTCGCGGCTGGAACGACGCTTGGTTGGATCCGGCTCGGCGCGGATGGACAATCGAGACAACCCTCACGCGATGGACCGTCCCGGCAATCATCATCCAGGGAACGAAGGATGCTTACGGAACTAAGGCCCAGATTGCTGCCGCTCGCAGACGTTGCCCCGCCGGTCTGTTGACTGTTTATGATATGCCGAATGTTGGGCATCACCCACATCGCGAAGCGTTGGCAGAAACTGCCGACGTCATCGCCCGCTTCGTCACCCATGTCCTGAGAAGGAATTGAGTCTTTACAAGACAATGACTGATTGGCCTTGAAACACACTGTCGCAAGGTTAGCGCTGGCCCCCTTTCCCGTGGGGAGGGGCAGGAGGCGGTGTCAGGTTCGTTGACAGGGTTATTTGGAATCACCTGCCTCCCAGGCCTAATCCGGTTCAAGCTTTCCGAAACCGGGCGAGGACAAAGCCCAGCCGTGGTACTGGGCACGTTCGCTCACGTTGCTGCCCGACAGCTTTCGGCGGGTTCGCGTCCTTGACGGAATGACCGGATTGAATTGGGTAAGAGGCTGTCCGTTTTTCCAGCAAGCCGCCTCCAAAGCAGACCGGCCGCTTTCGGCCAGACTGCGTCACGCCGGATCGTCAGCGCACGCAGGACCGGACATTCGGCATTGCGCCCGTTGCCGCCGTCTGAGCATGTTCGGCCGCGTCCCGGAAGCGGACATCCAGCACGAAGCTTTTCACAGCTGTGGCGCAAGTGTTCATAAGGGCGGCGCCAATATGATGGGCGGATGGTCCAGATTTTTTGACATACGAACGAATACGACACGCCTGATATCCGGTGTGGTCAGAACTGACGAAACGACGCGAATCAAAGATCCAAGGTCTTGCGTGCAAAGCTCTCGATGTAATCGACGAGCTTGTCTGAGGCGGCGCCGGCGGCATCGACGTCGCGTCGGGAAACCGCTTCGCAGACGTCGGCGTGGAGATTGGCGGTCAACGGCAGATCAGCCGCCTGCTTGTAATGCTGGTACCAAAAACGTCGTGACAGGGCCGCCATGCTCTCCAAGGAGCGAACCGCGAACTCGTTGCGGGATGCCGTCGCGATCAGGTCGTTGAACTGACGATCTAAGCGCATGAATGCGAGGTCGTCCGACGCCGAGGCCGCCTCGCGCATGTCCTGCGCGATGCTCGCGAAGACCTCCCGCTCCTCCCTTGTGGATCGCTCCGCGGCAAGGCGCGCGATCAAGCGTTCCAAGACGCGTCGGGTTTCCAACAGGCGTAGCTGCGTGCGTACGTTTATGTCGGAGACGAGGATGCCGCGCCGCGGCATGACCATCACGAGACCGTCGCGAGCCAGACGCTGTAGAGCCTCACGGATGGGGGTACGGCCAATCCCGAGACGCTGGACCAGGTCCTGCTCGCCCAGCACCATGCCGGGCGGGAGCACAAGCGTCGTGATCATCTCCTCCAGCTGCTGGTAGGCTTTGTCCGTCAGCGTCAGGTCGGGCAAGTTCTCTCGGTTGGCCGGCCCGTTGGGCGACTCCTTCAAGGCCTTCCTCGCCCTCCTCTCACCGCGCTCCGCGGCACGGACCGACGTCGTCTTACCGGTCACGAAGTTCATAGACGACGTCCCTTGCCATGCCCGGTCCGCTCACCGCGCCGCATTAGGGTGCATGGTGCCGCGCGCTCCTCCACGCAAGGGGCATATTTCTGATATATCTTGCGTCGATTAGAAATATCCTGCAAAAGCGCGACGCGCATACCAAGAATGTAGGGAGGCAATAGATGGCAGGGCAAATTGCGATACCCGCCGGCGACGCGCTACCGGAACGGGTCACAACCGAGGTTCCAAGCCGCGTCGCGGCCGGGACGAGCGCGGTGATCGCGGCGCGGCTGGAGCGGCTGCCGATGACCGCCTTCCAGCGCAATATCTTCCTCATCATCGCAACGGCCTGGTTCTTCGATTCGATAGACCTCGGCTCGCTCACCTTCCTCCTCGGCTCGATCAAGACGGAGTTCGGGCTCTCCACGGCCCAGGCGGGGCTCCTGTCGAGCATGAGCTTCATCGGCATGTTCGCCGGCGCGGCGATCTCCGGGATGCTCGCCGACCGCTTCGGCCGGAAGGTCGTCTTCCAGATCAGCATGGTGTTCTGGGGCGTGGGCAGCGCCTGGTGCGCTTACGCGCCTGACGCGACCATGCTGGGCTACGCCCGCCTGCTGCTCGGCTTCGGCATGGGCATGGAGTTCCCGGTGGCCCTGGCCATCGTCTCGGAGTTCCTGCCGACGGCCAAGCGCGGCCGCTATCTCGCGATCATGGAAGGCTTCTGGCCGCTCGGCTTCATCGCCGCGGGCTGCCTCAGCTACGTGCTGCTGGCCTATTTCGACTGGCGAGCCGTCTTCCTGGCACAGGCATTCCCGGCCCTGTTCCTGTTCGTGATCCGCTTCCTAGTGCCGGAGTCCCCACGCTGGCTGGCCGACCGCGGGCGGCACGAAGAAGCAGACCGCGTGATGACGTCCATCGAGACGAAAGTGGCCGCGCGCCTCGACGGCCGGCCGCTGTCCGAGCCGAAGGTCCTGCCCGAACAGGCCCAGGGCGAGCGTCGCTTCTCCTTCCTCGAACTCTGGAGCCCAGGCTACGCGAGCCGCACGGTCATGATCTGGCTGACCTGGTTCTTCGCACTGCTCGGCTTCTACGGCCTCACCACCTGGCTAGGGGCCCTGCTGCAGGACGCGGGCTACAGCGTCGCCAAGTCGGTGACCTATACGATCCTGATCTCGCTCGCGGGCGTGCCCGGCTTCATCGCCTCTGCCATCCTCGTCGAGCGCTGGGGCCGCAAGCCGACCGCCGTGCTGATGCTGCTCGGCAGCGCGGTGGCGGCTTACTTGTACGGCAACTCGCCGAGCTTCGGCTGGCTCATCGCCTTCGGGCTGATGATGCAGTTCTTCCTGTTCGGGATGTGGTCTGTGCTCTACGCCTACACTCCCGAGCTCTACCCGACCCGCGCCCGGGCGACGGGGGCCGGCTGCGCCTCGGCGGTGGGCCGGATCGGCTCGCTGATCGGCCCCTACGCGATCGGCATCATCCTGCCGACGCTGGGACATGGCGGCGTCTTCGCCCTGGGCGCCGGCTCGTTCGTTATCGCCGCGGCGAGCGTCGCCGTCCTTGGCATCGAGACCAAGGGCAAGTCCCTCGAAGCGATATCGCACTAACCGTACCGGCGGGGACATTAGGCATTGTCCCCGCCGGTAAGCCCAATGGCATTACTATGTTGACAGTTGATATATCAGTGATATTTTGCAGACTACATACCGGTGAGGGCGCCATGAGCTGGACAGCTCGCAACGCTGATAACGGTCGGGGCCGTTCCGTCTGCCGGGGATGCGGCGGATGTCCTGCCATCAGGCCCACGGTCCCGACTCGTCGTGCAGCCCTGGGGCGGTCGCGTACCCAGCCGGCTGCCGCCGTCGAGGCCCCCATCCCATCGAACACCGGCGCGCCGATGGCGACCCACTGAGCGAAGACGCCTAAGCGGCCGCGGCGGCCGCTCCCAGAACCGACAGAAAAGGAGAGGTGCAATGGAACTCGCGGTCACCAAAATGAGCGAGCGGCAGAGAAACTACCGGGCCAATTACCGGCAGCGCGTCGCGGGCTGGTACAACGGTTTTCTGCACATCGCCATCATCTACACCATCGGCCTGACGGCACTGTATATCTACATCTCGAACATCAAGGCGCCGACCTTGGCGGAACTTGCGACCGTGCCGGTCGTGTTTCTGTTCTGTAACTTCTTCGAGTGGTGGCTGCACCGCTACGTGATGCATCGCCCGCAGAGCAACCCAATCGGGCGCGCCGTCTACAATCGGCATACCCTTCAGCACCACCAGTTCTTCACCGACCACGAGATGCGCTTCGCCGACCATCGCGATTATCGGGTGACGTTCTTCCCGCCCTACGCTCTGGCGACCTTCACGCTGATGTCGATCCCGGGCGCCATCGTGCTCGGCAACGTGTTCACGCCGAACGTCGGCTGGCTGTTCATCACCACGACGACCAGCATCTACATGATCTACGAGTTCATGCACTTCTGCTGCCACGTAGAGGACAACTGGTTCGTTCGTAACATGCCGTTCATCAATACAAACCGGCGCCACCACACCGCGCATCACGACCAGTCAATCATGATGGAGCGGAACATGAACCTCACGTTCCCGATCATGGACTGGCTGTTTGGCACCTCGGACCTCAACCGCGGCCTGCTCGGAACGCTCTTCAACGGTTACGACACGCGCCACGTGAAGACCGACATGCGCAAGACCTCGCGTACACCAGGCGCCGCCGAGCCCGGCGCGATGCAGCCGGCTGAGTAGCCCCACGCCACACGCGATGTGCGGCGCCGACGAAGCGCCGCCCAGACACTTGGGAGGTCTTCCATGAGCATGATCGAACCGAACGTCCTCGCCCTCTTGTGGTTCGCCCTTTTTGCCGGCGTTGCCAGCGTCGGTTTCTACGTCCTCACGGGCATGTTCCCGCTCGAAACCCGTCCAGACCTGCGGGCGCGGCCCCTGGGCCTTTTGATGCTGGCCGCCAACGTCGTGCTGCTGCTGGCGCTGGTCGGCGGCGGCCTCGCCTACGGCGTCGCCAACCTGCGCTGGACGAGCCTCGTCATCGTGGGCGGCCTGGCCGTCCTGTTCGCCCCGGGCCTGTTCAACGTCTGGCCCCAGCGTTGGCGTGACGGTCTGGTCGGGCTCGCCATCGTGCTGGCCGGGCTCGGCGGCTCGGTCGGGCTGCTGCAGCAGGTCGGCTCCGTCTTTTCGCTTTAACGACAACTACCGCTTCGGGAGGAATCCGATGCCGTTTCCAATCAAGTTCGGCTTGTCCGTCGCCGTCGCCTTGGCCGCGCTCGCGGGATGGTTCTACATGGGCTACCTCGGCCAGGTCGGCCCGCGCTGGGCCGTGGCCTTCCTCGGCCCCTTCATGGTCGTCAGCCTCTGGATCTTCCCCGAGGTGATGCGCAGCCGCTCCGACGGCCGCACCCCTCGCCACCAGATGAGAGAGGTGCGGTCGTGAACAAGGTCTACTTGGGGGACCGGACCATCGACGGGATCGTGGTCACGGTCGACGGCGAGCCTCTCCCGGACAGGACGGACGTTAAGCGCTACTCCGGCAACGGCTTCGAGTGGAGCTACGAGGGTCCCGAGCCCTCGCAGCTCGCCTACGCAATACTGGTTGACCACCTCGGCGACACGGCCCAGGCGGAACGCCTCCAGCCGCAGTTCATGCGCAGCGTCGTCGCCAACTTCCAGAACGAGTGGGAGATGACGACGGCCGACATCGACCGCGTCCTGCAGGGCCTGCGCTAGACGCGCACGGAGCGAGATCGGCGGCCGGGCACGGCCGCTTGGACCTACCGACGATTCCGGAAGGGCGGACATGAGTGCCACCGCGGCGACCTCCTCGAACGAGCCGGCCAGGAAGGCGGGTAAGCGGACGATCCTCGACATTCGCGCCGCCAAGCGGACCGGCGAGAAGTTCGTCTACATGTCCGTGCCCGACTACACCTCGGCCCGGTGGGCGGAGATGGCGGGCGTCGACGTCGCCGTAGTCGGCGACAGCCTCGCTATGGTCGCCCACGGCCATGCCAGCACCATACCGGCGACGATGGACATGATGATCCTGCACGCGGCGGCGGTTCGGCGCGGCGCGCCGGACACCTTCGTTCTGGGCTGCATGCCCTACCAGAGCTACAACACCGTCGACCGGGCCCTGACGAATGCCACGCGCTTCATGCAGGAAGGCCTGTGCGATGCCGTGAAGCCACAGGGCGGCAGGAGCCAGGCCCACATCCTGAAGGCGCTGGTCGACGCCGGCATCCCGACCGCCTCGCACATCGGGCTGACGCCGCACACCATCGCCAACTTCGGGGGCTTCAAGATTCAGGGCCGCACAGCAGAGGCCGCGATGAAGATCCTGGAGGACGCGCTGGCCATCGAGGATGCCGGCTGCTTCATGCTGGAATTCGAGGCCGTGCCGGCCCCGATTGCCAAACTGATCTCCGAGCAGCTCACGATCCCAACCATCGGCATAGGTGCCGGCGCCGGTTGCGACGGCCAGATCCTGCTCGCTTACGATCTGCTGGGCGTCTTCACGGATTTCAAGCCGAAGTTCACGAAACGCTACGCGAACCTCACCGAGGTCGCGGTGACCGGCATCCGCAAGTACGTCGAAGAGGTCAAGACCATGACCTTCCCCGACGACGACCACTCATACCGTGTCGATCCAGCAGAGTACGAGAAGTTCCAGACATTGATTGAGAGGCGAAAGCACGTTTGATCCTTCGACAGGTGCGGCCGCAGTGCATGAAGTCGCGCGCCGGCTCGTTAGACGAGATCCTGCAAACGTGACACGGCGAGTTGCACTGCGGCCCGGCGCTCAGCCACGCCCGCGTGCGTCATCCGAGGGGAGTGGGATGGTCTCGCCATTGATGCCGACTCGTGCTGGCTGTTCGATGCCTTCGCCTCACCCAACTGGCGCGACCTCTAGATCGGACGCGGCCGCACCTGATGCACCTTGAAGCCCAGCGTGGTGCGCTTTGGCAGGCTTCTGCCACCTTCCTGCGGGAGGCCACACCGGCCTTAAAAGGCCTCGCCCTTGGAGGAGATGCCATGTTCTCGGTCATCTTTGAGGTACATCTCGGCGAGGGCCGGAACGATGCGTACCTTGAGCACGGAAAGGTGCTGAAGCCCGAGTTGGAGAACATCGACGGCTTCATCGACAACGAGCGCTTCACGAGCCGGATCCGACCGGGTTGGGTGCTGTCGCACTCGACCTGGCGGGACGAGAAGTCGGTGATCCGCTGGCGGACGCATGCGGGCCACCACCTCGTCCAAGAGAAGGGACGGTTCGAGGTGTTCTCCGATTACCACCTTCGGGTCGGTGAGGTGACGGCGGACAGCCACCCGCCCCAGGGCCATGCGGTGCGTGTGCAGCGGCTCGACGAGACCGAGGTCGGAAGCGCCAAGGTGTGCCAGTTGTTTGAGGCGGTACCTTGCGTCGGCCGGTCCGTGCCAGACGACCTTATGGGTGCCATCGGGCTCGCTCCTACAGTCAGCGGCCTCGTGGCGTCGGACGTGTTCGACTCGATCTACAATCCGGGCAAAGTCATGCTTCTGTTGTCGTGGGTCGACCCCGGCGCGGCCTCGGCCTTCAAGCCAAGTGCGCCAGTCCAGACCGAATCCATGCGCATCCGGACCGTGCGAGTGATCCGCGACTACGGCATGTTCGACCGCCGCGAGAGCCCGCAGTTCTACCCGCCGGTCGAGCAACGAGAGAAACGGTGAGCCCGGCGCTTGATCCGCCTCACCAAGGTGGCAGTCGGCCGTATATCCGCTTTTCCGACAGACCTCTCCCGAAGCAGACCAGCCGCTATCGGCCAGCTCCGGTCGTTGGCGCGAATCAGACCGCCACTCAGCGGACCTTCCGAGCGCCCAGTCAGGATCGACAGCGGCAGATTGAGCTCGGGATGCGGAGGATCTGCCCCTGGTGCATGTCGAATTCGCGGACCGGCCGACCCGGGTAGGATTTCAGAAGCGTCGGCAACGGCTCCAAACGGTCGAGATGGACTTCGATCGATCGGACCAGCGGCTGTAACGTCGCAGCGCCGGCGGGTCCACTTCAGAGGCCCAGGTTGCGACCGGGATGAGCGTCGGAAAGCTTGGCTCTGCGAACGTATCCACGCATCGTCTTGAGATCCCGATGCCGCGAATGGCTCATGATCTCCTCGTCCCGTGATCCGCGTTTGTAAGCCTCGGTGATGAAGCCCGCGCGGAACCCGTGTGCTGAGATGCGCTCGCGGGGCCCAGCAACGAGGCCGGCCTCGGCGGCGCGTTTCTGAACGATACGTCCGATCGAATCCGGATGAAGACCCGCTTCCATCACGGTTCCGTCGGCTCGGACAGCGCGGAAGATATGGTTCTCGGTGGGCGCCGCCTTTAGCCAACGCCGAAGCGCCGCGACGGGACACGTCGCGACGTTCTCGCCGGCCAGGACGGTCACGATCGTGCCCTCGCCCTCCTGATCGCCTTTCGACTGGGGCAGGAACACGTCGACCGCACCTTCGCGGAAGGCGACGTCCTCGAAACGGATCCGCGCGATCTCGGAGCGCCGGAACGCTCCGGCGAAGCTCATCAGGAACAGCGCGCGATCACGAAGAGCCGCAACCGTGCCTTCACAGGCGGCGACGATCTGGAGGGTCTCGGGCACGCCGAGCGCGGCGGCCTGCTTCTTCGGCCGACCGTAGCGCCGGAACATACCGCGCAGGGCTGCCCGCACGGCCGGATGGGCCGGGATCCACGGCAACCCTTGGAGCTTGTGCGCCTGACCGATCGTGACGAGCCGGCGCTCGATTGTGGCGCGCTTGTGAGTCTCGGCCATCGACGTGAGATAGCTCGCCACCTGCTCGGGGCCGGCGGGTAGGGGCTCGAGATCGTGGGTGCGACACCAATCCGCGTAGTGCTGCCAGTCGGCGCGGTAGGCCCGGCGGGAATTTTCCGAGAGCGCCTCGTCGGCAAACGCGCGGGCGCGGGCGGCAAGCGTAGCGGGCAGCGTCATGGCTCTCTCCCTCAATCGAACCTGAGCGTAACGCTACGTCTGATAAGAAAGGGTTATCAGACGTTGGTTGAGCGCAGGGCGGCAGAGCGGCCGCTGACCGGACCGACTCTGCATCCAGCCAACGGCATCGCCAGCAAGCCGTCGATCCGCGGACGCGCCCGGGTCCTCACGGCCACAGGATACTGGGGCGTCTCCGCAAACTCATGTGAGCCGAAGCATGATCATGGCGAGGGTGACCATGTCGAGGTCGTTGGCAGCCCGCTTCTCGGTGGAGAAGCCGCCCTGACTGCGCGCGAGCGCCTCGTCGACGACCTCGACCGTGCCGTCACCTCCCGATGGCGCTGGACCGGCGTGCCCCGGCGGCGTACTGGTGGGCGCACCACCGTGCGTCCACGCAGCGCGGATCCCAGTCCACGGCGCCGCGGGCGTCCGCCTGCGCCTGCGGGCGCTGCAGCACCCGGTCGGACACGCCGGCCTCGCGCCGGCGGTAGAACCGGCTCGACACGGTTCCGGCCGCCCCGTAGCGGGCCGGCAGATCCTCCCAGGGCGCACCGGTACGCACGATCCTACGCAGGATCCAGAGCATGCCGTTGAGCATTTGGCAGTGATCCTCCGCAGGCCGGCCCGTGCGCGCTGTGAACCCGTTGCAGAGACGCCCTAGGCGCGGAGGTTCTCGTCGGCCCTGGTATTCTGATACTCTTCAACACGGCCGCCGAAGATGGCGGCTGCCTCGGCGAAGCCGGCCTCCGATCGGAGCGGATCTTCGCGCCCTTCGCCGGTTCGACATCAAAAATCCATCCTGGGCATTTTGTACGCTCCGAGCAAAATTCGGCACGCGATTTATACGCTTGAACAGCATATGCGGTTACGGTCTAGGGTTTACGTTTTGTGGGCCGAATGGATCAAACGGTTTCCGGCATGGCAGACTGTAGCTGACTCGGCGCCCGTAGCAGTGCCGGATCGCGCGTAGGGGAGGGGAGGCGAACTAAATTATCGGAGATCGGCCGAGCCCCTTGCCGCGGGAATGACTCTCGCAGATTATACGAATTTTGTTATCTACGATACTGTAATTCGCATAACAAACATTATGGAACTATATACTATAGTGTTGCTTAGCAAAGCCCTATAACATGGATTCACTTTCTTGAATACCATGCGCTGCCTTGCAAAGGGGAGGGGGCTTTAATCGGAACTATGCGGCGCCCTCCCCTCCCCCGGTAGTCTTCGGTAAATCATCGGGGAGGCGCGCATCGGTCAAGCGCTCTAGCGCCGTCACGAGGCTCTGCGCCACCGGCGACCACCGGTTGAACGAGGCGCGGGAGCGCGTCGAATGTTCGAACGTCTCGTTGACTCGCGCGAGGTCACCCAGGTTTCGCGCCAGAACGGAAAGCTCCGCATCGCCAACTGCCGCGGTCGCCTCTATGTAGGCAGCAAGCGTCAGAAGCCCTTCGATCGCGACAGGAATACCATCGGAATTGAAGCCATTGGTCGCTGTCCGCAGCTCTGCCAGCGAGCGCCGCCATTCGCGGACGGCGCCAGCTTGGGCGTCGCCCTGTACGGCCTTGTGTACGAGGGCGTCCGCAAGGAGGTGAAGCCGCTCCGGAGCTTGGTCGAGCCATCGATCGACGATTGGCATCGCAACCTGCGTGGGAGATCGGGATATCGTTCTCGCGTCTGCGGCGATGGTTGTGATCCGACCTGGCCGATAGCCAAGTTCTTCGCAAATCTCCCGTTGCAGGAAGCGCAGCTCGGCGATGTTGATCGGCCACCAGCGCTCAAATTCCTGGGCCCGGTAGAAGGCGATTGCATCGACGGCGATGCGGCCAGCGTCTGCGTCTCTTCGACGGAATTCGATGAGGCAGAAGGACGCAAACTCCTCGCCCGCGCCGTTCGGCGCGAAGTCACGGAACGGGTCGATGAGAACGGCGATCGCCCTGGTGCTCGGCTTCGTCCTGAGGAGCGCGATGATGCGCGCGATCTGGTCGATCTTGCCGCCGTATCGCCGCAGACGTGCGCCGTGAAGGTAAGGGATGCGCGGTTCCAGCTGCGATCGGTCGAGCTGCCACCACTCGACCAGTTCGCGCAGCCAAGCTTGTCGCTCGTCACCTTGCAGGTCGTCTGGAACGACATAGGCGCTGGGCAACGGCAGCGTCTTACCGTCGTCGTCGGGCAGATCGAGGTGGACGATCAAGGTTCCCCGCTTTGCGTTCGTCCCGGCGATGGCAAGAGCACGCGCATAGACCTCGTCGAGGTCCGCTCCCTCGACGATCACAGGCGCGCCGGGCGAGACGAGGACAGTTTCGGCGGGGCGAACGCCCGTCGTCCAGAGCCGGTGAATAGCTGAAGCCGGCAGCTGGTCTTCGGCGCCCGATCGCGGAAGCGGGATCGCTTCGATCTTCACTTCGGGCGTGTGTGGCAAGCCGTCGAGCGTAATCAGCCGGACCGCATCCGTCTCGCGTCCGACTTCGAAGGTCGCGCCGGATATGACAAGGACGCGATGCATGTCATCCGCGTCGCCGGCGTAGATGTGGTCGAAATAGGCGGCGTGCTCGTGCTTGTGCCCGTGAATGACCACGCCGATGCCGCTCCCGCGGAGGAAGGCGCGAACCTGTTCGAGGTTCGACATATCGGCGAAGGGCTTCAGTTCCTCGCGCAGACTGGGGGAGCGGAGATGATGGTGCATCACCGCGATCCGCAACTGACGGCCGCGATCCGGCTGAGGCGTCGAGGCGACGACCGCCCGCAGGGCCTCGAGCTGGTGCTCCGATACGCGGGCCATGTCGTATCGGGCCAGGGCCTGGAGTTGTGACCGCAACTGCGCCGCCACAGTCGCGTCGCCCGGCACGAGCGTCTCGGGGATCGCGTTCCAATGGGTCCGCAACGGCTCGGGCAGGACGGAGGTGACGTGCGACCAGTTGCTGGTGTTAATCGGGAACACCGCCCAGCGACGGTCGGCGGCAACCAGCCGATGGCGCTCGGGCACCGCGATCGCCGGCCAGCCGTCGATGCCGTCGAGCCAAGGGACGACGCAGCCCGGAGTACCCCAGACTTCAACACACCGTCGTCACCCAATCTCCCGCATAGCTCGCGCAGATCCGCGCGATGGTCGATGGCTGGCGGACGATGCTTCAGGCGCGCATCGAAGGGCTGATCCTGCTGCGGGACCGCCTGGATGGGTGCATCGGCTGCGGTTGTCTCTCCCAGAAGGAATGCCCGCTGCGCAATCCGCTGGATCGGCTCGGGAGCGAGGGGCGCGGGCCCGTGCTCTTGCAACGCAGCGGACGATCGTGAAGGCGGACCCGCAACGTCCACTTCCGGCAAGCTCCATTTCTGGCACTCCGGACAGGTCGTTGTTCTACTCCTGGTCCAGAGCGCCGACACCAGGCGAACGTCTGCTTGGAGCAATTGCCGACAAATACCGGCACACCTTCTCTAGGCCGAAATCTGCCGCTCGGGCAGGTCGGAAAACCCGTCTTTTCTTGGACATAATATGCGACGTGACGAATGGCGGACACGAGCTTGGCTGGCGACCTTACCTAGCATGGCCATTCCATAGGATTGCTATCGTAGACAATATACAATAAATTCAAAGCCAATTAACCAGCGGACCGACGACGTATAAAATTATACATTGCCATGCAGACAGTCTTCTCAAGCGATGATCTGCGTCCACAGATCAGGTTCCAGCACTGGCGCGACGTCATGTGCACCTATTATCCAGACGCTAGACTTGAAATGCTTAATAACAAGCCATTCAAGTCCCGCCTGGAGCAAGCTCAGTATGGCTCCTTGATGCTCGGGCGGATGTTTCATGGCTCCATGCGCGTCGTCTCTGCCCAGGCCTCATCCCGCGGTCGTAGCGGCGAAGGCGGACTTGGGGTGATTTTCAATCTCGAAGGCCGATCATGGTTGCAGCATGATGATCGGGAGGCGGTCTGCCAGACTGGCGATTTTACCGTGGTTGATCAGCGGCCGGCCGTCTACGTGACCGAGGAAAGCACCCACCTGCTGGTGAACCTGCCGCGCGATCGCATGGAGCGGATGCTGGGGCCGAGTAGGCTGTTCACGGCCGTCACGATCGGTCAGGGCTCGGCTTCCGCGAGCCTGACGACATCGTTCTTCCGGCAGTTGATCGAAATCGGCGGCACGCTCGGTCCCGAGGCCGCCGAGCGCATGGCGTCGATCGGGGTCGACCTGATCATGGCCAGTCTTGCCGAGCGGCTCGCCCAGGAGGCACCCCGGCCCATCCACGGCACCCTCGTGGTCCAGCGCGCCAAAGCCTACATCGAGGCCAACCTCGGCGACCCGAGCCTCGACCCGCCCCAGCTCGCGGCCGCCATGGGCGTGTCCCTGCGCCGACTGCAGGAGCTTTTCCACGAGCGCGGACGGCACATCTCCGACTACATCTGGGCCCGCCGCCTGGAGGCGGCAGCCAGGCGCCTGAGCGATCCGGCCTGCGCCCACCTGTCGATCGGCATGCTGGCCTACGGCTGTGGCTTCACCAGCCAGGCCCATTTCGCCCGCCGCTTCAAGGATCGCTACGGCGTGAGCCCGCGTGAGTACAGGCAGGCGCACAGCCAGGATGTGCAGCCGGTCGCCTCCGCTTTCAGGCAGTCGTCAAAGTCGGTTTAGTGATTGAGCTTGGTTGCGAGATGCCGCTCGCCAGCGCCCTGTACCACGCTCCGTAAGCCCACTTATGCGAAGGGCGGTTTGCCTGCTTCACCATAGCGCTCACGTCATGCTGTGAGTCGAACAATCGTTAGAGCTCGCGTATCTGTCGGCGACGCTTCACGGCCGCAATGTTCGGTTTTAGGCTCAGGTCTTGCTCGTAGAGCGCGTCTATGAAGACCTTGTCGATTGGTTGCGGGTCGGGACCTGCGCGCTCACGCAGCTGACGAACGAACGTCGCAGTTTGCTCAACTAGATCAACCGCGCTGCTCTGCCCAGCAATTCCATCCTGGGGCGCGTGATGCTCTGGCTCAGACCTGTCGATGGGCATGGATTGCACGCGCCTCTCTGAACCAACGGTCGGCGCCCTTGACGCCGATCTCGCGTCCCTGGCGACGCGCGATCTCCAGCGCAACCTGGGACCAGAACCGATCCTCCTTCGGCCGTCGCTTGGCCCGCTCACCGCGGGCGATCAACCGCGCCTCACCGTAGGCGAAGTCTCCGTACACGGCGGTCAGGCCATCGGCCTTGGCCATTACGGCCGTAGAGGGCAGGCGCGGCCCTATAAGACCAATCAGCGTGTTCAGCGCGATTCGTAGCCAGTTGGTCGAGAGTGACATCGGCTGGCTCTCTCGCTGGACTGGACGGGCGCTGGCACGTCCAGATCTGCAAGCTCCGTTATGACACGCTTCACGTACGAGAGAAGGGCGGTACGGTAATCGTCCGCCGTCACGTGTGCCACCGGCGGCAGCGCGCCGCGGTGCGGCGGCCCGCTGCCGCCGAGATCTCGCAGAATCTGCCGCCCTCCAGCCTCCACGACGAGGTCGAGGATCGGGTCGCACGGGCGGCCGAAGTGGCAAAGACGGATCTCCACTGCCGCAAGGTCCCTGGAACGCGGAACGTCGTCCGTCACCCCGAGGTAGAACCCACCCGAGGCGAGTTCGGCCTCGATCTCGTCGACGACGGCGTGCAGCAGCGACCGCGCTTTCAGCCAATCCTGAAACCGGGCCACGCGCGCGCTCCGCAGCGCGACGCTGGGCCTCGAGCCGCTTTCGGGTGGTCCGAGCGGCCTCCTGGTCATCGCGATGTTGGGCCAGGAGAGCTGCGATCTGGACCCCGACGTCGATGGGGCTCCGCGTCCGCTTCGACGGCCGCGCCGGTTCGCCAGTGCTGGCCGAACACGCGCTTGTGGGATCGTCCCGGAATGCGCCTGGGCCGTGGTCCGAGCGCGCCCCACCCCTCGAGAAATCGTCGACAGGCGACGTTGGGCTATGCGGTTTCGTTGGAGAGCCTCCGACCGAGCTCGATGAGGATCAGGTCGACGAGCCGGTGCAGCAGCGGAGCCTGGATCCGGCGCACGGTGCGCTGCAGATCGAGCGCCAGCGCGATCGCTCGCTTCAGGTCGTCGAACGCATCCCCCTCGTGGGTCGCGCCGTTGTCGCCCATGGTGTCACCCCTCAGCTCGCCAGGCGTATCGAGGAGCAGGCGCCGGGCGCCAGGACGGACTCGGTGGTGCCCCGAACGGCCTGCAGCTGCCGCAGGCTCCGAGCGTCGAAGCTCGCGTTGACCGCGACGATCTCGGTTCCGTCGATCACCCGCGGGAGCCCGAGTGGCAGAGCGTGGATGTGCAACTGGAGGAGGCGCAGCAGCCAGCTCGTCGGCATCTCGGACACGAAGCCGCGCAGGCCGCGGACAAGCCCCCACTCCACGATCGCCGTGAGGAGGGCCAGCGCGGTCGGATTGAGCCGGCGTCCGGAGATACGGGCGCAGTCGGCGACCCCGATCCGGCTCCACTCGACGATGTGGGGTGCTGACGGCGTCGGCCCCTCGCACAGGTCCCGCAGATGCGTCGACAGGACGTAGGGCCGCGTCGTCGGCAGCAGCCGGGAATAGCCGACCATTTCACCGTCGGTCATCGCCAGGAGATGGACGGCATGCTCGTCGTCGAACTCGTCGATCTCCCGCCCGTCGTCCCGTGCGATGGCCGCCCAGCCCATCTCCTCGACAAAGATCTTGTGGCGAAACCGCCACGCCTGTTCAAGCAAGAATCGTTCTTTTTCAGCATTTGATGCCGTGATAACGTGGATCATAAAGCACCTCCGCTGAACATAATGCGTGTTCCGCATCATCAACGATACTACGCGTTCGCGTAGTCCGGTGCCCGATCGGCGATGGACCGCTCGCGACCTCGATAAGCCTGCCTTCAGCTGGGATCTTGCATGGTGACGTTCGGCATCATCCGCCGGATCATCTGGGGTTCACCTTGAGCCGCCGATCGCTGGACCACACCTTGAAGCTGCTGAAGGCACTCGACCGCGCGAGCAGCCTCCCCGAGGTCGTCGCCACAGTACGGGGGCATCTGGCCGGCTTCGGCATCGAGGTCGTCATCGCCGGCCTGCTGCCGGCGCCAAGCGCCATGCGGGCGTTCGATCGCTCGTTCGTCGTCATGGAAAACGTACCGCACGCGTGGCAGCGTCGGTACATCGATCGGCACTATGCGATGCACGACCCGATCGTGGCGGAGACGCTGCACAGGCGGCAGGGCTTCGGTTGGCGGGATGAGGATGTCGGGCTCGCCTCGTCTGCGCCTGCAGCCCGCATCATGGCCGAGGCGGCCGAGGTCGGCCTGCGCGACGGCTACACGGTCCCGCTCACCACGATTGAGGGCGAGCTCGGGGGGATGAGCTTCGTCGGCTCGCATCTGGAGATCGCCCCGGAACACCGCGGGATGCTGACGCTGGTGGCGAGCTACGCGTTCGGCCAGGCGTTGCTGGTTCGGAGCCAGGGGAGCGACCGGCCGGTTGTGTTATCCCCGCGTGAGCGTGAGACGCTGCAGTGGGCTGCGGAAGGAAAGACCGACTGGGAGATCGGCGAGATCATGGGCATCTCGGAACATGGCGTCGACAGCCACCTGCGGTGCGTGCGGGCGAAGCTCGGCACGCGCAACCGGGCCCAGGTGTAAAGGGCGGACCAATTTCAGGCCGCCGTGGCGGAGTAAAACCAGGCCACGGACTGCGGACAGCCTGAACGATGAAGGGGCCCGATCGGGCCTCTTCATCGTTTGTCGCGGATCGTGAGGTCAGG
>Ga0209909_100371_pt1 | contig 34856 bp, 38 predicted proteins | sample FECB22metaG_FD_188302 | JGI IMG/M metagenome (GOLD analysis project Ga0209909, IMG submission 188302) | Cyanobacterial communities from the Joint Genome Institute, California, USA - FECB-22 (SPAdes) (version 3) | ecosystem: Environmental > Aquatic > Thermal springs > Hot (42-90C) > Microbial mats... | reverse complement strand
GCCCGCCTCCTGCTCACGCAGCACGGCGATGATCTGCTCTTCGCTGAACCTCGATCGCTTCATGGTCCGGTCCTTCCTTCGGTCCGGACTCTAGCCTCATCTGGACGACGTCGCAGGGGTCACAGCAATCGCCGTGGGTTCCGCGACAAGCGCTTTGCATCCCGGCGAAGGTTTGGTATAGGCGTCCGCGTCGGTGCCAGGCACCTGATCCCCGGTAGCTCAGTGGTAGAGCAATCGGCTGTTAACCGATTGGTCGCTGGTTCGAATCCGGCCCGGGGAGCCAATTCGGAACGAAACTGCGAACGCCGTGCGTCGCCGTTTCCACTCCACAGTTTCCTCCAGACGCCACGAGCGTCTGGAGGAGCCGTGGCTTCGATCCCTTGATCCGAATTTCGTCAGCTCCGACCTCCACGCGCTGGACTAACGCCTGGAGATGGTGGCGCCGGAAACCGCCGTCACGATCCCTGATCTTCTTACGGGCCTCGACGCCAAACCGACGCAGCAGCTCCGGCGTCACGCGATTGTCGTCGCCCTCGCCACGGTTTTCGGCTCGGTCCGCGTCTGCCCGCGCAGCGTCGCGGATACGCTTCAACTCAACAATTCGGCCCTTGAGGTTGGAATCGTCCATTTCGGCGAGACCATTCTCGATCGCCTCATATAGCCGGGTCAGCTTCGCTTCCGCGTCCGCAGCCTGCTTCCTGAGTTCGGCAACCCGACCCTTCAAGCGTTGGGCATGTTCCTCCCTACGCTTGAGCAAGCCAGCAAGCAGCTCCTCGAGCCGCTCGGACGCAAGCAATCGCTCCTCCAGGTGCGCAACAACCATCGTGTCCAGCTCGTCCATCGGGATCGTGCGGCCGCGGCACGCCGACTTCCCCTGCCGCGCCGTCGTGCAGCAGGTGTAATAGCGGTATTGGTCGCCCTTCCCCGAAGTGCGAAGCGTCATTGCTCCCCCACAATCGGCACAGAAGCACACGCCGCCCAGGAGCGTGCCGGCTGTCACGAACCGCGGAGCTCTCAGTTGCGGGCTACGCGAGCGCATCACCGCCTGGACCTCAGCGAACTCTTGCTCGTCGATGATCGCCTCGACCGCCACATCGACGATCTCGTCTTCAGACTTGTGCTCTCCCTTACGCTTGCCCGAGACGTTGAAGCGATGGCGGCCGATGTACGTCTCCCTGGTCAGGATTTGGTGGACGGCCCCGACGCCCCAGCGTCCGCCGGTCTGCGTCCGGATGCCTCGCATGTTCAGGTAATCGGCGATCTGCCGGGAGCCCAAAGGACCGTCGTCGGAGCCGATCCGCGCGAGGCGGAACATGAGCCGGACCGTCTCCACCTGGTCCGGATCGGGTTCGATCTTCTTCTTGGTCCTCGCGCCCCGCTGCTCGGCAGCCACAATCCTGTAGCCGAATGGTGGCCGCGAACCATTCCAATAACCCTGGCGAGCGTTCTCGCGCATGGCCCGAAGCGTGTGTTTGGCGTTTTCCTTCGACTGGTATTCGTCGAACAATGCCATGATCTGACGCATCATCACGCTCATCGGATCGTCGCCGAGATCCTGCGTGATGGAAGTCAGGCGGATACCGTTCTTCGCCAACCGCCGAACGTAGAACTCGAGTTGAAACTGATCGCGGAAGAAGCGCGAGAAGGAATGCACAATGATGAAGTCGAACGGCGCAGGCTTCTGTGCCGCGGCGTCCATCATCCGCTGAAACTCGGGCCGCCGATCGTCGGTCGCGGAGGCGCCCGGCTCGACGAACTCGGCGGCGATGGCGATGCCCTTCGCTTGGCAGTAGGCCTGAAGCTGGCGGCGCTGGTCCGGAATCGAAAGATCGTGTTCGGCCTGCCGGCCGGTCGAAACACGCAGATAGAGTGCAGCACGCCCCGGCGACGCCAAGGCGGGGGACGCTTTGGCGTTCATGCGGGACCTCCATTCACAGAATCAGTTTTTCGGGCCCAGCAGCTCGTCGAGGAGCGGACCGAAATGGACTTCGAATAGGTCGAGCTCGGCCTCGCTGACCGGGACCCGATCAGGCCAATCATCGGAGACATTGAGGCTCCACAGGTCGATCTCCTTCCCAGCGCGGACTCGATGCGCGGGCGCCGCCGACCGGATCGGGCGCACGTAGTCGTAAAGATCGGCGTCGCCCTGCGACGCTGCAAACCGGAGCACCTTGGCGGACATGCCGTCATTGTTGCATCCAAACCTGCTATATTGAACAGTGTCAGTGGCTTATACGGCAAACCTGAAGCGCAGGCTCGGATGTTCCCGGCGGCGCCCGGCTCCGTTGGCGAAGTGTGGCGCGTCGCCGCGAAGCGCAAATACCTACGATCGGCGGCCGAGCGATGCGGTCGCGCACGGTGTTCGACGACATCGGCCATCATCGCCTCCCTTCCGGAACGAAGCCTTGCTCCAGCCCATCTTGCCGTCGGGACTGTAACTGGATATATTACTGGCAATAGCGCGGAGGTCAATCATGGGCGACACGTCTCAGAGGCGCGCCATCAAGAACTACCGGAACCGCTTGGTGGAACGCGGCATGGCCCGTTTCGAGGTTCTCGGGCGCGATTCCGATCGCGAGCTGATCCGCTCGTTTGCGAAGCGCCTGGCCGAGGATGGGCCTGAGGCCGAGCGCTTGCGGGCGGCCGTCAGCCAGGGCATCGCCGGTCAGCCGCCGCGAAAGGGCGGCATCCTAGAAGCGTTGCGGCGCTCGCCTCTGGTCGGCGCCGACGTTATCCCCGCCCGTCCATTCGAGCCGGGCCGCAAGGTTGACCTGTGAGCCGGTATCTTCTCGACACAAATATCATCAGCAACATCACGAAGCCGGTCCCGTCGGAATCGCTGCTTGGGTGGATGGCTGAACAGGTCGATGAGAACCTCTTCATTGCCTCACTGACAATCGCAGAAATCTGGCGCGGCGTGCTGGAGAAACCGCCGGGCCGGAAGCGCGATCAGCTCGAAACGTGGTTTGCGGGTCCGGAAGGGCCATCGAACCTTTTCGCCGGTCGTGTCCTCCCCTTCGACGAGAAGGCAGGTCTCGCTTGGGCGAGGCTAATGGCCGAAGGCACAGCCGCCGGCCGGCCACGCAGCGCGCTCGATACCATTATCGCCGCCGTCGCTGAGGCCAACGACTGCGTGGTCGTCTCCGACAATGAAAAGGACTTCGCCGGGGTCGAGGTCATAAACCCGCTGAGATCTGTGGAGTGACCATGGCCGACGCGCGGGCCACACAGATCCGAAGCCCCGACGGTAAAGCGGCTCGATCTCGGAAGGGACCTCGCCATTAGTTCGATCCGATCCATCGATCTCAAGCTCGTAGACGACCTCGTCGATTTCATCCGAGGCCGCGGCTATGTGCTGGACTTTTCCGACCCGAGCTTTGCCGAGTTTTTCGCAACCGAACTCGACGTCGATATCGATGATCCGATCTACGCCGAGCATGGAGGCTCCAAAGGCAAGCGTCTGCGCTGCTTTCTCCAGAAGGTCGACGACGCCACGGCGGTCCGAACCATGCAGGCGCTCTGGGAGCATCGTGCCCAATTTTTGACCCAGACCGGTCAGCCCGATCCCGTGCCGAACGCGGAGGGTCGATATCTCTCCCTCGTGGCAAAACTGTCTGGTCAAGCGACCTCCGGCGGAGAGCCGCCTCGTCCAGCATTCGACTTGCGGCTGCTCGCCGAACTACGAGAAGAGCTGGTCCAGATCGCATCGCTTCAGCCGCACGAGCGAGGCTACGCCTTTGAGGCGTTCCTCAAACGATCCTTCGACATGGCCGGACTGACGGCACGCGAGCCATTCCGCAACATTGGCGAGCAGATCGACGGAAGCTTCTTGCTGGGCGATGAAACCTACCTCTTGGAGGCCAAGTGGCATTCGCAGCCGACGGGCGTGGCCGATCTGCATGTGTTCCACGGCAAGCTCGAACAGAAGGCCGCCTGGGCCCGCGGGCTATTCGTCAGCTACAACGGATTCACCACCGAAGGGCTCGCGGCCTTCGGAGCCGGCAAGCGGCTCATCTGCATGGACGGTCGCGACATATATGACGCGCTCGAGCGGCAGATTCCGCTAAAGGCCGTTCTTGAACGCAAAGTGCGGCGCGCCGCCGAAACAGGACAACCCTTCATCACCGTGAAGGACCTCTTCGGCCAACAGACCGCGGGGGGATATCGATGATTTTGACCGACAACGAGACCAAGGTCGACCTCCTCAATAATGAGGCGATCGCTGCGACGATCATCAAACTCCTCCGTGACCGGCCCGATCAGCCAGTCACCGTCGGCGTCCATGGCGATTGGGGCGCGGGCAAGTCGAGCGTGCTGGAGATGATCGAGGCCGGCTTCGAAGGTGAAGCCAAGGTCCTGTGCCTGAAATTCAATGGCTGGCGCTTTCAGGGATTCGAAGACGCCAAGATCGCGCTCATCGAGGGCATCGTCACCGGTCTGATCGACAAGCGCCCGGCGCTCACCAGGGCGGGCGAGACGGTCAAAGATATATTCCGCCGGATCGACTGGCTCAAGCTGGCCAAGAAGGGGGGCGGTCTCGCCTTCACGGCGTTTACCGGAATCCCGACCCCCGACCAGATTCAAGCCATCGTCGGCACGCTGGAGGGCTTTGTCGCCGACCCGTCAAAGCTCGCCACCAAGGACAATGTCGAAGCGGCCATCGATGGCGTGAAAGGTCTGCTGAAGCCGAAAGGTGAAGGCGACTCCACCAACGTGCCCGAAGAGATCAACGCCTTCCGAAAGGCTTTCGACGATCTCCTGGAAAAAGCGGGCGTCGAGCAACTGGTCGTTCTGATCGACGATCTCGATCGCTGCCTGCCCGACACCGCGATTGAAACGCTGGAAGCGGTGCGCCTCTTCGTCTTCACCTCGCGGACCGCCTTCGTAGTCGCCGCCGATGAAGCGATGATCGAATACGCGGTGCGCAAGCATTTCCCGGACCTGCCGGACACGACCGGGCCGCAGACCTATGCGCGGAATTATCTGGAGAAGCTGATCCAGGTGCCCTTCCGCATTCCGGCCCTGGGTGACACCGAAACGCGCATCTATGTGACCCTCCTTCTCGTGGGGGCCGAGCTGGGCGACAACGATCCGGCCTTCAACACTCTAATCGGCGTCGCCCGGGAACGGCTAAAGCGGCCGTGGACATCGGGCGCGCTCGATGCCGCGTCGGTGAGAACTGCGCTCGGCGACAAGGCCTCGCGCGCCAACAACGCCCTGGCGCTCAGCGATCAGATCGGACCCATCTTGGCCAGCGGCACCAAGGGAAACCCTCGCCAGATCAAACGATTCCTCAATACGCTTGTTTTGCGCCAGCGCACGGCTGAAGCGCGCGGATTCGGCGATGACGTGAAACTGCCGGTTCTCGCCAAGCTGATGCTCGCCGAGCGTTTCATCCCACGGCTGTTCGACCAGATCGCGGCTGCCGCCGCGGCGGCGCCGGATGGGAAATGTCCTGACCTGGCCGCGCTCGAAGCGGCCGCCACCGCAAAGGAAGAGCCCAGGCGCGCGGCCAAGGCGGATAAGGCGCCCGCCGGGGGGAAGAGCGGCGATACGGCCAAGCCCGCGCCAAAGCTGGAGGCCGTGAAAACGACCGAGAGCGCGCTGCTGAGCGAGTGGCTCTCATCGCCTGCCATCAAGGCCTGGGCCGCGGTGCCGACCTCGATCGGAGACGAGGACCTCCGTCCCTACCTCTTCGTCGCCAAAGATCGAAAGGACTACTTCGGCGCCGCCTCGGTGCTCGGTCACCTGGCCGCCGTCGTCGAACAGCTCTTCGGCGGCAAGTTTGCGGTGCAGGGCCTTGAGCCCGACCTCAAGCGACTTGCTCCACCCGAAGCCGCCCAAGTGTTCGAAGCCGTGCGCGGCCGCATCGTCGGAGGAGACAGCTTCGATACCGAGCCGCCCGGCACAGCCGGCCTGGCGATCCTCGTCAAAGCGCATCCGACCCTGCAGGGGAACCTCGTCGATTTCCTCGATGCGCTTCCGCGGGACCGGTTGGGCCCGTGGGTTTGCAGCGGCTGGGAAGGCGTTCTCAAAGACCCCGACGCGGTTCAGCGCTTTGACCGCCTGCTTCAGGCGTGGGGCAAGGATGGCGGCCCGATGCTGAAGGTCGCCGCCACCGGCGTCCTCCGCACGCGGCAGGGAGGTCGCTGATGGGTACCTCCAGCGCGTTCGGCGGCCAGGGAGGAGGCACGCCGCTTGTGCCGAGCTGGCTTGGCGATGAGGGCGCACCACCAGCTGCACCGGATGGAGCACCCCCTGATGGGACACCACCGGACGGCCCGCCCCCGGACGCGCCTGCCGATGGCACGAACCCGCCCGGCGCGCCGCCGGCGCCGCCGGCGAGACCGCCTATCCCGCCGGTGGCCGATCCGACGCGATTCTCGGCGGCCCGCAACAACTTCTCCCGCTTCGCCGGCTCAGGCGGCGACGACCGCAGAAGCCTCGGCCGGGCCGTGTCGCATTATGTAGGCTCATCCTCGGGCGGCGCACGCACTGCCGCGGCCAGAATGGGATCGGCCCGCGGCGCAGGCGGCCGCCTCCTCGGCTTCCTGTCAGACGCGGTCACACGCGGCGCGACTGAAGCTCTCCGTGCGCTCAATCTCGGCGCTCTCGCCGGTCGGCCGATCGAAGAAATCTTCCTGGGACTCACCGACTACGTATGCCCGGACGGCGGCTCGATCGATGAAGGTATCGCACGTGAGGCCTTCATCGAGACGATCACCGATCTCGCGGGGGCCGGGATCACTGATCTCGACGGGCTGACCGCCGACCAGATGCAGACGGTATTTGAGCTCTACGCGACCAACGCGATCGAGGCCCGGCTGTGCAACGACATCGGCGCCAAGACGGTGACGCTGCCCTCCGACAGCCGGGCGGCCGCGCGCGTGCAGGCACAATTGAACGACTTCATCCGGCGCGGCGTGGCCGATGCGCTCACTTCCGCCCGCGCCGCCGCCGCCGCGCTGACCCCTGATCGCGTGCTCGGATTCGTCGGGCGAATCTACGAGCAAGCGTTCGGCATCCTGGAAATCATGGGCGATGCGGAAGCGGAGGCAGCATGAGACGGCACGTCATAATCGGCCGCTACGGCCCGGGTGATCGCAGCCGGCTGCCGCTCGGCGACGGAGAGGTCGAAACCCGCCTAGGCCTGGTCGTCGGTGAGCGTGCGCTTGATCACGGGATCGGTCGTGCGCTTCGAGATTTGGCGAAGCTTGGCGTTCATCCGTCAGAGATGGGCCTGGATGTCCTCGTGCTGGCGGCGCATGTCCATGCGGCCGACACACGCATCTCCCGCGCCAGCGAATCTCAGGATGGCTGGACCCGCGAAATCCGCTTGGTCGTGCCAGTCTCCGATCCCGAACGCTGGACGGCTGCCGCGCCGACTTTCGTTCGGATGCTCAATTTCCTCACGGGCGATCGCTGGTCGATCGCCTTTCGCGCTCGACCGCGCCGCTTTGCACGAGTCGTTCCGACCCCTGCAGGTAGGCTCATCGGTCCTCCCTTCGACGACCTGGCGCTCTTCTCCGGCGGTCTCGATAGCCTGATCGGCGCCATCGACGCGCTCGAAACGAGCCGCACGCCACTTCTCATCAGTCACGCCGGAGAGGGTGCGACAAGCGACGCGCAGTCCACGATCTTCGATGCGCTGAAGGCGCATTATCGTGGCCGCGCCTTTGAACGTCTGCGGCTCTGGATGGCATTTCCGGACGGCTTCGTTCGTGGATCGGCGGGAGAGAACACCACGCGTGGTCGCTCCTTCCTCTTCTTCGCGCTGGGCGTATTCGCCGGCAGCGGCCTCGAAGGGGCATTCACCCTGAAGGTGCCCGAGAATGGCCTGATCGCGGTCAATGTTCCGCTCGACCCCCTCCGCCTCGGGGCATTGAGCACACGCACGACGCACCCGTTCTACATCGCGCGTTGGAACGACGCGCTCGCAACCCTGGGCGTGAACGGGCGGATCGAGAATCCTTACTGGGACAAGACGAAAGGCGAGATGGTGGCCGCGTGCGCCAACGGCGCGTTGCTGCGCCGCCTCACCCCTACCTCACTATCGTGTGCGTCCCCGACCAAGGGCCGCTGGCAGGGTCTCGGGACTCAGCATTGCGGCTATTGCCTGCCATGCCTCATTCGACGCGCGGCTCTCGTCACCGGATTGCGCCCCGATCCCGACCCGACCGTCTATACCGTCGAGGATCTCACCGAACGTGCGCTTGATACCCGCCAATCCGAGGGCGTTCAGATCCGATCGTTCCAGCTTGCGATCGAACGGCTTCGCGCCCGGCCCGCACTGGCGCCGATACTGATCCACAAGCCCGGTCCGCTCTTCGATGAGTCGCCGGCCCGCCAAGCCGCGCTCGCCGAGGTCTATCGCCGTGGCCTCGCGGAGGTGGGCGTGCTGCTGGCCGGAGTCAGGACGCGTCCAGGATGACCAATGACCTCCAGCTTGGCGGCGTGGATTTTCACTGCCATCTCGATCTCTATCCGGATCTGGAGGCCGCAATCGCACGAGCGGAGGCGGCGCGCATCTACACGTTGACTGTCACCACCACCCCCAAGGCGTGGCCGCGCAATCATGAGCTCACCCGGGGCACGCGTTACGTGCGCGCGGCGCTTGGGCTGCATCCGCAGCTGGTCGCGGAGCGAGCCGGCGAATTGCCGCTGTGGGAACGCCATCTGCCGGAAACGCGCTATGTCGGCGAGGTCGGCCTCGACGCCGGTCCGCGCTTTTACAAGTCCCTCGAAACTCAGAAGCGGGTGTTTCGCACCGTGCTCGAACGATGCGCGGAAGCCGGCGGCAAGATTCTCACCGTGCATAGCATCCGCACTGTGCCGATGGTGCTCGACATGATCGAACACCACCTGCCGCGCGATCGTGGCGCCGTCGTGTTGCACTGGTTTACGGGAAGCAGGGCCGAGGCGCGGCGCGCAGCGGCTCTCGGCTGCTACTTCTCAGTCAACGCCGAGATGACGCGTTCAGACCGCGGCCGCGCGCTCGTCGCCGAGCTGCCGATGGATCGACTTCTCACCGAAACCGATGGCCCGTTCACCCAGATTGACGGACGTCCTACCGAACCCGCGGACACGCGTATCGCGATCGAAGCCGTCGCCCGCTCTCGGAATCTGGCCAGCGATGCGATCGCCAGGGCGGTTCGGACCAATCTTCAAACGCTGTTGCGTTCAACGTGATGGTCGAAAGGGGAACGCCTTCCCCTGCGGCCGAGCCCGGGTCTCGGCCGACCCCTTCTGCGGGGGCACCCCGCAACGCCCGGAGAGTGAGAGTGCGGACCGGTTTGCCGTGACGGGTTCAGGATCGGGAGAGAGGCTCCCGGCGCCCGTCGCGGAGAACCGCGATGTCCAGACACCGCAGCAATGCCCGCTCCGATCGAGCGAGCCTTTATGATGAGATCACCTCGAAAATCATCGGCGAACTGGAGGACGGACGCGTGCCCTGGGTCCAGCCTTGGGGGACCGCGGCGAAGGCGCCGCTCGCCATGCCGAAGAACGCCGCCACCGGCCGAGGCTATTCCGGCATCAACGTGCTGATCCTATGGGGCGCCGTTGTCGAGCACGGCTTCCCTTGCCAGAGCTGGCTGACCTTCCGCCAGGCACTGTCGCTCGGCGGCAATGTGCGCAAGGGCGAGCGCGGCACGACCGTTGTCTATGCCGACCGCTTCATTCCGGACGACGAGAAAAAGCGCGCCCGCGAGACCGGCGAAGAAGCTCAAGCCATCCCATTTCTGAAACGCTTCACTGTGTTCAACGCGGCGCAATGCGACGGGCTTCCCGAAGAAATCGCCGTCGCCGCGCCGCCACCGCCACCCGGCCTGATCGAGCCGAAGGTCGAGGCACTGATCAAAGCGACCGGGATCGACTTCCGCGTCGGCGGCGATCGCGCCTTCTATGTGCCGGCCCACGACTACGTGCAGGTCCCGCCGCCCCAGGCCTATTTCGAGCCCATCAACTGGCATCGGACCGCGCTACACGAACTGGGTCACGCCTCCGGCGCGCCGCATCGGCTGAACCGAGATCTGTCCGGCTCCTTCGGGTCGAAGAAATACGCCTTCGAAGAGCTCGTCGCGGAGATGAATGCCGCATTCTGCTGCGCATCTCTTGGCATCGTCCCGACCGTCCGCCACGCCGACTATATCGGCTCTTGGCTGGAGGTTCTACGCGAGGACAACCGCGCGATCGTGCGCGCGGCCAGTCAGGCGAGCAAGGCGGCCGATTTCCTCCTCGGCTTTCTGCCGGCGGAAGTCCCGCCGGCCGCCGACGAACGGGAGGCTGCGTGATGACACTGCACCCTCACGGTCGCCTCCTCCTCCTCGAGAATGCCCTCGAGTTCGCCGCTGGCGCCCGCAACGCTGTCTGCCGAGATCGCGACTTTCGCGGAATCTTCCTCCAGCATGTGGGGATCGCGATCGAACTCTCGCTGAAGTCGTTCCTGCAATGCCATGGCTGGAGCGACGAACGATGCCGGGTTGAGCTACGGCACGACTTGGTGAGGGCACTGGCGGCCGCAAGGAAGCTTGGCCTTCGCCCGAGTGATCCTGACCTGGCGCGGATCGTCGCGGTCCTGTCCCCCTTTTATCGGAGGCACGCGACAGCCGAGCTGGCCGCTCAGGCGCCCGAGCCGCTTGAGCCGGAGCGGACATTGCAGGTGATGGAACGACTTCTCGACGACGTCCGCGCCGCTACGTCTTCGTCGTCGACTGCCGCGCGCAGGCTCAGAGAGGAAGAGGACTGAGGGGATCTCGTGACGGGTTGGAGGCCGAGAGAGAGGCTTTCGGCCGCCCGTCGCGGAGTACATCCCGATGGCCACTGCTGTTAAGAAGATCGCCCTGTCGTCCTCGCGCGACATCCCCTTCAACAAGCTCGTGCTCAGCCAGTCGAACGTCCGGCACGTGAAGGCCGGCGTCTCGATCGAGGAGCTGGCCGAGGACATCGCCCGCCGCGGCCTGCTGCAGGGCCTCAGCGTCCGGGCCGTTGCCGATGCCGACGGCGTCGAGACCGGCATGTTCGAGATTCCGGCCGGCGGCCGGCGCTATCGGGCGCTGGAATTGCTGGTGAAGCGGAAGCGTCTCGCCAAGACCGCGCCCGTGCCCTGCGTCGTGCGCGAGAGTGGGATCGCGGAGGAGGATTCGCTGGCCGAGAATGTCCAGCGCGCGCCGCTTCATCCGCTCGACCAGTTCCGGGCCTTCCTCGCGCTCCGCGAGAAGGGCCAGTCCGAGGAGGAGATCGCCGCCGCCTTCTTCGTCTCGGTCAACGTCGTCAAACAGCGGCTGAAGCTGGCTTCCGTCTCGCCGAAGCTGCTCGATGTCTATGCCGACGACGGTATGACGCTCGATCAGCTCATGGCTTTCACCGTCTCGGGCGACCACGAGCGCCAGGAGCAAGTGTTCGAGCGGCTGCAGCATTCCCACGACAAGCAGCCCTATGTCATCCGCCGGATGCTGACCGAGGGCGCGGTCCGCGCCTCCGACAAGCGGGCGCAGTTCATCGGCGTCGATGCCTATGTCGAGGCCGGCGGCACCGTGCTGCGCGATCTTTTCCAGGGCGACGATGGCGGCTGGCTGCAGGATGTGACGCTCGTCGACCTGATGATGGCAGAGAAGCTGAAGGAGGAAGCGGCGAAGATCGCGGCCGAGGGCTGGAAGTGGCTCGAGGTCGCGCCTGACTTCGCCTACGGCCACAGCTTCGGCCTGCGCCAGCTTCGCGGCGAGCCCGTGCCGCTGACCGCCGAGGAAGAAGCGACACGCGAAGCCTTCCAGGCGGAGTTCGACCGTCTGTCGGAGGAGTACGCGGACGCCGACGAGCTGCCGGATGAAATCGACGAACGCCTCGGCGAGTTGGAGACGGCGCTCGAAGCCTTCGACGATCGGCCCCTGTCGTTCGATCCCGAAGAGGTCAGCCGTGCCGGCGCGTTCGTCAGCATCGCCCATGATGGCCGCGTCCGCGTCGAGCGCGGCTATGTCCGTCCCGAGGACGAACTGCCCATGGAGCCGGAGACCGACGCCAACGCGGGCCAGCCGGATCCGGTGGGTACTGTGCCGGCGAGCGCGGCAGGTGATGACGACACTGCGATCGAACCACCCACTGCGTCGTCCGAGCCGGATGAGGACGAGGGCCTGTCGCCGATTTCCGACCGGCTGATGACGGAACTGACCGCGCATCGGACGCTCGGCCTGCGCCAAGCGCTCGGCGACCACCCCGACATCGCTTTCCTCGCCGCGCTCCACGCGCTCACGCTCAAGGTCTTCTACCACTATGGCTCCGACAGCTGCCTGGAGCTGGACCTGAAGAGCGTCGGCTTCGGCACGCAGGCCCCGGGGTTGAACGACAGCGCCTCCGCAGAAGCGATCCGCGTCCGGCATGAGAGCTGGACCAAGGCATTGCCGAAGGAGTCCGCCGACCTTTGGGATGCGCTCCAGGACTGGGATGGCGACAGCCGCTCCGCGCTCTTCGCCCATGTCGTCAGCCTGTCGGTGAACGCGGTGCATGAAGCCTGGAACCGGCGGCCACGCGCGCTTGCTCATGCCGACCGGCTGGCGCACGCCGTCGACCTCGACATGGCGGCGGCAGGCTGGCGGCCGACGGTGGATGCCTTCCTCGGCCGCGTCACCAAGGCCCGCATCCTCCAGGCGGTCGCTGAGGCGAAAGGTCAGCGAGCCGCCGATCGCATCGAGCATCTGAAGAAGGGCGAGATGGCCGCCGAGGCCGAGACGCTGCTGGCGGATGCCGGCTGGTTGCCGGAGCCGTTGCGCACGCCGGGTCGCGGCCAGGCCGAAGCTCGCAGCACCGCTGAAAGCGGGGACGCGGCAGCGCCGGACTCGGCCGTCGAAGAATCGGCGGACAACGGCGGCGAAACGGCCATGGTCGATGGGGACGCGCCGGCCGAGAATGACGAAGCCGACGACGCACTCCACACGATCGCGGCTGAATGACCGTCAATCGACTTGCGAGACTGGCCCGCCGGCGACGGCGGGCCTTTTTCTTTGAGGAGACGCATCATGCCGGAAACACCGCATGATCTGGCGCGCCGCCTTGCCGACCGGGCCGAAGCGGTTTGTCGGCACTATCTTTCCGCCGGCCATCGTGAAGGCCGATATTGGCTTGTCGGCGATGTCCGCAACACGCCCGGCCGCTCGATGTTCGTGCGGCTCAAGGGCGGCGAAGCCGGCAAGGGCGCCGCAGGGAAATGGACCGACGCCGCCACTGGCGAACATGGCGATCTGCTCGACGTCATCCGCGAAAGCTGCGGCCTTACCGACTTCAAGGACATCGCCGAGGAGGCGCGCGCCTTCCTCAGCCTGCCACACCCGGAGCTGGAACGGGCGCGGCGGCGAACGTCAGCAGCGCCGGCCGGATCGCCGGAGGCGGCGCGACGGCTGTTTGCCATGTCACAGCCGATTTCGGGCACTCTCGTGGAAACGTATCTCCGTAGACGCGGAATTACGACTTTGCACGGAACCGGATCGCTCCGCTTCCATCCTCGCTGCTTCTATCGGCCCGACGAATATTCGCCGACCGAAACCTGGCCGGCGATGATCGCCTCCGTCACCGATCTCGGCGGCGGCCTCACTGGCGCGCACCGCACCTGGCTTGCTCCGGACGGATCGTGCAAGGCGCCGATCGACACGCCGCGACGGGCGATGGGCCATCTCCTCGGCCACGCCGTCAGATTCGGTGTGGCCCATGACGTCCTGGCGGCCGGCGAAGGCATCGAGACGATCCTATCGCTGCGCTGTGCGCTTCCTTCCATGCCGATGGTCGCGGCGCTCTCAGCAGCTCACCTCGCCGCCATCCTCTTTCCCGCGACGGTCGGCAGGCTCTACATCGTGCGCGACGACGATCCGGCCGGCGATGGAGCGCGGGATAGCCTGATCGAACGCGCGCATGCGGCCGGGATCGAGGCGATCGTGCTGTCGCCCGCGCTCGGGGACTTCAATGAGGATCTCCGCACCTTGGGCCTCATCGCACTTCGAGCGCAGGTTCAGACTCAGCTCGCACCGGAGGACGCCGCCAGGTTCATGACACAGGAGGCCGCGTAGCGGGCGCAGATGGGCGGCGGCGGCAGGCCGTCTTGCGCCGCATGAGTTCCCATCTCGCCGACGAGACCCGCGACCCGGCCTTCGAGAGGGCGATCGGCCGTCAAACGGTCCGGACCGGCAATGGCTGCGGCCGACTATTTTCCGGCGCGCTCGTGGGGGAGCGCTTTCCATCGCGAAGCAAAATAGCCGGCCTGCGCCATCCTCCGCTGACGCTCCGGCCCTCGCTCCGCTCCGGGTGCAGGTCCGGGCCGCCCGACGGCTTTCGTCGCCATGAAGGCCGCGAGCGTCGCGGTCAGACCGACGAAGGAGCACCCGATGACGAGCGATCATGACGACAACTACGAGCCGCACCACAGCTCATCGCCAACTGACCACGTCCTCACCGAACTCCAGCTCTACGGATATCGCCCTTTCCAGGACGAACCCGATCCCCGACCGCTTCCCGAAGGCCGTATGGTCGCCGGCGCCGTCGCCGACATCTTCGACGCCCTGATCACCACGCTCGAAGATACTCGCCTCGAACCCGATCTCGACGATCTCCTGTGGTCGGCCGTCAACCTCTTCCATCGCGCCACCGACCGGATCGAACGCGAGCTCGACGATAACGAGCAGGCGCAGCGCCGCGCCCAGCGCGAACAGGACGGCAGCGAGGTGAAGTCGGTCGAGCTGGAGACTCTCATCGCCGAGGGACGGACGCTGATCGAACGCCGAGACGCCTTCGAGCTGATGCGCGACCAGGCTGCCGAGCACTTCGAGCGGCACACCGGATCGCCCTGGCGGCCGCGCAACGGATCGATGGTCAACCATCGCAATCTGACTTCAGCGATGATCGACAGCCGCGATTTCCTCGCCGCGAAGAAACGCGCCGAGACCGAGGTGCTCCTTCCCAGCGGTTCGAGAATCGCCCTCACGGGTGGACTCGATTTCAACGATCACCGGCTGATCTGGGCGAAGCTCGACCAGGTTCACGCCAAGCATCCCGACATGGTGCTGCTGCACGGCGGAAGCCCCAAAGGCGCCGAACGCATCGCGTCGCGCTGGGCCGACCACCGCAAGGTCCCACAGGTGGCTTTCAAGCCCGACTGGACGAAGCACGCCAAGGCCGCGCCGTTCAAGCGAAACGATGAGATGCTTCAGGTGCTGCCGATCGGCGTCATGCACTTCCCTGGCACCGGCATTCAGGACAATCTCGCCGACAAGGCCCGCAAGCTCGGCATCCCGGTCTGGAAATTCGGCAACGGCGGCGCCTAAGCGCCGCGCATTGCCGTTTCTGTCAGACCTCAGCACAGTACCCATATGCTATACGCTCATAATTGAATGGTTTCGGGATTTTTGGCTTTGACCGAACTGGAAAACTACTTCCGAGATAAGGTTTCGCAGGCCGGATACGATCTCTTCGCCGTGTTCGCCCGCTTCGAATATGCGATGAAGAAGGGCGGATTCCGGCGCGTGAACCGTGCTGAAGCCGCCTGGAGAACCTTCGCCGACACATTGCCGGCTGGTTTCTTCGCGCAAATGCAAGCTGCGCCCGAGGCCGCGATCTATTTCGCCGCGCCACCCGATAGGTTGGTGACCGACGGTGCCCACAGCGTGCGCTGGTCGGGCGCGCCGATCACGCCCACTAATGCGGCGGACCTGTTCGACAGCATCAACATTGCGCGCAACAACCTCTTTCATGGTGACAAGCAGCATGACCGCCAGCGCGACACCCAGCTCATGGCCGCTGCGCTCTTCATCTTGAACGCCGCCCACGACGCTGCAGCGAGCGACGCGCGCTTCAACGCCTTCATCGGCGAGATGGCCTACGGTCTCTGAGGCTCGTTGGTAGCATCCGCCACCGACTGCCACCGCTCCCAGCTTTGCGCGAACCCATTCCCGCTCTCATGCGCTGATCCTGGTCCGGCCGGGGCCTGACGCCATCAACCCGTAAAGGGTCGGCTATGCGAGCATGCCGCCGCTCCGGCTACGCCTGTGCGGTGATTGCGGCCCGCGGCCGGACTCATCGGGCGCCTGTCACGCGGGGGATGGTCCCCCGCCTCCAAGACAGGAGCCGGAACAATGTCCTTCAACGACGCTCACGCCTTCGCCTTCAGCTTGGCCGCGACCCTGATGGTCGCCATCGTCATCTTCCAGGCCGGCGACGGCAGCCTCTCGGTCGTTCCCGCCGCCGAATACGACGGCGACGCCGCCGACATCGTTCATGAAATCGATCCCTTCGCCCCATGACGGGGCGAGCGTCTCGCTCGCGCCGACGGAGATCTTGCCGGATTTCCGCTCCAACTATCGCCCAACTTGAGCTATGCTCAATCAGCGCCGTGGTGGTGGTGGAAGGCGCGACCGTCAGACCTTTTCTCACGGAGACTGCCACCATGATGTTCATCGGCATCCTCTTCAGCATCGCCGCCATCGGCGTCCTCTGCTGGCTGCTGTTCACGCTTGCCGTCTTCGCATTGCCTGTCTTCGCGGGCGCGACCGCCGGCGCTTGGGCGTATCAGACTGGCGCCGGCTGGCCGGGCAGCATCATCATCGGTCTTGTCGCCGCTGCGCTGACGCTCGGCATCGGCCAGTTCCTGCTCGCATTCGTACGGCCGGTATGGCTGCGCCTCGCGATTGCGTTGGTCTTCGTCGCGCCCGCGGCGCTCGCCGGCTATCACGCGACCCATGGCATCGTGAAGCACACCATGCCCTCCGACACATGGCAGATCATCTTTTCGGTCGTCGGCGCGATCACAGTAGGCCTCACGGCATTCGTGCGGGTAGCGGCTATGGCCACGCCCGCGGCATCTGGACAGGGAATGGCGCGCGCCTGACACCATCGACATTGAGGCACGACCAACGGCTGCCCTCCGCAATGCCGCCCTCATCATGGAGGTCGGCGACGATCGGCGCGACCTACATGGCTCGGCCGACCCTCAGATCCTGACCCCGCCGGGCGTACTGGATCAGCGCCGCACTGTCCGATCGGGCCAGCGATATGTCGGATGTGCAGGCCCCTTCATTGCTGGTAGCAACGTTGGAATCGGGATGCGGGTCAGCCTGCAACGCCCCGTGTGGAAGCGCCGTGACGTATTGCCGGTTCGCTGACGGCGGCCGACGCTCGCAACATTCTCCTTGACGAGCCCTGTCGGATAACCGCTCCAAAACGGCCTCTTCAAGGGCTGATCTGGCCGAAGGCCGGCTGCGCCTCGATCGCCTATGCCGCAATGGCGCCGATCGACTTTCTTCCCCTGCCGGCTGCGCCGCCATTCCTCGCGAGACAAGAAAGTCGCCTGGCTGCCATCCTCCGCTAACGCTGCGGTCGCAAGCGATGCCGCGTCGATCGCCTCCGCCCTGCCGATCGCCATCGAGGCCGCAATGGTGCGGGCTCGGAACAGAGTTCAAGGAGAACTATCATGGCGACCATCGGCACCTTCAAGAAGTCCGGCAACAACGAGTACACCGGCGAGATCGTCACTCTCTCGGTCCAGGCCAAGAACGTCCGCATCGTTCCCGAAACCGGCCGTTCCAGCGAGAACGCCCCGAGCCACCGCGTCTTCGTCGGCCGGGCCGAGATCGGCGCCGCCTGGGCCAAGCGCTCGAACGAGGGCCGCGATTATCTGGGTCTCAAGCTCGACGACCCGAGCTTCACCGCCCCGATCTTCGCCAACCTCTTCGACGACGAGGACGGCGACGGCTACAGCCTGATCTGGTCCCGGCCCAGCCGCCGCAATGGCGACTGAGGCCGCCAAGCCCCGCCCGGATTGTCCGGGCGGGGCCTTCGGCTTGATCGGAGGGCGACCGAATCAGTCTGTCGCTTCTACCCGATTTGCCCGGTTACACTGGGTCATAAATGCTGGCTCAGGGACCTTAGAACGACTATTATAGTCGTAGTTCTGGTGTGCGCGTCCGTGTCGGTGGGAGGTGGTCATGCATGATCACCGCCCGACAGTCGCGGGCCGCACGCGCGTTGCTTGGATGGAATCAGGAGACGCTCGCTGACAAGGCCCAGGTCTCGCTGACCGCGCTGAAGCGCCTCGAATCCCTGAATGGGCTCGAGGTGTATGAGAGCACGCGCGACCAAGTCCGACGGGCGCTTGAGCGAAACGGCATCGTCTTCCTGACGTCCGACCAGGGCGAAGGAGTCATGCTTGTCCGAGCCAAAATCACCTCTCCGGCTTCCTAGTCCAACCGCACGCTTCGGCGGCGATGCCGTCCGCACATCACGCGATGCCGCCCCGCCCCCCTCGCACATCGTCGCAAAACGAGTATGGTTAACAATTGATTCAGAGGCGGCCACAGCGGCTGCCAGGGGATCAAGATGACCCACGCACAATTTCTCGACGAACCACCCCAGAGCCCTGCGCTGACTAGCTACGACCGCGCGCACATGAAGCTTTACCTGCGCCTGCTCGACGCTGAGACCGACGGCGCTGACTGGCGGGAGGCCGTCTCCGTGCTGTTCGGCATCGACCCGAACCGCGAACCGGAACGCGCACAGCGCGTTCACCGCACCCATCTCGCCCGCGCGCGCTGGATGACCGAGCACGGCTATCGCCACCTCGTGCGCGAAAGCCGGCACTGACAGTTGTGGTGCCGCGCCGGCATCACCCGTTGCCGTCGCGCGTACTTCACGCAGCACACTCAACCGGGAATCGTGTCCGCCCGCGCATGCACGCGACGTGCGATCAGGAGGATGCGGATGACCCTCGACACATCCCAGTGGCGCTCTTCATCGACCTACGATTTCGTCGACGATCTCGCAGCTGCGGACCTCGCGTGGGAATGGCTGCGGCGCAATGCCGATTACCAACGGGACTTTGCCAACATCGAACGCGGAGCGGTCGACCCCCAGCGTTACAGGGATGTCGTACGTGCTCGATGGGGGTTGCAATTTCGAAGTCCCCCCAAAGCTCAACGCCACCGAAACTACAGTCTTCTGGGCGCCGGAGGCCGACCCCGGCACCGTCATCCTCACGGCGCTTCCGCCGATCCCGGGCTTGGTGAGTGTTGCGCCGCCTGACCTCAATCCCGACACCGCGCGCAATTCGGCCGATGGGCTGAGCATCATCCACGGCCACGGGGCCAGCGTTGTGCCCTTGCTCCTGACCGGCGACGTCGCTCCCGATCACCCTGTCGCTGCACTTGTTCCGCTCGGCGCCGACGGCCTCGGCCGCATCGAAGCCGTCACCAGGCTCTGGCGCGCCGTCAACAATCGCTCCGTGCCGCCGGACTCCCGGCTTACCGCCCAGCAGCGCCGCCGCCTGCGCCATATGCTGCAGGCTGTCGACGGACGCATGGACGGAGCGAGCTATCGAGAGATCGCCGACACAATCTACGGGGCGTCTCGCGTCGCCGAAAGTCCATGGAAAACCTCCGCTCTTCGAGACAGCACGATCGACCTCGTCAAGGACGGCTTCGCGCTGATCGCCGGCGGCTATCGCAAGCTGCTGCGCCACCGCCGGCGCTCATGACGCGCTCCGCATCCCGCTAGGGGTGCGATTTAGGCCCTCCCATCTTCGCCATCCCCCCGCGCGGCAACTCTTCGCCACCGTGGCCTTCGCCCGCCGCTGATCGCCAGCGGCCCCATCGAACGCCCCGGAGGTCCCATCATGTCCGCCAACATAGCCGGCTTGCCGCCGCGCTTTCTCCGCACCCCGGAAGCCGCACGATTCCTGGGCCTTTCCGGTCGAACGCTTGAGAAGCATCGCACGTACGGAACCGGGCCGGCATATCGCAAGCTGGGCGGGCGCGTCGTCTACGCCATCGACGACCTGCAGGCCTGGGCCGACCGCGGCGCCGTCACCTCCACCTCCGATCCGCGCGGCGCGGTCCTCCCCGCCAAGCGCCATGACGCGACGACGCTGGCGCGGCCGGCCCGACACGCCCGCTGAGACGCGCCGGCATGTCGCCCCGCCGTCACAGCAGCGAACGCGAGCAGCTCGATCTCTTCCGAGCGCTGCCCGGCGACCTCGCGCCACGAGATGCGCAAGACCTCATGGCCTATCCATTCTTCTCCCTTGCCAAGTCGAAGCGCCTGGCGCCGATCGACTTCAAAGCCGGGTCGATCGTAATCCGCGTCGAGGCCGTGCCCGAGCATGGCATGGCCACCATCTGGGACGCCGACGTGCTGATCTGGGCCGCCAGCCAGATCGTCGAGGCGCGTGACGCCGGCCTGCGGCCATCCCGGCTCATGGGCGCGACGCCATATGAGATCCTAAACTTCATTGGCCGCGGCGTGTCGCTGCGCGACTACGACCGTCTCAAGGCCGCGCTCGACCGGCTGCAATCCACCACCGTCGCGACCTCGATCCGCCAGCCCACCGAACGGCGGATGCATCGCTTCTCCTGGATCAACGAGTGGAAAGAGAAGGCCGATCCTCACGGCCGACCGCTCGGCCTCGAGCTGATCGTGCCCGACTGGTTCTACGCGGCCGTCCTGGACGACGCGCTCGTCCTCACCATCGACCGTGCGTATTTCGATCTGACCGGCGGGCTGGAACGCTGGCTCTACCGGCTGGTGCGCAAGCATGGCGGACGGCAGGAGTTCGGCTGGAGCTTCGACTTCGTCCATCTCCACGCCAAGTCCGGTTCGCTCTCGCCCCTCAAACACTTCGCCTACGACTTGCGCGACATCGTCCGACGCCAGGCGCTGCCGGGGTACCGGCTGACGATCGAGCAGCCGGCCAGCGGACCGGAACGCCTTTCCTTCGCTCCGACCGACCCGGCGTCCTTCGGCGCGCGGCGACGTCGCCGTTCCAAAACTCGCGCTGGGGATAAGCTGTGAATTGCCTCGTGCTATCGGGGACCGCCCCTGTCGTGCCATCGGGGACCCGATCCTCGTGCTATCGGGGACCGGAATCGCGGATTCGCCGCGCGAATTCAGAGGCTTGCGGCTCCCGTAACTTCTCTAACCAAGATTCCTTCGGAATCTTTCTAACGCAGGCTGCGTTTTGCCTGCCTGCGAATAACCGACAGCCCGCAGCTGGGAGCGCGTCATGATCGTCGCGCTCCTCAATCAGAAGGGTGGCGTCGGCAAGACGACACTCGCGCTGCATCTCGCCGGTGAATGGGCGCGCCACGGCCAGCGCGTCACGGTCATCGACGCGGACCCGCAAGGTTCTGCGCTCGACTGGTCGCAGCAACGCGCACGCGAGTGCTTGCCGCGCCTCTTCGGCGTCGTCGGCCTGGCGCGGGACACGCTCCATCGCGAAGCGCCGGAGCTGGCGCGGAACGCCGATCACATCGTCATCGACGGACCGCCCCGGGTGGCCGGACTGATGCGGTCCGCCCTGCTCGCCGCCGACCTGGTCCTGATCCCCGTGCAGCCATCGCCGTTCGACGGGTGGGCTTCGGCGGAGATGCTGTCGCTGCTCGGCGAAGCGCGCGTCTACCGCCCCGAGCTTGCGGCCCGCTTCGTGCTCAACCGATGCGGCGCGCGCACTGTCATCGCCCGCGAGACGGCCGAGTCGCTCGCCGATCACGATCCCCCGGTCCTCGCATCCACCATCGGCCAGCGCGTCGCGTTCGCGGATACGGCGCGGTCTGGACGCCTCGTCTCGGAGATCGACGAAGACAGCCCGGCGACGCGCGAGATCGCCGCCTTCTGCGCCGAGATCGGGAGGATCGCACCATGAACGGGCGACAGCCGAAGCGCGCCTTCGCCGCGCGCCCCGCCGATCCAGAGAGTTGGATCAAAGCGTCCGAGCTCCGCGCCGTCGACTCATCCGCCTTCACTGCACGGCTGACGATAGACGTCACGCCCGACATGCGCGGCCGGATCAAGATTGCCGCGTTCCAGCGCGGCGTCACCGTCGCCGACATGCTGCGCGACCTGCTCGCCCGCGAATTTCCCCCAGCCGAAGGAGGTACGCCATGAACGGCGCTCTCGACTTGCGTCGCGCTGCGACGCCGACGGTCGTTGGTCTGACCCACGTCGAACTGACTTGGATCGAGAAGAAGATCGAGTACTGGATTCGGTTCGGCCAGGACGTCCACGAGCAGATCCTCGATCGACGTCGGCGAGTCGTCAGCTTCCCGCCCCATAGCGTGTTCGCCTTTGTCCGTTGGGCGGCCAATGACTTCGGGACGATCATCTCGCGCATCGACATCGTGCGCGCGATCTCGCCTGGCGAACCCTATCAGACGCTGCCCTTCGTACGCCCCGGCGGTGACATCCTGCTGAAGGCTGAGAGCTGGCCGAAAGTCGAGCGTGTTTTGCAGATCGTCGACGCGATCGAGTCGATCGGCATCAATCCTGCCGAGGTCTCCCCGCATCATTGGCGCCACGTCCACAATCGCCTCGCTGCCGGCCAGGAGCCGCGCAGCTACACGGCCGAGCAGCATCGCGCGATCCTTCTGCGTCGAAGGGTCGAGCCATGACGCGGTTCGGCTACGTCATGACGACCTACTTCACCGTGATGGTGATCGGCGGTCTGTCGTTCGTCCACATCGCACCCAAGCTGATCTGGAACGCCTCGGCTAGCACGCCGATCGGACTCTATACGATCGAGCGATCGCCGAGTCTTGAGGTGACCGACCTCGTCGCCGTGGACGCCCCGGAGCCGCTCGCGTCGTTCCTGGCGGACCGCGGCTACCTGCCGCGCGGCGTCCCCCTCATGAAGCGCGTCGCCGGCCTTCCGGGGCAGCAGGTCTGCCGCATCGGCGCGCGCATCACGGTGAATGGCATCGCCATGGGAGAGGCGCTCGACCGCGACCGGCTCGGCCGTCTTCTGCCGGTCTGGCAAGGCTGTCACCGGATAGCGGGCGGCGAGATCTTCCTCATGAACTGGTCCGTCCGCGACAGCCTCGACGGTCGCTACTTCGGTCCGATTTCCACCAGCTCGATCATCGGCCGCGCGACGCCGCTGTGGACGGACGAAGACGGCAGCGGCCGCTTCGAATGGCGCGCCCGAACACGATGAACGACGCGCCAAGCCTCGCCCTCACAAACACAAGAAGGAGCCTTGCCATGCCACAGATCGGTCAATTCACGCGCACGAAGTCCGGCTATTCCGGCCACATCCGGACGCTCACACTCGATATCGCGCTCTCCCTCCTTCCGGCTGAATCTTCCGATGCCGAGAACGCGCCGGATTTCCGCGTCCATCTCGACAGCGAGGATGGTCCGGAGATTGGCGCCGGCTGGAAGCGCACCGGCGAGAAAGCCGGCGAGTATGTCTCGCTGCTCCTCGATGATCCCATGTTCGCGCGGCCGCTGCGCGCCAATCTGTTCCAGTCAGGCGACGAAAAATCGGCCTGGGCCCTGCACTGGAGCCGTCCACCGAAGCCCAGCGCGCGGGACTGAGGCGATGCGGACGCTTCGCTCATCGCGCCGGCAATCCGTGGAGACCGGGCGGACACGCGCCGCCCGGCGTCTCTCCACCCTCCTCCTTTCCGGCCTGCTGTTCGTCGCCGGACCGCCTAGATCCACGCTGGCGCAGAGCGCGCCGGTCGTGCAGCCGCATCCTGCCCATCCATTTGCCGCCTTCATCGCCGAGGCGTCGCAACGCTTTGGCATTCCAGAGGCCTGGATTCGCGCCGTCATGCACGCCGAGAGCGCGGGCGATGTGCGCGCGATCTCGCGGGCCGGCGCCATGGGGCTGATGCAGATCATGCCCAACACTTGGGCCGAGCTGCGTGCTCGCCACCGGCTCGGAAGCGATCCCTATGAGGCGCGCGACAACATTTTAGCGGGCGCGGCCTATCTGCGGGAAATGCACGACCGATACGGTTCGCCGGGCTTCCTCGCGGCGTATAACGCCGGCCCCGGCCGCTACGATGAATATCTCGCCCGCGGCCGTGCGCTGCCTGCTGAAACGCGGGCCTATGTCGCTGCCCTTGCACCCCTTGTCGGCGGCGGCGAGATTGCCGGCTCCGTCACCGTTGCGGCCGCCGATCCCCTAGCGTGGACGCGCGCTCCGCTGTTCATCGCGCGCATCGAAGGCCCGCCTTCCGCTGACCTTGTGCGGACCCAAGGCCCTCCGGACGACGCGCCGGCTGCGGCTCCGGAGCGCGAACCTCGGTCAATCACGCCGCAGTCTTCCGGCCTGTTCGTCGCCCGATCGGACGGTGGAGCCCCGCGATGACCGCGACTGGACCGGATCGCGATATAGCGTGCTCTGGCGCATCATGGAGAACGCCCAGGGGGAAGGAAGGCAACACGACCGCACGATGGCAGGATAAAGGGGCGCGATGTGCGCGTCGGTTCGGTCGTGTCTTTTCAGGGGCTTACGCGGCGAAATCGCGAGGTGCGCCTATTCGGCACAGCCTGCGGCTTCGGCAAATTCATAAGCAAATCAGCATGATCGTGCGATGTGCGGGCTCGCCGCCATGAGCGCCGACGAAGATTTCCGCATCCGGCCTGGCCGCATCCGCTCAACCAGCGCGCAGCGCGCCAGGCCCTTCATCGCGCAGGCGCTAGCCGCCGCCCAGCGCGCCGGCGGATCGATCTCCCGCAAGGGGACGATCGGGCCTAACCATCGCTCCCGCTTCGGCCGGGGGCAGCGTGCATCGGTGCAGGCCAACCGGCTCATCACCGCCCGCTCGCGCGGCGCCGTCGTCAAGGCGCGCGTGGTCCGCCACAGCGGACGCGGCGCGCCGCTCGCCACCCACCTCAACTATTTACGCCGCGAGGGCGTCACCCGGGATGGGGAGAAGGCCCGGCTGTTCGGCCCTGGCACCGACGACGCCGACCCGAAGGCGTTTGCGGAGAAGTGCGAGGACGATCGGCATCACTTCCGCTTCATCGTCTCGCCCGATGACGCCGTGGAGATGTCCGACCTCAAGACCTTCGCCCGCGACCTGGTCGGGCAGATGGAGAAGGACCTCGGCACGAAGCTCGAGTGGGTCGGCGTCGACCACTGGAACACCGAGCATCCCCATGTCCATCTGATCGTCCGCGGCGTGCGCGACGATGGCGAGAACCTCGTCATCTCACGCGACTACATCAAGGAAGGCATGCGCGATCGCGCGCGCGATCTGATCACCCAGGAGCTCGGGCCGCGCACCGATCAGGACATCCGCCGCACGCTCGAGCGGCAGATCGACGCGGAACGCTGGACCGACCTCGACCGGCAGCTCGCGCGCGACAGCCACCGCACCGGCGTCATCGACCTTGCGCCGCATCCCAGCCGCCAACCGGACGAATTCCAAGCTCTCAAGGTTGGCCGTCTTCGCAAGCTGGAGTCCCTCGGCCTTGCCGATCAGGTCGGCGCCGGCCAGTGGGCCATATCTGAAAATGCCGAGGCGACGCTGCGCGAGCTCGGCCAGCGCGGTGACATCATCAAGCGCATCCATCACGGTCTGACCGAGCGCGGCATCGAACGCGGCGCGTCGAGCTACGTGCTCGCCGGCGAGAGTCTGGACGATCCCGTCGTCGGCCGGCTGGTCTCCCGCGGCCTCGACGACGAACTGAAAGGCACCGCCTATGCCGTGGTCGACGGCATCGACGGACGCACCCATCACATCAAGCTGTCCGACCTCGATGCCGCCAGCGACGGCGCGCCGGGCTCCATCGTCGAGCTGCGCAAGTTCGACGACGCCCAGGGGCGACGGCGAGTGGCGCTGGCGGTCCGCTCTGACCTCTCGATCGAACAGCAGATCACCGCGACCGGCGCAACATGGCTCGACCGACAAGCCATCGCCCGCGAGCCCGTGGCGCTCGGCGGCGGCGGCTTCGGCGCGGAGGTGCGCGAGGCGCTGGACCGCCGCGCCGAGCACCTCATCGGGCAAGGCCTCGCCGAAGGTCAGGGCCGCGGCGTCAGCTTCAGCCGAAACCTCATCGAGACGCTCCGCCGGCGCGAGCTGGACGCGCTCACCGAGAAGCTGGCGGCGGAAAGCGGCCGGCCGCTGACCCGCGCTTCCGCCGGCGAATATGTCGCCGGCACCTATCGTCAGCGTTTCGCGCTCGCCTCCGGCCGGTTCGCGATGATCGACGACGGGCTCGGCTTCCAGCTCGTGCCCTGGTCGCCGTCGCTCGAAAAGCAGCTCGGCCGGCACGTGTCCGGCCTGGCGCGCAGCGACGGGGGCGTTGACTGGAGCTTTGGCCGCAAGCGGGGGCTCGGCCTGTGATCAGACATCCTCTTCACGAAAGGACCCCGAAATGTCCGCCACCAAGATTCTCTGGGGCCAAATTCTCGTCGTCTTCCTGATCGTCCTCACCACGACCTGGACCGCGACGCAGTGGACGGCGTGGCAGCTCGGCTTCCAGCCGCAGCTCGGCCCCCCATGGTTCGAGCTGTTCGGCTGGCCGATCTACTATCCGCCAGCCTTCTTCTGGTGGTGGTACTTCTACGACGCGTATGCGCCACGCATCTTCGTCGAGGGCGCATACATAGCCGCGTCCGGCGGCTTCATCGCGATCGCGGTCGCGATCGGCATGTCGGTCTGGCGAGCGCGCGAGGCCAAGAATGTCGAGACCTACGGCTCGGCCCGATGGGCGCGAGCCGATGAAGTAAAAGCCGCCGGTCTGCTCGGGCCCGACGGAGTGGTGCTAGGCAAGTTCGAAGGCGACTATCTGCGCCACGACGGCCCCGAGCATGTGCTCTGCTTCGCGCCGACCCGCTCCGGCAAGGGCGTCGGCCTCGTCGTGCCGTCGCTGCTGACCTGGCCGGGCTCCGCGATCGTCCACGACATCAAAGGCGAGAACTGGCAGCTCACTGCGGGCTTCCGCGCGCAGCACGGCCGGGTCCTGCTTTTCGATCCCACCAATGCGAAGTCGGCCGCCTACAACCCGCTCCTCGAGGTCCGCCGCGGCGAGTGGGAGGTCCGCGACGTCCAGAACATCGCCGACATCCTGGTCGATCCCGAGGGGAGCTTGGAGAAGCGGAACCATTGGGAGAAGACCAGTCACGCCCTCCTGGTCGGCGCCATCCTGCACGTGCTCTACGCGGTACCTGACAAGACGCTCGCAGGCGTCGCCGCCTTCCTGTCCGATCCGAAACGCCCGATCGAGTCGACGCTCGCCGCTATGATGAAGACAGCGCACCTCGGCGAGGCCGGCCCGCATCCCGTCATCGCCTCGGCTGCCCGCGAGCTGCTGAACAAATCGGACAACGAGCGCTCGGGCGTGCTCTCGACCGCTATGTCATTTCTTGGCCTGTACCGCGATCCCGTCGTCGCCGCGGTCACGCGGCGCTGCGATTGGCGCATCACCGACATCGTGGGCGGGGCGCGGCCATCGACGCTCTATCTCGTCGTGCCGCCCTCCGACATCGCGCGCACCAAGCCCCTGATCCGGCTGATTCTCAACCAGGTCGGCCGGCGATTGACCGAGGACCTGCACGCCAAGGGCCGCCGCCATCGACTGCTCCTCATGCTCGACGAGTTCCCCGCGCTCGGGCGCCTCGACTTCTTCGAATCCGCGCTCGCCTTCATGGCCGGCTACGGCCTGAAGAGTTTCCTGATCGCGCAGTCGCTGAACCAGATCGAGAAGGCCTATGGCCCGAACAACTCGATCCTCGATAACTGCCATGTGCGCGTCAGCTTCGCCACCAACGACGAACGGACCGCCAAACGCGTATCGGATGCGCTCGGCACGGCGACCGAGATGCGGGCGATGCGAAACTACGCCGGGCACCGGCTCAGCCCCTGGCTCGGCCACCTGATGGTCTCGCGCTCTGAGACCGCGCGCCCGCTGCTGACACCCGGCGAGGTGATGCAGCTCCCGCCCGCCGACGAGATCGTGATGGTGGCGGGCACACCCCCGATACGGGCGAAGAAGGTCCGCTACTTCGAGGATCGCCGCTTTCAGGAGCGCGTGCTGCCACCGCCCGAGCCCGCGCCGCCAATCTCGGCGAAGGCCGACGATTGGAGTCGCCTGCCGCTGCCACCGCCGCCGCAGATTGACCCAGCCGGCGGACGGGGCGATGCGGGTGATGATGAGGATCCGACCGGGTCGGAACGGCGCCGCCAGCCCGAGTTGAACGCGATGGGCGCCGTCGAGAAGAAAGCCCCGATCGACAACGAATTCGCCGCCGATCTTGGCGACGACGAGGCCGACGACAGCGCCCGCATGGATCGGATGAACCGGGTCATGCAGGGCGTCGCCCGCCAGGTCTCCTTGGACCCCGGCGACGGCATGGATCTCTAGGGGCGCCGATGACGAAACCAGCTAAGAAGCAGCGGTTATCGGTCTATCTCGATCCGGACGTGATGAAGGCGCTGGCCGCCTATGCCGCCCGCCGCGATCAGTCGCGGTCCCTGATCGCCGAAGCGGCCATCGCGTTATTCCTGTCGCCCGACGCGGCCGAGCGGCAGGAAGCGGCGACGACGAAGCGCCTCGACCAGCTCGATCGTCGCATGACACGCATGGAACGCGACGTCGGCATTTCCGTCGAGATGCTCGCCGTGTTCGTTCGTTTCTGGCTGACCACCAATCCGCCATTGCCGGAACCGGCGCAGGCCGCCGCGCGCGCGCAGGCGGGCGAGCGCTACGATGCCTTCGTCGCTGCGCTCGGGCGCCGACTCGCGAAGGGACCGAAGTTGCGCCAGGAAATTTCGGAGGACGTCTCAGGCATCTCGGGCGCGGAATAATCATCGCGCCCGGCATCGCAAGTATTCCTCAGTCCCGCCGTTTCCCTGTCTTTGTACGCCAGAGCACTACGACCCCATTCCGGTTGTTGCCACGCCCTAATTTCTGCCTCTTCTACTTATCCCCGATCCAGGGCCGCACGTCTGCGGTCCCGCACAGGACGGGGACGACATGGCGGTTTCTCACCAGCAATCCGAGGCGATACTTCGAGGGGCGCGCATGCTGCGCACCGCCCTCGGCCCCGCCATCGGCGGATTCCTGGAAGACCCCTCGATCGTCGAGGTGATGCTCAATCCCGATGGGCGGCTCTGGATCGACCGGTTGTCCGAAGGGCTTTCGGACACGGGCGAGCGCCTGTCCGCCGCCGACGGCGAGCGCATCGTGCGTCTGGTCGCCCACCATGTCGGCGCCGAGGTTCATTCGGGCAGCCCGCGCGTCTCGGCTGAGCTGCCCGAGACGGGGGAGCGGTTCGAGGGCCTGTTGCCGCCCGTGGTCGCTGCGCCGGCCTTCGCGATCCGCAAGCCCGCCGTCGCCGTGTTCACGCTGCAGGACTACGTCGCCGCCGAGATCATGTCTGCCGACCAGGCGGCTATTCTGCGCCAGGCCGTCGCCGAGCGGCGCAACATCCTCGTCGCCGGCGGAACCTCGACCGGCAAGACCACGCTCACCAACGCGCTGCTCGCCGAGGTGTCCAAGACGTCCGATCGCGTCGTCCTGATCGAGGACACGCGCGAGCTGCAATGCGCCGCGCCAAACCTTGTCGCGATGCGCACCAAGGACGGCGTCGCCTCGCTGTCCGACCTGGTCCGTTCCTCGCTCCGCCTGCGCCCCGATCGCATCCCGATCGGCGAGGTTCGCGGGTCGGAGGCGCTCGATCTCCTCAAGGCCTGGGGCACCGGTCATCCGGGTGGCATCGGAACGATCCACGCCGGCACCGCGCTCGGCGCGCTGCGCCGTCTCGAACAGCTCATCCAGGAAGCCGTCGTCACGGTCCCGCGGGCGCTGATCGCCGAGACCATCGATCTCGTCGCCGTGCTCAGCGGCCGCGGCGCCAATCGCCGCCTCGCCGAGCTCGCGCGCGTCCAAGGCCTCAAGCCGGACTGCGACTATCGCGTCACCCCCGCAACCCAGCCCCACTCAGGAGATCTCGCATGATCCGTCGTTGCCTTCGCATCCGCCGCCATCTCTCGACGGCCGCAGCCGTCGCGTTGGTCAGCATGATGATGGCGCCCGCTGCCCACGCCTCCGGTTCGTCAATGCCGTGGGAGGCGCCGCTCCAGTCCATCCTCGAATCCATCGAGGGGCCGGTCGCCAAGATCATCGCGGTGATCATTATCATCATCACCGGCCTGACACTCGCCTTCGGCGACACGAGCGGCGGATTCCGGCGCCTCATCCAGATCGTCTTCGGCCTTTCGATCGCCTTCGCCGCGTCGAGCTTCTTCCTGTCGTTCTTCTCGTTCGGCGGCGGAGCGCTCGTCTGATGGCGGGCGTGGCCGACAGCGCCGGCGAAGTGCCCGGCTTCAGCGTCCCAGTCCACCGGGCGCTGACCGAGCCCATCCTGCTCGGCGGCGCGCCGCGCTCGATCGCCATCCTAAACGGCACCCTGGCGGCGGCGCTCGGCCTCGGCCTGCGCCTCTGGCTGGTCGGCCTGGGGCTCTGGGCCATCGGGCACTTCGCCGCGGTGTGGGCGGCCAAGCGCGATCCGCTATTCGCGGATGTGGTTCGCCGGCACCTGCGCATCCCCGGCCATCTGAGCGTCTGAGGCCGGCCATGATGAACCTCGCCGAGTATCGCCGCACCGCGAGCCGCCTCGCCGATTTCCTACCCTGGGCCGCGCTCGCCGGTGAAGGCGTCGTCCTCAACAAGGATGGCAGCTTCCAGCGCACGGCACGCTTTCGCGGACCGGACCTCGACTCCGCCGTTCCGGCAGAACTGGTCGCCGTCGCCGGCCGGCTCAACAACGCCTTCCGTCGCCTCGGCTCAGGATGGGCGATCTTTGTTGAAGCGCAGCGGCACGCCGTCGGCGCCTATCCGTCGAGCCGCTTCCCCGAGGCGGCCTCCGCCCTGGTGGACGCCGAGCGGAAGGCCGATTTCGAGGAAGAAGCCTCGCACTTCGAGTCGAGCTATTTCCTGAGCTTCGTCTATCTGCCGCCAGCCGAGGACGCGGCCCGCGCTGAGAGCTGGCTCTATGAAGGCAAGGCTGACAAAGGCGTCGACGCATGGGAAGCGTTGCGAGGCTTCGTCGACCGCACCGACCGGGTGCTCCAGCTCATCGAAAGCTTCATGCCCGAATGCGGCTGGCTCGATGACGGCGAGACGCTGACCTATCTCCACTCGACGGTCTCGACGAAACGCCATCGCGTCCGCGTCCCCGAGACACCCATGTATCTCGACGCGCTGCTTGCGGACCAGCCGCTGACCGGCGGCCTCGAGCCTCGACTTGGCGACGCCCATTTGCGCGTCTTGACGGTTGTCGGCTTCCCCACCGCGACGACGCCCGGGCTCCTCGATGATCTGAACCGTCTGGCATTCCCCTACCGCTGGTCAACGCGCGCCATCCTCCTCGACAAGACCGACGCCACCAAGCTGCTGACCAAGATCCGGCGGCAATGGTTCTCCAAACGCAAGTCGATCGCGGCGATCCTCAAGGAGGTGATGACCAACGAGGCGTCGGTCCTTGTCGATACGGACGCGGCGAACAAGGCGGCCGACGCCGATCTCGCGTTGCAGGAACTCGGCGCAGACTACGCCGGACAGGCCTATGTCACGGCGGTGATCGGGGTCTGGGACACGGATCCTCGCATCGCGGCGGAGAAGCTGCGCCTGGTCGAGAAGGTCGTTCAGGGTCGCGATTTCACCGCGATGGTCGAGACGATCAACGCGGTCGACGCCTGGCTCGGCAGCTTGCCCGGCCATGTCTACGCCAACGTCCGGCAGCCGCCGATCTCGACGCTCAATCTCGCCCATATGATCCCGCTGTCGGCGGTATGGGCGGGGCCGGAACGGGATGAGCACTTTGGTGCGCCCCCCTTGCTGTTCGGCAAGACCGAAGGCTCCACCCCGTTCCGGTTTTCCCTTCATGTCGGCGACGTCGGCCATACCCTGGTCGTCGGACCGACCGGAGCCGGCAAGTCCGTGCTGCTGGCGCTCATGGCGCTGCAGTTCCGGCGCTACCCAGACTCCCAGGTCTTCGCGTTCGACTTCGGCGGATCGATCCGCGCGGCGGCGCTCGCCATGGGCGGCGACTGGCACGATCTCGGCGGCGGCCTGACCGAAGGCGCGGCCGACAGCGTGTCGCTACAACCGCTCTCCGGCATCCATCACGTGCCGGAGCGCGCCTGGGCCGCCGATTGGATCGTCGCCATCTTGATGCGCGAGGGGGTGACGATCTCGCCCGAGGTGAAAGAACATATCTGGACGGCGCTGACCTCGCTTGCGAGCGCGCCCGTCGCTGAACGCACCATCACAGGGCTCGCGGTCCTCCTCCAGTCGAACGACCTCAAGCAGGCGCTGCGGCCATACTGCGTCGGCGGCGCCTATGGCCGCCTGCTCGACGCGGAGAGCGAGCATCTCGGCGCGGGCTCGGTGCAGGTGTTCGAGACCGAAGGGCTGATCGGCACAGGCGCGGCGCCGGCCGTGCTGGCCTATCTGTTCCACCGCATCGAGGACCGCCTCGATGGTCGCCCGACGTTGCTGATCGTCGACGAAGGATGGCTCGCGCTCGACGACGAGGGTTTCGCCAGCCAGCTGCGTGAATGGCTGAAGACGTTGCGTAAGAAGAACGCCTCGGTCGTCTTCGCCACCCAATCACTGTCCGACATCGACGGTTCGGCCATTGCGCCCGCCATCATCGAGAGTTGCCCGACCCGACTGTTGCTCCCGAACGAACGCGCGATCGAACCGCAGATCACCGCAATATATCGGCGGTTCGGACTCAATGACCGCCAGATCGAGATCCTGGCCCGAGCGATGCCCAAGCGCGACTACTACTGCCAGTCGCGCCGCGGCAACCGGCTGTTCGAGCTCGGCCTCTCCGACGTCGCGCTCGCGCTCTGCGCCGCATCATCGAAGACCGACCAGGCCGCCATCGAGCGCGTCATCGCAGAGCACGGCCGCGAAGGATTCCTGCCGGCCTGGTTGCGGCTTCGCGGCGTCGCCTGGGCATCCGACCTCATCCCCGACCTCACCAACCTGGAGAGCAAGCCATGATCTTCCGTCGTTCCCGCGCGACACTGTTCGCCGCATCCATTCTTTCCGTCCCGGTGGCTCTGTCGCCTGTGATGGTCCAGCCCGCGGCCGCGCAGTGGATCGTCTATGACCCCACGAATTACGTGCAGAACGTCCTCTCTGCCGCTCGCGCGCTCGAGCAGATCAACAATCAGATCACCTCGCTTCAGAACGAAGCGACGATGCTGATCAACCAGGCGCGCAATCTGGCGAGCCTGCCTTATTCTTCGCTCCAGCGGCTGCAGCAGTCGGTCCAGCGCACGCAGCAGCTCCTCGGCCAAGCACAGCGCATCGCCTACGACGTTCAGCAGATCGATCAGGCGTTCACGACCACTTATGGTAATGCGTCGATGTCCGCTTCCGACCAGCAGCTCGTCGCACAGGCGCGCGAGCGCTGGCAGAACACCGTCGGCGGCCTGCAGGACGCCATGCGCGTGCAGGCCGGCGTCGTCGGCAATATCGAGACCAACCGCGCGGAGATGTCGGCGCTCATCGGCCAAAGCCAAGGCGCTACGGGCGCTCTGCAGGCAGCACAGGCCGGCAACCAGCTCCTCGCGCTCCAGGCCCAGCAGCTCGCCGATCTCACCGCCGTCGTCGCCGCCAACGGCCGCGCCCAAGCGCTTTCCGACGCCGAACGCGCAGCGGCCGCCGAGCAAGGCCGCGAGCAACGCCGCCGCTTCCTGACCCCGGGTGTCGGCTACCAGCCCGGCAATGCCCGGATGTTCCCGAACGGCAACTGAGGGCGGTGTGATGGACGGTAAGCTTCTCGCTCGGATCGGGGCCATCGCGTTCGTGGCCATCGCGATCACCGCGACGGCGATCGAATTGACCCGCGAGGAGAAAGATGACGCGAGGCCGTCAGCGGCCCCCGCCGTCGCGGCGGCGGCCGACCCGCATCGCGCCGAGCTGATCCGCTGCCAGCGTCTCGGAGAGGCCGGACCGCGCGACGCGGCATGCCTGCGCGCCTGGGCGGAGAGCCGCGAGCGCTTCCTGGCGCTCGGCGGCCGGCCGATGGCGCGCTTGCCTGAGGCGCCGGAGGCTCGGCCCGAAGCGCCCGCCCAGGATGCCGCAATTGATGATCCGGTCCGCAAGGAGATGGCGCCACAGCTGGATGGGGCCCGATAGCATCATGGGCGGCACCGGCGTCATTGACCATTTCCTCGAGGTCTTCACCCGTTACATCGATTCGGGCTTCGGCCTGCTCGGGGGCGAGGTCGCGTTCATTGCGACCACGCTGATTGTCATCGACGTGACGCTGGCCGCCCTGTTCTGGAGCTGGGGGGCCGATGACGACATCATGGCACGCTTGGTCAAGAAGACCCTGTTCGTCGGCGTGTTCGCCTACATCATCGGCAACTGGAACAATCTCGCGCGCATCGTCTTCGAGAGCTTCGCCGGCCTCGGCCTGAAGGCCTCCGGCACCGGGTTCACGACGGCCGATCTCTTGCGCCCCGGCAAGGTCGCGCAGACAGGGCTCGATGCCGGCCGGCCGCTCCTGGAGTCCATCTCCAGCCTGATGGGCTATTGGAGCTTCTTCGAGAATTTCATCCAGATCGCGTGCATGTTTCTCGCCTGGGCGCTGGTGCTGCTCGCCTTCTTCATTCTCGCCGTCCAGCTCTTCGTCACCCTGATCGAGTTCAAGCTGACGACGCTCGCAGGATTCGTGCTCATTCCCTTCGGCCTGTTCGGCAAGTCCGCCTTCATGGCCGAGCGCGTCCTCGGCAACGTGATCTCCTCAGGGATCAAGGTGCTGGTGCTGGCCGTCATCATCGGCATCGGCTCGACGCTGTTTTCCGAATTCACCGCCGGCTTCGGCGGGGCCAATCCGACCATCGATCAGGCGATGGCGATCGTGCTCGCGGCGCTGTCGCTGCTCGGTCTCGGCATTTTCGGACCTGGCATCGCGAACGGCCTCGTCTCGGGCGGGCCCCAGCTCGGCGCCGGCGCGGCTGTCGGAACGGGACTTGCGGCGGGCGGCATGGTGGCCGCCGGCGCCGCGACGGTTGGCGCTGTCGCTGCTGGCGGCGCCAGCCTGGCAGGCGGAGCCGCCGCCGCAGCACGCGGCG
>Ga0209909_100368_pt1 | contig 35704 bp, 33 predicted proteins | sample FECB22metaG_FD_188302 | JGI IMG/M metagenome (GOLD analysis project Ga0209909, IMG submission 188302) | Cyanobacterial communities from the Joint Genome Institute, California, USA - FECB-22 (SPAdes) (version 3) | ecosystem: Environmental > Aquatic > Thermal springs > Hot (42-90C) > Microbial mats... | reverse complement strand
GGGTGTTGCTGATGGGCTTCCTCGACATGCCGCTATCGGCGTATTGGCGCCTAGTCCAGGACCCCTGCACCCTGAACGAGATCGAAGTCTCGCCCGCGGGCGAAACCCTGGTGCGGCTGGTCAACGACACAAGCCATCTGGACCGAGCCAGACGCGACGCCTAAAAGGCCCCGCCATGCGGGCCTTTCCTTATGACGTGATCGTAGTGGGCGGCGGCCATGCCGGCTGCGAGGCGGCGGCTGCCTCGGCGCGGCTGGGTGCGCGCACGCTGCTGCTCACTCACCGCATCGAGACGATCGGCGAGATGTCCTGCAATCCCGCGATCGGTGGCCTGGGCAAGGGCCATCTGGTGCGCGAGATCGATGCCCTCGATGGCGTCATGGGACGGGCCATCGATCGCGCCGGCATCCAGTTCCGCACCCTCAATCTCTCAAAAGGACCCGCCGTGCGCGGGCCGCGTGCGCAGGCTGATCGTAAGCTTTATCGCCAGGCCATGCAGGCGATCCTGGCCGAGCAGGCTGATCTCGACATCAGGGCTCTCGCGGTTGCAGACGTTCTGCTTGATTCGAATGGAGCGTGTGCCGGGGTCCTCACAGAATCGGGCGCGGAAATTGGTGCAGGCCGCGTCATCCTGACGACGGGCACCTTCCTGCGAGGCCTGATTCACTGCGGTGACGTGAAGATTGCCGCCGGCCGGGCGCGCGGTGACGGGGTTGAAGAACCGTCTACACTGCTCGCGCATACGTTGCATCGCCTGGGCTTCAATCTGGGACGCCTGAAGACCGGCACGCCGGCGCGGCTGGATGGCCGCACCATCGACTACGTCGGGTTGGAGCGTCAGGACGGCGATCAACCGCCCCAGCCGTTTTCATATCTCACCGAGCGGATCACCACGCCGCAGATCGCCTGCCACATCACGGCGACGACGCCGGCGACCCACGCGATCATCCGCGAAAACCTCCATCGCGCGCCGATGTATTCCGGCGCCATCGAGAGCGTGGGGCCACGGTACTGCCCGTCGATCGAGGACAAGGTCGTGCGCTTTGGCCAACGCGACCGACATCAGATCTTCCTCGAGCCCGAGGGGCTGGACGATTCGACGGTCTACCCCAACGGGATCTCGACCTCCCTGCCGAAGGAGGTCCAGCTGGCGATGCTGCAGACCATTCCCGGCTTGGAGCACGCGGTCATGCTGCGGCCGGGGTACGCCATCGAATACGATCATATCGATCCCCGTGAGCTGCGGCCGACGCTTGAGACGCGGCGGATCCCGGGCCTGTACATGGCGGGCCAGATCAACGGCACGACCGGGTACGAAGAAGCTGCGGCCCAAGGCCTGATCGCAGGCCTCAATGCGGCGCTGTCCAAGCCTTTCGTTGTCGACCGCGCCGAGGGCTATCTCGGCGTGCTGATCGACGACCTGGTTGGGCTGGGCGTGACTGAACCCTATCGCATGTTCACGTCGCGGGCCGAATACCGGTTGTGGCTGCGGGCCGACAATGCCGACCGGCGGCTGACGCCGCGGGGGTTGGAGATCGGCTGTGTAGGCGCCCACCGCTCCCGAGTGTTTCACGTGAAACAAAATCGCCTGGGCGAGGCGCGGGCCCTGGCCGCTTCGCTCCAGCTCAGTCCTTCCGCCTTGGCCAAGCGTGGCATCGCCATCAATCAGGATGGCGTCCTGCGGTCGGCGATGGAGCTGATGGCCTATCCGGAGATCGGATGGGATCGGCTGGTCCAGCTTTGGCCTGAGCTGACGGCGGTGCCGGCCGATATCGCTGAGCAACTGACGATCGACGCGCGCTACGAGGGCTACCTCAGTCGGCAGCGGCAGGACATTGCCGCGTACCGTCGGGACGAAGCTCTGGAGTTGCCGGAGGATCTCGATTACCGGGCCGTCGGCGGCCTTTCCAACGAGGTCCGCCAGAAGCTGGAAGCCCATCGGCCAGCCACCCTGGGCCAAGCGGCTCGGATATCCGGCGTCACCCCCGCGGCCCTGGTTGGCCTGCTGAAATTCGTTCGCCGCCGGGCAGCGTAGATGGCTCGGATCGAAGCGTCTTTCACATACCGCCTCATCCTGAGGAGCCGCGCAGCGCGCGGCGTCTCGAAGGATGGGACGCAGTGTAGGCGTTGCCCACCCATCGAGACGCGCCCTTCATGCGCTCCTCAGGGTGAGGTAGGCGATTAGCTGGTGCCCGTGGATCGTCGTGGCGTCTTCCTGCGCAAGATGCGGGAGCTCGGGGTCGATGTTTCACGTGAAACACAGGACCAGCTCGACGCCCTGGTGGCCACCTTGGTCCGCTGGCAGAAAGCCATCAACCTGGTGGGCCGGGCAACGCTGGGCGACATCTGGACCCGCCACATCTTGGACTCGGCCCAGATCGCCGGCTTGGTCCCGGAAGGCGCCAAGACCCTTGCCGACCTGGGCAGCGGTGGTGGCTTCCCGGGGCTTGTCGTGGCCGCGTTGCGCCCCGATCTCGATGTCACCCTGATCGAGGTCGACGCCCGCAAGGCCGCCTTCCTGGGCGAAGCGGCCCGGCGCATGGCGTTGAAAAAGCTCCCCCGAATCGTCATCAAACGCATCGAGGATGCCGAGCCTGCCGCGGCGGACGTCGTCACGGCCAGAGCCCTGGCGCCGCTCAGCCAATTGTTGGCCTGGGCCGATCGTCACCGGATGGATACCGCTATTTGCCTTTTCCACAAGGGTAAAGGCTGGCAGGGCGAATTGACCGAGGCCATGAAGGACTGGGACATTGAATGCCAGCCCCTCACCAGCGTAACCGACCGTGACGCCGTCATCCTCCGAATCGGCTCCTACACACCAGCAAATATTCGCGATCGCCAACCAGAAGGGCGGCGTCGGAAAAACCACGACCGCGATTAACCTGGCCACAGCGCTCGCCGCGGTGGGCGAGACCGTGCTGCTGATCGATCTTGACCCTCAGGGTAACGCATCGACCGGCCTGGGCATCGGAAGAAGTGAGCGCTCACCTGGTTCATATGAATTCCTGCTGGGTTTGGCGCCGCTCGGCGACTGCGTGCGGGCCTCGCAGATCCCCGGCCTGTCGGTGATGCCGGCCTCGGTCTCCCTGGCCGGCGCTGAGATCGAGCTGATCGACCTCGAGCGGCGCGAGCATCGCCTGGCCGACGCCCTCAATGCGCCCGGCAGCAACGCGCGCGAGCGCTGGACCACGATCCTGGTCGACTGCCCGCCGTCCCTGGGCCTGGTGACGCTGAACGCCCTGGTCGCGGTCGACGCCATCCTGGTGCCGTTGCAGGCCGAGTTCCTGGCGCTCGAGGGTATCGGTGCGCTGTCCAACACTGTGGCGAGAATCAAGAAATCTCTCAACCCTAGGTTGCAGATTGCCGGCGTCGTGCTGACCATGGTCGATCGCCGCATGACCTTGAGCCAACAGGTCGAGGCCGACGTGCGCGCGCATTTCGGCGAGCTGGTATTCGGCACGACCATTCCGCGCAATGTGCGCATCGCCGAAGCGCCGTCGCACGGCCTGCCGGTGCTGATCTACGACAATGCCTGCGCCGGCGCGCAGGCCTACATCCTGCTGGCGAGCGAATTCATCCGCCGCCGGCGCAACGCCAACACTGAAGTCCCTGCCCCTGCGAGCAGTCATGAGCCAGCCTCCTAAGCCGCGCGGCCTCGGTCGCGGTCTCTCCGCTCTCCTGGGTGACGACGAAGTCGCCGCGGCGGTGGTGCCGCCGGTCCCCGCCGCGCCTGCGGTCGCGCCGCCGCCGCGGCCCGCGCCGACCCGCGCACCGCTCACCTTGCCGATCGGGCAGCTGAAGGCCGGCCGCATGCAGCCGCGCACCTCCTTCGAGGACATGGAGCCGCTGATCGAATCGGTGAAGGAGTTCGGCCTGCTGCAGCCGATCCTGGTGCGGCCGATCGCCGGCCAGATCGACGCTTACGAAATCGTCGCCGGCGAGCGGCGCTGGCGCGCGGCGCAGAAGGCACAGCTGCACGAGGTGCCGGTCGTGGTGCGCACCATGGGCGACCAGGACGCCCTGCAGCTCGGCCTGATCGAGAACCTGCAGCGCGCCGATCTGACGGCGATCGACGAAGCGCAGGGCTATCGCCGTCTGGCCGATGAATTCCAGCAGACCCAGGAAGACATCGCCAAGACCGTCGGGAAGAGCCGCCCGCATGTCGCCAACACGGTGCGCCTGCTCGAGTTGCCGGGCGCGGTGCAGGACATGATCCGCCGCGGCGACCTCAGCGCGGGCCAGGCGCGCGCCCTGATCGGTGTGCCCGATCCTCTGGTCATGGCGCACCGCGCCGTCGACGAGAAGCTTTCGGCGCGTGAGCTCGAGCGCCTCGGTGTTGCGCTCAAGCCCAACACCAAGGGCGGCAGATCAAAGACGGCGGCGAGCCCTTCCAAGAGCGCAGACACGGTCGCCCTGGAGAAGCGCATCGAGGAGGCGCTGGGCCTCAAAGCCGACCTGAAGCTGCGTGGCTTGGGCGAGCAGAGCCTGTTGACGCTCGAGATCCGCGACTTCGACCAGCTCGACACGGTCGTGGAGCGATTGACGAGGCGGTGACCCTGCCATCCCTCGCTGCGCTCTGCTGGTGCTGATTGTGCGGTGTCACGCGGATGAAACTGGACCGCATCGCCGCGCGATAGCTGTCGCGCGCCGAGCGGAACCCCGACCGGTGGCCGGCGTTTACCGCCTCAACCGGTCGGACTAGTGTTCGCCCGAAGCGAAGGGTGAACCCATGTCGAGTGAATCGCTGCACGAAGACGCCGCCAAGCTCGGACCCGAGGTGATCGACCAGCACCGCGCCATCGTCTCGCTGATGGAGGAGCTGGAGGCAGTCGACTGGTACAACCAGCGCGCCAAGGCCACGGACAATCCCGAACTGCGCGCCATCCTCGAGCACAATCGCGACGAGGAGAAGGAACACGCCGCGATGGCGCTGGAGTGGTTGCGGCGCAGCGATCCGACCTTGTCGCAGCATCTCAAGACCTTCCTGTTCACCGCCGGGCCGATCACTGGTATCGAGGCGACGATGGAGGACAACGGCGGCAGCGCCGCCTCCAGCGGCGACGGCAGCCTGGGTATCGGCAGCCTGAAATCGGCTAAAGCGGAGGTCAGCAAATGAAGAACCATCTTTTCCGCGATCGCGCGCCGATCACCGAAGCCGGGTGGGAGGAGATCGAGAAGGAAGCCAAGCGGACCTTGCGCGGCATGTTGGCCGCACGTCGCGTGGTCGATTTCCGCGGGCCCTTGGGCTGGGACGATTCCGACGTCGAGCTGGGGCGTGCCGACCCGATTGCCTCGCCGCCGAGCGGTCCGGATGTGCGGGCGCAGCTGCGCCGTGTCCAGCCGCTGGTCGAGCTGCGCATCCCGTTCGAGGTCACGCGGGCCGAGCTCGACGCCATCGACCGCGGCGCGCGCGATCCCGATCTCGATTCGGTGATCGCCGCCGCGCGCCAGATCGCCATCGCCGAGGATCGGGCGATCTTCCACGGCTACCAGGCGGCGCATATCACCGGCATCTGCAAGGCGGCTGCTTCGGCGGCCGTGCCACTCGGCACCAGTCATGCCGACTACCCCGGCGCGGTGTCGGCGGCGCTGACCAAGCTGCGCGACGACGGCATCGGCGGGCCGTTCACCGTGGTGCTGAACGAGCAGCTCTACAAGGACCTCGCGGCGCGCACCGACAGCGGCTATCCGATCCTGAGCCACGTCCAGCGCCTGGTCGACGGCGAGATCGTCTGGGCGGCCGGGCTCGATGGTGGTCTGGTGCTGTCCAAGCGCGGTGGCGATTTTGAGCTCACGGTCGGGCAGGATTTCTCGATCGGCTATCTCGAGCACGACCTTGAGCGCGTGCGGCTCTACATCGAGGAGAGCTTCACCTTCCTGGTCCTGACCGACCAGGCCGCGATTCCGCTCACAGCCGGCAGCAAGAAAGGCTAGATCCCTTCAGCGACGCTGGCGCGCCGACCTTGCGGACGACGCCAGGGCCAGGCAGAGCCTTCGCACGATCGCTTCGTCGGGATAGCTCGTCGACTTGCAGTCCTGCTCGGCCTTCAGGATCACCTGCAGGGCCGAGCTGAGGCGGCCGAGCGGCCAGGTCCGAAGATGTCGCTCGAAGCGCTGGCGCACCGGCCCGCCGCGCGGCAGGCCGCGCGCCTTGAACATGGCGCCTTCGAGGTTGCCACCATTCGCGGCATGGCCCGCCACGAGGTGGAGCTGATCGGCGTGACGCTGCAGAGCGCGCACGAGCTGCACGGGATTGCCGCCCTCGGCGAAGACGCGATCGAGGGCGCGGTCCAACGCCACGAGGTCGCCGTCGAAGGTCGCCGCGACGACGTCGTCGATGCCGATCGCCGCCGTGTCGCCCAAGACCGCCAGCGCGTCGTCCAGCGTCACGGTCTTGGCCCCGTCGCCCTCCTTGTAGAGCAGGAGCTTGTCGATCTCGCTGCGGCTCTGGCCGCGATCGCCGCCCAGTCGCTCGACGATCCATTCGAGAGCGTCGGCGTCGACGCTGAGACCCTGGCTGCGGGCGGCGCTCTCGACCAAACCTTCGAGGGCCGCCTCGTTGTCCATGTAGCAGGGCAAAGCGGCGAGGCAGGCCTCGGTCTCGGCCAAGGTGCGCAGACCCGAACGCGGCGTGAGATTGCCGCCCTCGACCACGATCAGCGCATCGCCGGCCGCCGCTTCGACCAGGTTCTCCAGCGCCGCCGTGGTCTCCTCGCCGGCCGGCCGAACGCGGATGACGCGCCGGCCGCCCATCAGCGACATGGCGCCGAACTCGTCGGCCAGGCGCGCCGGGTCGTTCTTGAGAACGTCGCCCGCGATATCGACGACGCGAAACGGGTCCTTGAGGTCCTCGCAGACGGTCTTGGCCAGCGCCAGCGCCCGCTCGGCGACGAGGCCGTCGTCGTTGCCGTAGACGACGACGCCGCGGATCTTCGGATCCGGCTTCTTGAGGAAGGCTTCGACCTGGCGCGGTTCGATCTTCAATCAATAACCTCGTCCTGAGGAGCGTCGCGCAGCGACGCGTCTCGAAGGACTGCTATCACACGGTCGCCCACCCTTCGAGACGGGCCCTTCGGGCCCTCCTCAGGGTGAGGTGGGATCTTACACCACGACGTTGACGATCCTGTTGGGCACCACGATCACGCGCTTGGGAGCCTTGCCGTCCAGTCCGCGGGCGAGCTCGGGCAACGCCAACGCCGCCTTTTCCGCCTCGTCCTTCGGCGAATCCTTGGGCAGCTGCAGCGTGCCGCGCAGCTTGCCGTTCAGCTGCACCGCCACCGTAACGGTGTCGTCGACCAGCAGCGCGTCCTCGGCCAGCGGCCAGGGCGAATCCGCCAGCAGCGACTTGTGGCCCAGCGTCTGCCACAGCTCCTCGGCCAGATGAGGCGTCATCGGGCCGGCCAGGCGCACGAAGATCTCGAGTGCCTCGCGCTTGGCCCACCTTGTGGCATCGTCCTCGGGCTTCACCTGGTCGATCGTGCTGGCAAGTTCGTAGAGCCGCGCCACCGCCTTGTTGAAATGGAAGGCTTCGATGTCGGCCGAAACGCCGGCGATCGCCTTGTGGGCGCCGCGACGCAGCGCCGTCGCGGCCTCGGGGAAGGTCGCGGGCTTGGGCGTGCCGACGGGCGGCAGCTCGCCGATCGCCTCGCTGGCGATGCGGAACAGCCGCTGCTGGAAGCGCCAGGCGCCGGTAACGCCGGCCTCGGTCCATTCGAGATCGCGCTCGGGCGGGCTGTCGGACAACATGAACCAGCGCGCGGTGTCGGCGCCGTAGTCGTGGATGATCTGGTCCGGGTCGACGACGTTCTTCTTCGACTTGGACATCTTCTCCGAGCGGCCGACCTCGACCGGACTTTTGTCGGAGACGCGCACGACGTTGCCGCCGCCCCCCTTGTCGCTGGGCGTGCGCTCGACTTCCTCCGGCAACAGCCATGAGCCATCGGCGGCGCGGTAGGTCTCGTGGCACACCATGCCCTGGGTGAACAGGCCGTCGAATGGCTCGTCGAGGCTGGTCATCTGCACTTCACGCATGGCGCGAGTCCAGAAGCGCGAATAGAGCAGATGCAGGATCGCGTGCTCGACGCCGCCGATATACTGATCGACGGGCATCCAGTAGTCGTGCTCTTCGCGGTCGAATGGCGCCGTCGCGAGATTGGGCGAGGTGAACCGGTCGAAGTACCAGCTCGAATCGATGAAGGTGTCGAGCGTGTCGGTCTCGCGTTGCGCGGGGCCGCCGCATTGCGGGCAGCTGACATGCTTCCAGGTCGGGTGTCGGTCCAGCGGATTGCCCGGCTTGTCGAAATCGACATCCTCGGGCAGCTCGACCGGCAGGTCCTTCTCCGGCACCGGGACGATGCCGCACTTGGCGCAATGGATGACCGGAATGGGACTGCCCCAATAGCGCTGCCGCGACACCAGCCAGTCGCGCAGGCGGTACTGCGTTGCGCCCTTGCCGACGCCCATCTCCTCCAGCCGGGCGATGACGCGCGCCTTGGCGTCCTCGACGCTGAGACCGTTCAGGAAATCGGAGTTGATGATGATGCCGTCCTCGACGAACGGTTCGGCGGCGACGCTGAAGCTCGCCGGGTCGGCGCCCTCGGGCATCACCACCGGGATGATCGGCAGGCCATACTTGGTCGCGAACTCATGGTCGCGCTCGTCGTGTCCGGGGCAGCCGAAGATGGCGCCGGTGCCGTATTCCATCAGCACGAAGTTGGCGGCGTAGACCGGCAGCGTCTTGCCCGGGACGAGCGGATGCTTGGCGAGCAGCGGCAGCTTGTAGCCGATCTTCTCGGCGGTCTCGATCTCGGCCGCCGCCGTGCCGGTCTTGCGACTCTCGGCAACGAAGCGCTGCAGGCCGAGGTCGTTCTCTGCGAGGTCGGCGACGATCGGGTGTTCAGCCGACAGGGCGGCAAAAGTGGCGCCGTACAGCGTGTCGGGCCGGGTGGTGAAGATCTCGAGCTTGCCCCAATCTTTACGCGGAGAGGCCGCGCCAGACGCGTCGGTCAGCTGCCAGAAGACACGGGCGCCCTGGCTCTTGCCGATCCAGTTGGCCTGCATCAGGCGCACCTTCTCAGGCCAGCGGTCGAGCGTGCCCAGCCGTTCCAGCAGCTCGTCGGCGAAGTGCGTGATCTTGAGGTTCCACTGGGTGAGCTTGCGGCGTTCGACCGGCGCGCCGGTCCGCCAGCCCTTGCCCTCGATCACCTGCTCATTGGCCAGAACGGTGTTGTCGACGGGATCCCAGTTGACCCACGCCTCCTTGCGGTAGGCCAGCCCGGCCTTCCAGAAGTCGAGGAACATCTTCTGCTGATGGCGGTAGTAGCTCGGATCGCAGCTGGCGAGCTCGCGACTCCAGTCGAGCGACAGGCCCATCGACTGCAGCTGCTTCTTCATCGTGGCGATGTTCTCGTAGGTCCACTTCTTGGGATGGACCTTCTTCTCCAGGGCGGCGTTCTCGGCCGGCAGGCCGAAGGCGTCCCAGCCCATCGGGTGCAGCACGTTGAAGCCGCGGGCGCGCTTGTAGCGCGCGATCACGTCGCCCTGCGTGTAGTTCCGTACGTGGCCCATATGGATGCGCCCCGACGGATAAGGAAACATCTCGAGCACGTAGTACTTGGGCCGCGCCCTATCCATGCGGGCACGGAAAGTCTGGCGCTCGTCCCAGACCTTTCGCCACTTGGCCTCGGTCTCACGGAAATTGTAACGCACGGGTGTCGACGACACGGTCCTGTTCCCAAAAAAGCGAGTCTATAGCCCAGAAATGACTGGGGCCGCAGCGGATGCCCGGTGCGGCCCCCATCGTCAAGCGTCGCGATTGGACGTCAAGGGCCGCCGGCGATCCGCAGCTGGCGCGCCCGCGTAAGGATGGCGTTCTCGATGTCGATGTTGGTCCGCGGGTCGACCTGGGCGTCGACCCAGGCGCCGCCCCGGGGCGAGGTCTGCTGCTTGAACACCGAGACCCGCACGCCGTCGGCCCGCAGCTCGCGGTCCAGGATGGTGACCTGGACCTTCATGCGCTCGTTGGGGGTCTCGGCCGGGGTGTACCAATCGGTGATGATGACGCCGCCGAAGGGGTCGGCGGAGACCAGGGGGATGAAGTTGATGGTGTCGAGCGAGGCACGCCACAGATAGGCGTTCACCGCCACCCCGGAGCCGGAATCGTCCTTCTCCTTGGGCTTGGCGCCGAACAGCCCGCCCGGACCGAACAGGCTGCCATCTTCGCGGTTGCGGCCGCCCGTGCCCTGGTTGATCTGGCGCCTGATGTCGCCCTTGGTGTTGTTGCGGGCGTCGCTCTCCTTGACCGCGTCGGTGTTGCCGCCGCAACCGGTGAAGCTGACTGCAACAATCCCTGCCAAAATTACAGACAAAACGGTGGAATTAGCCGAGCCCGGCGTCATTGGCGTCCCTTTGTTCTTTTGGCGAAGATACCATACCCGCCGGGCGCACCTAAAGCGCAAGGGGTGCGCCTTAGCAAGCGGCGGGATAGCGCATAGCCGACAGTTCTCCAACAGAATTGTAGGCTTAAGAGATAGTCCTTTTAAGATACTGACAGCTAGGCCCCGGCCTTCGATTGTTCCTCGCGACGCGCAGAATCATGCGATAAGTAGCCCAAAATGTGACAAAGACGCCACAGGTACGGGGAGAATCGTGCGGCCCCGCGTCCATTTCTTGACCCTTGTTTGGCCGAAGTGTTTTATTCCTGAGGCCGTATTGGCGGGGTCCGTGTGTCGCCGAGTTTCGGGCTTCCACTTCCGCCGGTCGGACAGGCCTTTTGGTACGTACCAGTCTCTGATCAATGAGAGAGGGAGAATGATGAAAAAGCTTCTACTCGGCTCGACCGCCTTGGTCGTCGGCGGAGCGATAGCCGCCCCGGCTATGGCCGCCGATCCGATCAAGATGGGCATCGGAGGTTATTACACCTTCTATGCCATGGCCGGTAACATCGACACGACCTACGCCTACAACGGGCAGATCCAGACCTACAAGGGTCTGGCCTTCACGCAGGAAGGCGAAATCCACTTCATCGGCCAGACGAAGCTCGATAACGGCACGTCGGTCGGTCTGACGGTCGAGTTGGAAGCTTGGAACCCGAGCTCCGCGGTCGCTAATGCGCAGATCGACGAAGCCTTCATGTTCGCCTTCGGCGATTGGGGCCGCGTCGAAGTTGGTTCGCGCGACGCTGCTTCGTACCGTATGTATTACGGCACGCCGTCGGCGCTGATCGGCTGGGGCGCCATTCAGCACAACCATAACTGGATCAACGGCCAGGTTCTTGTGAACAACAAGGCCTACGGCCGTACGATGGCGACGACGAACACGCCGCAGTGGCAGGACGTCAACCGCATCAACTACTTCACGCCGCGCTTCCAGGGCCTGCAGATCGGTGTCGGCTACGCTCCGAAGCTGAACGGCAACGCCCTGCAGTCGTCGAACTATGTCGCCGCCGGTCAGAACGGCGCCGGCATCTGCGGCTACAACAACGCCACCAACATCAACAACTGCCCGACCGCTGACTACGCCTGGCAGGATCTGTTCGATATCGGTGCCAACTACCTGAACAAGTTCGGTGACTTCACCGTCGCTCTGTACGGTGCGTTCGCCTACGCCTCGTTCGTCCCCGGCTTCAACCCGTACGCGCCTTCGGCCAACCTGGCCACCGGCGCCAACCTCAGTGCCTGGAAGCAGTGGGTTGTCGGTGCGCAGTTCGGCTACGCCGGCTTCACCGTCGGTGGCGCGGTCGGCTACGACAACAACGGCCTCGGTGCGAACTACTTCACCGGCGTCGACAACGACACCCGCTTCTACACCGCCGGTATCATGTACGAGACCGGCCCGTGGCAGATGTCGTTCATGTGGGCTGGCTTCTACAACACCAACGGTAACGGCTCGGCTGGCATCACCGGCTTCGCCAGCGCGACCAACGCGTACAACGCCGCGCCCACCTTCAACACCGCGGCCTGCGGCGGCGTCCCCGGCGTGAACAGCACCTGCTTCAACGGCAACCCGGCAACGGCGCTGGCGTTCGGCGGTGAGACCATCAACAAGTGGGAAGTCGGTGCCAACTACGCGCTCGGACCCGGCATCAAGCTGGTCGGTGGTGCGATGATGTACACCGCGGGCGGCCCGACCAATGCCGTCTCCGGCAGCAGCTGGGTGTTCCTGCTCGGTATGGACCTGCGCTTCTAGTCGCAGGCTGAACTCGATAGGCCGGCAACGGCAAACGGAAGAGCGGGCGAAAGCCCGCTCTTTCTGTTTGTGGCGCATCGAGAATAGTTGCCTGTAGAAGCGGCGTGCTCAAAGATTGACTCAATGGCCCGTTCGCAGGTCCCGGTGCCTGAGGGCATCAAGCGCATCATCGCCAGCGGCTGCTTTGGCGAAGCCGCCGCCTCACTGCGAACCCTGGCCGAGCGCGAGCCATCGGTGGCCGTCCTCACCGCCCTGGCCGACATGAACCTCCAGCTGGGAGAGCTCACCGAAGCAAAAGAGAATGCCCTGAAGGCCGTCGAGACCGACGCCAGAAACCATTCGGCGCGCGTCGTCCTGGCACGCGTAAGGGCAGCCCTGGATGAGGACGACGCGGCCCTGGCTGATTTCAGGGCGGCTCTCGCACTTGCTCCGCCCTGGATGCCAGCGCCCGCAGCCGGCGGTCCGGTCGCTATCCCCGCGCACCAGGCGCTGCACAATCTCGAGCAACTCATATACCTGGAAGAGGTCGACCATCTCGCGCCCGGCACTCTGTTGCCCGCGCCCAATGAGCTCCGCGAACTGGCGAAGCGCAAGCTCACCCAAGTGCTGGAACAGGCCGCGGAGATACCGGCGATCCCGTTGGGCGGCCAATACGGTCGGATCCTGGCCGATCCGCCGCTGGTGATTCATGACGAGGCGCCGCCGCAGCTTTGCCTCGCTCCCCGGGACTGGAGGGGTGTCGCCCAGGCCTTCCAGGACGGAAGAGGGATCACCTGCTTCGACCATCTGCTGACGCCACAAGCGCTCGCTCAGCTCCAACGCTTCTGCCTGCGATCGACGGTATGGCGGCGGTCCTATCCGCCGGGCTACATCGGCGCCAACCCCGAATCCGGCTTCGTCAGCGCGCTGCTGCTAAAGATCGGCGCCGAGCTGCGCGCGGCGCTGCCCGAGCTGCTGGGCGAACACCATCTCAGCTACTGGTGGTCATTCGTCTGCCAGCACGAGCGGCCGGGCACCGATATCCATGCCGACCAGTCCGACATCAGCCTCAATTTCTGGATCACGCCGGACCAGGCCAACCTGCAGCCGGGCACCGGCGGGCTCGACGTGTGGGACGTCGCGGCCCCCGCGGACTGGACCTTCTACGACTACAACTTCGGCGGGAAGGACATCCCCGCCTTCTTGAGCCAACAGGGCGCGCGGCAGACGTCGTACGCCTATGCCGAGAACCGGGCGCTGATCTTCAAAGGCTCGATCTTCCACCAGACGGCGACCACCCGCTTCGCGCCCGGCTTCGAGAACCGGCGACGCAACGTGACCATGCTGTTCCGCCGCACGCGCTCTTGACTAGATCGATCGAGCGACGATGTTGACGAACAGCGTCGGCATGTACGTACGCGATACCGGCAGCCGCTCCGTGGCCTGGCGGGCGAGGACGGCGCGATTGTCCTCATGGTCCAGCACGAGCTGGAACAGGCCCTGCTCGACGGCGCCGGAGCGCGGCTCGAGCTCGGGCTTGCCGTCGCGCACCACGCGGTAGGCCACGTCCAGCCCGACATCGCCGCCGCTGTAGAAGGCCGACACGATCTCCAGTCGCGCGAACAGCCGCATCAGTCCACGCACGGAGAAGCGCCAGAGATCGTCGGGCGTGGCATGGAAAGCCTGCGACCACGCCGCCGACACGAAGACATGGCCGCCCGGCTTCAGCAGCCCCTCCATGTTGCGTGCGGCGCGCCACGGATCGCTCGTGTGCTCCAGCACATGGCAGCAGACGACGAGGTCGAACGCCTCCTCGCCCAGGCTCGCCTTCAGGCTGGCCGCAGAGCCGCAGATGTCGACGACACGGTCGACATTGGCGCCCTCCTCGAGGTCGATGCCGACAAAGCGGCCGCGCCCGCCGAACCGCTTGCCGACCAGGCTGCGCCAGTTGAGGACATTGCGATCGGAGACCAGGCTGCGCGAGCCGACCTGAAGAACGCGCGGTGCGCGACGGCCGAGCGAGGCCGCCACGCGGTCGAACAGCGCCTCGATCTCGTGCGTGACGCTTGTGCCGACGACGCGCAGCTCCGCCTTGCCGTGCGGAGGAGATGCGTCGCCGGCCGCGCTCATCCGAGCGCCCTCATTCGCGCACCACCAGGATATGCATGCGCCGCGGCCCGTGCGCGCCGAGCTCGATGGTCTGCTCGATATCGCCGGTGCGTGACGGCCCCGTGATGGTGTTCACGGTGCGCGGCATGCGGTCCTTGCCGTAACGGGCGCGCAGGCGGACCCACACATCCTCGTAGCCTGAAACGATGTCGCTCTCGCGCAGCACGACGATGTGGGTGTCGGGCAGGAGATTGAGCGTCACCGGGTGCTCGGGGCCCGACGCCGTCACCAGCGTTCCCGTCTCGGCGATGCCGGCGAAGGCGCCGGTGATCGAGACCTGGTCGCGCGCCTCGCCGCGGCCCCGGCGTAGCGACAGCATCTTCTGGCCGGCCCAATCGTAGCTGTCGAGGGCCGGCGACGGCGCCATCACGGCCTCGGCCGGCAGGTTGCTGCGCGCGAGGTAGCCCGCGACCTCGGCTGGCACGTCGGCCGCCGCTACGCGGGCCACCGTTGCATTGTTGGCCTCGGCCCATTGGCAGAACAGCGCGACCTTGTCCGGTTGGGCAAGGTTGGCGCGGGCCACAGCCGGCCCGCGCGGCGGCTCGGCCAAGCGCGCCTCGACCTCTTGGCGCGCCGCAGCATTGAGTTCGCCGCGCCGCAGGGAGCGGCGGATGCCGTTCAGGATCGTCGCCCTGTTTGTCTGATGAGGGGCGTCGCTCATGGCCGCCTGCGCCGCCATTGAGCATGGAACGTGCCGCCAGCCGGCGGTGCGGGGAAGTCGCGAAAGCGCGTCCAGCCGCCGGCCAACGGAAGCTGGCGGTAGCGGCCTTCGGCGCGACCGAACAGGGCCAGCACGCGGTTCGCCAACGCTGTAACCCCGCGATAAAGCCGAGGCCGGCGGGCAAGGAAGCTCCACAGCGCCAGGCCCTGGCGCGCCGCGCGCGGCGTGAGATGCCGCTCGAACTCGCGCTCGCGCCAGTGACGCATCAGGCCGGGCAGGGGGATGCGCACCGGGCAGACGCTCTCGCAGCGGCCGCAGAAGGTCGAGGCATTGGGAAGGTTGCCCGCCTCCTCGACGCCGATCAGCTGCGGCGTCAGCACGGCGCCGATCGGCCCGGGATAGACCCAACCATAGGCGTGACCGCCGATCGCGCCATACACCGGGCAATGGTTCATGCAGGCGCCGCAGCGGATACAGCGCAGCATGTCCTGCATTTCCGTGCCCAGCACCGAGGAGCGGCCGTTGTCGAGGATGACGACGTGATACTGCTCGGGCCCGTCGAGATCGCCCGGCCGCTTGGGGCCGGTGTTGAGCGTGGTGTAGGCCGACGATTCCTGGCCGGTGGCCGAACGCGCCAGCACGCGCAGCAGCACGGCGGCATCCTCAAGCGTGGGGATCACCTTCTCGATGCTGGCCAGCACGATGTGCATCCGGGGCAGCGTGTTGGAAAGATCGGCATTGCCCTCGTTGGTGACCAGCATCGACGAGCCGGTCTCGGCGACCAGGAAATTGGCGCCGGTCAAACCGACGTCGGCGTCGAGGAATTTCTGGCGCAACACATGGCGCGCTTCGGCCACCAGGTCGTTGCGCTCCGTGAGTCGCCGCGTGAAGCCGAGCTTGGTGTGGTGCTCGAGGAAGGTGTCGGCCACCTGGTCCTTGGTGAGATGGACCGCCGGCGCGATGATGTGGCTCGGCGGCTCGTGGCGCAGCTGGATGATGTATTCGCCGAGATCGGTCTCGACCGGCTGGATGCCCAGCGCCTCGAGATGATCGTTGAGCGCGATCTCCTCCGACACCATCGACTTGGACTTGGCGATGGTGCGCGCGCCAACACTCTTGCAGAGCTCGGCGATGATGGTGCGGGCATCGGCGGCCGTCGGCGCCCAATGGACGTGGCCGCCCAGGCCCGTGACCTTGCGCTCGAACTCCTCGAGGTAGAAGTCGAGGTTGGCGAGCGCATGGTTCTTGATGTCGCGCGCGCGATCGCGCAGTGCCTCGAACTCGGGCAGCCGCTCGGCCGCTTGGCGCCGGCGCTCGGAGAAGCCGACCTTCAGCTTGGCGAGCGAATCCTGCAGGTTGGGGTCGACCAGCGCGGCATGCGCATTGTCCTTGAAGTCGTGGGCGGTCGACTGCATCAGCGCTTCTCCGGCTCGCCGATGGCCGCGATGCCGCCCATGTCGGCCAACACCTCGGCGACGTGCCGCACCCGCACCGCACTGCCCTCGCGCTGCAGCTTGCCCGCCATGTTCATCAGGCAACCGAGGTCTCCGGCCAGCAGGGTGTCGGCGCCGGCGGAAGCGATGTCGGCCGTCTTCTCGCCCACCATGGCATTGGAGATCTCGGGATATTTTACGCAGAAGGTGCCGCCGAAGCCGCAGCACACTTCCGGCGTCTTCATTTCGCGGAGCCGCAGGCCTGCGACCGAGCCCAGCAATCGACGCGGCTGGTCCTTGACGCCGAGCTCGCGCAGGCCAGAGCAGGAGTCGTGGTAGGTCACCACGCCGTCGTATCGCGCCGTGACCTTGGTCACACCCAGCACGTCGACCAGGAACGTCATCAGCTCGTAGGTCCGACCGGCCAAGGTCTCGGCCCGAACCTTCATCGCCGGATCGTCGTCGAACAGTCCGGGATAGTGATGGCTCAGCATGCCGCCGCACGAGCCCGAGGGGACGACCACCGCATCGTAGCCTTCGAAGGCCTCGATCACCTGGGCTGCGATCGCCCGGGTGCTGGTCCGGTCGCCGGAATTGTAGGCCGGCTGGCCGCAGCAGACCTGCCGCGGCGGGACCTCGACGGTGCAGCCGGCCTCCTTGAGGAGCTTCACGGCGGCGAAACCAACCGAGGGCCGGAAGAGGTCGACCAGGCAGGTCACGAACAGCGCCACGCGGCGCGGCGAATAACTTGATGTTTTGGCGGGCAATCTTGACACGCCGGGCACATTGGCAGCGGCGAAAATTGGGCGCAACGGCCCCTTGTTTAGAATAATTCTAAACTAATATAAAGGAGACCGAGCGAACCAAACCACGAGGATGGCATGTCAACTCAGCCCAAATTGACCGACGAGAACGGCGCACCAGTGGCCGACAACCAGCACTCCCAGAGTGCGGGCCCCGGCGGTCCGCTGCTGCTGCAGGATCACCATCTGATCGAGAAGCTGGCCCGCTTCGACCGCGAGCGCATTCCCGAGCGTGTGGTGCATGCCCGAGGCTCGGGCGCCTACGGGACGTTCGACCTCACCAAGGACTGCAGCGCCTGGACCAAGGCCGCGTTCCTGAACGGCGTGGGCAAGAAGACCGACACCTTCCTGCGTTTCTCCACGGTGGCGCTGGAGCGCGGCTCGTCCGACGTGGTGCGCGATCCGCGCGGCTTTGCGCTCAAGTTCTACACCGAGGAAGGCAACTACGACCTGGTGGGCAACGGCACGCCGATCTTCTTCATCAAGGATCCGCAGAAGTTCCCCGACTTCATCCATTCGCAGAAGCGCGATCCCTTCACCAACATGCAGGAGCCCGACAACGCCTGGGACTTCTTCTCCCATTCGCCCGAGGCGACGCACCAGTTCACCTGGTTGTTCGGCGATCGCGGCATTCCCGCCTCGTACCGCAATCTCGACGGCTTCGGCTCGCACACCTTCCAATGGGTCAACGCCAAGGGGGAGGTCTTCTGGGTCAAGTACCACTTCAAGACCGATCAGGGGATCAAGAACCTGACCTCGGAGGCGGCCGCGGCGATCGGCTCGACCAATCCCGACCACCACCACCAGGACCTGCTGCAGTCGATCGAGAAGGGCGAGTTCCCGTCGTGGACGGTGAAGGTGCAGATCATGCCGGCGGCCGAAGCGGCAACCTACCGCTTCAACCCGTTCGATCTCACCAAGGTCTGGTACTACAAGGACTATCCGCTGATCACGATCGGCAAGCTCACGCTCAACCGCAATCCCGACAACTACTTCGCCGAGGTCGAGCAGGCCGCGTTCAATCCGGCGAGCTTCGTGCCGGGCATCGGTCCCTCGCCCGACAAGATGCTGCAGGGCCGCCTGTTCGCCTATGGCGACACGCAGCGTTATCGCCTGGGCATCAATCACACCCAGCTGCCGGTCAACCGGCCGCGCACGCAGGCCGGCGCGCAAAACTATGGCCGCGACGGCGCCATGCGCTTCGACGGCAACGGCGGGCGGGCCAAGAACTACGAGCCCAACAGCTTCAATGGCCCGGCTGAGACCAAGGTGGCGGGCTACGCTGGCATCGAGGTGAGTGGCCTCACCGGCAGCCACCGCCCGGTGTCGCGCAAGGAGGACACTGACTTCGTGCAGGCCGGCGCCCTCTGGCGGCTGATGAAGCCGGACGAGAAGGACCGGCTGATCGGCAACATCGCCGGCAGTCTCGGCAAGGTCAGCCGCGACGACATCGTTGCCCGCTCGATCGGCCACTTCCGTGCCGCTGATCCCGACTACGGTGCGCGGCTGGAGACTGCGATCAAGGCGATCCGTAGCAAGAAGTAGTCATGGTCTTCCGGACCGCGGGCCTCTGGCATGCGGTCCGGACAACAGACATGACTGCAAAGAGTCCGTGCCGCGCCGAAAATGTAAGGTTGTGGTCATCCGATTGTCGGACACCTCGTACGCAATGCGGAGGGCGCCCTGCGTCTGAGGTGGATCATCGTGGCCGCCCTGCTGGTCTACGGCATCATGTTGCTCGAGCGAACCCTCGCGGTGTGCTGCGAGCTCTCGGACAAGCGCGCGGACTCCTCGGTCGCGATCGACTGAATTCGGCGCCGTCCTCGTCTTCGATCAGCCGCGCGGCGGCAAGTCGATCTTGGCGTCCTTCAACGCCTTCTCGATCACTGGGATGCCCGTTGTGTCTCCGGCCTTGCACTTCTCGACGGCGGCACGAGCGTCCAGGCTCTGCGGTTGGCGGCCGCCCCTGGTCTCCGCGTCGAGATATTGCTGATACTTCTGGCTGAGGGCGGCGCAATAGGCGCCATCGCCACCCTGAGCCGACGCCAGAAATGGCGTCAAGATGATCGCCGTGGTCAACGCGCAAATGCCCAACGCCTTTGTCATGTGAACCTCCATCGCTCGGTCGAGCGATCGAATGGAGCGCGCCGCCCGCGGCCAAATTGCGACCGGATGATGTCGTCAGCCTTACGCGCCGTGTTTCGTGGGCGCGTAAAACGCAGGCCTCACGCGTCGGATCGGCAGCTTAAGAACATCTTTCGAAAACCTTACACTTCGAACGAATCGTGGCTGAAGCTCGGCGGCTGTAAGGTTCCATTTAGGTGGCTTGCGCTAATCGACGCCGATGTTGCGAGCCCTCCCATGCGCGTCTTGATCGTCCAGGACAGTGATGTCTATGGCCAGCTGCTGGCCGATCGTCTGGGCCGGGCAGGCTTCGAGGCCGATGTTTGCCAGACCGTCGCCGCGGGACGAGAGGCGCTTGGCAAGATCGAATACCTCGCCCTGTTGGTCGATCTTGCTCTCCCGGACGACAACGGCATGGCGCTGGTCCGCGAGCTGCGTTCCACCGGAAGCAAGATCCCGATCATCGTCATGACGACCCGCAATGGTCTCGATGACCGCCTCGCCAGCCTCCATGGGGGCGCCGACGACTACGTCGTCAAGCCTTTCTACTTCGACGAGCTCCTGGCGCGGCTTCATGCCCTTCTCCGTCGCTCTGCTCAGTCGCCGGGAACCGTGCTTCGCGCGGGAAACGTCGAGCTCGACGTCGATGGGCGCATCCTGCGGATCCACGGAGACTTGACCGTCATCGGTGCGAGGGAGCTCGAACTGCTCGAGCTGCTGGTGCGCATGGTCGGGCGGACGGTCACCCGCGACCAACTGACGACTGGCCTGTTCGGCCGTCAGGGCGAGCAGGGCTCCAACGCGGTGGATGTCTACATCCATCGCCTTCGCAAGGTGCTTGAGGACGCCGAGGCAACCGTTGCGATCGAGACTGTCCGTGGTGTTGGTTACCTTATGACAGAGCGAGGACAGGAAATGACGCCGATCGCGCGCAAGGCCGAACCGTGAGACATCTTGGACGGATCCTGGCGTGGATCGGCTCGGCAGTCCGCCACCGGCCACTCATTGCATTGGCGGTGCTCGTCATCGCTGCAGCCGGCGGCTACTACCTCTGGCCGTTCGGCTCCAATGCCCCTCCAGCCCGCAAGCCTGGCGTGGACCGCGCTGCGGCGGCTCCCGACAAGGCCGAGCTCGAGCTCACGGCGTCCCAGGTCACCGCCCTTTCGATCGCGCCGGCCGGGGAAGCGACCTTCGAACAGAGCCGCAGCGCCGTCGGCAGCATCGATTTCGATCAGAATACGCTCGTGCAGGTGTTCACGCCCTATCAGGGCCGCATCATCGCCGTGAACGTCAACGTCGGCGATCGAGTCGAACGCGGCCAGGTCGTGTTCTCCGTCGACAGCCCCGACCTCTTGCAGGCGTCGTCGACGCTGATCTCCGCCGCCGGCGTGCTGAACCTGCAGAATCGCAACGTCAAGCGCCTGACGGAAACACTGCGGGGCGGTGGCGGCGCGCAAAAAGACGTCGACCAGGCGATGTCCGATCAGCAGGCGGCCGAGGGCGCGTTGCGCGCGGCGCGGAACGTCATGCGCATCTACGGCAAGACCGACGAGGAGGTGGAGCGCATCGTTTCGGATAGACGCGCCGACTCCACATTGTTGGTGCGCAGTTCGATCACCGGCTATGTCACGGCGCGCAGCGCCGCGCCGGGCCTGTTCGTTCAGCCCGGAAACGCGCCCGCGCCGCTGGCGCTGGCCGATACGGCGACGATGTGGATGATCGCCAACGTTCCCGAGGCGGACAGCTCTCTCATCCGTCCCGGCCAGGCGGTCGTCGCGCGCGTCTCGGCCCTGCCGGGCCGAACCTTCACGGGAACGGTGAGCGTGGTGGGTGCCAATGTCGACCCGCAGACGCGCCGCATCGTCGTGCGGACGGTGATCGCCGATCCCGACAGGCTGCTGCGGGCCGGCATGTTCGCCGACTTCACGATTCGCCTCGGCGAGCCGCTGCGCGCCCTCGCTGTGCCGGCGAACGCCGTCGTGCGCGAGGGCGACGGCAGCATGACGGTCTGGCTGACGGCCGATCGCCGGCGTTTCGAGAAACGCAAGATTCGCACCGGCCTCAGCCAGAACGGCTCTGTGCAGGTGCTGGAGGGGCTGCGTCCGGGCGAGCTGGTCGTCACGGACGGCGCGCTCTTCCTGACCAACAAGCTCGTCGGCGGCGCCGCCGACTGACGCCGCGCAGGAAGAGTTCATCGTGCTGAAAGCCATTCTCGAATTCGGATTGACCCGGCGCCCAATCGTGGTGCTCGCCGTCCTGGTCTTCATCGGCGCCGGCGTGTTCGCCTTCACGCGCCTCAACATCGAGGCTTATCCCAATCCGGCGCCGGTCATCCTGGAGATCACGGCGCAGGCGCCGGGCCTGTCGGCCGAGGAGATGGAGAAGTACTACACGATCCCCATGGAGATCGCGCTCTATCCGACTCCTGGCGTCGTGAATATTCGCTCGACCTCTTTCTACGGGCTGAGCTTCGTTCGCGTCACCTTCAAGTACGGCACGGACTATCACACCGCCTACAGCCAGGCGGCGGTCTCGCTGCAGCAGGGGGTCAACCTGCCGGGCACGCAGGTGCCGCAGATCCAGCAATCGAGCCTGGTCGGAGAGATCGTACGATACCAGGTCGTCGGCCCACCCTTCTTCGGTCTCACCAACCTGCGCACGGTCCAGGATTGGATCGTGGCGCGGCGGTTGCTCACCATTCCCGGCGTCGTCCAGATCAACAGCTGGGGCGGCACGACCAAGCAATTCGACGTCAACGTCGATCAGACCAAGCTCGAAGCCTACAACGTCACCGTGCCGCAGATCGTGACGGCGCTGGGCAATGCCAACGTCAATGTCGGCGGCCGAGAGATCAGCATCGGCCAGCAGGGCGTGAATATCCGCGGCGTCGGCCTGATCGACGACGGCGGCAACGAGAACTTGCTGCTCGGCCGGCGGACGACGGATATCGAGAACATCGTGCTCGGGCAGTTCAACGGCGTGCCCGTGCTGGTGAAGGACGTCGCTACCGTCGAAGTCGGCTACGTCCCGCGGCTCGGCATCGCCGGCCGCGACCATCAGCCTGACATCGCCGCCGCCATCGTGGTCATGGGCCGCACGCAACATACCAACGAGGTGCTGCCGCTCGTCGAGGCCGAGATCGAGAAGATCAACAAGGACGGCTCGTTGCCGCCGGGCGTCAAGGTGGTGCCCTACTACGACCGCAGCACGCTGGTCGATGTGACGACGCATACCGTGATGCATAATCTCGTGTTCGGCTGCTTGCTGGTGTTTCTCGTGCAGTGGATCTTCATCGGCGATCTGCGCAGCGCCATCATCGTCGGCGTCAACATCCCGTTCGCATTGTTCTTTGCCGTCATGATCATGGTGGCGCGTGGCGAGGATGCCAACCTGCTGTCCGTCGGCGCCGTCGACTTCGGCATCATCATCGATTCGGCCGTGATCCTGGTCGAGAACATCTTTCGCAACTTCCAGAGCACGCCGGGGCAGCGACAGCGACTGCTTCAGCATCTGAGCGAGGGCCTTTGGGGGCCCGATCCCACCTCGACGACCAGCGGGCGCAGCAGCGCGAGGCTGTGGAACCAGCGGCTGCGGCTGATCTTCATCAGCGCCTTGCAGGTCGATCGTGCGGTTTTCTTCACGGCGATCATCACCGTCACGGCCTTCTTGCCGTTGTTCACCATGACCGGCGTCGAAGGACAGATCTTCGGCCCGATGGCGCGCACCTACGCCTACGCCCTCGCCGGTGCGCTGCTGGCGACGTTCACGGTGACGCCCGTCCTTGCCTCGATCGTGCTGCCGCAGCAGGTCGAGGAGGTCGAGACCGCGTTCGTTCGCGCCATACGCCAGACCTACACGCCGATGCTGCGCTGGGCATTGGGCCGCGTTGCCGTCGCCATCGCTATCGGCGTGATCTTCCTGGCCGGCAGCGGCTTCCTCGCCACTCGGCTGGGCAGCGAATTCCTCCCGGCCCTGGAGGAAGGCAACTTCTGGATACGTGCCTCCATGCCGCCGACGATCAGCCTCGATGCGGGCGAGGCGGCGACCAACAAGATGCGCGACATCATGCTGCGCCATCCCGAGATCATCACCGTCGTGTCGCAGCACGGCCGGCCCGACAACGGCAGCGATGCCTCGCCCTTCTCCAACGTCGAGCTGTTCGCGCCGCTGAAGCCGTTCGATCAATGGCCAGCCGGTCTCAGCAAGGAGAAGCTGACCGACATCCTGCAGAAGGAGTTTGAGGAGGAGCTGCCCGGGATCGGCTTCAACTTCTCCCAGTACATCCAGGACAACGTGCAGGAGGCACTGTCGGGCGTGAAGGGAGCCAATTCGATCAAGATCGTGGGCCCCGACCTCGTCACGCTGCAGGAGATCGCCGAGCAGGTGATGGCCGAGGTGCGCAAGGTGCCGGGCGTTGCCGACCTCGGCCTGTTTCGCGTGCTGGGCCAGCCCAATCTCAACATCCGCACCGATCGCGAGCGCGCCGCCCGCTACGGCCTGAACACCGGCGACGTCAATACGCTGGTCCAGGCCGCGCTCGGCGGCACGACGGCGACGACCGTGCTCGAGGGCGACCGGCAGTTCGCCGTCGCCGTCCGCCTGCGACCGCGCTTTCGCGACACGATCGACGCAATCCGCGACGTCAAGGTCGGCTATGCGACGTCGGGCGGCCCCAACGCCTACGTGCCGTTGACTGAGCTCGCCAGCGTGTCCCTCGATACCGGCGCATCCTTCATCTACCGCGAGCGCAGCGAGCGCTACATCCCCATCAAGTTCAGCATCCGCGGCCGCGACCTCGGCAGCACGGTCGCCGAAGCGCAGGATCGGATTGCCGCCACCATCAAGCTGCCGCCCGGCTACCGCATCCTGTGGTCCGGCGAGTTCGAGAACCTGCAGCAGGCGGCGGCGCGCCTGGCGATCATCATTCCCATCACCTTCGTGCTGATCCTCGTGCTGCTCTACGGCTTGTTCAACACCATGCGGGACAGCCTGGTGGCGATGGCCGGCATTCCCTTCGCGGTCGGCGGCGGCGTCATCGCCCTCTACGTGACCGGCGAGGATTTCAGCGTCTCCGCCGCCATCGGCTTCATCTCCCTTGCCGGCGTCGCCGTGATGGACGGCATCCTCAACATCACCTACTTCCGCGAGCTGCTGAACCGCGGCCAATCCTTCAGCGAGGCGATCTTCAATGGCGCCGAGCAGCGCATGCGCCCGCTGCTCATGACCGCTTTGTCGGCCGGCGTCGGCTTGCTGCCGGCGGCGATGTCCCAAGGCATCGGCAGCCAGGTGCAGCGCCCGCTCGCCACCGTGGTGGTGGGCGGCATGCTGCTCGGGCCTGTCCTGCTCCTGGTCGTCGGTCCCGCCCTGCGCCACGCCTTCCTTCGCGAGTACGAGCACAGCCCGGAGCGCATGCCGGCGGATGCCAGGGACGAGGAAGGTGGTGGGCAATGACGGTTGTTCCAAACCCTGTGGGAAGGCTGGCCGTGGCGGTCCTGTCCGCAACCCTGGCCACAACGCTGGCCGCCTGCACGGTCGGCCCCGATTTCGTGCGTCCTGACCCGCCGACGGACAAGACCTACCTGGCGGGTCCACCCCTCGAGGAGACGGCCGTCGTTCCCGACGTTTTGGGCGGGGAGGGTCAGCGTTTCATCGCCAATCTCGATATCCCGGCGCAATGGTGGCAGCTCTACGAATCGCGGCCGCTCAACGACCTGGTCGAGCGCGCCTTCAGGGCCAACCCGGACATCCAGTCGGCGATCCAGGCGCTCAAGGCGGCGCAACAGACGGCGCGGGCGCAGCGCGCGGCCCTGTTTCCCGTGGTCGGCATCACCGGATCGGGCTCGCAAAACTCGGTGTCGCAGTCGCTGTCGGCGCCGACATCGCAGAACACCTTCATCTTCGGTCTGTTCACGGGTCTGCTCAACATCAACTACCTGCTCGATTTGTGGGGCGGCACGCGCCGGTCGGCCGAATCGGCCGAGGCGCAGGCCGAGGCGCAATGCTTCGTGCTGGAAGCGGCGTACCTGACGCTGTCGTCGAACGTCGTCGTGGCGGCGGTGACGGAAGCGGCGCTGCGGGCGCAGATCGCCGTGACCGAGCGGACGATCCAGGTTCAGCGCGAATCGTTGGCGCTGTTCGAGCGGCGGCTGGCGATCGGCCAGGGCGCGCTGGCCGACGTGGCGACGCAGCGCGCGGCGCTGGCACAGAGCGAGGCCTCCTTGCCGCCGCTGCGCAACCAGCTCAGCCAGCAACGCCATCTGCTGGCCCAGCTCACCGGACGCACCACCGCGAACCTCCCGGCCGAAACCTTCGAGCTCGCGAGCCTGCGGCTGCCACAGGCCCTTCCCGTGAGCCTGCCGTCGCGCATGGTGGAGCAGCGTCCTGACGTGCGCTCGGCCGAGGCGGCCGTGCATGCGGCCGGCGCCACGGTGGGCGTGGCGACCGCGGCCATGCTGCCGCAGGTGACCCTCAGTCTCGTATACGGCTCGACGGCAACCTCCTCGGACTTGCTGTTCAGCCCGCTCCTCGGGCCCACCCTGACCGCGGGCGGGTCGCTCGCGCAGACCTTGCTGGATGGCGGTGCAAACCTCGCGAGGCGGCGGGCTGCCGTCGCTGCCTGGGAGCAGGCCAAGGCACAGTACCGCTCGACGGTACTGACCGCCTTTCGCAACGTCGCCGATTCGTTGCGCGCGCTGGAATTCGACGCCCTGACGTTGCAGGCGGCATCGAACGCCGAGAATGCGGCACGTCTCAGCCTGGACATAACCCGTCGCCGCCAAGTGGCGGGCGACGCGGGCGTCCTCGATGTCCTGAATGCCGAGCTCACCTACCAGACCGCGGCGTCGGCGCTTGTGTCGGCGCGCGTTGCACGCTTCTCGGACACAGCTGGCCTGTTCCAGGCCCTGGGCGGCGGTTGGTGGAATCGTGATGCGAGCGGCGATCCCAATCCCGCCCAGCGTGCCGTATGCCGCCCACCGACCAATCCACCCAAGCCGCAGCCATGGCCGGATACGTCGCCGTCGCCGCCGCCGCCGCCGGCGTCTGTTTCTGCGCCTCCACCGAGCGAGCCGACAGGATCAAAACCGTCCAAAGGTTTTTGGGGTTCCCGCCTCTAGCGCAGGAGAAGAACATCATGCGCACGACCGCAACGATCCGGCCGATGGCAATCATTGTCTGCCTGGCGACCGTCCTGCTGGGGTTTTCGCCCCATGCCAACGCCCAAGCCCAGCGCGATAGTGGCGGCATGCGAAGCAGCGACTTGCTCGCGCTTCAGGTTTATGCCGTCGGTGGAGGACTCTTTCCCTTCGGGACAAACGGCACGGTGAGCGGCCTGGACGCGACCGATCCGACGAACCTCGCGACCTCCAGCCAGTCCGGCGGGACCTCATCGGTGCTGCCGATCGTCGGCGCGCGCGTTCATGTCCCCATGCTGTGGTACATGCGCGACGTGGATCGCGTCGGCTTCAGCGTTTTCTTCGAGACTGGCCTCCAGACGAGTTTTGGCGCTCAGTCCTTCCTTCAGTCTTTCCAGAACACCAGCCCGAATGCGATGGATTTCGGCACCAACACGGTTTCTGGGTACTTGCAGGTCCCGCTCCTGGCCGGCGTCACGGTGCCGGTCGGTGACCGCGCCGGCTTCCTGTTCGACCTCTATGGCGGCATCACGATCGACAGCTGGTCGCTGACCGTTCAGGGCGCTGACGCGAACGCGCCGGGACAACAGGGCTTTTTCCAGTCCAACCGAATGATCACCGCCGACCCGACGATCGGGTTGGGACTTCGCGCGCCTTTCGCTGAAATCGCCGACGGATTCCCGCTCATCCTCGGCGTCAATGCCGAGCTTCAGTTCAGGCCGGGCACATCCGTGTCGGCGTTCTCCAACAATTTCCCGGTGACCTACACAGGTGCCGTGGGGCCCCAGACGAACCTCGCCATCATGGCCCGCATCGGCATTGCCTTCGGAGGCCGCTAGTCATGCCCGCTCGATGGACGTTTCTCGCCAACTCAGGCCTCGCCGCGATTGCCGCCGCGTCGGCGATCATCCTCGCGACTTCAGGCTGCGCTATCCAGTGCGGCGCCACCGCCGAGAAGCTGGCCGCGTTGCGTCGTGGCATGAGCTACGACAACGCGAGCGAGATCATGGGCTGTCCCGGCAGGCTGGTGACCGGACTGGCGCCGTCCAGCGGCGGCTATTCGATCGTCGAGTGGAACGGCCCTTCAAGCCTGTTCAAGCGCACTCGGTTGGACTTCATGGGCGGCGAGCTCCTCTCCTACACCACGGAGAACCGCGGCGCCCTCTAAAGATCAACCCCTTGTTCTTATGTCCCCGGTCGGTGCTGGAAGCTCTGTATCCGCGCACGAATGTCTGGAGCTTTGACCTCGATCAAGCGCATTCGGCCTTGAGGGGCGATAGCGGATCGCGGCTCAGGTAGGGGCCGCGCGTCGGTACCGCCATTGCCGGAGCAGCAAGAGAATCAGGAGAAGTAAGCCAATGGCCACTGCAACGATGCCGAGGTCATCGCCATGCAATGGACCAAAGCCAAACAGTGAGCGTGCCGGAGGCCATGTGACCGAAATCGCAAGCAACGTGCCCGTGAGCACATATATGCCTAGGAGCACACGATTTCCGCCCGTGAGAAAATCGAAGGCATGTCCCCGATAGGATCGATTGACGACAATCAGCATCAGATTGCCGAGGACGAGCGTAAAGAATGACAAGGTGCGTATGTCTTCTGCGGGCAAGCCTTGATGCACCGCGAAGAAGTAGACACACGCGATCGTCAGGAGAGCCACGGATCCCTGCAACACGCTCCAACCGATCATAGCTGCAGAGAACAGCTGCGCGGTGGGCGAGCGCGGTGGGCGCCGCATGAGGTCCGGCTCTTCTCTTTCCGCTTCGAAGGCGATTGAGCACACCGGGTCGATGATCATCTCGATGAACGCGATGTGCAGCGGAAACAGCACGAGCGGGAAGCCGGTCAGAAGCGGCAGAAGGGCAATGCCCGCAATCGGGATGTGCACGGCGACGATGTATGACATTGCCTTGCGCAGATTGTCATAGATGCGCCGGCCGAGACGAATGGTCCGCACGATCGAGCCGAAGTCGTCGTCGAGCAGGACAATGGAGGAGGCTTCGCGTGCAACGTCGGTTCCGCGGCCACCCATGGCAATGCCGATGTCCGCCGCCTTGAGGCTGGGAGCATCGTTGACGCCGTCTCCCGTCATTGCCACGACCTCGCCATTGGCCTGCAGCGCCTTGACGATCCCGAGTTTTTGCTCGGGAAGAATGCGCGCGAACACACTGGCTTCCTTGACGCGCTCCTTCAGTGCCTGGTCGGGCAGCCGAGCCAGGTCGGTTCCGGCAATTACGCTTTCGTGGTCGAGTCCTGCGTTTCGAGCAATAGCCCGCGCCGTGGTGGGATAATCGCCGGTGATCATTACCACCCGGATGCCGGCCTCGCGGCACTCCTCGACGGCCTTGGGTACCTCTGCCCGCAGCGGATCCCCTAACCCGAGCAGCCCGCACCAGGCGAATTCGAACCCATGGGGTCGTTCAGGCAAAGGTCGAGCCGCTGGATGGCTCGCACCGCCGACCGCGAGGACTCGGAGGCCATTTGCAGCCAACTTTTCAGTCGCCTCGCGTGCGGAAAAAGCATCCTCGTCCGTAAGCTGGCAGAGCGAGATGATCGCTTCGGGAGCACCTTTCGCGGCAACAATGGCTTTATCTGCCGCGGGCTTCTGCCAGACCTGCGTGACTGCCAGAAGGTCCGTAGTGAGACCGTAGGTCCTGAGCAGGACAAGGCCGTCATCCTGTTGGCCAGCGGCGGCGATAATTGCCCGGTCCATTGGGTCGAAACCTTCCGGTGCACTCGCCAGCGCTGCCGTACCTATCAGCTGCGCCGACTCGATGCTCGCGGCAGGGACCGTTTCAACCACGGACATGCGATTCTCGGTCAGGGTACCGGTCTTGTCTGTGCACAGGACGGTCGCCGACCCAAGCGTCTCGATTGCAGATGCACGTCGCGTGAGAACGCGCGCCTGCGAGATGCGCCATGCCCCCATGGTCATGAACACCGCCAGTACGAGCGGGAACTCCTCGGGGAGCATTGACATGCCAAGTGCGATGCCGGCCAGGCAAGCGTCCAGCCATGACCCCCGCATCAGGCCGTACATGACCGCGGCGAGCACGCTTGCGGCCAATCCAATGGTGGCAAAGACCCGGACCAACCGTCGCGTCTCGGATGCCAACCTGGGAACGGCGGTATCGATAGACGCGAGCGCCTTGCCGATTCTGCCGATCTCGGCGTGAGCCCCTGTCGCATAGACTTCAGCGACACCAGCACCGCGGACGACCAGCGAGCCTGAAAAAACAGTAGGAAGATTGTCACCACCCGGTGGTCCGGGCTTCTCCTCATCGGAAAGGCGCGCGCGCTTGGCAACCGGGACCGACTCGCCAGTGAGAAGGGATTCGTCAACAATCAGTTCCCGTGCGCTCAGCGCGATGGCATCTGCCGGGACACGGTCGCCCTCTCCTATGACGATGACGTCGCCGGGCACAACCTCGCGTCCGGGAATGCGCTGGCGCTGGCCGTCGCGGATGACCAGCGCACGCGGGCTGGTCATCGCGCGCAGGGCGTCGAGCACGCGTTCGCTGCGGATCTCCTGAACCACAGAGATCGCGACCGAGAGATTCGCGAAGACCAAAAGGACCAATCCGCCCAGTACGTCGCCTAGCACGAGATAGATGGCGCCGGCCCCCACGAGCAGGCCGAACATGGGCTCGCGCAGAATCTCGAAGACAATGGAGAAGGCGGAGCGGCGCCCGGCAGAGGGGAGCTCGTTCGGCTCGCCGGTTGCCAATCGGCGGCTTGCTTCCTGTTGGGTAAGGCCCTGCGGTGACATCGCTTCCTTAAGTCCCGTTGGAAGCTCAACGGCATTGATCTATCACAACCGCGGTGTCCTGCTCATCCTATTCGAAACGCCCGCTGGCGGCGGCCGGATGGCAGGCAAGGCAGTTGGACTTTGTCACCACCTTCGGGTCCTTCCAGACGGGGTCCGGAAAGTTGTGCTCCTTCAGGAAGGCCGGATTCTCCGTGATACGGTTGGGTGTACTGCCAGGCGCGACCCATCTCATGAACTTGCGGCCTGCGCCCTGCCCGGTGGCGTCCCCGGCATTGGCCGTCATGTATGCACGGATCATGTCCACCGTCTCGGCCGGTAGGCTCGCGTCCTCGCCAAAGTGATCGCCAAGCCCGTGCATCAATGCACTCCACGAGCGCGCCGGCAGAAAGACGGGCTGGAATGGCATGTGACATGATCCACATTCCTTGATCACGACCGGGTCCGTGACCGGCGGCACGCGATCGTCGGCGATTGCCGGGAATGCCGTCATCAACGCGGCGGTGAGGATCATGAACCTCGGTGTCATCATTGACCGGCCATGAAGGTGATGTAGTCGCCCTTCTCGAGCGCCGTGCACTCCCGGCCGAGCACGCTCTTGCAGTCCCGCAGGAAGTGCTTCTCCACTTCAACCTTGTCGGTGAAGCGGCGCGGATTGGCCGAAACGGCAACCGGCTCAATGGGCCGGCCAGTCTTCGCGTTCCGGCCAGCCTGCCGCGGATTGGCTGTGTGACAGCCCGTGCACGACGACGTTCGCGCATCTCCGCCATTCCAGGCTGTGCGAAAAAGCGTCTCACCGCGTTGGGGAGAGAAGTCGGTGAAGCCCGCGTCCAGCCTCCTGGCTTCGGCAGCATAGTCCGACAGCATCGCATCGCGCCGCGGATCGGCCGCGAGCGCTACAATGGGAAAGATCGCCAGTGCTATGGCGAGCAGGCTGCGACGATTCACATTGTCCTCTCATTCCGGCCCTGCACCAGCCGGTCAGTGATCTGCTTCAGCCATTTCTTGCCGGCGTACATGTAGGTCACGAACGCGATGTGTCCGGCGATGAGCCACAGAGATGCCTCGGCGATCGCCTCGTGCGGATCCTCGAACCAGGGTGTGCCGTCAGCCAGCGCACCCGACGCTGCAACCAATCCCACGACGGCAAGCAAGGCAGCGGCGAACACGGCGAACAACGGGTGTCGCCCCTTGCCGGTCGCGAGCCAGTCGCGCGTTGCTCTCCAGCTGGGACACGGCAGGCGCAACGGGCTCGGTGCTGGGATGAGCAGGCCGGCCACCGCGCGCACGGCAATCGCCGCCAGGACCGCGTATCCAGCAAATTGATGGATAGCGAATGCGTCTTCCCCGGCCGTCGCATATGCGACCAGGAAGGCGCCTGCCAACCAGGCATGCCATGCCTTCAGGAGCGCCATATGCGATCGGGCGGGTAGGTGGCCGGCCATGGCTCGTTCCCGCTAGTCGTCCTCGCCGGCGTGCTGCCCGCCGACGGGACGATTGCGGTCGTGCCCAGCCTTGCGGCCGGCGTGCTCCTTCGCGCCTTCCTTCGGACCAGGGTTGTCGACGGCCTTCGTCTGCGGCGCCGACAGATACCCGTTGTCCTGCACTTGCGCATAGACCGCGGCCGCCCCGCCAATCAGCACGGCAGCGGCCAATCCTTGCAACAACATCTTCCTCGGCAATTTGTCCTCCTTCGGTTGTGGGCGGGGGTAAACTACCGGCCGGCATCTGAATGGAGGCTGACTCGCTCGTTCATGCCTCATTCAGGAATCGCGAGGTACACTGGGGGATGAGACGCTTGTTGCCTTGCCTGCTGGCGGCTGTGGTCGCTTGTGGCGGAGCCGCGGCGGCCGAGGACGACCATGACCAGGACAGAGCGCGTCGTGCCGTGGAGCAGGGACGCATGTTGCCGCTGCGCGAGATCATTGCGCGGGCAGAATCGGCATTCGCGGGCCAGGTCGTCGAAGCCGAGCTGGAAGATGAGCGGGGCGTTCCGATCTATGAAGTCAAGGTTCTCACGCGCGGCGGCCGCGTCGTGAAAGTCCGCTATGACGCCCGCACCGGTGCCTTGTTGACCTCCAATGACAAGGACGGACGGCGATGAGGGTGCTCGTCGTCGAAGACGAACCGGCACTCGCGCTCCGCCTTCAGCGCGCATTGGAGGCGGCGGATTTTGTCGTCGACGTCGCCTATGACGGCGAGGAGGGCTGGCATCTCGGCGATACGGAACCGTACGACGCCATCGTTCTGGACCTGGGCCTGCCCAAGATCGATGGCGTCACCATCCTGCAGCGATGGCGTAAGGCCGGCCGGTTGAGCCCCGTGCTCATCCTGACGGCGCGCGGCCGCTGGACGGAGAAGATGGCAGGCTTCAATGCCGGCGCGGACGACTACGTGACCAAGCCGTTCGAGCTCGATGAGATCGTCTACCGTCTGCGCGCCCTGATCCGCCGCTCGGCCGGCCATGCCCAGCCGGAGCTGGAATGTGGGCCCCTGCGTCTCGATACCAACACGGGACGCGTCACCCTGAACAGCAATCCTGTCCAACTCACGGCGCAGGAGTTCCGTATCCTCTCCTACCTGATGCACCACGTTGGACGGGTCGTCAGTCGAACCGAGTTGATGGAGCACGTCTACGACCGCCACTTCGATGCCGACTCCAACGTCCTGGAGGTTCTGCTCGGGCGTATCCGCCGGAAGATTGGATCGGACCTCATCCAGACCATACGCGGCCAAGGATACATGCTCACTGCTGGAAACAAACCGTGAGTGCAGCCGACTCCCCGCGACGATCGATCAGTCTCGTTGCCCGGCTCGTTCTTGCAGCCGTGCTCTGGCTGCTGTTGCTCTTGGCCGCCGGCGGTATCGTCCTGGCGCTGGCCTTTCGCGGTGCCGTGGAAGAGGAGTTCAGCTATCGCCTTGATGCCATCCTGAAGACGATCATCGCCTCGGTAGAGATCGCACCTGGCGGGGGCCTCGCCATGTCCCGGCCGCTGGGTGATCCGCGCTTCGACCGCCTCTACTCCGGTTGGTACTGGCAGGTCACTCAGCCAGACGGAAGACAGCTGCGCTCGCGGTCACTTTGGGACAGCTCGATCCCTGCCGAACCCGGTAGCCCAGATATGTCGGTCCGGCATGTAGAGGGCCCGAACAAGGAACAGCTGCTGGTCGTCGAGCGGGACGTGCAGTTTCCTGGCCAGCAGGGCCCTACCCATGTGCTGGTCGCAAGCGACCTGCGCGAAGTCAGCGGCGGCGTGCAGCGCTTTGAGCTGCTGTTGGCGCTCGCACTCGGGACGCTAGGCCTCGGCATGATTGTCGCTATTGTCATCCAGGTGCGTTACGGGCTTCGGCCGTTACGCCAGATGCTCGCTGATCTCCAATCTGTCCGCGAAGGCACGGCGGCGCGCCTCTCCGGTCGATATCCCTCGGAAGTCGCGCCCCTGGCCGAAGGGATGAACGAGGTGCTCGACAAGGATTCGGAGCTGATCGAGCGGGCGCGCACCCACGTCGGGAACTTGGCTCACGCACTGAAGACGCCACTCGCCGTGATATCCGCCGAAGTACAGGGCAAGGCCGACCGGACGGCCTTGACCCAGCAGGTACAGGCCATGCGTCGCATGATAGAACACCACCTCGGGCGTGCTCGCGTCAGCGCCGGGACAGGTCGCCTGGGGATGAAGATTCCGGTGCGTCCCGTGGCGGAAGCCGTGTGGGCAGTGATGGCCAAGATCTACCGGGAACGCCGGCTGGCAATGGACATCGACATTCCGCCAGACGCCGCGTTTCGCGGTCACCGCGAGGACCTTGAAGAGATCTTGGGTAACCTCATGGAGAACGCCTGCAAGTGGTCTACCAGCCGTGTGCGGGTGTCAACGCAACGGGCGCAAAACAATCTGGTTGTCCGCGTCGAGGACGACGGCCCCGGCATTTCCGCCGAGCGGCAGGCCGAGTTCCTCGAGCGTGGCAAGCGGCTCGACGAGAAGGCGCCGGGGTGGGGGCTGGGGCTCGCCATCGTTTCGGATCTCGTCCACCTCAACGGTGGCGAACTGACATTCTCGAAATCTGAGCTTGGCGGGCTGTGCGTCGCCGTGGCCCTTCCATCGGTCTAGGGAGATCTGGGCGGCTTTAGGCAAGAACTGGAACGAGACGCTGTGTCCCCACCCCGAAGCCGGTGGTCTGCCGTTCGAAAGTCACGAGATCCAGCCGCCGCGACCGGGCATGCCGATCGGAGCCCGTAGGAGGACGCGTCAGGCGAAGCCTGTCGCGGCCGCAACGATCCAGAGCCCGATCGCGGCGAACAGCAGAGCCGCCGCGCCGCGCACGTATTTAAGCGGCACGATCCGCGTTGCCGCCTCGCCGAGAAGCACGGCGGGAACGTTCGCCAGCATCATGCCGATGGTCGTGCCCAGCGTGACCAGCGCGACGTCGTGGAAACGCGCCGCCAGAAGCGATGTGGCGATTTGCGTCTTGTCGCCGATCTCGACCAGGAAGAACGCCACCAGCGTGGTCAGGAACACGCCATGGGCGGAACGATTGGCCGCTCCGTCGTCTTGCTTGTCGGGAACCAGAGCCCAGGCCGCCATGACAATGAAGGCAACGCCGACCACGATCTGAAAGGTTGGGCCGGTCAGCCATCGGGCGATCAGGTAGCCGAGACCGGCGGCCGCGGCGTGGTTGAGCAGGGTCGCGGCGAGGATCCCCAGGATGATCGGAACGGGCTTGCGGAATCTTGCGGCCAGCACGATGGCCAGCAGCTGCGTCTTGTCGCCGATCTCGGCGATGGCAACGATGCCGATCGAAGTCAGAACGGTTTCCATGAAAGATGCCCGGGGTCGGCTCTGCACGACGACACATGATGCCTGCCGACCCGCGCAGGCATCCGTGTCGTCGGTCTGGCCAGTTCAGACCTTTCGGTCTGCCGCTCGTGCCATGGCCGGGGCCAAGTTTGTTGACACGAGCTCCGCGCGAAGGCGAACGGTTACTCCCCGAGAACGCGGCCTTGTAGCAGGCCCATGGTTGGCCGCAAGTGCTTCCTGCCACGGAACTGGCTTTGTAGGCAGCGACCTCCTCCGGTCAGCGTTCCGTCGCGGGAATCGCACCTGCAAACATTAAGTCTGTTTGCGTCCTTCGACGGTAGTCAACTGGGCAGGAACATCCGTGCCGCCGCGGCCCCCACCAGTGCCGTCGCAATCCACGCCAGGACGACAATGACGGGGTGCGCGGTGGCGTTGTCGCGCCAGAAGGTCGTCGTGAAGCGACTGAACGCCATCCAAATAGGAGATGCCGTATTGAGCATTACGGCAACTTTGGGCGATGTCTCACATGGGTCGATTCTGTTGAAAAACCCGGGAGGCATTGATTCACTCCTGCCATGACGGTGGGAGTTTGCGATCATGATGGGCGAGCGGCGCGTCGATCAGGGCGCCTTGTTCTATGAGTTCTCGCTCGAG